>TARA_R110002095_G_scaffold138534_1_pt1 | contig 341820 bp, 258 predicted proteins | sample TARA_R110002095 | Tara Oceans TARA_R110002095 (sample SAMEA4397255) | marine metagenome | biome: Polar Biome; feature: [SRF] surface water layer (ENVO:00010504); material: water (ENVO:00002006), including particulate matter (ENVO:01000060) such as... | depth 5 m | reverse complement strand
GGTTCAGCAGCCGGTTCAGCAGCCGGTTCAGCAGCCGGTTCAGCAGCAAGAGAAAAAGAACCGTTCTGCCTATGAACTGATGCGTGAATTACAGCATGAACTGATCGCCGACTTCACACCTCCGGAAGCTGATCTGTCCAGTGAACAGCCCACATTCCAACTGGTTGAGCAGACGGTACCAGAAGTGAAACAGGAAAATCCGTTCGAAAAACAGTATCAGAGTACAAACCAGATAGCGGCCATCGAATCGCCGTTTGAAGGTCGTGCCGTGACTCGGATTGGTCAATGGAATCCGCTTGATCCCGAGATGAAAACGACGACGATCAGTCCTGTCTCACGTCAGGTTGAAATACAGAATGTCGTACAGAGTAAACAATCGCTTGTGCAGAATGCGGTTGTAAGCCGACCAAAACCGGAAGTCACTCAGCCCCTGACAGCAGCTTCCATGTGCCCCGATGCGAAAGGGGAAGTACGGAGACTGGTCGAACAACTCGATTCGATTGAAACCCCGATGCTGAAGCAGGCCATTCAACGTCTGGGAGCAATGGAAGGGGAAGCGGTCGCTGCAGTACCCGCACTGCGATCTCTTTCACTGCATGAGAATATGGGAGTTCGGATCCAGTGTGCGTTTTCCTTATGGAAAATTGAAGGGAATACTGATGATTCCGTCCCAACATTGATTGATGCCATGAATTCCTCAGTGGAAAGTGATCGTTCTTTCGCAGCAGCGGTCCTGGCTCAGATTGGTTTCCATTCTCAAGAATTGACGCCGATTCTGGTTCGATCTCTCTCTGATAGTAATGGCTATGTTCGCCTGCATACTGCGGAATTACTGGCTCGGAACGCTGAGTGGAGATATCAGGCCAATAAAACACTGGCGGATTGTCTGCTGTCCAAGGATGTGAATATCCGCTGGTTGGCCAGCTATAGTCTGGCTGATCTCAAGCCGGAAGACGATCGGGTGATTGCTGCATTGTCGATTGCTCTGCAGGATAAAGCCAGCCAGGTTCGTGCAGGAGCCGCGTATGCTTTGGGAGAAATCGGCCCTTATGCTCACAAGGCGATTCCTGAACTCCAGAAGGCACGGTTTGATACGAACTCCGAAGTCAGAACTGCTGCGAAGAATGCTTTAAGTCGCGTTCGTCGAGTCAGTCCTCCTTCTGCGAACTAAGATTGATCAGTGAAATCAGAAACGGCTCTCAACTGGCTATCACGCCACTGAGAGCCGTTTTTCAATTGATTTCAAAATATCAGCAGGCAGAAGTTTATAAGTGGTTTTGATACGGAAAAGGTTGTGTGTTGACGGCCTGGTATTGACTGCTGCTCAGATCGGGGGATGCCGAGGCGACTCGTTGGGGAGAATTGGTTTGCGTGTCATTGGTCAAATGGCGTTCAAGCCGTCCTGCCAGTGCCTCTCCTTTTTGCTCCAATTGTTGCTTTCGTCGTTTTCGCTCTCTCGTGGCTGCCAGGGTTCCCAGGCCAAAATACGAAACCAGGCCAAACACGCCCATCATCAGAAAGGTACTGTCTGCGGGTAGGGTAGAAAGCTCTCCCGTTGCCATTCCGAGTATGAAGATACTGATAATCAGGATCGAAGTATGACTCAGTAATGGTCGTGTGCCTGTTTCTGTTGACGTTCTTTTTCTAGAATGTGCCATAAGAGATCTCAGTCCCGGGATGATTCGAAGTGGGGAATCGATACAAAGTGGGCATAGACGATAGCCCTGTTCCCTTGAGAGATATGGATCTGCTCACCTAAACTTAGTTCGAGTCTCTGATCTGGTCAAAAAAAAGACAGTAATTCGTCCCGTTTTTTTCGAAGTACCATTGAAAGCGCGCTTCTTTTCAGCGAGTTTTGGTGCTACAGCCAGAGCGAGTGTTAAAATCGCTATTTCGATAACATCTGTTTCAGGAGTAAAGAACGTCTGTGAAAATTGCCTTGGCACAACTGAATCCAACGGTAGGAGATCTATCTGGAAATTGTCAGCGAATACGAAAAGCGGTGCAGCAAGCAGAACAAGCGGGCGCTGATCTGGTCCTTTTTTCAGAACTGGTCGTCTGTGGCTATCCTCCCAAAGACATTCTTCTACGAGAAGGTTTTGTCGAAGCCTGTGATCGGGCCGTCGAACGTCTGGCACGAGACATCAAATCTGAAATTGGCGTCATCCTGGGACATCCTACTGGTCGGGATCTTCCTGCTGGCCGGATTGCCAATGCTGGCAGTTTGCTGCATCAGGGGAAGGTGGTCTCCCGCGTTCATAAATTTCTGCTTCCGAATTACGACGTATTTGATGAGCAGCGTTATTTTCGGCACGCAGATTTGAGTCAGATCAAGCCGATCGAATTTCAGGGACTCAAACTCGGATTGCATATTTGCGAAGATGCCTGGTGGGGGCAACCAGATACATTTTATCATAATCAGCCGCTGGAGTTACCTGATCCGGTGAAAATCCTGGCAGACGCCGGTTCTGATTTATTGATCAATATCTCTGCGAGTCCGTTTGAGATTGATAAACGAGAACGCCGTCATCAAATTGTGGATACACACGTCGATCGATATGCCATTCCCTACCTTTTTGTGAATCAGGTGGGAGGCAATGATGATTTGGTATTTGACGGCCACAGCTTTGTGACCGATCCGAATAATCAAATTGTTCTACAGATGCCCGGGTTTCAAGAAGGCCTGCAAGTGTATGATACAGAGCAGTCTCAGGAAGAGGTTTCCCTGGAAATCGAAAAGAGTTCCCGCGAGGAACAATTATTTCAGGCACTGGTACTCGGCTTGCGGGATTATATGCAGAAGTGCGGATTTTCCGATTGTGTGCTGGGATTATCGGGGGGAATTGACAGTGCGCTGGCATGTGCGATTGCTGCCGAGGCGATCGCTCCGGAACGCGTGCATGCGCTATTGCTGCCCAGTCGTTACAGTAGCGATCACAGTGTGGCCGATTCGCTGGAGCTGGTGAAAAATCTGGAGCTGGACTACGAGATCATTCCGATCGACGAAGTGCACCGTGCTTTTGAGAACCTACCTGTAATTGGTGACGATTTAAAGATCCAGCCAGCGGGACTGGCCGACCAGAATCTGCAGGCCCGAATTCGCGGGGCGAATGTCATGGTTCGCAGCAATCAGCATGGTTGGATGGCTCTGGCGACTGGGAATAAAAGCGAATTGGCAGTGGGCTACTGCACACTTTATGGAGATATGGCGGGGGGCTTTGCCGTGCTCAGTGATGTCTTCAAGCGTGATGTCTATCGAGTTTCCCAGCATGTGAATCAACGAGCAGGGCGAACAATCATCCCCGAACACATTCTGAAAAAGGCACCTAGTGCGGAATTAGCACCGAATCAACTCGACCAGGACTCATTGCCCCCTTATGATTTATTGGATGCCATTCTGAAAGGCTTGATTGAAGACGAGCTTTCCGTCCAGAGCCTGGCCAAAGAATATCCCATTGAAACGGTTCGGTGGGTTGCCAATAAACTGGATCGAAATGAATTTAAACGGCGACAGATGCCGCCAGGGATCAAACTTTCCACCCGCGCTTTTGGATCGGGACGCCGGATGCCAATGGCGGCTCGATTTCAATGGGAAACAGAGTAACTGTCAAAATGCCATCATAACTCAAATTGAGTATCGCAGTGGGATGAATCAATGAGAAGCCACACTTTGTTTGCCGTCTGTTTTCTGTCTGTCATTTTCAGTTTACAGTATGGGAATGCAGAAGTCCCAACGCGATTGTCGCATGCTAAGCCGGACACTGTCGGCATGGATGCGGGGCGACTGGCTTTGATCAATTTTGTGGTTCAACGCGGCCTGGAACGCAATTCGATGCCAGGGGCCGTTGTTCTGGTGGGATATCAGGGGAAGATCGTTTTTCTCAAAGCGTACGGCGATCGTCAGCTGAAGCCTGAGAAAATCGCGATGACCACCGACACGGTGTTTGATATGGCCTCGTTGACGAAGCCTGTCGCGACTGCGACGAGTGTGATGCAGCTGGTGGAGCAGGGCAAGATCAAACTCAGCGATCTGGTCTCGAAGTACATCCCAGAATTTGCAGCGAACGGCAAACAGGATGTGACCGTTTATCAGTTATTGACCCATCAGGGAGGACTGATTCCCGATAATTCGATTAAGGATTATCGGGATGGTCCTGAGAAAGCGATGGAGCGGATTTATGCGTTGAAGCTGTACTATGAGCCAGGGACCCGCTTTGCCTATACCGATGTCGGTTTTATTTTGCTGGCAGAGATTGTGAAACGCGTGACGGGGCAGACTGTTCATGAATACTCGAGCAAAAATATCTTTCAGCCTCTGGGAATGAAAGAGACCGGTTATCTGCCTGGACCGGAGTTAAGAAAACGGGCCGCCACAACACAGCAACGTGAAAAACGCTGGATGCAAGGAGAAGTGCATGATCCTCGGGCATACGCATTGGGTGGGGTTGCGGGACACGCAGGGTTGTTTTCGACTGCAGAAGATCTGGCCGTCTATGCACAGGCGATGCTCGAACAGGGTTCTTATGGTGGAACTCAAATTTTAAAACCGGAGACCGTGGACATCATGACCCGCGATTACCCTGTCGTTGATGTGGTGCGTGGTCTGGGTTGGGATAAATTGTCACGTTATTCTTCCAATCGAGGTGATTTCTTGTCGCGTCAGGCGTTTGGGCATGGCGGTTTCACGGGGACGTCGATGTGGATTGATCCTGCTCAGGATCTGTTTGTGATTTTTCTGAGCAACCGGGTTCACCCGGATGGAAAAGGTTCGATCAATTCTTTGGCAGGACGCATTGGAACGATCGCGGCCGCGGCGATCAACCAACATACGCCATCGCGAACGGGGGTCACTGCTGTCTCAAGCGACAGGTTAGAGGTGTTGTCCGGCATTGATGTTTTGCGCCAACAGCAGTTCAAAGCGTTGAAAGGTTTACGGATTGGACTGATTACCAATCACACCGGAATCAGCCGCGATGGTAAGAGCACGGTGCAAATTCTGAAAGAGGCGCCTGACGTTCATTTGAAAACGTTATTCAGCCCCGAGCATGGATTCGCCGGCAAGTTGGACGTTGCAAAAATTGGCGATGCCACTGATCAAAAAACCGGTCTGAAAATATTCAGCCTTTATGGGAAAACACGTTCTCCTACACCCGAGAGCCTGCGGGAACTAGATGCGCTGGTGTTTGATATTCAGGATATCGGAACACGGTTTTACACCTACATTTCCACAATGGGGAATGCGATGCAGGCAGCGAAAAAACAGGGCATCAAATTCATTGTGCTTGATCGGCCGAACCCGATAAACGGTGTCGATTTTGCCGGCCCTGTTCTCGATGAGGGATCACAGTCGTTTGTGGGCCATCATCGCATTCCCGTTCGCCACGGTATGACAGCTGGGGAATTGGCGCGGATGTTTAATGAGGAGATGCAGATCAATGTGGAGTTACAGGTGATCCGCCTCAAGAACTGGAAACGCGATATGTATTATGATGAGACCGGCCTGACCTGGGTGAATCCCTCTCCCAATATGCGAAACCTGAATGAAGCGGTTTTGTATCCCGGCATCGGTCTCCTGGAAACGACCAATTTGTCGGTAGGTCGGGGAACGGATACGCCCTTTGAATGGATTGGTGCTCCCTGGCTGGAGGGGATGAAACTGGCGCGGCAGTTGAATCGGTCCGGATTGCCTGGTGTGCGATTCGTGCCCGTACAATTTACACCCAAGTCCAGTAAGTTTGCAGGAGACTTGTGCGGCGGCGTGAATTTTATCATCACCGATCGAGGGCAGTTTCAATCGGTGCGAACCGGTTTGGAAGTGGCCCATCAATTACGATTGCTGTTTCCCCACCAATGGGAGATCAACCACTTTAACCGTTTGCTGGCGAATCAGCGTGTGTTTGATGCCGTCATAGCAGGCAAACCCGTGTTTGAGATCCAGTCTTTGTATCAGCAAGATCTGGCTGAGTTTGCCGTCAGGCGCGCAAAGTTCTTACTGTATTGAACGCTCGCAGACCGGATGACGGCTCACCATTCACTCGTATCGTAAATCACTTCTTTCGGACCGATGATCTGTGAGTCAAAATTTTCGACAAGCGATTCGTCTTTGTTGGGGTAATTGAGCTGATTCAGCACATATCGCAGGCAGTTCAGGCGAGCGCGTTTTTTATCATCCGAACGAATCACCGTCCAGGGGCAAGCTTTGGTGTCTGTGGCCATGAACATCGCATTTTGAGCTTTGGTGTATTCGTCCCAGAGGCCAAGACCTTGGATATCAATCGGACTGAGCTTCCATTGCTTCAATTGATCGGTCTCACGCGATTTGAAGCGGAGGAACTGTTCTTCGCGACTGACAGAGAACCAGAGCTTAAACAGGTGAATGCCGGAGTTGACCAGCATGTTTTCTAATTGCGGTGCTTCGCGGAGAAACATGTGGTGTTCGGTAGGCCGGCAAAATCCCATGACCGGTTCCACCACGCCGCGATTATACCAGGAGCGGTCGAACAATACGATTTCTCCTTCGGTTGGCAGATGCTCAATATAGCGCTGAAAGTACCATTGCCCACGTTCGGTTTCTGTTGGCTTGGGCAACGCGACAACCCGGGCACCACGTGGATTCAAGTGTTCCATAAATCGTTTAATGGTTCCTCCCTTGCCGGCCGCGTCGCGCCCCTCAAACAGGATCACGATGCGTTCTCCTTTTAACAGCACCCACTTTTGCAGTTTCAAGAGTTCGATCTGTAACGGTTTGATTTCCCGTTCATACTTCTTCCGATCCATTTTCGTCCGGTAAGGATATGTGTCACACAGCACGTGTCCTTTTTCAGCCGATTTCACTTTCTGCTGAATTTCGTCGGGTACAATATCCTTAGGAAGTTTCAGGTGATAGGTGACGGGAAGAAGTGCGGGATCTTGTGCTTTTTTTCCAGACTGGGAACCCATGGTTAGTCCTGTTTAAATTCGAATTCGAGTTGAAAATGACATCGTAGAATGGTTCGAATGGATGCTCATTATGAAGTTCATATGAGAAAATAGAAACCGGAGCCTGTTCAGAGACAGAAAATATCGAGGGGAAATATTAGGTTTTGTTTTGTAAGTTCAATGAGTGCAACAGTTTAAGGGTGTGCGTTGCGATGTGCTGCCCCAAGGTGTTTTATGACCGTGGTTCCCTCGCTGGCTTAAAGTTCCTCTTGCGGCAAAACCGGCTTTTTTTTAGGCTTCCACTCTCTTCTTTCATATCTCACCCATTTTCAAAATATCACTGATCGAATCACCGCTGGTTGCATTCACATTCTATGAAAGCGCTGGTCGTTCGAAAATTTAATCACAGGGAAGTAAAGCCGATATGTGGAGATCATTTCTCGTCATTGGCATGTTTGCAGTCGCGCATGTTGTAGGAATCAATACATGCCTGGCACAGGAATTTCGAATTCGCACAACCGTTTATCATCATCAAACGAATGTGGATCCGACGATTATTTCCCGCAGTGTTTCGATTTTTCATGCAGAGAAAGTTTACGATCATGTAGATGGTTTGGGTGAAGTCACCATTTTCGATCCAACACAGAAACGCTTAATCATTCTTAATGAATCACGAATGGTAAAAGCGGTGATCAATTTTGACGAACTTAAAAATCTGCTGAACGTTGCGCGGCATCAGACCCAGGAATATATTCACGATAAAATTAAAAGGCAGGAATCGTCGGGTAAGGAAATCGCCGCACAATTGAAATTTCAACTTGATCCGGCATTTGATGTCGCGTTTGATGAATCCAGAAACCAACTGACGCTGGACAGTAAGCTGATCAATTATCGTGTGCAGTGTGTCGCCCCCGACCAGAAGGCATCGGTCGAAACCTATCTGCGGTTCGCAGACTGGATGGCGCGATTGAATTATGTGTTGCATCCCTACACATTAGCCCCAGGCTCGCGGATTGTCTTGAACGAGGAACTCCGTTCGCGCGATCTGATTCCGACTGAAGTGGAATTACAGACCCGGCTTGAAGAGAAGCTGCATTTAAGAGCAGAACACAAGATTCACTGGAAACTGGATAACAGAGATCGTGGACTGATTCATCACTGGGAAACACTGCGAAAGAATAAAGACGTGAATACGATCACGGTCCAGGAATATCTGCGGAATCAGTTTGCCAATTTGCGAAAATAATGTTTGGCAAAACAAATGCTCGGGCTAATCAAGGCGGGTATTTGTTTATTGGCCGATGACGGGAATTGTTGCCGGTGGTTCATACCATTCAATTTTCTGTTCCAGCAGTTTGGAAAGCGTGGCCAGGTTTTGATTGAGATAATCAATCAGGGCCTGATCTTTTTTGGGCTTCCAGTCGTACTGTAACAATTCACGGTATGCTTCTTCGGGTGTCTTTTTCTGAACCAGCATTCGATAAGCGGCCACGACGCCTCCAGTCCGCTGCGCGCCCGCGGCACAGTGCACGAGCACGGGTTTGCCTGCTTTCTCGCAACGCATGATTTCAGCAACTGCCTCGGCATAATCTTCTATATCGCCGGTTCCATCACCAATCAGATATAATACCTGGTGATCAATCTTCAGCTTCCGGGCGGTTTCTACTTCTGATTTGAGATAAGGCTTATTTAGGTCGCTTCCGTTTAAGGCGATGACCTTTTCGATTTTATTCTCACGAAGCATCGGCTCAATCAGGTAGCTGGAAACCTGGCCGCTACGGTAGATTATGCCCGGTTCGACTACTCCCCAGCGTTTGGCAACCAGTCGATCCTCAAGAAATTCCTCCCAGAACAGGATGCCAGCCGCAAGCATTACGCAGACGGCAATAGAGGTTTTGAGGAGTTTCTTTTTCTTGGCAGGCGCGGTAGCCGATTCGACGACGGATTCCTGGTCAGGAGTATTCATGTTCAACCTTGATGGTCTGATAATAGATGCGTTCTTTTCTCCGGAAACCGATGTTCTGGAGGGACGGCATTGTAATGAAACTTATCAAACCATGAACAGAGGAAAATGAGCCTGAAATCAGACTGGTTTTAGGCTGCCTCAAAGGGGCTGGCGGTGGCACTGGGGAAATATTTGCACATTAGAATTCCGAGTTCATACAGCAGGATCAAAGGCAGCATCATCAAGATCATACTCATCGGGTCGGCAGGGGTCATCAGCATGGAGATCACCGCAATGATTAAAATCGCCATCCGGCGTTTTTCGTGATAGTCTTTCACCGAAAATATCGAAATTCGTTCCAGGAACAACATGATCAGGGGCAATTGAAAGCTGAGGCCGAACATCAAAGGCAGCGTGATGGCGAAGCTGATCCATTCAGAAAGCCTGATTTGAGGGTTCACGCCGAGTAGTTTATTAAAGCTCAGCAGGAAGTTGAGCACAAAGGGGAATACAGCATAAAAACAGAACAGAGCCCCTCCCAGAAACAGGAAGATACTGATCGGAAGATAGATATAGACGTATTTTCGTTCGTGCGGGTAAAGGCCGGCTGCAACAAACTGCCAGATTTGAAAGATGACCCAGGGACTGGCAAATACCAGACCCGCGACGAAGGACACTTTCAGATAGATCGTCGTAAATGCTTCCTGAACCGCTAGTGTCACCGGTTCAGCCATCGTCTTTTCCATACTGTTGAGACGAAATTGATAGTCCTTCAGAATTTCTTGCAGTACTTTTGTCTCGGCTGTCTGTTTTTGCTGACTGTTGAGACTGGCGATCAATTCATCGATGGTTTTCTGCTGTTTCTCTTCTTCTTCGGATTTTTCATGAGGCAGCTTGTCCAGATTGTATTCCCTGAGAGCAGAATCAATGGGAGCGCGGACAACGGCGACGATTTTGTGGCCGATAAATAAAGCGCCCACAACGCAGATGGCAAGGCCGATCAACGCTTTCCATAAGTGAACGCGAAGGGCTTCGAGGTGATCCCCAAAACTCATGGAGGATTCATCAAATAGATCGTGGGAATGTGGTTTCATGGAACTTTATCATTCTGGAGAGACCAATATCAAACAGCATCACCACAATTTGCGCTATACAGGATGAGCGACAACGGCATCGGGTGGATGAGTGGGGTACTGTTCAGAACAAATGGAACACTGTCAATTGGCTCCCGATGATATCACGTCGTTGTAGGAAGAGTGAATCAGGAGTACCCACTCCATTTGCCCGCTGGATGAGCAGGAGGGAAGAGCGGTGAAAACTTTCCCTATTGTAAACAACTAGACAGGGCTGTCAACCAGCGACTGGAGACGAATTCCGGGATTATGGAGCCGCTTCGTCTGCAGGAACTTCGGCAGGAGCATTTGCGGCTGGAGGCTTCTCTTCACCATTTAACAGTCCATGTTGATCCATTCCCACAACTAAAATGTTGCCAGCAATCAAAGATAGGGTCCAGATGAGCATTGTAGTGCCCATTTCCTTATCTTTCGCAGCGTAAGCCCATCCTTTTCCATAAGCATATAGTGAGATAAAAAAACCAAGGACGCATTGTCCAACCCCATCTACCTGCTTAATCTTTACAAGTGTTGTTCCGAAGCAACCCAAGTTCGTTAAGCCGAAAATGCCAATCAAAACATATAGGAGCATTTCCGGTAGCATAGGAATGAGGAAATAGAGCCCCGTTCCTACCCCAGAGCCGGCGAGAACTCCAATTGTTGCCAGTTGCCAGCGGGCCGTAGTGGGGGCATTCTCTTCTCGCTCTGTCTTGGAAACATATTTCGTTTCTGAAATTTTTGTGATCAAGCCTAAGTCAGGTTTACTGTGTAGGGCCAGTAATCCGTTCACCCGTGCATTATAGATCATGGCAGGGGCATAGAAGATGCAGGCAAGTAACCAGAGAACAGAAGGGGCAATCAGAACCTTCGGTTCCAGCTCAGCGGGGGTTTTGCCAACCATCGGCCCATCCTGAAAGTCTTTGATTTTGTTTTCATCAGCCCACTCTTTTGCCGAATTATCCGCCGCAACGGTCGAGTTATAGCGGACGTTCGAGAAAAATTTATTCAGGTCGTTACCATATACGGCACCAATGCCCGCCAGGCAGCCAATCGCAGGCAGGTTTGTGATCAGAAACACCAGACACCAGAAGATCGCTGGTTTAAATAGTACTAGAAATATCTTTCCCATTTTATGCGGCATCCAGCCGGGGGTGGTGTCCAGCATCGTCATGTGCGGCATTGCCAGAGGGAACATGAGGAAGGTGGGAATAAAGCCAATGGCAATCAGAATCGTACCGATGAGACTCGAGTCGTTTGAGATATAATAAAAACCCAGTGAGCCAAAGATGGCCTGTGCGGGCAGACTGAACAGGATTGTCCAGAGAATGAATTTAATTCCCAAGGCGGAGCATAAGAAGAAGTCGAAGTTGATCCGTTTCAGTTTATCTTTTTTCTGTAAAGCAAAACGGACGACTTCGGTCTGGATGAACCAGATCCAACCTGGAATTGCCATAATTGAGACGAAGGCAATGAAGCCCCAGAACGCGCGCGGTGGCGTGCGGTGGCACCAGAGCATCATAAAGATGGATCCTAAAAACAGGCAGCTGGCGATCACAGAGTAGACGGCCGTTTTGATCGCCAGCCCTTTATGATTCCCTAGAAAACGGTAAGCATCTCCCCAGGACTTTGAGTAGAACTCTTCAACGGCAGGGCCTTTGCGTTTTCGTCTTCGACGCGTCGCTTCGCTCATGCGTCCAGTGCTGAGGTCGACACCGCAATTGGTGCACTCAATATCCTCATCATCAACGTCATAGCCACAACGGGGACAGATTTTCGATTCTTTATCTTCGATCTTGTCGATGTCAAAACTAGCTAAAAAATCATCTGTATCAGCAGAGTCACTGGAAGAACGGCGTTTCTTTTTGGGTTGGCCTGCGGAAACTTTGATGGGGGCACCACATCCTTTGCAGCGAACCCGTTTGCCAGCCGCTTCATCTTTGACAGAAAATGAAGCATCACATTCTTTACAACGAACCTTAATGGGCATGAATGACCTTCGAGATGTCTTTGAGAAATCGCGCCAATTCTTTGAGAGTCGATCAATCCCGGAACGAATCGTCTGGTTCCGGATCAGGGTGTGAAATGAATGAGTCGACCTCGCTAGTTTCCTAATTATCAACAGACAGGGGGGCAATTAGCAAGTGGACAATGACGGAAATTCATATGGTCCCCCTCTTTAGCTTCATATCGCCAATCTGGTTAATTCAGGAGCGGGTCGTGTTGCTTGACCTGTAGCAGGCGCTGTAGTTCGTGTAATCGGGCACACGCTGTTTGCGCTTCGGCCGTGTGATCACAGAGGGAAAAAAAGTGAACCGAGCGCGAAAGGCAGCGTGTTGCGCGTTGGAAACGTCCCAATGCCCAGAAAATTTCAGCAAGATGAACCAGATCCTGCCCCATTGCAGATAGGTTTTGTGTCTGTTTGTGTAGTAAGTAGGCTTTCCAGAGATAAGTGATGGCCCGTGCGTGGTTTCCCTGCAAACCGTGGATGATTCCCAGGTTTCCCCAGTCGGCTGCCTGGGCATCAGAGTTGCCATAAAGAATTTCCCGAGTCAGGGAAATGTTCAGTAGTTGCTCTGCCAGTTGGTAATCCTGTTGGATAATCGCATCATTGGCACGCCCTGTCAGATCACAGGCGGCGTCATCAGTGAGTTGATCAACTTCCTGTTCCAATGCGAGGTGGTTTGCCGATCGCAGATCACCCCAGGCGATGGAATACTGCTGGAATTGAGCTGCTAATTCGAAGTACCCCAAATTACGATAGGCAATCGCAAGATTATGGCAGACTACAGACCGCAAGTGATTTTCCTGTTGTTGATGGGCGTAATCCAGCACGATCGAAAGTTGTTCAATTGCTTCCAAAGCATGTCCTGATTCCAGTAAAAACTGCCCCAGATGCAGGCATCGTTCCCATTCCGCTGCTTCTATTTCCGGGGAGTAGAACAAGGCGCGGGCCTCGTGAGTTTTTCCCTGCAAAGATAATTCATGAGCCCATTGCACTCGATGCGCTAAGGTCGGAAGCTCATTTGATGGGGATGGGGAATAATTTGGCTCAGACATGTCAAACTCCTCTGGTAGTCTTATCTCAATAATGTGTAGACGAAAAATTGAGAGAGAGTGTGGAGCTGACAGTAAAGAGAAGCGAGGGAGAGAAGCCCTCTGCCCTGAATGAGATCTTCAGGGAGACAGTATGCTATTTCAGGTGTCGATCTTACCTATTTTAACAGTTGTGTCAATTGTGATTCTTCCGAATCTGAATAAGTTTTGAAAAGGGGTGTTTGTCGGAGTGAAGATGGCGTGATCTTAAAACTTGGATCCCATTTGCTGCCATATTGGCAGCAGGATTGAAGGCTGGTCAGACTGTCCGGCAGGAAATTACGTAACTTCTAAATGTGGGTAATGATGGTAAATGTAAATTGTGATTGATGTTATGGATTAATATCAAATTAGGCACGGCGTTCGCATCAAGGGAGAACACGCTAAGATCTGTGAGTGTGATCTTAGTTGCTGTAGCGTTGTTGTGGAGCGGCTTTTTTGCCACCACAGATTATAAATACAATCGATGTGTAGACACATTTGAGTCAGAAATCAAAAAAAATCTAGGAGATCCCAATGGCGAAGAAGGCTGCCAAGGCAAGTAAAGGCGCCCGGATTGTCCCTCTTGGTGACAAAGTCGTTCTGAAAAGAGAAGTTGCAGAATCAACTACCGCCGGTGGTATTGTTCTGCCTGATAGTGCCCAGGACAAGCCACAGCGTGGCGAAGTTGTTGCCGTCGGAGATGGACATGTCAAATCAGATGGAACAAAGCTTCCATTAACTGTCAAAGAAGGGGATCGCGTGATTTTCAGCCCCTACGGCGGGGACGAAATTAAAATCGGCGGAGAAGAATACCTGTTGCTCCGCGAAAGTGACATTTTGGCAACTTATTAAGCTGTCACATTTTGTATTTAGCAGTAATCGCCTCTGTTTCAGTTGGGCTGATTACTCTTCCCTTCAAATTTCATACTGAGTACATGGAGATATAGTGAAATGGCAAAGATGATTGCCTTCGATCAGGAAGCTCAGGAAGCAATGCGACGCGGTATCAGCAAGTTGGCGAAAGCAGTTCGCGTCACGCTGGGCCCTAAAGGTCGTAATGTTATTCTTGAAAAGAGCTTTGGCTCCCCTACTGTTACTAAGGACGGTGTTTCTGTTGCCCGTGAAATCGAACTGCCGGATAAGTTCGAAGACATGGGAGCCCGGATGGTTCGCGAAGTAGCCAGCAAAACATCTGATATTGCCGGCGATGGAACCACAACTGCCACGATTATGGCAGAAGCGATCTACAACGAAGGTTTGAAGTCAGTCGTTGCCGGTGTCAGCCCCATCGCAATGAAGCGTGGTATGGACAAAGCCGTCGTAGACATTGTGGAAAAACTCCAGAAAATGTCGATCGAGTGTAAAAACAAGAAAGCGATTTCCCAGGTTGGTAAAGTTGCTTCCAATGGTGACGAAGAAATCGGAAAGATCCTGGCAAACGCCATGGAACAGGTTGGTAAAGATGGTGTGATTACCGTCGAAGAAGGCCAAAGCCTGCAGACCAGCTTTGAAGTCGTTGAAGGGATGCAGTTTGACCGCGGCTACCTTTCGCCTTACTTCGTGACCGATCCTCAAGGTATGTCCTGCGATCTGGAAGATGCCTACGTTCTGGTTCACGAAAAGAAGATTTCCAACATCAAGGATCTGGTTCCTATACTTGAAAAAGTCGTTAATGCCGGAAAACCTCTGTTGATCATTGCTGAAGACATCGAAGGGGAAGCCCTGTCGACTCTCGTGATCAACAAACTGCGTGGTACCTTCCGCATCTGTGCGGTGAAAGCCCCCGGTTATGGCGATCGTCGTAAAGCCATGCTGCAGGACATTGCCATTATGGTTGGTGGTCAGGCAATTTTTGAAGATCTGGGAATTCAGCTGGAAAACCTTCAGCTTTCTGATCTTGGTACAGCCAAGAAAGTTTCTGTCGACAAAGACAACTCCACCATTATTGAAGGTGGTGGAAAAACGGGCGAAATTAAATCCCGTATCGAACAGATTCGTCGCGAGCTGGAAAATTCTACCAGCGATTATGACAAAGAAAAACTGGAAGAACGAATCGCGAAACTTTCTGGTGGTGTTGCACAAATTAACGTTGGTGCCGCGACTGAAAGTGAAATGAAAGAAAAGAAAGCACGCGTCGAAGATGCTTTGCACGCCGTTCGTGCTGCGGTTGCGGAAGGAATTCTTCCCGGCGGTGGTGTGGCATTGCTTCGCTGTTCTGCAGCTTGCAAACCAACGGGTCTTTCTCTGGAAGAAAAAGTGGGTTACGAGATTATTCTGCGTGCCTGCCGTGCTCCGCTGACTTCCATCGCCAACAATGCTGGCGATGATGGCAGCGTGGTTTGTGAAAAGGTCTCTGAACTTGAAGGCAGCATGGGTTACAATGCTGCGACTTCGAAGTACGAAGATCTGGTCAAGACCGGTATCATTGATCCGACTCGCGTAACACGATCTGCCCTGCAGAACTCTGCCAGTGTTTCAACATTGCTGTTGACCAGCGATGCTCTGATTGCTGAAAAGGGTAAGGATGATCAGAGCGACGACCTGCACTAAAATCAGGTATCGTCATTGCTAATAGATTGAAACGCACCCGGCAGGTTTACTGTCGGGTGCGTTTCGTTTTACCCTGATTCTGGCTTGCGTCTCAGAGACAGATGTGCCGTTCACACTGTCATTCTCGAGTGGAATGGCCTTGGATCCGCTTTAATAAACCGGGAGACAGGCTAGAATGTTAGAAGGTGCGCATTGCGGACAGGCACTGATAATAGTAATATTTGCATCATTCGCAGATTCCGTCGAATAGAATCTTTACTCCATCAATTCCAGAAGATTGGTAGAATTTCGTGGCAAGAGAAAAAGTAGTTTTGGCTTACAGTGGCGGCCTGGATACTTCCGTAGCCGTCAAGTGGATCAACGAAAAATATGACATGGACGTGATCACTTATACTTGTGATCTCGGCCAGGGTCGCGATGTGGATGGAATCAAGGAAAAAGCGATCAAGACCGGTGCTGTGGAAGCAGTCATCGAAGATACGAAAAACATGTTTGTCGATTTCTTCGTCTGGCCTTCATTGATGACGGGGACGATGTACGAAGGCAAATACCCCCTGGCGACCGCTCTGGGCCGTCCGCTGATTGCACACCGCATGGTCGAAGTCGCCAAGGAATATGGTGCAACTGCCGTAGCCCATGGTTGTACGGGAAAAGGCAACGACCAGGTCCGGTTTGATGTCTCTTTCCAGACATTGGCGCCTCACCTGAAAATTATCGCTCCGGTACGTGAATGGAAATGGACACGAACGGAAGAATTGGAATACGCGAAAGAGCACGGCATTGAAGTCGAAGCCACCAAAGAGAGTATTTTCAGTATCGACCAGAATCTGTGGGGACGTTCTGTGGAAGCCGGGATTCTAGAAGACCCCTGGGTGGCACCTCCTAAAGAAGCATATAAGTGGACGGTTGCACCAGAGGATGCTCCTGACCAACCTGTGGAATTGACGATTGAATTCGAGCAAGGCCGTCCGACCGCCATTGATGGCAAAGAAATGGATGGTGCTGATCTGATTCTGCTTTTGAACAAAATTGGCGGAGAAAATGGCGTCGGTCGGATTGATCATGTTGAAAACCGTCTGGTAGGAATTAAGAGTCGCGAAATTTATGAAGCGCCGGCTGCTGTGATTCTGCATAACGCACATCGTGAATTGGAATACCTGACACTCAGCAGGCAGGCACTGCGATTCAAAACCTTTGTCAGCCAGACCTGTAGTGATATTATTTATGACGGTCTTTGGTATAGCTCTTTCCATCAGGACTTGATGGGGTTTGTCGAAAAGAACCAGCGATTTGTCTCTGGTACGGTGCGTGTCTCCCTGTATAAAGGAAACCACACAGTCACCGGTTTGAAGAGTGAGCACAGTCTCTACAGTCCTGAATTGGCGACGTATGAGGAAGGCGATCAGTTTCCTCACGAGACGGCACTGGGATTCATCCGGATCCATGGACTGGCACAGCAGACTCAGGCGCGTCAGCAGCTATTGAAAGGGGAGCCCAGTTCAAAGCCAACTCGGATTATGCCTCCCAGTCAATCAGACAAATCCTGATGCAGGAAATTTTACCTTTTAATTAATACGGTCGCGTGATGGATCAATCGACACTCAAAGGGCGGACGTTTGTAATCGGTGATATTCACGGTTGCGATGTGGCGTTGGGAACAATTCTCTATCATCTCGAACTAACTCGAGATGATACTTTTATCTGCCTGGGCGATGCCGTCGACCGTGGACCGGGCACAAAACATGTGATTGAGATTCTGCTAGATCTCAAGGCCACCTGTAAATTAGTGATACTCAAAGGCAATCACGAAGAGATGATGCTCGATGGTCTGAACGGCGGCCATTGGGAGTCGACGTGGTTGCAGCATGGCGGTAAGGAAGCCCTCGATTCGTACGGCGGTCGTTACGATCTGGTTCCTGAGGAGCATCGCATTTTTATGGCGACAGCTCTGGATTATTATCAGACCGAGACGGATATTTTTGTGCATGCCACGGCTGTGCCTGGAGTACCTTTAGAAGATCTGACATCTCAGGAATTGCGCTGGGACCGTCTCAAAGGCGATGAAGCACCAGACCCTTCCGGACGACGGATCATTTGTGGGCATACAGCACAGAAATCAGGGAAGCCGCTGGTATTCGATGGTTGGGTCTGTCTCGACACCGCCGCCTATCGTGGGAACTATTTAACGGCGATAGACGTGCATACCAACGAGATCTTTCAGGCCAAGCAGAACGGGAAATATCGCGCAGGCAAAACACTGGAACGTTATCAGATGAAGTAAGGTCACGCTGCAATAAGTCTGTTTGTCTTCTGGCCTTAATCGGCCAGATGCATGACCACCATTTTTTCTTCACTCATTTCCTGAATCGCGTATTTGGGACCTTCTTTCCCGGTTCCGCTATGTTTCAAACCGCCGTAAGGCATCGCATCGGCCCGCCACTGGCTGGACCAGTTGATGTGGATGTTCCCGCTGTCGACTTGACGGGCGAATTTCATGGCGCGGTCAATGTCCTGGGTAAAGATGCCGGCAGAAAGTCCGTAGGTCGTGTCGTTGGCCATCGCGATGGCTTCGTTGACGTCGTTAAAGTAAGACAGTGCGACGGCAGGTCCAAAAATTTCGTCTTTCACGACCAGCATGTCAGGCTTGGTTTCATCCAGAATTGTGGGAGTATAGATGGCTCCCTGTCGCTGTCCGCCACAAACTAGCCGGGCGCCCTGGCTGACGGCTTCATTGACCCATTCTTCCACGCGGGCCGCATCTGATTCGCGTACCATCGGGCCGATTTTGGTGGAATCTTCCAGCTGGTTGCCGGTTGTCAGATTCTCGACTTTGGACTTCAGCAGATCGACAAAATCTGATTTGATGGCTGAGGAAGTCAGAATGCGTTGTGCGGAAATACAAACCTGACCAGCATTCGCATATCCGGCGATCGTAATGGCAGTCGCTGCCTTTTCGAGATCTGCATCATCCATAATCACAACGGGGCTGTTACTGCCTAGTTCCATTGTCACCCGTTTCATGCCGGCCATTTCACAGATTTTAGTTCCCACTTCATAGCTGCCTGTGAAACTGATTTTTCGAATCCGGGAATCGGTGCAGATCGCGCGTCCAATTTCTCCCCCCGGTCCTGTCACACAGGCAATCGCTTCGGGAGGCAGACCGGCTTCGAGCAGAATTTCTGTGAGCTTCAACGCCGAGAGTGGTGTATCACTGGCGGGTTTGATCAAAATCGCATTTCCAGCGGCAATCGCGGGGCCAACTTTGTGGCAGACGAGATTCAAAGGGAAGTTGAAGGGGGTGATTGCGGCGACAACCCCACAGGGGACGCGGAGCGTGAAACCGACTTTATTTTTACCCCCCGCATTTCCTTCCAGGGGAATCATTTCACCAGTCATACGGCGGGCTTCTTCACCCGACAGTCGAATCACTTCGGCGCTGCGGACGGTTTCGACTTGACTTTCTGCCAGGACCTTACCGACTTCCAGGCTGATCGTGCGGGCAAATTCGTCTTGATGTTGCAGTAGTAATTCAGACGCTTTCTGCAAAATGAGACTGCGATCATAGGGCGTCATGGCTTTCATGATGCGGGCTCCCTGTTCTAGCACAGAGACCGCATTTGCGATGTCTTCACCCCTGCCCTTGGGAACGGTATCGATGATTGATTGATCAAATGAGTTCGTGACATTGATGGTCTGTTTGGTGTCCTGCCATTGGCCAGCACAAAACATTTTCATATTGATTCAAACCTCGTGGGAATTATATTGCTGATTGAGAATGAAAAATCGAACAATTTCAGGATAGACGTGCGCAGGGAATCTGACAACCCAGTAAAAGATTCGATTTTAATTTTGGGGCAGGGTGAATGACGTAAGGGATTTAAAATTCTCAAGTTATGATGGTATTTGGCGGGCAGGAATTGCACTTGGCATAGTTGGCATGATCTGTTAAAAAGCACCACACTTCACTGAGCAATTCAGCCTCTCAAATCACATCTCTCAAGTAATTTGCCACAGCAGACGCATTCTGGCAGTTACGTGCTCTCGCAACTTTTTTCCTTCAATCAGGCGGACAGGATCATGGCCAACCTTCAATGTTTGGTGCCGTGGATGGTATGCAGTATTGCAGTCATTCTTTTGAGTTCAGGGTGTGAGACCATGCCCGAATGGGATTCAAAAGCGATGTCTGGTTCACAGCGTGTCGAGAAAAAAGCGGATCCCGCCGAAAAATATCGGACGCGTTTTCAGACAGAGCGAGATGCCAAAGCTTTGGACTGGATACTCAAAAATCGCCTGTATTCCGGGATGTCACGCGGCAGCGTCGAGAAAGAACTCGGAGAAGCTGGCGAGTTCCAGGAATCTTCCAAGTGGCTGAAAGCAACCGGCGGGACGTTTCGTACCACTGATGAAGCTTATCGGTGGGGCCCGGATGAAAGTGGTCGTAGCGTGTATCTTATTTTCCGGGATGACGTGCTTGTCAATTTTAACCCAGGAGATTTCGAACTGGAATAGCGGCAGCCCGGTTTGAGTTACTGGACCTGAATCAGGTCTTTTTCCTTTTCACGGTTTAATCGCAGTTGACCGCAGGCCGCATCGATGTCGTCCCCTTTTCGTTTGCGGACGGTCACGTTGACGCCACCTTTGGCGAGCGTCAAAAAGAAACGATCGACGTCGGGCGTCGTAGGGCTTTGGTAGCCTGTTTCTTCTACTCCGTTTGCGGGGATCAAATTCACGTGGGCATTGCGATGTTTTAGCAGTCCGGCCAACTCGTGTGCATGCGCGGGGCTGTCATTGACGCCTGCCAGCAAAATGTATTCAAAGGTGACGCGTCTGCCGGTGGTAACGTAGTAATAGTCTGTTGCATCCATGATTTTTTGGATGCCGACTTTATTGTTTATGGGGACGATCTGATCTCGCAGTGTGTCATTCGGTGCATGCAGGGACACAGCAAGAATATACGATTTATTAACGTCTGCCAGTTCCCGAATTTTCGCCGGAAGGCCCACGGTGGAAACGGTGATTTTCCGCGCACCAATTCCCATGCCCCCTTTATGGTTCAGCGTATCCAGCGCGGGGATCAAGGCGGGCAGGTTGGCCAATGGTTCTCCGATGCCCATGATGACGATATTGGAGATGCGTTCGTCTTCGCCGATCACTCGGTCCAGCCGCAGGATCTGTTCCAGGATTTCTCCCATGGTCAGATTGCGGGTCAGTCCCAGTAAGCCGCTGGCGCAGAAGACGCAGCCCATTGCACAGCCCACCTGCGTACTGATGCAGACGGTGTTTCGTTTGGGTTCGCGCATCAGCACGCATTCGACATGATGCCCGTCGTGAAGTTCCAGCAGCAGTTTTTCTGTGCGATCCTTCGAAGTTTGATGTTTGACGATGGTGGTAGAAAACAGTCGAAAGTTTTCTTTGAGCAGGTCACGAAACTTTTTGGAAATATCATGCATCGCATCAAAATCGTTGACGCGTTTGGTGAAAATCCAGCGACGGATCTGATCAGCGCGATAAGAAGAAGAGTCGTGCCCAATACACCATTCCGCAAGTTGATCGCGGGTCAGGTCAGTGATCAACGGAAGTGAACAGGCTTCTATCGAGGAAGACTGTGTAACATCATTTTCGGAGGACAGCATGTTTTCTGGCTCAAGCAAGAGTGTTCGCAGTCGCATCAGGTTGCTGCGAACAGGTTACGGAAATTATTCCGATAGCGGGAAACAGCCCGGAAACTCAGATAGGGGCTGAAAAGTTTGTATCAGCATCATACCGGTCTGGGAGGCCGAAGACCACTATTTCTCGCCGCTGTTTTTCAATTCCAGCACCGACAGCCGCTATAAAGCGATGTTACGATACATTAGTCATCTTCTGGCGGTGCCGGGAAACTCACCACGGTCCCTTTTTTCTTGTTACTCCCTTTCTTTTTGCCATTCTCTTCCTCCAATTCAAACGCAAGTGCGGGGATGGGAGGGGGAGAATTCGGGATCGTCAGTTCGGGGGCTTCCAGAGTGGGTAGTTTCGGGGAGGTCTGTGCTTGCAGAGGTTGTTCAATAATGGGGCCCAACGGAAGCGGTTTTCCCTGCGACATCCGAGGGGTATCCGGTGTGAGCGTTGGTTTTTGCCGTACTATCCGACGTCCATCGTCTTCGATAGCATTTTGGTGAAAGGCAATGGTTTGTCCTTGAATCTCAGCGCCGACAATTTTGTAATGTTGCCCGGGAGGGGCTTTGAGGGCACTGATTAAATTACTCCCCTCCAGTGAAGTGCGATCTTGTGGTGCCGTGGCCAGCTTCAGTTCCAAGCTGGAACCATCTGGATATTTCAGTCGTAGTTTAGGTTGAGAGGCCAGTTGATTTGAAGAGCCAAATGGATTTCCGAATTCAGCGACGCGTTCAAACCGTGCGTGAATTTCATTTTTCCCGGAAGCGAGTCGTGGGCGGGAATACGTTTTATTCGCCATCACCAGTTCCGCTTGCGACATATGCAAATGCCAGTTCCCGGTAGAGGCGATGACGATGTCGTCCGCGCCAAAATGGAGCTGTTTGTAGACATAGAGTGAAGACTCTATCTGTGCCGTCGCGATCGGAGGCGTTTTTCCCACTCCCAGGAACATGGCACACTGAATCAAAGTCGGCACAGGAACTGACTGCACAATCTTTGGTTGATTCAACTGGGCCATCATTTTCTGTTTATTATTGGTGGCGTAATACAGTGAGAGTAATGCGACCGAACTCTGGTTGGTTTCGAGGTCCACGTCGAGATTACGGAGAATGGCTTCTTCGGCTTCTTCGGGTTGCTGGTACTTTTGTAGAATCCGCGAGCAGAGCAGATTGGCTTCCCAGACATCACTGGAATAGGACTGGGATTTCTGAGCCATTTTTGCGGCCCCAGGTTGTCCGAGATAGTCACGAATCCCAGCCAGATTTGCAGTGCCGGAAGCGAGCATGTCATCGCGACGGAAATAGCCCTCACCAACGTTTGCCAGTTGTGTATAAGTATGCGAGGCGGCAAAGAGCTGTCCCTGTGCCTGCTGGGTGCGGGCAACGTAATACCAGTAAGGCGGGTAATGGCTCATAAAGCGTTCCAGACGCTTTAATATCCGCAGACGAATACGGGGGTTTTGTTCCTTCATCGCTGTGTCAAGTGATTCCAGGTCGTCATCACGAATCAACCAGTCATCGGGGATATTTTTCTCTTGTGCCAGTTTCCAGAATGTGTCCATGAACAACGTTGATTTGGAAATCACTGTTTCCATGCGTTTCTTGTCGACCTTCCAGAGGTCCAGGTCTTTTTGTGCTTCTACGTTTCGATAATCCCACCAGCTATTAGCACCGGTTCGGACGGCGTTCCCAAATTGCAGTGTTAAGACATCGGTGGTCAATGCGAGGGCATTTGTCGCTGCTTTTTGACGCGAATGGTAGTTGTGTTTGTTTTTAAAGTATTCCCGTTCCTGTTCAGCAATCTCAACCTGACCGATTTCATCGAGAACCGATGAGTATAGTTTAATGACCTTTTCGTCTCCCACGCCGTTCAGATTCAGATTATTCAAAATCTTCTCGCGCTCTTCGTACATGACTTCCTTGGAGCCGGATTTTTTGATGCGGTAGAAAGAGGCGCGGCAGTAATTGAGCGCAATGGCTGTTTTGCCCGCTGTAGGGTCAGGCTCTTTCTTGTTCTCTGCAGCATGCAACAGGTGCAGAGTTGGCCCGCTGATGATCAGGATGACCAGTAATCGAACTGTTGGGTTTCGAAAAAGAGTCGGCATGTGATCTCCTTAACTGCCGATCAGTGTCATTATTTTGGCAGGAGTTTGGATTTGGTCGTGGATGCTTTGCACATCGCTGCAGGAAATTAATTTCATTACTCTAAATCTACACGACGAATCAGACTCGTGTGGGAGCTACCTGAATATTTATACGATTTTCCGGGTGAGAGCGCCTATTGGGGTTCGGTTGAGTAAGATGGGGTGACTTTCGTGTGTTTTGTGTCTGGGGAGAACAGAAAGACAGGATCAAGGACAATAAAAAATCCCTCTGATTCACGAAGGAATCAGAGGGATGATTATTTCCATCAGTGCAATTTGACTGATTAAGCTGCTTTCGAAGCCGGGGGAGTATCTGAGTAGAGAGTCGGGAACTGCGAAGAGGAAAGACGTCCCAGGCTTTGGGCGATTCCTCGTACCACTGTTTCCTGTTGTACTTCAGTTAATTCCGAAAAGATCGGCAGCGCCAGGCACTCACTGGTGATCAATTCCGTCTCCGGTAGATCTCCCTCCTGGTAACCCAGGTATTGGAAGCATTGTTGCATGTGCAAAGGACGAGGATAATAGATAGCACAACCAGTTTGCTTTTCTCGCAGGTCCTGGAGAACCTTGTCCCGTTGTCCGCCTTTGACGCGAATACTGTATTGATTATAAACGTGTCGTCGATCGGGGAGAACCGTTGGTGGTTCGATACAATCCAGAAGTTGATAATGCCGGAGCAGGGCATTGTAGCGTCGTGCATTTTCCTGACGCTCTGCGGTCCACAGATCGAGGTGTCGAAGTTTGACCCGCAACACGGCTGCCTGCAGTGCATCAAGTCGGCTGTTGATGCCGATTTCCGCATGCTGGTATCCGCCCAGGTCACCATGAACGCGTAAGCGTCTGATGCGTGTGGCCAGATCAGGGTCGTCGGTTGTGACGAGCCCGCCATCGCCGGCACCTCCCAGGTTCTTCGTGGGGAAGAAGCTGAAACAGCCAATCGTTCCTAAAACGCCAGCGCGTCGGCCACGGTATTCTGCACCGATTGCTTGTGCCGCATCTTCAATGACCGGGATGCCATTACGGACTGCATTTCGCCAGATCGGTTCCATGTCAGCACATTGCCCGAAGATGTGGACCGGCATGATCGCTTTGGTACGTTCCGTGATTTTGTTTTCAATGGATTCGGGACACAGGTTGAAGCTGACAGGATCAATATCAGCAAACACCGGCGTCGCTCCAACGCGTGCGATGGAACTTCCCGTCGCGAAAAAGGTAAACGGGCTGGTAATCACTTCGTCACCAGGGCCGATTTCCAATGCCATTAATGCCAGCACAAGTGCATCCGTACCGGAAGCGACTCCAATGGCATTACGGGAATCGCAGTATTCGGCGATATCACATTCAAATTCTGCTACTTCGTCACCCAAGACAAATGACTGATTATCAAAGACTTTCAGGACTGCTTCCTGAACTTCCTCTTTAATTCTCTGGTATTGGGCTACAAGATTGATGAAGGGGACTGGGGTGGGGGTCTCATTTGTCATTCAGCGACTCCATTCGCTATGGGAATCCGGAGAGTTCCGTGCTCAAAAACAGGTAAGGTTGGTGGTTTTGAGAGATTTTGTGCACCTTGTTTTCAGGTAAGGTGTGTTTGTTCCGGTCACTTTGATTAATCCCCATCCTGGGTTTCTCAGAAGTGATTCGAAATTTCGTGCGTAGATTATGTCGAGAACCATTTCCTGTCAATATGTGTCGAACTAAAAAGTGGAGACTCTTGAATGTTGGTTCAGGAAGTCGACGGTCAGAGGCTGTAAGGTCTTATTTTGCAAACAGCAAATGATTGTCTCGAAGATTGCCGATAGAAGTAGCATTGGTGGGGTTTCAGGTGGCTTTCGTAGTCTTGACACCTGTTTTTATGCGATCTACGATGAAACTTCAGTTCGAGGTTGTAAGCGGATTCCCAAATGGACTATATACGTAAAAGATAGCCTGACGGGCTTGAGTCCTCTCAAATTGGTCAAGCTTGACAGGTAGTTTTTTCATAGTCGAAGCCTATACTCTTAAAGACGGCTTCGAGCTGTTTAACAGATTTTTTTAGAGCAATGTCCAGAAAGGAAAACTCATGGCACACGTGGTTACAGAGGCTTGCTTCAATTGCAAATATACGGATTGTGTCGTGGTTTGCCCCGTAGAGTGCTTCTACGAAGGGGAATCAATGGTTTATATCAATCCCGATGAGTGCATCGATTGCGAAGCATGCGTGCCTGAATGCCCGGTAGAAGCAATTTTTCATGAGGACAATGTTCCGGAAAAATGGCAGGAATACACCCAGATCAACGCCGATAAATCACAGGAACTGCCCGTGATTACGGAAAAGAAAGAACCTTTAGCTGACTGCTAAGCGCGTTCTGAATCTTTTTTCGGCTTGTTTCTCTGATGAAATATAGAAAATGCCCCAATCTCTGGCCGGGATTGGGGCATTTTTGATTAATCGATGACACTGAGTCGCTGTCCCAGTTCGCGTAAGACTTCAATATCGGTATCGGGCCTGGTTGGACTTTGGGGATGCGTCAAATTCGTTTTGGTCCAGCCTCGCAGGTGTAAAAATTGGGCCGCCGAGTGTTTGTAAGCTGGAGAAGGGCTGCGGAACGTGAAATATCCCAGGTACTGCAATTGATCGTTCAATTCATAAAACGCAGGATCGCCTGCGGCCCAGTAGGCGTCTCGTTTGGCGAACAAGTCGGGGGCAAATGTGCTCAGCCCGAGTAAATAGTCACTACCATATTGCACCATGTCGATACCGAAGTCATTGCCCGTGAACACTTTGAAATCAGGTCGCTTCTGATCCCGTAGCTGCAGCCGCTCCCATTCCGGTTCCCGACGGAAAGACGAGTGCTTGGCTCCGATACATTGCGGAATTTCCATCATGGCGGCATAGGTGTCCAGATCGTAGACCGATCCGAACGGGGCCAGATCTTTGGTTAATTCAAAACCGATAAAACGGTCGGTATTGGCGGCAATCGTCTGATAGGATTTAATAATCTCTGCGGGTGACTGTTCGACCAGACCGAATGACTGAAAGATGACCGGGGTCCCGCCGTGCTCCTGAATCAGGTCCGTTTTTCTCTGATAACCAGAGGCATCAAATTCGGCTCCCGATTGATCGCTAACGAAAGCACCTGCGACAAACGGGCCGCCATTGAGTGTCTGTTGTGCGATCTTCAGAACTTCGATAAAGGTCGGCTCGTCAATGAGATTCACATATCCCGTGTCCATATTGACGGCGGGGGTGATTCCCACGTCAGCGGTACGGGCGATATGGGCACTTAATGAATCCCGATCAATTTCCCCGGATTCCAGATAGGGGAGCAAAACGGCAGAAATCCCCGTCAATTTACGGCGGGGTTTGATCATACTGACTGGGTCATAGACTGCTTCTGGCATTTGGGTGGTCCTTGCTATATATTCGAAGTTTAAAGCTGTATTCAATTGTGTTCTATCGACCATCAGAATACCAGATTCGCGCTCAATCTTGGAGGCATTCATGAGTTTTCGCCACAGAGTTTTTCTGGCTTTGTTTTTTATCCTGTGTTGTTTTGGGTTCCGTATGGGAATCGTCGAGGCAGCCGAGAATCAGAAGCAAAAACCGAATGTTCTGTTTTTATTTACGGATGATCAACGTGCTGACACGATTCATGCGTTGGGGAACTCGCTGATCCAGACGCCAAACCTGGATCAGCTCGTGCGGAGCGGGTTTGTATTTAACAATGCCTACTGCCTGGGAAGTAACTCCGGTGCGGTTTGTGTCTGCAGTCGCAATATGCTGCTCAGCGGGCGCACTTATTTCCGCTGGACGGGTCGTTACGCTTCGGCAAAGAAATCGAACTTTCCAGACTCCATGAAACAAGCGGGGTACTTTACTTACCATCATGGCAAAAAAGGGAATACTGCTGTGGAGATCCATAAGCGGTTCGATCAGTCCCAATATTTGAATGATCAACAGGCACGTTTACTGGGTCAGCCTGGAAAAGAAATCGTCGATAATGCGATTCAGTTTTTGAAAGCCAAAGCAGACAAACCCTTCTTTATGTATCTGGCGTTTGCCTGCCCTCATGACCCGCGCGTAGCGGATCAGGAGTATATGGACCTTTATCAGCGCGACCAAATTCCCTTACCTGAGAATTATCTACCTTTGCATCCGTTTAACAACGGAGAGCAGGTGGTGCGTGATGAATTACTGGCTGGTTTCCCGCGCAGCAAAGCGGAAGTGAAAAAGCACCTGCATGATTACTATGCTGATATTACAGGGCTGGATGGTCATATTGGTCGATTGCTGAAAGCCCTTAAAGCGAGCGGCGAATATGAGAATACAGTGATTGTTTTTTCTTCCGATCATGGTCTGGCTGTTGGCAGTCATGGTTTGATGGGGAAACAAAGCCTTTATGAGCACAGTATGAAAGCGCCTCTCATTTTCAGTGGTCCGGGGATTCCACACGGCCAGACCGATGCGCTGGTCTATCTGTACGATATCTTCCCCACTGTCTGTGAAATGGTGGGAACCGAAGTCCCACAAGGCCTGGATGCAGCAAGCATGTGGCCTGTGATTAGCGGCAAGAAATCAGAAATCCGCGAGACACTATTTACCGCTTACAAAGACGTGCAACGTTCGATTCGCGACGACAGATGGAAACTGATTACCTACCCGCAGATCAACAAGTCACAACTATTTGACCTGGAGAATGATCCGGCGGAAACGAAGAATCTGTTCGGGCTGTCGGCTTGTCGGAGTCATTCAGACCGGTTAGTGTCGGCGATGAAAGACTGGCAGAAAAAAGTTGGGGATACGAGCCCGCTTGTATCTGACTCGCCACAAGACGCGACATTCAAAGCGCCAACGCCTGAAGAGCTCAAGAAGTTGAAACAGCCTCGGAAGTCCAAAAAGAAGAAAACCAAGAAGAAGTCATCCTAAGAGAGATTAAACCGAATGGTATCAGAATCACGTCCACCGATCCGTTTAGATCAGTTTTTAAAACAGCAGGCGGCGGTCGGAACAGGCGGTCATGCTAAAGTCGTTATCCAGGCAGGCGAAGTCACTGTTAACGGACTCGTCGAGACCAGAAGACGCAAGCAACTGTCGCCGGGAGATGTGATATCTTACGCCGGCGAACAGTGGTGCGTTGAAGTCACTCAGGACGAGTGATTATTTGAGATTGCTGCGGTGAATGTTAAAGAAGCCACCAACCACAATCACACAGAGAAGGAGTGCGAGATAATCTGAAGTTGTTGCGTTGTGCCAAACATCGAGTAAATAGTACATCCAACCATCAATCCAGAGTTCCATGAGAAGTCCTCCGTTTTGACTCGCAACAAAATGCGGTATGGAAATTCTACACTCTATTCCGTGGTCTGTCGGATTGGCACGCGAATAACGCATCCAGCAACGTGGATGGTTGTTTTTTAGAAACGGGGCGTCTCTTTTCGCCACTCAATTTTTTGGACACTCTCCGCCAGTTCTGGATCATGGGGCATAAGTTTTCGCAGCTGTAATAATGTCTCTTCTGCCTCAGGAATCAGGGCATAAAACAACTGGTACTTGAGTAGTAACTTCAGTAACTGTGGCTCGTTGGGCAGGCATGTATTCGCCCGTTCAATGAGAGACAGTGCTTTTCCAGGAACGCCCGCGTCTTCATAAAATTGGGCAAGAGTCAATAATTCCTGCAGCATAACTGTCGTTTGTTGTGCGTTTTTTTCATCACGATTCTTTTCCTGGTTTTTTAGAAAAAATTCTACTCGTTGCTCCAGTTCCAGCATGTCTAACAGCTGATGGGCTTCGGGATTTCCGGATTGGAAGGCCAGGTTCAGTTGTGCCATGGCCTCCATTTTACGGCCTTCAGCGAGATAGACTTTTGCCAGTAGCGTTTGCAATTCTGCCTGATTGTTCTGATAGGAAGCCGGTTTTTTCAATGCCTCACTGAGAATCTGTTCCGCCTTCAGAATGTGCGACAAACGAAAATATGCCTTCGCAAGCTTGAGATCTTGATTCTCACTTGCGTCTTCTGATTGCTGTTTCTCGCTGGCGGGTTGGTAACTGGCTTGTAATGTTTCCTGGGCAAGGTTGATTCCCTGTACCAGATCACGGCGGAGCATTTTCTGGTCGGGCATGGAGAAGGCCCGTTCAAACTCACGAATGGCTTTCTGATAGCGTTTGGTTTTAATGTAAGACCAGGCCAGCAGATTGGTCAGTCTGACGTCTTCAATCTTCTGTTGCTGTAACTGTTCTACATAGTCAATCAGTTCAGCGTAATGGCCGGCTTCGAACAGCTGTTTTGTAAACGCCACTTGAAACGAAAGGCGATGTGGAAATCGTTCGATGGCATTGCGGGCGATCTTTAACGAATCGTCAGCGTTCCAATATTGCTGGCGAATCGTGCCTGTTCTGTTGGGTTCCAGCTTCAGAATCATCACGCCCTGTTCGTCATACACCGGTGTCATCCGATAAACGAGATCCTGATCAAGTAGATGCCAGGGAAAGGCTGAGACGGTTTCGCGGCTGAAGGTAACCAGATAATCGGCAGAGAAGTCCTGAATGGTTTGATGCAGCTTCTCTGCATTGGTCGTTTCAAAAAAATTCAGACGTTGATAACGCTGTCCGGTGGTGGCGACATCAGCGCGTCGCGTGATCAAACGGCTGTCCGCGCGGGTATGCTGCTTGATCCAGTCGCCGGCGGCGTTCCAGTTACTGAATTGATTCGGCGGTAACTGGTCCGTATAAAACTCATCGGCCTGCGAGATCAGTTTCAGGTTGGCGCTGATCAGAGACGCATCGGTTTTAATTTGCCAGCCGCAGAACAGCAGAAAGAGCATTGAGAACACGGCCAGTGACAGGTTCCGAGTCAGTGGTCGGGCTACTTCGATATGTCGCACAAAGGCGTTCCAGCCAGCGGGCACAAAAGCCAAGACTACCGGTACGAGGGGCAGGGTAAATCGCTGTTGCATCCACGGCCAGAGTGAAAGAATTCCCAGACTGAAAATGAGATACAACAAGGCGACACTTCCCCCTTGCTGTTTCCGTCTGAGCATCCCGTAACAGGATAAGGCTAATACCAGTGCTCCCAATGCGAGATAGATCCAGGCGGGGCCGGCAAGAAAGGCGTTTTCGTCCAGAATCATTCGGGCATAACGGGGTGTTGTGCCGGGCATGTCCGGGAAGAGTTTCTGGCAGAAACTTTCGAAGTGTGTGGTGCAACGTTGAATGATGCTCAGTAACGTGCCTAAGATCCCCTGCGATTTCAGTTCTTTCAGCGCGACGGACGCATACCCACTCTGTTCCAATGCGGAGTTTCGAATCATCCAGATGCCTGTCGCCAGTAGAGAGCAGATGACGCCCGCTAACCAAGGCCAACGTTGGCGCCGAATCACGGCCCAGCAGCCGACTGCCAGAACCAGAGCGATACCAATCGTTCTGAGAAACGGGAGGAAGACCAAAAGCCCGGTAAAGAGTATCAGGTCTGTTTTACTGGGTCTGTCCTGTCGAATAGCCAGCAGGAAAAGAACCCCCAGCGAACAGGCCATGAACGGAATTTCGCTCATGACAATCGTAGAGAAAAAGAGCGTGTAGGGATTGATGGCAAACAGGAAGGCAATGAAAAACGCAGGCCAGTAGAACGAGCGTGATAACTGAAGTTCATCCTGTTCTGACGCGGGTTCCTGCAAACGTTTTACGTACAGATAGAGCAACGTAATCAGTGCCAGCGCCGTGATCAGGACCGTCGCTTTAGCGAGTAACACGTTGTAGGGAGCAATGACAGCCGCCGGTGACAGTAGCAGCGACATGCCGGGGGGACGATGTGCGTAGAGGGGTTCACCCGGTGTATCAATGAGCCGATATCCCGATCCGCTGACAAGTGATTTCGCCATTATGACGTAGCGGGCACTGTCGGGCGTGAAAAAATAAAGCTGATTCCAGCGTGCCACAGCCAGACACGAAAAGAGGACCAGCAAGGCGAGGACGCCTGTTTTGGGTGATCGAATCACAGAGGACAAAGCAGCTTTCATAAACCGAACCGACGCTCAAAGGGCTGTGTGAAGAATGAGGATCTCAGCAAGAGGAGAGAAATGCAAATCTTATTCCTTCTGAAGTAATAACTGCGGATACGTATGAAGTCGGTTCAGGAAGCCGGTGAATAGAATGATGCTGCAGATTGTAGAGATCTTTGATGGTCTGTTGAGGTGATTTCCAGCGGAATGCACTCCGCTCAGCGGCTTTCCGAATTTCGGCAATGATGCCTAAAAACAACGTCGTTGATTTTCGGAAACAAAGCCAGAAGCCTGTTCTCGTCTGTCTGCCGTTGCATTTTGGAGCCAATTGTTTCACAATTCGTTGCGCGCAGCTCGACGCATTTGTTAATGAGACGAATCGATGGTTCCAGGGAAGAATCATTTCAACAAACTATTATACATCAGGTGTTTTTATCATGGATGACAGTAAATTCCCCACTTTAAATCAGGCTCCAGAAACAATTGAGGAAACCGAACAACTGGTTTCTTTTCTGGAAGCGCAGAATACCTTTTCGTTTCCCGCTCTGGAAAATGGATTGTTTCCCGCAGCGATTGCTCATGAATCGACGGGTTATCAGAGTATTTGGGTCCGCGATAATATTCATGTTGCGCATGCTCTCAACGCCGTTGGAAAAACAGAGCCAGCCTGCAAAGCAGCAGTCACGTTGACCAATTATTTCATCAAGCACAGAGATCGCTTTGATGACATCATTTCCGGAAAATATAACGCGACGGAAGTGATGAAACGCCCGCACATCCGGTTTGACGGGAACACACTGGGGGAAATTGATGAAAAATGGGCGCACGCTCAAAATGATGCGTTGGGTTGCTATCTCTGGTTTTACAGTCTGTTGCTGTTACAGGAAAAGTTAACGCCGACTCACGATTCGATGGAATTGCTGGCGGCTTTTGTACGTTATTTCGAGAAGATTCGTTACTGGGAAGACGCAGACAGTGGTCACTGGGAAGAGGCCCGCAAGGTTGAAGCGTCGAGTATTGGTACCGTTGTCAGCGGATTGTCGACTCTGAAACAGTATCTGGATCAAAGCCAGAACTGGGACCAATTGAAGTTTGGTAAAAAGCAGGTTTCCGCCGAGATGGTCGATGACTTGATTCAACAGGGCCAAACAACTCTGTCGGAGATTCTGCCTGCCGAATGTATTCAAGCCGATCCCTTACTGGCACGAAAATACGATGGGGCGCTGTTATTCCTGATCTATCCTCTCGGGTTGGTGCAGGGCGAGATGGCTGAGACGATCATGGAAGATGTCAGAACGCATCTGATGGGCGATTACGGAATCCGTCGTTATCTGGGCGATTCCTATTGGTGTGCCGACTATAAAGACATGCTTAGCGAAGATGATCGGACCAGCGACTTCAGCGAAGATCAGGCCAGTCGGGATAAGCTGTTGAAGCCGGGGCAGGAAGCACAGTGGTGTATCTTCGATTCCATTATGTCCGTGATTTACGGACAACGATTCTTGCAGTCAGATCAATCGGCTGATTATGAAAAACAGCGTTTCCATCTGGAGCGTTCGCTGAATCAGCTGACGACTGAGGAGTGCCGTTTTGGTCCTTACCGCTGTCCGGAATCGTATTTCCTGGAAAAAGGAAAGTATGTCCCCAACGATATTACGCCGTTATTGTGGACTCAGGGCAATTTAATGATCGCGTTGCATCAGTGGAAGCAGACCGTTAAGGCGCGTCGTTGAGTGAATCCCTGTTTGATTCCAGAAGTAGCAGTTGATTAATCAAACCGCGATACGTCTGTTGATCTTGGTTTGTGAGTGCGTTGGCTGCCTGATGCAAAAGATCAAGCTGTCGTTGCGTCACGGGGACCGCTGTCTCTAAAGGTGGGACTTCCGGGACCAGTCGTTTCACCAGTTGATCCAACAGAGTTTCGATGCCGGCTTTCGTTTTAGAAGAGACGGGAATCGCTTGTTCGGGCAGTGGTGTATCCCAGCGTTGCGGGAGATCGATTTTATGGGTGACGATGATTGAATCGTTCCATTGCGAGAGCAGTCGCTGGTCGTCCGGATGTGCTGGCTGGCTGGTGTCGATCAGGATCACGCGACAGTCAGCCTGCTGGAGGGTTTGTTCTGCCCGTTGAATACCTGCCGCTTCCAATGCATCAGCTTGTTCGCGGATGCCTGCGGTATCAGAAAACTGAAAAGGCCAGCCTTCAATGGCTGTGGATGCCGTCAGCACATCGCGGGTTGTGCCTGCTTCATTGAACACGATGGAGCGGTCATATCCCAGAATTGCATTGATCAGACTCGATTTGCCCACATTCGGTCGGCCCGCAAGGACTACTCGCCAGGGAGCCGTTAAATGCAGTCCCAGGTGTTCCCAGCGGAGCAGGTTTTGAATTTGTGTTTGGAAGATATCCGGATCGAAGTCTGCTGTTTCATCTGGAATGAGCTCTTCGAAGGCGTTGCGTAAGATTCCCTGCGATTGACACAACAAGATTTCAGCGGCGCGGAATGTCGTGGCGGCAGTCAGTGCTGTCTGCAATTCAACTTCCAGTGCCGGTTGTGTCTGGCAGGCGATTTCCTGCCAGGAGAGAACTTTGCAACCTTGGGTCTGCAGGTCTGTCAGAATCCGTTCGACAGCTGCCATGCCGCCGTGACAGTGGATGTCGACCGTCTCATTTTCAATTCGGCAGAGTACCAGATCTTCGTTGTTGGTTTGTCCCCAGAGTCCATACACAATGCGATTGAGGGGTTGCTCTGCCAATGATTTCTTATTCGCAGAATGAAAACAGGCATCGATGGCGTGTGTTATTTTTGTTGCTTCGCCGTGAACGCGAATGGTGGCGACAGCGCCTCTGCCGCGGGGCGTTAACAGCGCGGCAGAGCAAGCGGCTTGTGAGTTTGTTTGAAGACGACCCGACATGCTGATTATCGATCTCCACTGATTTCTTGAGCCACTAATGCCAGTCCCTGTAATGTGAGTAGGGGCTCAAAATGGACGAGTTCTTCGAGGTGGGACGCCAACAGAGCCGAACCGCCGCCCGTTAATAAAACGAGGGGACGAACCTGACTGGCATTCGGCAGTGATTGTTTTTGAAGCTGGTTGACAAGTTCCCGTACTGCCCCCAATTGTCCCCAGAAGAGTCCACTACGAATGGCATCGGTTGTGTTTTTTCCCAGTACGACCGATTCGGCCTGACGCAGGTCATCCACGGGAATCAAAGGAAGTAGAGCGGTGTAGTCGTTCAGTGCTTTCGCAGAGAGTTCAAAGCCGGGCAGAATTGAGCCACCGGCAAAACTGCCATCGGGAGTAACGACGTCAACGGTGGTTGCGGTTCCCGTATCGATGATAATTGCGGCCTGATCTGCTTGACGGAGTGCGTTGGCGGCGACGGCATTAAGCAAGCGGTCAATGCCGACTTTGCGTGGTTCATCAACGCAAATTTCCAGTGGGAAACGGTCTGTGTTAAGAACTTCAATGGGAGCGGGCAGATTTCCTTGCGGCCAGTCTTTCACGATCTGTTCGATGCCTCGTGGATTGGAACCGGCGACGACTGTCTGGCAAGTTAACTCCTGTTGATTTTCAAACCAGGCGTTGATCTGTTCCCAGGGGAGTGACCCATCGATCAAAGTGGAAATGGCCTGCACAACCTGCGGCAGCGGATTGTGCTCTTCCGCAGAGACTTCGGTCTTGAGTAAGACAAACTTGAGGCGGCTGTTGCCGACATCAATGGCCAGTTGTAGGAATGGTTGTGACATGCGTATTTCTTTGAAAGTTACAGAGCATGGGGCGTCGTCTGTATTTTAAAACAGTGTCCGATCATTGTTGTCTTCTGCTTCGTCATTCTTTTTCGAACTGATTTTGCGCCGTCCGGTTTTTGATGGACCTTTGGTTTCAATGGATGCGGTCGCATCAAAATCTTCCAGGACCGGGTTTCCGTCTGCGTCTACGCGGGTCAGAATTTCGATTTTTTGTTCGGCTGATTCGAGAGACTGGTAGCAGGATCTTAAAAGCTTGACGCCTCGTTCGAATTGCTCCATAGATACTTCAAGACCGGCCGTCCCTTCTTCCAGGGTATTGACGATTTCCTGTAATTCTGCCAGAGAATCTTCAAACAGAGGTGTTTCCGAATTTGCTGCTTTTTTCTTTGCCATGTAATCAGGTCTTATTCAATGAGAGTTTATTTTTGGTTGAAAAATAGTGGTCGCTTACTTGTTTGCCTTTGATTCCGGTTCCGGCATCATCTTTTGTATCTGGCTGATGATGGTACCATCAGACACATGCGTCTGCAGGATGTCACCGGGGCTGATCTGTTTGATCGATTTGACAATTGCTGTTTCTGCGTTTTGTTTTCCGGTTTCAACGCGCGTAATACTATAGCCGCGGCTTAGCACTTTCAAAGGACTCAGTGCATCCAGTGCAGAGGAGAGATGCTTTGTTTCCGATTGATACCGGGAGAGCAGTTCGCGCGTGCTGCGTTTCAGTCGGCGGTCCAGTTCGTCCAGTTGTGCCGCGCGGTTGTGAATCAGGTCCAGTGGTCGAGTCAATGCCGGGCGGCCCGCCAGCGCATCCAGTTGCAGTCGAACCTGGCGGGCACGTTGTTTCAGGTTGTTGACTAACTGGCCTTTCCAGTGTGTCAATGTTGCCAGCACATCGGTCTGGAGCGGAACTGACAGTTCCGCTGCCTCACTAGGAGTGAGAGCCCGTCGGTCAGCGACGAGATCGGAGATGCTGATATCAATTTCGTGTCCGACGGCACTGATGATCGGAATCGGGCAGTCAAAGATCGCGCGGGCGACAACTTCTTCGTTAAACGCCCAGAGATCTTCCAGGCTACCGCCACCGCGTCCGGTGATTATCGTATCAACGTGGGGAATTCGGGCTGCGAGTTCAATTCCGGCGGCGATTTGTTCTGCAGCGCCTTCTCCCTGAACGGCGACAGGAACGATGACCAGATCGACGGCTTTCCAGCGGCGGGTAATGACTTGCAGCATATCGCGGACGGCGGCACTGGTAGGGCTGGTGACCAGCGCAATTTTACGGGGGAACTGAGGAATCGGCCGTTTGTGTTCGGGGCTGAACAGTCCTTCTGCAGCCAGTTTTTCCTGCATCTGGCGAAACGCCAGTTCGAGTGCACCGACTCCCTGTGGCAGGAGTTGTTCGATGTTTAGCTGATACGTGCCACGTGCCTGATAGACTTCAACTGGTCCGGCAGCGACGACTTCCATGCCGTCTTCGATCTGAAATTTCAGTCGCGAGGCAGTCCGTTTCCAGATCACGGCGCGGAGTTGGGCAGAATCATCTTTTAAAGTCAGGTAGACGTGTCCTGAACTGGCGATAGTGCAGTTGGAAATTTCGCCGATGACCCAGGCGTACGGAAAATTGGCTTCGACCAAATTTTTAATCTGACGCGTGGTTTCCGTGACAGACAGGATTTCGGGTTCCAGAAGAGACATGAGCTTACTTTAATTACTGGTGGATGGTTGAAATCAGGGTAGCAGAGAATTCAGATACGTGATGGCGCGCTGGCAATCTTCGAGCCGTTGATCGCCTTGGATACGATCGACGGCCAGCCAGCCTTGATAACCAGTTTCCATCACAAGAGGCAGGAACTGGTCCCACATGACCATGCCTTGCCCGATTGGAACTTCCGAGCCTCCTCTGTCCATTTCTCGAATCGCGTCCCGCAGACGATAGGACTTGATCCACGTATGAAGTTCGCGAATCGCTGTTTCCTGATCCTGCTGATTGAAAATCATGTCCGCAGTATCAAAATCGATTCCCACGAATCCCGCATCGACCTTCGAAACGAGTTCGCGGATGACAGATGCCGAATTGGTTTCGCAGGCAATACACAGGTCGATACCAATGTGTGAAGCAAATCGGACCAGATCATTCAGGACTTCACAGACGAGAGGGAAATTTCCTCCTTCTTCGGTCTGAATCTGTCCCGGATGGATAATGAGTATTGGCACTCTCAATCGACCGGCAAACTCGAGAGCCGATTTAATTTGTGAGACTCTCTGGTCAATAAATTCAGGTTCGGTCAGCGCATGGCGGGCGGGTAGTCTTAAGGAAGCAACTGAGAGATTGAACTCTTCCAAAAGTTTGCGGAACTGGCGATCGCCGGATGCGCCGAAAGATGTAGGTGTGATCTCATTTTGTACATCCAACTGCACCCCGCGCGCTCCGATTTGAGCGGCTGTTTTGATTGCCCGTTTGATCGGTAAGCCAAAGCAACGGGTAGCGACAGCAAGTTTAATTCGTGACATTCGTTTCCTTATGGGGCATTTCTACCTGAAATTCTAATTGCGTGAGATAATCGTAGTAATTCGGCCAACTGGCAAAGTTTATCTAACCGTTTGCAAAAAGAGAATGATATCTCGGGGAGAATAGAAAAGGATTGGAAAAACAGGGTTTTTCACCCAGTTCCTGATTGAGATTCGATCAAAAAATGGACGATCTTTAAGTACAGGAATCTTTATATTCAGGAAAGCTCCATGATACTGTCATCGTTTCTCACCTGCTACCTGGCTTTACTGGCTGGTTTACCCTTTGAGGGTCACCTGGTGGAAGATACGCTGCCGATCTTGTCTTTCTCGTTCGAAACAAATCAGGATTTGGACTTTGACGATCTACCGGATGACTGGTCTCGTCGCAAAGGTTCCGGATATCCCCAGTATGTTGAAGTGAGTATCGATCGAAACCAGGGGCGGAGCGGTCAGCAAAGCCTGCATTTCGGAGTGAATGGAGGGCATGCCACGATCTATTCTCCACCCGAGAAAATTGATTCTGATCATGCTTATGTTTTCCGAGGTTACATCAAAACTCAGAAATTAAAACATGATGCCGCTCTGGTTTCCATTTCATTTCTAGATCACAAACGTCAGCGCGTCCAGCAGTTTGTGAGCCGTCCGGTTTCAGGAACTCATCGAGGTTGGGTCGAGGTCATTTTGGGACCAATGACACCTAAGCCGAATGTTCGTTTCATTGTGATTGGGTGCCATCTCGCGCATAACAATCAGAAAGATATTTCAGGAGATGTCTGGTTTGACGATTTGTGGGTTGGCAGCTTACCACAACTGGACATATTGAATAATTATCATCGCCATTTTGTCGATCATTCGGCAGAAATTCGTGTCAGCAGCCGCATCAGTGGGTTGAATCCCCAGAACAAGTACCGCCTCGATCTGGAACTTGTTGACAGCATGGATCGGAAAGTGGCCGACTCTTCGCTGGAGTTAATGAAGGATCCGGAAGACGTTAAGGGGGTTGCCAACAGTCGTTTGCTGGACGGGAATAAACATACGGAAGTCTGGCGTCTGCAACCGATGGAATATGGGTTTTATGAGGTCAGATCAAAATTAGTGCGTGATAAGCAATCGATCCTGGCAAAGAAAACGTCGTTTGCGGTCATCGATCTAGCGACCCCCAGATCTCAAGGCGAGTTTGGCTGGACGATCTCGCAAGAAAATGATCAACTACCCATTAAAGAACTACCCGATATTGCAGCCCAGGCAGGGATTAACTGGATCAAATTTCCTTTGTGGAATGTAATGGCGTCTGAAGATCTTCAGCGTCCCAGCCGGATCGCAGAGATGCTGGATGCATTTTCAAACAGAAGTATTACGCCTGTTGGGCTGCTAAATCATCCTCCCAAAGAATTGCGATCGCAATTTGCGAAAGACTGGCAGGGGGTTAGCGGGATCTTTACAATGCCTGCCAGTTTCTGGTCGCCTTCACTGGAAGAAGTCTTTGCCCGCTATACATCGCTGGTCAATTACTGGCAACTGGGTGGCGATGATGACAAGAGTTTTATCGGAATGCGGAATCTCAATAAAACTCTGAAAAATGTGAAATCGCAGCTTGATCTCATTGGCCGGGATACACATGTGGGAATTCATTGGGACTGGAAGACGCCTCTACCTAAAAATACCATGCCAAACAGTTTTCTGTCGATCAACAATGATGAACGACTTTCGGCTGAAGAACTGGCCGGCGTTTTACGGAAGACCGATGTCTCACCGGGGGCAAGCCCGCGTTGGATCACCATCACTCCACTACCACAAGATGGATACTTGCCCGAAGAGCGGGGAATTGATCTGGCAAAACGCATGGTAACCGCGAAGTACATGGGAGCAGATGGCATTTTTGCTGACTCTGTTTTTGATGAGCAGCATGGCCTGCTCAATCAGAATGGTTCACCGACACTTCTGTTTCTTCCCTGGAGAACAGTGGCGTTGGCACTTCAGGGGGCGAAGTATCTGGGGGCTTTCAATATGCCTTACAGAAGCACAAATTATGTGTTTTCTCGAGATGACGAAGCAATTATGTTTCTCTGGAACGATGAACAAACAGTAGAAACCATCTATCTGGGTGAAGACGTGTATGCCACAGATGTCTGGGGAAAAAGAATCAATCTGGAACGTGATCCTGAGACACGGCGTCACAAACTACCGGTAGGGCCTGCTCCCGTAATTGTTCGGAAGTGCAGTAAGCAGATTGCTTACTGGCGACTGGCGGCCCAATTTGAAAAGGGGAAATCAAAGAGTGAATACGGTGGTCACGCTGATGCACTCGTCGGCAAGAACACATTCACACAAAGTATTCGCGGGAAAGCAGTGTTAAACGTTCCCAAGGGTTGGGAAGTGGAACCGAAGGAATGGGAATTCAACACGGGCACGGGGGAGGACTACCGGTTAGAAACATTTATGACACTGCCTTCCAATGCAAGCCTGGGTAAAAAAGATGTCTCGATCGATTTCGAAATCTTTGCAGAACGCAGGTATTCGATTCGCGTGCACAGGCCTTATCATGTGGGCTTGGGGGATATTGTGGTAAACGTGATCGATAAGAAAATTGAAGGGAATGTGCTGGAAGTAGAGCAGATCATTGTCAATAATACATCGCCGCTTGAGACCCTGCAGTTTCGTTGCAGCCTGTTTATTCCCAGTATGAAACGAATGCAGCGATTTATCACAGAGCTCAAACAGGGGCAGGATCGCAAATTGTATTACATTCCGAATGCGGATTCGTTAAAAGGGAAAGAACTCTGGATTCGGGCTGAGCAGGTCAATGGGCGACGGATTTTGAATTATCGCTGGATTGTCGGTGAAAGCTGGCAGAATCAGGCTCCGACTCCTCAGCAAGAGATCAAAGTCGAAAAGCCAATCATTCGTTGATGGAATTCAGCGTTGTCTCTGCAGAAGTCAGGCGGCGTTTAGATCTTCGTTTTCAGAATCGTTTGTGTCTTCGAAGGTTTCCAAGGCAGCTTCATCGATGGAATCTGATACCAATTCGACTTCATTTTCTGGAGTTGCTTCATCCATTTCGATTTCTGGCGCAGCCTTCACAACTTGTTGTTTCTTTTCGGGGCGAATTCGCAGCGTTTCCCCCATAGGCAAGTCATCCAGATTTTTCAGACCAAATATTTCCAGAAATTTTCGAGTAGACTCGTAAAGAAATGGGCGTCCCAGTGAGTCATCTTTACCGCCAATTCTGACCAGACCTCGATCCATTAACTGCTTTAGCATTTCAGCGCTCTGGACCCCGCGGATCGATTCAATATCTGCCCGGGTGATTGGTTGACGGTAAACCACCATCGCCAGCGTTTCCATAGCCGGTGCAGAGAGCTTGAGCGCTGCCTGCCTCTGATGGAGCTTATTCAACCAGAACGAAAACTGTGGTTGTGTCATCATCTGATAACCGGTGGCGACGCGTTTAATGTGAAACGCCGAATTGGTTGCAGTCAGGGCATTATTGAGCTGTTCAATGATTTCTTTTGCTTCAGCGGCATTCGCCAGCGTTGCCAATTGCGCGATTTTTCGTGTGGAGAGTGCCGTTTCGGCGACAAACAACACCGCTTCCACTTTGGCCATTTTCAGGCTGCGTCTGGTGTTGACTTCCTGCTCGGAAGCAAATTGCAACTGAGCTCCCTGCTGTTGACGTGTGAGAAAATTCCAGCGGAATGCGGTGGCCTGCTGGCAGGGGGGAGAGCAGAGAGCGTTTCCAGAGCGAGTCTGGTAGACGTTGAAAGGAGAAGGACTAGAAAGCATTCGTGGTTTACCGAACCGTAAAGTTTTGAGTATAGGTTGCCACTTTCTGGCTGATTTCGTCTTCCACAGTCAATTTCATGATGTGGGGGCCCAGTGAGATATTTCGCGGTATTTCAAATTTATAACTATGAAAATAATCTTTGCGTACATTTCGGCAGAGGTCTTCGGTCGTATCGAAGGGGATCTCTGCAACCAGATCTCCGTTGGTGCCTGCTTTAAAAATTTGGACTTTGGATTTCAAAAGCGTTCGATACATGCCATCGGCCGTCAGTTCGCTGGTGAAGTTTTCAATTTCCGAGTAAACCAGCACAGGGCGGCCTGGCGTGTATTCATCACGTTCAAAGCGTTCATAACTTCCAAAGCTGTTAATCTTATGACAGAAGGCAACGTTTTTCAGTTTTAGATTGGCTTTTTCCTGCAGACGGGCGGTTGCCTCTCTTAATTGCGCGACGGTTTGTGTTGCCCGGTCTGCCGGATCCGGAATGGCTTCATTGTCGAAATAGTTGGCCACCGCCCAGAAAGTTTGTTGCCAAAATTCCTGGTCAGCCGGTTCGATTCCGGGAATCGCTTCGAGTGCGCGTTCGTGCTGTCCTGCCATCAGGTACAACATTCGGAGGTAAACGTGCCGTTCAATAAAGTGTTGTTTTTCTTCGGGCGTTGATCCGGTTGGTAGTTGTGCCAGTTCCGCTTCTGCTACTGAAATGAGTTGATTCAGTTGATCTGTAGCAGGCACACCTGTTAATTCGGCAGGATTGATCGTCGGTACCGGATTGAATTCCGCTGGTTCCTGAACGGCTGGCTGCATTTGTGCAGATGCGGTCTCAAGAGGCTGAGGAGCAGCCCCATCCTGTTGGCCAATAATCGCCGTACTCGTGCGGGAAATTCCGTTCTGTAAGGCAGAAGTTCCTTGCTGGAATGCCGAAGAGAGTTTCGTTTTTAACGTACCCACAACGGGGATGTGATTCAGTCCCTGGCTGATGGTCTGCGATCTGGAATAGCCTTGTTGCTGAGTCGGGTTAATGACTGGTAATCCCGATTCCGTATTATTCGTGCCGATTGCTTCCAGGTTTCCCAGTCTCACTGGATTTGACATGGCATTCATTTGAGTGTTATCGGGCGACAACTGACCGGGGGGGGCCATCTGCTGGACGCTGGTTTGAACGACGGGCGATGGTGAATCTCCCGGTTGTGTGTGTCCCAGGCCGGGAAGACTCATTGAAGAAACGCTGGCGGGCTTATGATCTGCCAACTGGGTTTCCTGCTGCTGTTGCTCCATGCTGTTCATGATTCTCCGCGTACGGAGAATATTCCGGATCATATCCGGATCCACGCCTTTGAAACTACTTAAATATTGAGCGCGTTCTTTGGGAGAAGCATCTTTGAGTTCTTCGTTAATATAAGCCAGGAGTTCGACATTGTGTGTCGTCACCTTACCTGTTTTGGTTTTGGGTGCGGTCTCTTTATTTTTCTTTGTTGGTGCGTCGCTACTGGTTGAAGTTTTCTCCACAGCGGCGACTGCGGTCTCTTCTTTGGAAGCCTTCTTTGCTGAGGGCTTGGATTTTCCCCAGTTCCAGGGCGCAGTGGGGGCTCTCCAGGCCATCGTTTTCTGGCCTGATGGTGAAGCACATCCACTCATCAAGATTAAAATTAGAACAGCAGGCAGTACCGTGCTGAGCCGGAGTTGTTTCATTACGTTGCCCGGATCATTGGGGTAAAGGGCTCAATAAATAAGGACACACTACAGGTGCCGCGGACATTGATTTGGTTCAGGGGATGCATGAATCGGAACAAGACTGAGTCATGCATTAGTAAATGATGTGATAGGAGAGTGGGTTTTTTATGAAAAATCGCGAAATGAATCAAGATCGATTCAAGAAATCTGTTATTTGAACCGCAGGTTGGATTGAAGACCGTTACGTTTTTGTAAAACTTGTTGGTTTTAAGTGTTGTAAGTAGTTTGAATTAAATGGCTTACGGGTTGTGGTTGTGAGTCAGTCAGTCCGCGGATTCTTTTCTGGAATTCAATTTTGATGCGACTCCAAAAAAGTTGCCCCCTTTTAATTTCATATCATCAGTCCCCCAGGCAATCTTTTTATCCTGTTTGGCGAGCAGGGGGATATGTTTTGAACAATGGATGTAAGCCTCTTCGACTTCAACCATCACCCAGCGTTCTGGTTTCTTGCCATCATCGGTTGCAATGTCATCTTTGATTTCTTGAGGCGTGTCATCTGATACCAGGAATTCCGCGTTTTCGACAATGGATGCTTTCCCGTTGATATGCAGGCCTATGGTTGCTTTGAAGAAATCGAGGAACATCAATCCGATGTGTGGGTTTTCTGAAATGTTGCCGAGCGAGGCGAGCACGCCGTTACCACGGTATTCCGGGTAGGCAAGGTGTTTCTCATTCAGAATCCGCACAAAACCGGGATTGCCGGCACGAAATGAGCTATCGCATTCGCCTTTCGTATCGGAGGTGGCGATAAACAGCAGTTCCTGTCCTCGGATATATTCTTGCATCCGGGGATTCAGGTAGTCGATCATCTGCCGATCGTAGAAACTGTTGGCGCGTTTTTCTGTTCCGTAACGCTTCTGAAGTTCCCGCTCACCCTCTGAGCCGAAACCGGGTTCCTGATATTCCATTACTTAATCCAAGCATTCCTGGTTTGATACAGAAGCTGATCCGCGCTCGATACGGAATTACGGTAGTTCCCAGTTGCTGTCAAAGAGCTCCGCCCAGACAGTCTCGTTTTCATAGGTTCCGGCTTTTGATTTCTTAAACTGAATCACGGCGATGTCGCCCAGTTTGGGAAAGAGCCAAGAATTGGAAGCCCGGAAATCTTTTTCATGCATCGTGTGTCCAGAGTTGATGACTACATAGCGAACAGGATTCAACGGGTTCGGATAGATCAGAACAACGCCGTGATTTTTTGTGTCGTAGCTTTTTCCGTTCACCGTGATCTGGTCTTTGGTCCATTCGACAGGAAGGTCTTCGACCACTTTAGCGATCAAGGAATTCGAACCGGGATCACCGAATAGAATCAGGTTTTTAGCAGCGATGATTTGATCATTGACTTGCGTATCTTTGATCACGGGTACCTTTGCACGCAGCCATTTGTCGAATTCTTTTTCAAACAGCGACAGGACCGATTGTGACCAGGCATTAAGTTCAGAATTCCAGGGAGTGCCGGTTCCTGTGACGCAGACAAAGGGGAGTGTAAACGCATCATCGATCGGGCCTTGCAGGTTTTGTCGTTTCCGCTGGTTCGGATTTTCGATGAATGTTTTCGAGTCTTCATATTTGAGGACATCCCAGCCACTGTTACTTTTTACAAAATAGACCTGGGGCAAGAGGCCATCGGCGGCCGACTCAAGCGGAAGCAGTGTGCCATCCAGTTCGACTTTGGCAGCAACATTGCGGGCGAGAGAGAGGGCAGCGACATTTTCTGTCGTCAGTTGCAGGTTGCCTGATTCGTCATCGATACCCCCTTCGACAATCGTGGGCTCATACATTTCGTCAAGTTCTTCAATCGTCAGCCATTCGCACTCATTGAACTTTGGGGTAAACGTGATAAAGCGAATCTGTTTTTTTCCAGGCCAGGCAGGGCGACCTTGTTTGGAATGATTCAGCAAATCAGTAAGGTAATCCTGATAGGCGGGCATCCGCGACTGATGTGTTGCTTCCGGGCTGATATACAGCGAGATATCGATATCGTGTGCTTTCGCTTTCTCAACCATTCGGGTGCTTGAGACGAGCTGTTTGTCTTTGCCACCACCATACGTCACAACAGGCACGTCGGCGGCGTTCAAGGCGTAGTCGATCGAATCATAAATGTGTAGCGTTTTGTGTTGGTAGTGCGGGAGTTTTTCTTTGTAGTTTTGATATTGATAAAAGTCGACAAATCCGGCACCTGGTCCGACTCCACACCAGAGCGAAGGGTAATGCAGACCCAGATGCCAGGCGCCCGCACCCCCCATGGAGAAGCCGCGGAGTGTAATGCGTTTCTTATCAATCAGGTATCGTTTTTTAACATCGTCCATCGCCTCATGCACGTCGACTTCGCCGCTCCACCGCCAGCCATTATCGGTACGGCCAAAGGGTTCCAGGTGTAGCCATTCATGACCTTCGCGAGGTCCTCTGCGGTTCGGGTGAGCAATGAAAAATACTTCGTTGCGTTTCCCCCCGCGGCCGTGCAATTCTACATGGAGTGGCCAGCGATGACTGGACTTTTCTTTAAAGTCAGTCGGGATGGTGAGTGCGTAGGGTTGAACCGAGCCATCGACTTTTGAGTAGTAGCCGAAGATGACGGTTCCGGTTTGCTGTGTCCATTCTGGTTTGCCGATCTGGAGCTGCTGTGCGCGTGTCTGACCGGTTTCCAGAATTTGAAATGTATCTTTGACATATTGTGGTTTGTAAAATTCGTTATGTCGCAAGATCCATTCTGCGGCCTTCGCATAAACTTCGACATCTGCCAGAAGCGACTTTTTGATTTTGGGATTCTGCTTAAGAACTTTGATTTGTTCCTGCAGTTCCTGGAGCTGCTGTTCCAGTTTGGCACGGTCTCCGGGCGCAGGTTCTTGTGCCTGTAACTGTGAATTATTCGAACAGAGTGAAAGGCCAAAGATCAGGACAACAATAATCGGGAAACAGAAGAGACGCTTCATGGTGGAATCCTGATAATGAATAGGAGAGTTTCTCTACGAAACGAAACAGCAAATGACCGCCGGTCCGAATTTGGGCGATGATTGCATTTTACCAGAGCCGCCTGAGCGGGAAACAACAGAGCAGGCTCTAGAGTTACATTATCACGGATGGAAGGGCCAGGCAAGAGGTACGATGATCACGGTCAGGATCCAGACGATCAAAGTCAGTGGGCCTCCGATGCGGAGGTAGTCGGCATATTTATACCCACCAGGCCCAAAGACCATCATATTGGTCTGGTAGCCAATCGGGGTGGCAAAGCAGGCAGCAGCAGAAATGATGAGGGCGATCACAAACGGCATTAAACTGACATCAAGCGTTGCTGCTGCGGCGACGGTAATGGGAAAAAATAGAGTAGCAGTTGCTTTGGCGGTAATCAGGTTTGTGAAGATCAACGTGATAAATGATAAAATTGCCAGCACGATCAACGGGCTGTTATTTCCCATGCCGATGAATGTGGAAGCAATCAGGTCTGCAGCTCCGGATTTTCCAATTGCCTGGCCAATTCCCAGTCCTGCGGCGATGGTAATCAGCACGCCCCAGTCGATAGAGCGTTTGGCTTCAGTTGCACTGCAGCATCGCGTGGCCGTCATCAGTCCGGCAGCGACCATGGCTGCGACGAGCATTTTGACATTCCAGATGGCCACCATCACGATCATCGCCAGTAAGATCGTACGAGCAATCCAGGCCCGTTCGTGGCGCGGCGGGGTGGAGTCTTCGACCTGACTGACGAGGAAAAATTCACGGGAATTTCGTTGCTGATCGATGAAGGAAGGATGCGCTTCGATCAGCAGGGTGTCGCCGCGCTGGAGCTCAATGTCCCCAATTTTTTTATTGATCCGTTGACCGTTCCGTGCCACGGCGATCACGGCAGCATTGTAGTTGGAACGAAATTTTGCCGTGCGAATAGACATGTTGATGAATCGAAAACTGTCCGAGACAACTGCTTCAATCAGGCAGCGTTCGGAGCGGGGACCGGACAGTTTAAACAGCTGATCGGTAGCCGGTTTGAGCCCGGGGATTTTTTGCAGGTCGATGACCGATTCCACGACGCCAACAAACACGAGCTGGTCATTCGCGGCAAGACGTTCTTTGGAAGAGACGGCAGCAATTACATTATCCTGGCGGTCGATTTCCATCAGGTACATACCTGGCAGATGACGCAAACCGGCTTGTTCGATTGTTTTGCCAATCAGGGGGCAACCCGGTTCGACGATCATTTCGACGGTATATTCTCGCGGGTCATCCATGGGAGTGATGGCCGGCTTTCGTTCCGGGAGTAACCAGCGTGAAAAGACCAGCAGGTAAATCAGGCCGACAATCATCACGGGGATTCCAACCCAGGCAATTTCGAACATAGACAGGCCGGGGTGATTATCGTGATCCTGCAGTAACCCATCTACGACCAGCGTGGTGCTCGTGCCAACCAGAGTGCATAAGCCGCCGAGAATGGCTGAGTAACTCAAGGGAAGCATCAGGTGCGAAACAGAGATCCGCATTTTCTTGGCCCAGTCAGAAATGATGGGCATCATCATCGCAACAACAGGCGTATTATTGAGGAATGCACTTAAGACTGCTGAGGGGAGCATCACGCGTGCTTGGGCATCGGTCAGTGATTTAGGGCGGCCGAGCAACTGTTGGCCGGTAAAAGCAAAACCGCCGGTCTGGCGTATGCCTTCGCTGACAACAAATAGAAATGCAACTGTGATCAATCCTTCATTGGCAAAACCCTGGACGGCATCCCCTACCTGGATCACACCGGTGACTACCAGTATGGTAAGCCCTCCCATGAGAATGGTATCAGCGCCGGCACGTAGGAACGTAAGAGAGCCGATGACTCCTCCCAATACCAGGAACGTTACTACAATTTGCCAGTCCATGTCGGTTCAATATTCATAAACAGTACAAAGGCGAAAGCCGGAGACTATTCATTGATTGCAAGTTCACCCAGAGTTTTAATTAACTCCGGATGGAGAGGTCCGTTAGTTACGATAACTCCCTGATTGTTTTTCAATTCGTAGCCCTGATCAAATTCCAGTGGTTTACCGGTGATGTCGGTTACAGTACCGCCGGCCTCCTGCACCAGGAGCACTCCGGCAGCGTGGTCCCAGATTTTTTCGCGATAACCAACGCGCGTGGGCAGTCGCATATAAATATCAGCGTTTCCCTGAGCAACTACGGCATATTTGGCCTGGCTGTCGAGTCGCCGGGGTTCTTTCTCAATGTCCAGTTTTTCTGCAACCTGTTGCGAATGGCCATGTGAGCTGTGTCCCGATTCGACCGATTCGCAAAAGCGTGATTGCGTAAAGTCGGTGGTGGTGGTGACACGAATGGGAAATGCCGCCTGCTCCTGTTCCTGATTTAAGGGAATCGCAAAGGCGCCCTGACCGGCGACAGCGTAGTACAGTGTGCCGGTGACAGTTTCATCAATCGGGAATGGCATGTTGGGGCAGCCTAAGACGCCGAGTACAATCTTTCCGTCAATAATCAGGGAGAGTGAAACGGCATACTGTTCTTTGCGTAAAAACCCTTTGGTTCCGTCGATGGGGTCCAGAGTCCAGAAGCGACTGCTATACTCTTTGGCTCCCCCTTGATCGATCCAGCGGCAGACATTTTCAGGAGTGGTCTCCGAAATTTGTGCCGCGTTGAGTTCTGCCACAATCTTGTTCAGGAACTCACGGTTTTCTTCCAGACGCAGCTCAGCAGCGTCTTCTTCACCGATGATAGGGTCTTCTGGAAATGCCTCGTTGAGTGCCCGACAGATGACTGCCTGGCTACTGAAATCGGCAATCGTTACCGGGCTTTTATCTTTTTTCTCAAGTACTTCATCTGTGATTGCTGCTTGTACTGAGCGACAAATTTGAGAGGCCTGTTTGACCGCAGACAGAGCTATTTCTAATTCCTGTTGAAATGGTGGCGTCATAATAGTGCGTCATTTACTGAGCTGGTATTGCTGCAGTTTCCCAGAATTTGATGATGAAAATTCACTCAAGCCGTTATATGAGCGTTATTAGAATCAGGTCACAGCGGAAGCGTTACAGGTTCACTTGTTTCACAACTTTGCGCGACGGCTTCTGTAAATTCCATGTATTTGACACCCGTCGCAAAATCCGTATGGTGGACGATTTCTTCTCCACGGATGGCGCCGATAAACTCTGCCTCGACGCGCCAGCCTCCTTGTTCTTCTTTCGGGATCTGGAGTTCCTTCATCTGGTCTTCCCCCATATGGCCGACAAAGATTCTTTCTTCCGGAGTGAAGTGAACTTTAATCGTTCCATGGGCGCCATAGAGGTGGATCTGCAGGCCCGGGCCAAACAGAATCGAACCGCTTAAGTGGTAGATGGCATTTGCGCCTCCCTGAAGTCTGGTCACAAGTTGGACGCTTTCAGGAAGAGTAACATCAGCGTAACCCTGTCTGTGTGCAGAAGGACGCCGTGGCTCGAAAGTAGAACATTGAGCAAAGACCCGTTCTGTGGGAGGGACCCAGCGGCTTAAGGTCTCGTGTAATATTCCCATTGTCAGAACGTTGTTTCCACTAATTTCTTTATCCTGTCGCCAGTGCAATTTTTTGCTGTAGTCCCAGAAGGAGTCATCAGCTCCCAGCACGACGACTTCACGCAGTTTGCCCAGATATTTTTGAGAGACCAGCTTAATGACTTCCTGGTTGTATTTTAAGCCAAAGGGGCTGGGAACAATTTGTGCTATCAGATCCGGGCGAGCCTGAGAGACTTTGAGCATCTTTTGCGCTTCGGCCAGATTGCGTGCCATTCTTGCTTCGGTGAGAACGTGCTTGCCGGCTTCGAGGGCCATGCATGTGATATCACAATGCAGATTGGGCCAGGTTCCGATCATCACGGCATCGACTTCGGGGTCTTCGACCAGTTCCTGCCAATGAGCATAGGTCTGTGGAATGCCATATTTTCGGGCGACTTTTTCAGTCGACTCAGGTGTGGAATTCACAACACCGACGATTTCGACATCTTCAATCGCTTGAAATCCAGGAATATGGCGACTTTTCGTATTTGCCCCAGCACCAACAATTCCAATACGGATCGTTTTTTTTCCCATTAGTGTACGTCGTCCCGATATTCCAAGATGTTTTTCAGATTGAATGATAGTGGCTGGCTTTAAGCTTATTACCAGCGCATTTCAGTGTATCCGAAGATTCTAACGAGCAGAATTCTGGAGGACCATTCACACAAAACAAACAATTACAGGTTCCCCAAATTCTCATTGGAAATTTGTTGTTTTGTACCTGATTTAACACAACCGAGAGCGTTGGGTGCTGTTGTTATGTATATTATGCGGCGAATTTCTGCTGAGTTTCTGGCTGGATATGACTCAAGATGGATTCCGCAGCCTGGGCTGAAGCACCAGGGATCACGGTTTCATTGTAGAGTGACGTGAGTTTTGTGCGAGCTTGTTCCAGAGAAAGTGGTGTACTAAGCCAGTCACCGAAAATCGCAGAGATTTTGGCGACATCTTTTTCCGGCGATCCGACAGAGGGAAATTCCGGCATCAATTCTCGGTCCGCAATCAGATTGGGGAGCGACATATATTTGCAGGTAATCATCAGGTGGGCCATGAAATACATGCCCCAGTGGCTGCGGTAGAGTACGACAGCGGGGGTTTTTCTTGCCAGCAGTTCCAGGCTGACCGAACCAGAGACCATTAGACAGCAGTCGGCGGCTTCAATGATTTCCGAAGTCTTGTTCAAATAGAGCTGAATCGGCAGATTGGTTGCCTGTGCTTCCTGGATCAGATTTTGACAGAGTTCAAAATGGGCCTGTCTGTAGCAGGCAACTGGAAATGTGGCGTTGGGAAACTGCTCTGACAGTTGGCGGACCACTTGCAGCATGACGGAAAAATTCCGGGCGACTTCACTAGTTCGTGAGCCAGGTAAAATGCCAACGGTTTTTTTTTCAGGCTGCGCGAGTTCATTCAGAACATTCTGGTCTAATGCCTTGGATGCCACTTCGTCAAAGAATGGATGGCCGATGTAGTCGACTTTGACGCCTCGCGATTCATACCATTGTTTTTCAAAATTTAAACCGGAGAGAATGTAGTCCACGTTTTTACGAACGCGTCGAATTCTCCAGGGAGCCCACGCCCAGAGCTGCGGAGGCAGATAATAGAACACGGGGATGCCCAGAGCTTTTGCTTTTTTAGCGACCCACCAGTTGAAGCCGGGGAAGTCGACGAGGATGACTGCGTCGGGGCGCTCTGATTCGAGATATTGCCCGACTTGCTTGATCAGTTGAATGAATTTAAAGATCAGCGGCAAGACATTCAGAATTCCCATCACGGCATAGTCAGTGAGACGTACTTCCAAATGGCAACCAGCGTCTTGCATTTCCGGTCCGCCGAACGCGGAGAAGCGGGCCTCCGGACAGCGGTGGCGAATTTCCTCGATCAAATGAGCTGTATGCTGGTCACCGCTGGGTTCGCCCACTGAAAAAAACAGGTGCATTTGAAAGTCCTATCCAAGCTATTCACAGGCAAAAGGTGATTGCGATCACGGTGCCTCCATTCCACAAAAACGGTGTAAAGGTATGCGGAATAACCATTTTTGGTCAACCCCGTTTTCGGGTGATGCGTTTTGAGAGTTCGGGCGGGCCACAGGGATCGACTAATAAAAAAAGCTCCCTGAAAACTGGTTTCAGGGAGCTTGCTTGTATGTGTTTAGACGCACAATGATCGGCAATTCCTATTGGGAAAGAATTGCGTTCACTGTGCTAAGTAGAAGGGCTTAGCCTTCAGCGGCAGCAGTTTCTGGTTTTTCTGCTGCAGGTTCTTCAACAACTTCCAGTCCGGGGACGTTGATTGTTTTAATCAGAACGGTTGTGTATTTCTGGCGGTGTCCTGTGTGACGACGTGAATTCTTTCGGCGGCGAAATTTTTGAATTTCGAGTTTTTCACCTTTGAATTCAGGATTTACGACTTCCGCTTCTACTGTGGCGCCTTCGATTGTGGGAGCGCCGATGGCACTGGCTCCACCGCCGTTGGCTAGCAGAACGCTTTCGAAAGTAATGGCATCACCTTCGTTTGCTGTAGCACGGTAGTCGATTGTCAGGATCTCGCCTTCCTGAATCTTATATTGATGGCTGCCATCTTCGATTACTACAAACATCCTCAAACCTTCTTTTCTTCTACTCTTTGATCAATAAATGTGCTGAAGTCGGATTTGAAAATCAAAGTCAATCCGAGTCGTATTCAGAATCAATTGCGCAATGCCATTGATAGTATATCGTTAAACACTTTGTGCCTTTGCCAGTCAACTCGTGCCACGAGGGGAACAAAGCGCAGAACCTGTGCTGGTTACACGAATATCGAGCAGGGCATTGTAAGGTGTCACATTTGAAAATTCGAGTCAGAAACGACTAGAAATTCACTTCATTTCCAATATCGTCATAACAACGTGCGGTTAGATGTTCTGGTTCGACATCTGTACGCGCGTTGATTATGATTGAGGTTTTAGCAGATTCTTCCAGGTTTGTAATGTCTTTACGGCGTTTATTATTCAGGTAATTTGCAACGGTCTCATGTACATTTAGTATGAGCCGGGCAATATTTTTCTTGTTTACCGTGGTCATCAGCGTCCGCATGACTTCGATGGCCATACTTTCGGCTGTTTTTACCTGACCCGTTCCGCGGCAGGAAGGACAATCTTCATACATGCTTCTGCGGAGTGAGGGGCGAATTCTCTGGCGGGTCATTTCAATCAGACCAAAGGGGCTGATTCGTAAAACTTTAGTTCGTGCGCGGTCGCGTTTGACGAGATCACGCAACCGGCGTTCGACCGATCGACGATGTTTCTCTTCCCGCATGTCGATGAAGTCAATCACAATCACGCCCCCCAAATCGCGGAGCCTGATCTGACGACTGATTTCCTCGGCCGCTTTCATATTCACTTTAAAAGCAGTTTTTTCTGCATTGTCATCTGCGCGGTAATTCCCACTGTTGACGTCAATTGCGACCAGGGCTTCTGTCTGGTCAATCACAATCGAACCGCCGCCTTTCATGGGGACATGTCGATTCTGAATGCTGCAAATCTCATCATCGAGATCGCTGTTATAAAAAATCGGATCGTTGCCGGTATAATGTTTGATTCGATTGACGTGTTTGGGCAGCACGACTTTCATGAAATCGCGTGCTCTTTGATAGGCTGTGGCCTCATCGATATAGAGGGTATCGATTTCGCTGTTATAGATATCGCGAATCGTGCGAATCATCATGTCACTCTCTGAGTAAATCTCGACAGGAGTGGGTAGTTTTTTGATGCGACCTACAATTGTGCCCCACAAGCGGAGCAGGTAGTTCAAGTCTCGTTTGAGGTCATCTGCGCTTCGGTCAATGCCGGCAGTCCGCACGATGAATCCAAGCCCGGGCGGCGGAGCCAGTTGTGTGAGAATGGTTCGTAATTGTCGTCTGACGTCTTCGTCCGTAATTTTGCGACTGATGCCGACGCGTTGCAGGCCGGGCATAATCACCAGATAGCGTCCGGGGATACTGATGTAGGTCGACAGAGTCGGGCCTTTGTTGCCGATCCCTTCTTTGATGACTTGCACCAAAATTTCACTGCCACGTTTCAGGATTTCCTGAATGGGGGGTTTATTGGCCACGCTGCGTTCATTGATGCGGCGGCCTTTTGGATTTTTTTTGTCTTGCCCGGGTTTGCCGTTACCGTCACCACGTTCGGTGAGGTGTTTGTAGTACTGGTGTTCGATGTCACTGACATGCAAAAAGCCATTACGGCCGACACCAAAGTCAACGAACGCAGCCTGAATGCTGGGCTCAATATTGACCACTTTTCCTTTGTAGATATTACCTACCAGGTTTTCGAGGCTATTTCGTTCAACATACAGTTCTTCGAGAATACCATCTTCCACGATGGCAATTCGACTTTCCTCCGGTTGGAGGACATTAATCAGCATTTCCTTTTTCATGGAATACCCTTTGTCGTGTTGTTTCACGACGAATATTGTATTCCTCATCAGTCGCTGAAGAGACGGACATTCCAGGCATCGATTGGATCTTTGCCAGAAGTATGTCAGTCTGTAGTCTGCCGCAGAAATGGAAAATCCAGGAATGGGCAGATCTCTTGGGGTAGATTGTATTGCTGCGGTATGAAACCGAATGCACACAATCAATGAGAGATTTCATGATGCGACTGTTGAGTCGAATCATTTCCTGTGCGATGTCGTGAAGGAACTTTGATCCGGAAGTTGCTGGTTCTGGTTTGCTTACTTCGTTAGTCAGATCACCGGAAATGGCGCACAGCTCAAAAAGCGGGGCGCTCATCGTGGTAAAGCGAGGTGAAGAGCAGGTGGTTCCAACAAGTAGGGAAGTCCCTCGTTGACTCTGAAAATGTGACATGATAGCTGTAGCATTCCACCGTAAGGCGACAATTGCCGTCTTGCTGATTGTTTGCTGTAAATGATCAGGTGGTTTGTTCATGCGGTCATGGGTGTGAAGCAGCGGGATGCGGGAACTTCAAACTTGCTGGATCTGAGATACCAGATTTGTCTGATGGATTTTCCATTGCATTCCCCTGTTTTGCTCACACCTTGTTCGTTTCAGGGCCAGGAAATGATTTTACAATACATTTCGTCTTGATTGAATTTGTTCTTACTTGATCCATTCACCACCGAGGTGAAATAGACGGCAACTGGCTGGTTTCATTGAAGCCAAGTAAACCAGTTGCAAAATGTAAACGTTAAATTGTGATGACGAATGCTGATTGAAATACAGCGTTCATCCGGAAATCAATATGTTCTGTCTACTTGAGGTTCAAAGAATATGCCGTTCCGTAACCCAATTTGGTTACATGGGGAGTTCTTCATCAAACAGATCAGGACAAATTTTGTACAGTTCTCCTCTTAAATAACTTTCTACGTCACGGGCAACGTCGATGGTCATCGCATGTGCGGCGATTTCCTCTGCCCGCTCTATTGTCAGATGTCTGATTACTTCTTTTACTTCCGGAATCGCCAGTGGAGTGGCACTGATCTGTCGGATTCCCAGTCCTGCCAATAATGGAATCGACTTGAGATCAGAGCTCATCTGGCCACAGACGGTGACCGGTATATTTTTCTTGTGAGCCGCCTCCACAACCATTTTAATCAGCCTTAAAATCGAAGGATCTGAAGAGTTGTATAGAGACGATACCGCGGGATCAGATCGATCCACGGCTAGAGTATACTGAATTAAATCATTTGTCCCAATGGAGAAAAAGTCAACTTCTTCTGCAAACTCTTCTGCCAGGAGGGCTGCTGCGGGGACTTCAACCATCATTCCAATCGGGATATTCGGTTTGAAGTCGACTCCCCGTTCTTCGAGGTCTTCCAGAACGTCACCCACGATCATTTTAGCCTGACGCCATTCCAGCAGGGTGGAAATCAGTGGGAACATAATTCGTACATCCCCGTGTACAGCTGCCCGAAAGATGGCTCTGAGCTGGGTTTTAAACAAGGGTAGGTCGCGCAGGCTTAACCTGACGCTTCGCAGGCCTAATGCCGGGTTCATCCCTTCTTTGGCCAGATGTCTGTAGCCTCGGGGGATTTTGTCTGCGCCCAAGTCGAGGGTTCGAATGACAATCGGCCGATTTTGAGCCGCTTGAACGACGCGGCAGTAAGCATCGTAGTGAACTTCTTCTGTGGGTTCGGTATTGGACTGGAGGTACAGGAATTCGGTTCGATACAGGCCAATTCCATCCGCACCCCGTTCCCGGCAGTGTTCCACTTCATTGGGAAATTCAATATTCCCCATGACGTGGATGCGGGTTCCGTCCTTTGTTTCAGAACGAATTTTTCGACGGGATGCCAGTCGAGCGGCCATCGAACGTTGGCGTTCTCCCGTGTTTTTATATTTTGCGAGCGTTTCTTCATCGGGGTCGATGATGACTTCGCCGTTATTGCCATCGACGATGACCATGTCACCACCGGAGATGTCCGAGAGAAAGTCACCCAGACCAACGACAGCCGGAATTTCCAGTGCCCCGGCGAGAATCGACGTGTGGCTGGTTCGGCCGCCAACCTCAGTAGCAAAACCGAGCACGAATTCTTTGGCGAGGCCCGCTGTTTCACTGGGGGTCAGGTTATTAGCCAGAACAATAATCGGCGTTGTCAGATTGGAAAGTTCTTCGCGTTTCTCACCCAGGAGCTGTTTCAGGAGCCGTTTTTCGAGGTCAATAATATCACTGGCTCGTTCTGCCAGATAGTTATCACCCAGATGCTGGACTAGCTTAGTATAGCGGCGGAAGACACGGCTGGATGCGTGTTCCGGGGAATAGCATTTTTCGCGAATCAGAGTTTCAATCTCTTCCCGCAATCGAGGTGATCTGACCATTTGCAGGTGTGCAGCAAAAATCGCCCCGTATTGTTCTCCGAGTTTGTCTGAAGCGAGCCGTTCATTTTCAGCGATTTCTTCACAGACCGCATCCATGGCAGACTTAAGACGTGCAATCTCTGTGTCGATGACATTGACGCTGACGAATTGTCGCGGAATGCGAAAGTCTTCCGTCCCCAAAATGAGTGCGGGGCCGAAATTTACTCCCGGAGAAACTGCAATTCCACGTTTAACAAGCATTCAATTAGAGCCTAATATGGCGCTTTCAACAGACAGGCAACCGGTGAGAATCCACTCGGTCGATGTGTACGGGGGTTATTCAGATGGATCAGACGTTTCTTCGAATTTTTTGTATCCTGATTCAAAAAACTGAACGATTTCTTCCATGAGTTTGCTGGCATCTTCTCCATTTGCCTCTAAGACCAGTTCGGTATCAGGCATGGCCTTTAATTCCAGTAAGTCATAGACTTCTTTGGCATTTCCCGTCTGATCCCCGTTTGAAATTTTCAATTCGCAAGTGGAGTCACGTGCAATTCTGACAATTTCTGAAATCGGACGAAGATGCAGCCCCTGTTTCATTTTGACAGTGACAATCTGACGGCAAACAGATTCTTGCATGGCACTAATTGATAACTACTCAAGCAGCCTGAAAAACAAACCAAGTCTCATGCAGGAATAATGGTGTTTTCAGTAAGATTTCGTAATTACCCCTTTCCTCTTTATCCGACTAGAAATGAGCCAGAGTCGAGCATGGCTTCTGGGACTCAAAATAAATTGTCGGCCTTGGCGGCAAGTATGGGCTGAATTCGAACAGGTTCTCCCTGACTTTTTATGTCCAGGTACTTAATCCAGCTGATTGCTGTCAGCTTCGTTAAGTAGTTCAATAATATCTTTTACGTTTTTGGATTGTCGGAGGAAATTACAGAATTTTTGATTCCGCAGGTGACGGGAAATATTTTCCAGCCCGCGTAAGTGATCTCCCGGACGATCCAGAGGTGAAATTAGCAAAAACAAAATATAAACATCCTCACCGTCGAGACTGGCGAAGTCGACACCTTCCGTAGAGAGGGCAACTGCGGCGGTCAGGTTTTCTACGGAAGAATGTTTGGTATGAGGGACGGCTACGCCATTTCCGATACCGGTTGAACCCAGCTCTTCTCGTTTGAGAATTGCCGAGACGATACCTTCCTCATCTTCAGCCGAGATGCTGCCTGCATTTTTCAGGCTGGCGACCATCGTGCGGATTGCTTCTTCTTTGGTTGTTACATTCAATTCCGGAATGATCGCATCCGAAACCACGAAGTCTGTTAACTTCATGTATTCTTTCCTTCTAACTACATCTGCAAAAAAAATCATTGTCTGCGGTCAAGGCGCATGACGTTGTTGTAAATTGTAACAGCTTGAAAAACGAAGAATGAGGGGCTTTATTCCAAGCTGATCACACATCATTATATTTAAGACAGTATTTTATCTATCACTCTGTAAAAGCAATTGAGGGTTTGGAAATTACTCAGATTCCGTTTCTGTTTCCGCTTCCGCAATGCTGTTTTCCGCGATTTCATTCAACGGAAGATCACGGCGGTGGTCCTGAATCTTTTGCTTATATTTTTTGATTTGTTGTTCCATTTTACTCAGTGCGGAATGAAAGTTCGGTTTGACTTCATCTCCTTCCGCATGGGCAACAAAATTATGTTTGTGTTCTGCATCAACGAGAATTTCGACGCGATTCTGGTTTTCACCCTGATCGATCGTTACTTGAATTGCAGTTACCCTCTCAAAGTACGTCAGTAACTTTTCAGACTTTTCAGTAATGTAATCGCGGAGACTATCTGAAACACTGCCATGACGACAAGTAATCGCAACTTGCACGGACTATTCTCCTGTAAAAAAAACTACTCACGCTGTGTATACGTATGTGAGCTTGTCTGGGTTCAGCAAATAGGATGATGCTAACAGATTCTAGCTCGCCAGGTCCAGCAATACCAGTCACTAATTCTCAAGCTTCAGGTTCAAACATCAGGACCTTTTCCTCCTCTGCTGGAATGGATATGATTCTAGACAGGCAGAAAGAGGAGTCGGATGTGCATGGTACAGGTGTTGCGAGTAAAGTTTCTATTGCGCCTTTTTTGTGTCACATCGGCAATATTACTCGAAAGCTGCCTGATTTTAATGGATTATTCCGTCTTTGTGATAGAAACTATTGATAGAACATTGAATCTGCTGTCGGAGGCATAGGACTTTAACGACTGCAAAAGTCGGTCTTGCTCTGAATAAAGAGAAAATATCCTTGTTTTGCCTGGTTGGTCTTGTTTTGGGGCTGTCAAATTCAGTGTAAGCTGTTGCTTTCGCAGACTGGTCGTAGTCTTGGACTGAGAGTTCTGACTCGGATCAGTGTGTATTCCAAGTTGAGTTGAGAGGTAAAATAGTAGCAATGCCTACTTATGTCTACGAAGTCATTAAACCGGACGGTACGCCGGGCGAACGTTTTGAGGTCATTCAAAAAATGAGTGATCCGATTTTGACGACCCATCCTGAGACGGGTGAGGCGGTACACAAGGTGATTACGGCAGTCAATTTTTCTGGAAAATGGTCGGATGCGGAAGCGAAACGCACTATAAATGATGATAAGCGTCTGGGAGAACTCGGTTTCACCAAATATGTGAAATCGTCAAAAGGGACGTATGAAAAAAGGGCCGGTGATGGTCCAGACCTGATTTCTGCAGATTAGATTTGTTATGAATGTTTTAAATGACAGACGGACGTCATTGATTGGGCCGCCTGATTGAAGCTTGACTGAGAGTCCTGTCTGTTGAGGGAGATATTTTTGCTATGAATTTACAGCACGCGTATTTTGTTTTGATGTTCATGTTGGTTTGTGGAGTCCCGTTCCAGGGCAAAGCAGAGGAGCAGGCAGCAGCAGTTCAAAAGAAATCAGAATATTCCAACGTTCAATGCGAGGGAACCTATCCACATCATCTGCAGGGAATTTGCATCGATGGTCAGGGGCACATTTTCTGGAGTTTTACCACAGAGCTGGTCAAAACGAATGCGGCGGGCAAGGTTCTGGTGAAAATTCCTGTGGGAAATCATCATGGCGATCTCTGTTTTCAGGGGGGGAAAGTTTTTGTGGCCGTCAATTTTGGCGATTTCAATAACCCCGAGGGAAAAGCAGATTCATGGGTTTACGTGTATGATGCAGAAAAATTATTGCTGATTGCCAAGCATCAGACTCCCGAAGTGATTTATGGTGCAGGCGGCATTGCCGTTCATGAGGGCAAGTTCCTCGTGGTTGGAGGTTTGCCGAAAGACATCAATGAGAATTATCTGTACGAATACGATCAGAACTTCAAATTTGTCAAAAAGCATATTTTGAAAAGCGGTTACACTTTGCTGGGAATTCAAACTGCGGCGTTTGCAGACAACCAATGGTGGTTCGGTTGTTACGGAACCAAGTTGTTAAAGGCGGATACCAGTTACCAGTTTCTCGCAAAATTTGATCTCGAGTGCAGTCTCGGGGTTGATCGTATTAACGATAAGCTGCTGTTGATTGCCCGTGGTGGCAAGGAAGGCAAACTGCATACAGGTCGTGTGCTATTGGCGGAGCCCAGTGAAAAACAGGGTTTCATCATCCGTAAATAGTCGCCGATCTTCCTGATTCAGGACGCATCGAATTTAATCGGCTTAACAGGTTAGCGTCCTCCTCCGCCTCCCTGTAGATTGGAAGCAGCCAGCCCGAACAACGCACCTTCCAGCAGGTGACGTTCCACAAATGCTGCGATTGCTTCTGATTTGGTGTATTGCAGAATTACATAGTCGCCGGGTTGAATCAGCACGCGTTGACTGGGGTGACGCACTGCTTCATACAAATCAACTTTGATCGGCAGTTGCGTTCCATTGGGGAGTTGCCTCAAGATGATGGCGTTACTGGCACTGATAGTGACATCCTGATTCAGTGCAGAAGGACCGCCCGTAGATTTATTAGACCCTCCGGACTGCGATGCTTGCGCGATGGAAATTGCCCCCAGAATGTCTAGATCGTAATCGCGAGGAAGCGTGTATTGTCCGCCACCCAGTAGGCCGCCGGTATAGAAAATTTCTGTGTCGCGTGACTCGATAAAGACAACATCGCCATCATGCAGAATGATTTCGTCTTGTGTCAGATGTACCTGTTCGCCCGGACTCAGGCGAATGGGGATTTTGATAATTCCTGAGCGCTGCATTGTCGAGTCATTGTTCACCGTCGGCGCCATAAGGTCACTGGAATAGAAACCGCCATCGGTAGAATAGAGTGGCTGACCGACTTGGAATGCGGTATCACTTGGCAGTGGGGATGAGTGTGGAATCGGTGTGTAAGTGTCGGACACCTGTTGAATGTTCTGGGGGGGGCCGGCATTTTTCGAAGTGGCAGAGCCTGTCTGGATAGGTTGCGGGCAGAGGGGATTATTCATGCCGTGGGCGGCGCCGCGAATGATATAGATCGAATTTTCTGCATCCAGGCCGGGTAAGCCTCCCGTTTCCGCCAGGGCGTGCAGGATATCGTTGTTGTATGCGGGTAAGTTAATCACACGCCCGGTGCCGCGTTTGGATCGTCCCACGTTTAAGTTGCCGACGGTCGTCCCCACAATGTCATTGGCATTTTCCTGGCGAATGACAAGCACCCGGTAGGAACGTGGTCTCTGCAGACTGATCAGGATGCGATCGCGGCCTTCGCGGAGGATGCTCTTTTCTGTCGTATATTTGCGGCGGATTGTTTCTTCGAGCTGGGTCAGCGTCAAACCACGGGCAAAAATGTTTCCGATGAGCGGGAGTGAAATTGTACCATCTTCACGAATGGGGATCGGGTAACCAAGGGAAGGGGCGACTTCCTGTGACTGCGGAAAATGAACTGGAGGCACATCTTTAAACTGGCCTAGAACGCCTTCGATATAAACTCCCAGGACGTCTCCCGAATCGAGCAGATAATGTTTCGGCGCTGGCTGTCGTAGCAGAGAGAGGTCGATCGTTTCCTTGCCGGAGCGCACTTCTCCCTTGTATTCCGTCGGCAGATATTGAGCGGGAACTCCCTTAAGCGGGTGAATTGCAGCGCAGCCGTTAAAGAGCAGAGGTAACAACAGCGCGCAGAGAAGATGCCACTTGATTGCGGGCATTGCTTTAAGGTGTTTTAGCATCCTACTCGAACCTCTCAATTCGATAACTGCGTTGTTGAATTGTTGCGACATCCTGTCGTTTATTTCCTTTGAATGAGTTTTGGCTCAGAAAATACTCTGGTTCTGTTGCTATCGGTTCTGAATTAATACCTGTTAATGACAGGCTGACTCTTCGAAAAACGAGGCAAGCGTTGTCTGTTTGTTTGATCCAGTTGCTGGTATTGCTTTGAAGGTGCTTTGCGACTGGGTAACTGTGTATGGCTTGGCGTATAAGGATACGACTGTAATGAGTACGGACTCGGTGGCGGATCATCGTTGATATAAGCCGGCGGCGCCGGTTTACCGATTTCCGGCTGATGGCGTTTCAGTACCGGAGCAGGAATTGTCCTCTGCATATGTAGTGGCGGTTTCGGCGCTACAATGGGAGGCTGACTGCGAGGCTGCTTTGGTGGCAATACCGGTTGCGCCTGTGGTGGCACTCTTTGGGGTATGGTCTGTGTTGGTCTGGGCTGACTGTGTTGTGGAACCGGCGGTGCGGGAGGAGCCGGTAAAGACAGGGGATGCTTCGGTAGTGTTAAGTTCGGTGGCTGTGAAGTCTGGTTCTGGTACGGCGTGCTCATCGGCGCTGGCTGTGACGCTTGAGGAGTTGGCTGCGTCAGGTGACTCTCCTGCCTGTAGGTTGTATTTTCATCCCAATGGTCGGTGGCAGGTTGATTCCAGTCCAACTGAGAGTAGGGGGTGGCGATTTTATTATAATCGTAGCGTCCATCAGCAAGGGCATGCTCGGCACCCAGTTTATATCCAGTGAACCATTGTTGTATTTCCAGATAACCTTGTGGCGTTCGGTAATGAGCGGCCCAATATTCTTCTGGTGGTACAGGAGGGACTTCGCCAGAGTCACCCAGGGCTATATCAACGTAAGCTTGCTGGTATCCATCGCGAAACGCTTTAGATGGTTTGTCTTTGCAATTACAAGCCATTGTCTTCAAGGACCGCTTGGCGCACTTTCTGGCCGCGTGCTTGACCACATACTTATCCAGGTCTGTCTGATACCCTTCCAGCGATCGATAAGGGTGCGGGGAATATTTGTCATGATGAAACAGAAAGCTCTTTTTAACACGGCAGGAGACGGTCGAGCACGTCTCGTCATAATCACCGTCTGTGTGAGCGCAACCCGGAAGTTCAATCAGAATCGAGATGAGAAATGTGCAGAACAGTAACCGCGATCTTGAGATGATCTCAAGAAAATAAGGACTGTCTATTTGTGTTTTGGAATCCACTAGTTAGCCACCGTGCGCAGATTGAGTGTTAATCGATACGCTTGGTTTATCGGGTTGGCATGATTGGGGCGTGTATGGTTTTTCGTGTCTTGCGGGTTATAAGGGGGCGTAAGACAGATAGAATCGTTGGATATTCAAATATCGAATTAGTCAGCGTATTCCGCAGGGTTTGGCTGGATTGCCTGCATTGACGTAAGGGGCTGTCATGCAAGGGCGAAAGTGAAGTGGATCGGCAGAATCTGCCGCTTGAGATTACTCTGCAGCGAAGTAGTCTTTTAGGAGTCGATAGACCCGATTGGCACGTTGCTGGAACAGCATCGGTTTTTTGACCCATCCGAGTGGTGAAATTCGGATCATGACGTCGACGCGTGGCGTTGAACTGCGGCCGTTTGAGTTTGTTTTTTTAGCAGCACACCCGAATTCGACTTCGACTTCGACTGGTTTGCGATCATCGGTTTTACCCCAGAAGGGGAGCAGACCTGATTTTCCGAGTTGCATTACAGCCCGGTTCGTGTTGACTTCCGTCAACTTCGCATTATTGTCGTCCACAAAGCCGCCCAGCTTATAAACGATGATGTCAGATGAGATGAGTGCCTGGAATGTATTTTCAAAGAACATTTCATCGATGGTCTTCTCTACCGAATCGTTGATGGGATCGATTCCGGTCAATAACTGGTGGCCTGTTAACGAGCAAACCTTATTGCGGCCTGTTTCTTTGGCACGATACAAGGCAGCATCTGCGCGGCGGAACAGACTTTCGACGGAGTCGCCCTCTTCAACCTGAGCGACTCCGAAGGAAGCGGAAATTCGCGTTTTTTCCAAGTGATCAATCTTCAGATTGCTGATTGCCAGTCGCAGGCGTTCTGCTTTTTTTGCTGCATGTTCCAGATCGGTTTCAGGGCAGAGAATCACAAATTCTTCCCCGCCATATCGGCCGACCAGTTCTCCTGAGTAGGTTTCATGCTGGAATAAACGGGCCAGTTCGATCAGAACTTCATCACCCACCGAATGTCCGTACGAGTCGTTGATATTTTTAAAGTGATCGGCGTCGATAAACATCAGGCTCAACGGTGCGGGATCGGTTTCTTTGTTGACTCTGCTGAGCATGATTGTCAGTTGCGTTTCCAACTCGCCGCGATTGGCAACGGACGTCAAAGCGTCCATACTGGCTGCCTGTTTGAGATCATTGAATTCCTGAGGTCGTTTCAAGCCACGGGACAGGTCTCGATATATTTCCGCGACGCCCACCAGATGGCCATCTTTTCCGAACATGGGAACCGACTGAACTTCAATATTAATCAGACGGCCACCAGGACGCTCCAGCATGAATTCCGTGGTCATCGGCTTTCCATTGGCGATGACTCGATTCATGGAGCATTCAGCCGTGGAGAGGCTGGTGCCTTCCTTGTTGGTTAAGGGCAGGCTGTTAGCGGTCCAAGCTTCGCCCAGGATATCGATCGCCGGGATTTCGGTCAGTTTTTCCAGACCCGGACTGAACAGGACAAACTGAAAATCAGCATTGACGATATAAAACCCATCGTACAGGCTCTCAATCTGAAACAGATATGAGAAAATGTTGTTGATCAGGTTGGCTTCCTGTGCTTCCTCTTCACTGAAAGGCTTCGGTTGAAAGAGCCGATTCACTTCGAGGAGCGCATCGTGGAAGGCGTCTTGTTCGTTCTGTTCCCAGCGTGAAAGCGCACAGACAATGTTTCCGTCAAATTGGGTACCAGCGGCCTCCATCAGGATGGCCATGATTTCATCATGTTTCTTTCCGGCTCGATAGACCTGGTCGGTCGCCAGAGAATCATAGGCATCTGCAATCGCCAGGATGCGTGCGCCTTGATGCACGTCGCTGCCAATATATTGAAAACCGTTGGTGGCACCGCTGAAGTGGTAGCGGGTTTGTGAGAGAATGGTCAACACTTCGTGGTCGGTTCGGCAGGCTTGCAGTACATCCAGGCCGATGTTGTGGTAATGTGACATCAGTTCAATTTCATCTGATGTCAGTTTACCAGGCTTGAGCATGATGTGGTCTGGGACACCGATTTTTCCGATGTCATGTAGTAGTGCGGCAATTTCCAGCCGTTTGAGATGAATTCCCTCCCAGCCTAAATTAGTGGCGATTCCTTTTGCCAGGAATGCAACGCGCCGGGAGTGACATAATGTAGAAGCATCGCGGGCCTGCAGTGCGGTGAGTAACTTGCGCAGGTGTTTACGCGAAATAACCTGATCGACGAAATCAGTTTCGCCTGATTCCAGCGAGAACACTTCCTGTTCAGTAGAAAGGGCGATGAGTTCCTTCAGGATCTGTGAAGAGCCCATATTATAGCTGCCATGCACAGACTGCTGCTGTGGCACGGAATTACTATTTGCTATGAGAGGACTGTTCATCTTGCGACCTTAACGCGGGTGCGAAAATCGAATGGAACCCTGATACCGTTCGTTACGAACAATACGGTTTTCTTTTTCGCGCCACAAAAAATCTGATTTATCGCAATGGCTTTGTCTGGAGACGATTTTTTTAAGATCAATAGCGAGTTTATATCACTGGGGAGTGAATTTATTCTCGTGTCCAAATAAAGACATAGTTACTGGGAGCATTTTTAAAACATTGATGTCTGTCTGGCGTTGATCATACAACTCCATGAATACACCAATGTGGGTAGACTACATTTACACTAGGTCGCGAATGAAGGTTGTCAAATTGCAACATGCAGAGCAACTGCGGGAACTTCGAGCTCAAAGCCTGATAGTCCGGGTGGCATGTTCGTGGTGAAGTTGACGGTCGTTGCGGCTGGGGTGCTTGTGCTGATTGTGGGGGCCGCTTGTGGTCCGTTCGGTAGCATCAGAGAGCAGGCTTACCGATTAAATTCCACTGTGGCCGCATTGGCTCGGGATTGGACGATTTGCCCCAACGATTCGTATTCGTCGTGCGGGATGCGTTCCGCTGGCCCTGTGATCGTGAAGGCGGCGATCGCGATGCCATTTCGATCTCGAATCGGAGCTGCGATGCAGCGAATGCCTGTCACTCCTTCTTCACGGTCAATCGCATAGCCGCATTGACGGATCAGATTCAATTCGTTGAGAAACGCACGTTTTGACGTAATCGTTTGAGGAGTGAAACGTTTGAAACGAATCCGGTTGACCAGATCCTCGCGCTCATTTTCCGGTAAAAACGCGGCGATGGCTTTTCCGGGAGCACAACTGTAGCACGGGGCACGGGCACCGATCTCCGCGGAATACTTGAAGGCATGCCGCGCCAGCAACTGTTCAATGATCACGATCTCTGTATCGATCAGACAGCAGAGTTGTGTGGTCTCGCCGGTCATGTCGCGCAGTTCCCGCATCGGACCAATCGCACATTCCGATAGAGGGCGGTCCTGAACGCTGGGAGGGATCAACTGCAGGAAACGGTTCGTGAGGTAAAACTTTTTCGTCGCCAGGTCGCGCGAGACATAACCCATCTCTTCCAGCGCTTTTCCAATCCGTAACAGCGAGGCCTGCGGAATTGAAAGTTGTTCACTGAGTTCGCTGAGTGTGCAGCCATGCGAATGTTTTGCCAGATATTCGAGCAAGGCAATGCCCCGCTGCAAGCTGGGAGAGGCGGCTGCATCAGTTTTCGGAATTGTTCGGGGGACGCTCATTGTTGTTGACTTCATATATGAAATAGGTTTCAATAGTGAAATATGGTATGAGGCCAAGACACGTGTGTCAACCTCATCAGCATGGAATTGATAATCAGCGATAATGCAATACTCCTTTCAAATCGAACGGCAGCAGAAAGAAACTTGCTATGCGCGCAGGCGAAAAACTTTGGATGGTTTTGACGGTGGTTCTTTGGCTGAATTTTGCCGAGATCGCTTCGGCAGAACAGCGCTTTCAAAATAAAGCAACGCAACAGGCCGACTTTGACCACGTGATTGCTCCGTTAATTGCAGCTCGTTGCCTGGACTGTCATGCGGGCCTGGATCCCAAAGCCGGTTTCGATTTTTCGCGTCGAGCGGCTGCGTTTCAAGGGGGAGAAGGTGGTCCTGCACTGCAAGCGGGCAAGCCCGATGAAAGTTTGATCTGGCAGTACATCGAGTCAGATGAGATGCCTCCCGAACATCCACTCTCTGCAGATGAGAAGCAGTTGTTCAAACACTGGATCGAGGCCGGGGCACCGTGGGGCACCGATCCCATTGATCCATTCAGCAAAACAACTAAGAAGCGAGGCGGCTACGACTGGTGGTCGCTGCAGCCGTTGCGAGAGGTTACTGTTCCTCAGGTCCCAGACAAACAGGGGGTTCGCAATCCGATTGATGCGTTTGTACTGGCGCGGTTGCAGGAGCATAGCCTGCAACCCCAGTCCCGCGCTGATCGCAGAACCTTAATTCGTCGTCTCTATTACTCGGCCATCGGTTTGCCTCCCGAGCCGGAAGAAGTCGAAGCGTTCGTGAACAATTCCGCGCCAGATGCCTATGAAAAACTGGTCGATCATTTGCTGGCGTCGCCGCATTACGGGGAACACTGGGCACGACACTGGCTGGACGTGGTTCGCTTTGGGGAGAGTAATGGTTTTGAACGGGATCAGCCTCGCACGAATGCCTGGCATTATCGGAACTGGGTGATTCAGGCGTTCAATCGAGATTTGCCCTACGATCAATTTGTACGGATGCAACTGGCCGGCGATATGCTGGAGCCCGACAACCCACAGGCAGTCATCGCGACCGGTTTTCTCGTCGCCGGCGCACATAATACCGTTATCCCAGCCATTAAGGAGATGCGGGAAACGATGCGTCAGGATGAACTGGAAGATAAAATTGGAGTGGTCAGCCAGACGTTTCTCGGTTTGACGGTCAATTGTGCCCGCTGTCATGATCACAAATTTGATCCGATCAGCCAGCAGGAATATTATCAGATCGCCGCTGCTTTAGCGGGCGTCGAGCATGGTGAACGTGATCTTCCCGATCCCCGGTATAAACAGACACAACAACAGTTAGCCGAACGCGGGAAGAAACTGCAGATGGTTCAGGCGACCCTCATTGAATTGGATACTCAGGCTCGTCAGCGTGTAATGGCCAGTCGCATCACGCAAGACAAAAGCGATGCACCAGTAACGATCTCATCTCCGGTTGCGGCCTGGGACTTTCAGAAAAGTATTCAGGATCAGGTGGGGGGCTTAAAAGGGACATTACTTGGTTCTGCGAAACAGACCAAGCAGGGGCTGGTGCTGGATGGAAATCAATCCTGCCTGAAAACCGAACCGCTGAAACAGCATTTGAAAGAAAAGACGCTCGAAGCCTGGGTGAAACTTTCAAACCTCGATCAACGTGGCGGAGGTGTGATGAGCGTGCAGACGGTAGACGGAGTTCTGTTCGATGCGATTGTCTTTGGTGAGCAGCAACCGGGGCACTGGCTGTCAGGCAGCAATAATTTCAGCAGAACAAAATCGTTTCAGGGAGTACCGGAACAAGACGCCGCTGAAAAAGAAGTGCAGATTGCAATCGTCTATCACGCCGACGGAAAAATCGCCGCGTATCGCAATGGGACGCCGTATGGGATCGCTTACCAGTCACAACAGCTACAGCCATTCTCTGTTGGGAAAACAGAAGTTTTATTTGGCTTACGACATGGGTCGCCGGGCGGAAATCGTCTGTTGAAAGGGATCATCAGCAAAGCCCGCCTGTATGACCGAGCCTTGACGCCCGAGGAAATACAAGCATCCGGGAAATGGGGGGGCACGTTTTTTTCGGAAGCAGAACTGGTGGCGGCATTGTCCAAACCCGAACAGATTCAGCGACAAACATTGCTCGAAGAGCGGAAGACACTGCAGGCAGAAATCACGCGTCTGCAGGCGATTCAACCAACGAAAGTGTATGCGGCGCTTTCTCGGAATCCGGGGGTTTCTCATTTGCTGCGGCGGGGAAGTGTAAGTGCGCCAGCGGGCGTGGTGAAGCCGGGAGGGCTGAGCGCGATCAAAGGGGTGAAGGGCGATCTGGGATTGGCGGCTGACAGCCCGGATCGAGACCGGCGTATTCAATTTGCGAGTTGGGTGACCGATTCCAAAAATCCGCTGTTTGCCCGCGTGATGGTGAATCGGGTCTGGCACTATCATTTCGGACAGGGGCTGGTGAATACACCGAATGATTTTGGGTTTAACGGCGGGCGGTGCACTCATCCTGAATTGCTCGACTGGTTGGCGGTTCAGCTGATACGTGAAAACTGGAGCCTGAAATCATTGCATCGCCTGATTCTGTTGTCGGCGACGTTTCAACAAGCTTCCGAACCGAAACCGGACGCGTTGAAAGTTGACGCCGACAATCGATGGCTGTGGCGGAAAAGCCCGCAGCGAATCGAAGCTGAATCCATTCGTGATTCGATTCTGAAAGTGGCTGGCCAGCTCAATCCTGAAGTCGGCGGGCAGGGATATCAGGATGTGAAATCGTATTTCTTCAAAGGGACCCAGTTTTATGAACCGCTGGATCCGGTTGGCAAAGAATTCAATCGCCGGTCGATTTATCGGTTTTCTGCGCGAGGCGGGCGACATCCCTTATTGGAAATATTTGATTGTCCAGATCCTTCAACGACGACTCCTGATCGAGCCTCTACAACGACGCCGCTCCAGGCACTCTCATTAATGAATGCCTCATTTGTATTACGCATGTCGGACCTGATGGCTGAACGCGTACAGCAACGGGCTGGCTCGGAAAGCCAGCAGCAGGTTGATGAACTGTTTTTGCTGGCGTTCCAACGGCATCCCCAACCACAAGAGGCGAAGCTGGCGCGAGACTTTCTGGAGCAGCATGGCCTGTCTGCGTTGTGCCGCGTGATTATGAATAGCAATGAATTTTTATATGTGAATTGATACTGTTATGACGTTTCCACTTCATCAAAATTCGAACGCCGGTTCTGTCTGTGATGCTGATAGCATGTCGCGTCGGGATTTCTTTTCCTGGGCGAAAACCGGGCTGGCAGGAACCGCATTGATGGATTTACTGCTGAAGCAGAATCCACTCAGCGCGGCGGTACCGGGTAAAACTTCACCGGGTAAAACTTCACAAATGGGGACGCATTTTCCTCCCCGTGTGAAACGAGTGATTCATGTCTGCCTGATTGGGGGATTAAGTCACCTGGATTCGTTTGACTATAAGCCGGCACTCAAAAAGCTGCATGGCAAAGTCATGCCGACCGAAAAAACGCCGGAAACGTTTTTTGGCCAGGTCGGATTGCTGCGCAAGAACGATTTTGAATTCCGGCAACGTGGAAAGAGCGGTCTCTGGATTTCTGAACTGTTTCCGCACATCGCGGCGCAGGCAGATGAGTTAACGCTGATTCGTTCCATGAAAGCCGATTCTGCGAATCACACGCCCGCTACGTTTCAGGAGAATACCGGCTTTCGATTGAACGGGTTCCCGGTACTGGGGGCATGGCTCTCGTATGGCTTAGGTTGTGAAACCGATGAGCTGCCGTCGTATGTTGTGTTACCCGATGTCCGCGGCTATCCGGCTGCGGGCACGATTAACTGGTCGAACGGGTTTCTGCCGGCCTTGCATCAGGGAGTGCCATTCCAGAGTGAAGGGCCGGCGATCCGCGATCTGTTTCCCGGTCGTAAGATTTCAAAATTAACTGAAGTCGCCAGCCGAAAACTCTTAAATCAATTCAATCAGAGTCACCTCGAACGAACGGGAGCGAACAGTGATCTGGTAGCCCGGATTCGCAGCCACGAGCTGGCAGCCAAAATGCAGTTGGCCGTACCCAAAGTGACTGATCTATCGGGAGAGACGGCTGCCACGAAATCCCTATATGGCTTCGATGCTGAAGAGACGGCGCCGTTTGCTCGAAATTGTCTGTTGGCGCGGCGGTTACTGGAACAAGGGGTGCGGTTTGTGCAGCTCTTTTCGGGAGGCTCGTTTGGTTCACCGCGGATTAACTGGGATGGGCACGAAGATGTTAAAGGCAATCACCTCCGCGAAGCAACCCGCATTGATCAACCGATTGCCGGTCTACTCAAAGATTTGAGGCAGCGGGGCATGCTGGACGATACGCTGGTTCTGTTTTCAACGGAATTCGGACGCACTCCATTTACCCAATCCGCCTCAAATACGGTGGGAACGGGGCGTGACCATAATATGAACGGCTTTTCCGTCTGGATGGCAGGAGGCGGTCTCAAGCACGGAATCGATTATGGTGCGACCGATGAGTTCGGCTGGAAATCGGTCGAACAGACTGTCGCCTGGCACGATTATCATGCAACGGTGCTGCATTTATTGGGCGTTGATCACACGCGCCTGACGTATTACCACAATGGAATCGAACGCCGTCTGACGAATGTGCACGGGGAAGTGATTCACGATATTCTCGCTTAATACTCATCAGTCCGTGTTGATTCACAGCCTGACTGCCGGAATTTTTCAAGAACGCAATTTGTGCGCATAGACGAATTGTCTAGAATAGCTATAGTGTGTGCATAATCAAAATCGAGGGGGGCGCTGACTTCTGTCCGATTGGTATTAACGTCCGGTCTATAAAATTAGTGTGATGAATACATTACAGAACCCAGAAAAGAAAACAGAGCCCAAACGGGTACTGATTATCGGTGGTGGTTTTGCTGGCTTGAATGCGGCATTGGAACTGGGCGGCGTTCAGGGAGTCGAAATCACTCTGGTTGACCGTCATAACTACCATCTGTTTCAACCGCTCTTGTATCAGGTTGCGATGGCCGGACTTAGTCCCGCAGACATTGCCACACCGATTCGCAGCCTGCTCTCAACCTATCGCAATACCACCGTCCTGTTAGGGGAAGCAGAATCGATTGATCTGCCCGGTCAAAAAGTCAAATTCGATTTTGGTGAATTGCCCTTTGATTATCTGGTGTTGGCCTGCGGCGCGACGCACAGTTACTTCGGTCACAACGAGTGGGAACAATACGCGCCCGGTTTGAAAAACATCTCGCAGGCTACGGAAATTCGCAAACGTGTGCTGTCTGCGTTTGAACACGCAGAACGGATTACCGATTCTGATGAGCAAAAGAAACATCTGACGTATGTGATTGTGGGCGGTGGTCCGACAGGAGTGGAACTGGCGGGCGCTATTGGCGAGATGAGCCGGTTTACACTGTCCAAGGACTTTCGCCGGATCAATCCCAGTCATACGCGGGTGATTCTGGTCGAAGCCGGGCCGCGGATTTTGCCGATGTTTTCCGAGCAACAGTCCAATCGGGCGGCCCGCGATCTGGAGAATCTGGGTGTCCAGATCTGGACTTCTTCTATGGTGACTAACATCACTGAAGAAGGGGTTGAACTGGGAGATGAGCGGATTCGTGCTGCCACTGTGCTCTGGGCTGCAGGGGTCGAAGCGTCTCCGCTGGGGAAATCGGGGGGCATGCATGTGGATAATCGCGGCCGCGTGATTGTGGAACCAGATTTGAGTCTGCAGGGTTATGAAAATGTGTTTGTCGCCGGTGATCAGGCCAGTTACACACATCAGACTGGGAAACCGTTGCCGGGAACCGCGCCGGTGGCGTTGCAGCAGGGAAAGTTTATCGGAAAAACGATTCGCGAGGAATTGAGTGGTAAGCCGCGCAGTAAGTTTCATTTTCGTGATAAAGGGCAGATGGCGACCATTGGTCGCAGCCGAGGGATTGTAGAAATAGGACGGTTCAAATTATCCGGGTTCATTGCCTGGGTGGTCTGGCTGGTCGTGCACATATTCTATCTGACCGGGTTTAAAAACCGGGTGCTGGTTGTGATGCAATGGGGCTGGTCCTATCTCAGTTTCCGCCGCGGGGCACGTTTGATTGTGGGCCGGGAATGGGATCCGCCGACAGATCAGAAGCCTAAACCGGAGCCTGAGGATCAAGACGTTCCTGTTTCCTCCGAGCATTAAAACGCGAAACAATGCCGAAAGTTTCGTTACGCCGAAACGGCTTCAACGTGCAATAAAATGATCGACTTTTCGAATCTGTTCTATAGAGACACTCTCGATACAGGCTTGAATCGCCCGCTCGGACCGCTTCCCCCAATATCGCCAGTCGCCAAATTTCAGATCGAAGATGCGATTCCAGGAGTCATTCATCATTTTATGAGTGGATTTTCCTGCCTTGAGCAATTCTTCGTGTTCATGAGACTCGCTTTTGTTTCCGGCAAGAAAGTCCTGATTTAAAACCGCATGCCACATCGAAAAATTTGATAAGAGAACCTGTTCCTGGTCAACTTCCAGCTCGACTCGAACTCCTGGTGTGCCTCTGGGAAAATGCCCGCTCCAGCGTAAGTCTGGTCTGCGATGTTTTTCAAAAAATTTGTACCAGGCAAACGTGGGGCACCGGTCGGGGTTGGTTCCAATCCGGTCAGCCATTTGTTGCGAGAGCCATTTGTAGTGTGGTTTAAAGTCATGATCTACACGCGTGTATGAGGCAAACTTTTTCTTCTTCGACATCAGATCCGCTAACCAACCCTCTGTTTGTATGGTCCATAATTGCATCAGCAGAACCTTCTCAGATCGTTTCGAAAGGTTATCGGACTTCCTCTTCCGGTGGAATGGGGCGGCCGTGCGGGTCCTGGTCGGTGTCGAGGGTGTCTTCGTTCAATTTTTCACGTAGTTGACGGTCGGTAAAGTGTTCCAGTTTTTCGGCCTGTTTGTGAATGTTTTCGGCTGTCATACCCGCATGTTCGACCAGGTAGTGTTCCCACAGGCGATGCGAGCGGACAAGTTGGCGTGCCATGTCGCGGCCGGTTTCCATTAATTCATAGTCCCCGTTTGTGTCTGCGATCAGCCCCTGTTTCGTGAGATAGCGGAGTGAGAGCCTGGTTGGGACAGATCGTGAGAACAGAATTTCTCGCAGGTAGTTTGCATCTGGTTTTTGCTGAGGATCACGTTCTTCAATGCGGTACATAAGTGCGATGATATCTTCGGCGAGAATTTTCCAGGCAAGAATCTGCCGACGGACAAAGATGATGATGATGCCGTGCCGGGGACCAAACAGAGCAGCTACTACGAACAGCAGGCCAGCGGAGACAGCCATCATGCCAGCGGTGGATGTGCTGTGATAGCCAAACCAGTGGGGAACAGTGATGGCGCCGATGTGTCCGGTGACCGCGGCGATGATCGCCAGGATAACGCTGAGTACGATCATGCGGCCCAGTCGATCAGTCAACATATATGCGGCTGCCGGCGGTACGACAAACATCGCCACAACCAGAATATTTCCCACCGTTTCAAAACTGGCGACCGCTGTGATAGCCACCAATGTCATTAAGGTATAGTGGATAATGGTTGCGTTAAAGCCGGTGGTGGTGGCGAGCGCTGGATCAAACGAACTGAGTTTGAGTTCTTTGAGAAAGCAGATTACGAACAGCAGGTTGATCAACAACACCACAGAAAGCACGGCAACGACGCGCGGAATTTCCCAGCCGGCAATCAGAATGGTGTCGAGAGGCGTGAGTTCGATCGCCCCATATAAGACGCAGCCCGGATCAAGGTCAACGTGGTCGGCGGCTTGTACGATCATTACCAGACCCAAAGCGAACAGTGAGGTAAAGACGACCCCCATGGAGGCGCCTTCATCAACTTTGCCGAAACTCCGAATCCATTCTGTAAACAGTGCGGTCAAGATCCCGGCGATCACGGCGCCCACAAACATGGGTAAGCTGCTGCGGCTGTCGCTGATCATAAACGCTGCCGCCAAGCCGGGGAGAATCGCATGCGTGATCGCATCTCCCAGCATGCTCATTTTTCGCAGGACGAGAAAATTGCCCAGCAGTGCCGTTGAGGTCGCACATAAAATGCCGGCGACAATGATCCAGCCATCCAGAAACCAGTTCCAGTTTTCCAGTCCCCCCATCAGGTTGCCCTCCGGGGACCAGACTGGCGTCCGTTGGTTTTTTCCTGCTGGATTTCAATGGCGTGCGGGCTCTGCAGGACTCCTGCCGTCGACTGCCGCACGAGCAGCGTTTCTAATTCTGCGATGACTTCCGGTTCTAAAACGTGTTCGATGGTGTCAGCATCCTGATCGACTTTACTTGCAGCGACGTCGGCGTATGTGATTAAATACAGTTCCCACAAACGATGTTCGTGAACAATACGCGTTGCTTCCAGAAGACCGGCTTTGGTCAGTCGTATCTGGTCTTCCTGAAGTGCTACAATCAGCTGTTTCCTCTGTGCCCGTCTGACAATTTTTTTCAGCTTGGCTGGTGACCAGCTCCGCATTTGAAGTAGCGTGGACATGGGGACGAACGTGGATTCTGCTGGTTGCTTTTCTTCGAGTAGTCCCCGCGCTTCGAGAGTTTCATAAAGGCCGCGTAGCAGGTGTTGTCGATTTACGGTTGTATTCAACTCATGCCGACGCAGTTTGCGGATCAGGATGCCGCGGGGAATGCCGAAGACCATACTGAAGAGAAACATGGCGGTCGCGACGAGAACAATCATCGCCCCCGAAGGAAGGTTGGGGAAGATGGCACTCATCGCCGAGCCGATCATGCCGCTGAGCGCTCCCAGGACGATGGCTACGAGTGACATATAGGCCATCTTTTCTGTCCAGAAACGGGCTGCTGCGGGTGGGATGACTAACAGAGAAATCATCAGGATCAGTCCGACCGCCTGCAGACCGATGATGGTGACGACGACGACCAGGCCCATTAAGAGCATGTCCAGCAACACTACCGGAAAGCCGCGCGCGTTGGCGAAGCCTTCATCAAAACAGAGCAGCGTCAGTTCTTTATATAGTAGGATGGAAATCAGCATGCAGGTCAGTCCTGCGGAACCGATGAGCCAGGCATCGCTGGCAACCATCGAGGCAGTCTTCCCGTAAATAAACGATTCGAGCCCGGCGGCGTGACCAGTCTGCATTTGTTGCACGATACCCAGTAGCGCGATTCCGGCTCCAAAAAAGACACTGAGCACAATTCCCAATGCGGCGTCTTCTTTTAAACGGGTGAGGTTGCGAATCAGCAGAATTCCCGCGATTCCGAGCAAGCCACTGACGGCGGCTCCCGCTAGCAGGATCGGCAGCGATTTGCCATTCAGCCCCAAAGAGGTGGCGATGATAAAGGCGATGGCGATGCCGGGGAGTGTGGCGTGGCTGAGTGCGTCTCCCATTAAGGCCCGCTTGCGTAATAATGCGAAGCTGCCAATCATGCCGGCTGACATACCGAGCAGTGTGGTGCCGAGGATGACAATGCGCGTGTTGTAATCTTGCAACAGGAACACGCGTTTCCAGTCGTTCCATTCCGGGACCGTGATGCTGCGATCCGTGATGGATTGTTGAGTTTGAATTTCTCTGGCACCTTCAGCCGCAAAGACGAGACAGGGCGGCCAGAGGCATGCGCAGAGCAACACCAGCGCGAACGCCCTCATAGAGATTGCTCCCGGCGTCGCATGGTTTCGGTGGCTTCTTCGAGTAGCGTCAGTCGTCCTCCATAGGTTTTCTGAAGATTCTCCGGAGTGAAGACGTCTGCCGTCAGTCCATGATCGATGACTCGCATGTTGAGCAGTATTACATAGTCAAAGTATTCGGGGACCGTCTGCAGGTCGTGGTGAATGACCAGCGCGGTTTTCCCGTCCTGTTTCATTTCCTGCAGGATTTTCACGATGGCTTTTTCGGTGGCGGCATCGACGGCGGCGAACGGTTCGTCCATCAGATACAGGTCGGCGTTCTGAACCAGAGCGCGGGCCAGAAAGGTGCGCTGCTGCTGTCCACCGGAAAGCTGGCTGATTTGTCGATGGGCATAGTCGGCGATTCCCACGCGTTCGAGTGCTTCCATGGCGCGGGTGCGGTGTTTTTTGCGTACGGGAAGACACCAGCCGATTTCTTTGTAAAGCCCCATTGTCACGACATCAAGGGCATCCACGGGGAAATCCCAGTCAACACTTTCACGTTGGGGCACATATCCGACGCGCTGTCGATTCTTCTGATATGGTTTGCCGAAGATCTGGACTCGTCCCGAAGCTTTGGGGATCAGGCCCATGATGGCTTTGATCAAGGTGCTTTTGCCAGCCCCATTCGGTCCGACGATTCCGACGAGTTTGCCCGGGGGGATGTCAAAGCTCACGTCCCAGATCACGGGTTTGCGATGGTAGGCCACCGTTAAGTCATACACCGAGAGCGGGGTTGCTGTGGATGAGAATTCAGAGGGTGTATCTGCAGCGACGCTTTCTCTTGTGTTCATAAGTCCGGTTTTACTTCATCAAATGATTGAGCGAAATAAATTCCTCTTAAGTATAGCAGTTCAAATGGAATTGCGCAGCCTGTTAACGTTTATCGCCTGTTTTAATCAGCGGGTGAGTTTGTCCTGCATCCCTTTTTCAGGCGCTGTTCCTCCCAGGGCACGTGCGGAGATGGTGAAATTATGATCCAACATGCCAATATAGGTGCCTTCATACGTACCTGTTGCGCCCATTGCATCGGAAAACAGTTCGCCGCCGATAATGATGTCGTGGCCTTGTGCTTTGACGCCGTCAATCAGTGCGGTGATATTCTTTTTGGAGACACTGCTTTCGACAAAGACTGCTTTGATGTTTTTCTTCACCAGCATGTCGACAAGTTGATTAATGCGTTTCAGCCCTGCTTCCGATTCGGTTGAGATGCCCTGCACGCCTTGGACATCCAGCCCGTAAGCACGACCAAAATAATTGAAGGCGTCGTGAGACGTGATCAAGGTGCGACTCGCTTCCGGAATCGATTGCATGGTTTTCAAGCCGTACTGATGCAGCTGTTCCAGCTCTGTTTTATATTCTGCGGCATTTTTCTGATAGGCGTCGGCATGTTTGGGGTCGACTTCACACAGGGCATCTTTGACGGCAGCGACACATTGAGACCAGGCGGACACGTCCATCCAGACGTGGGGGTCATAGTGTCCGTTGAAGTCTTCCGGTTCGAGTAACGTTGTTTTATCAATCAGTTCTGTGACTGCAAACACCGGCTTGTTACGAGAGACTTTGATCAGAGTATCTGTCATTTTGCCCTCCAGCATCAACCCAGAGTAAAAGACAATATCGGCATTCATAATAGTTTGCACATCGTCGCGGCTGGCTTTGTGCATGTGGGGATCGACTCCCGAACCCATGATTTGCGTGACAGTCACATATTCGCGACCGACATTCTTGACGAGGTCTGCCACCATACCGACGGTTGCCGCGACCGGTATGGGGTAGTTGAGCTGTGTGCCTGATTGCTGCTGATCGGTTGTATTATCGCGTGAAGAGCCATCCTTTGCCTGGCAGCCGGCTAGAAAACTCAATAACAGGGTGAAAGCGAACAGCCTTCTCATTCATCGTCTCCCATCAGAGGGCAGTAGAGAACCGGTTAAATGTAGCCTTGGCTACACTTTGTTTTATTCTATCAGAGTCTGACCTGGTGTCAACTCTAGAGGGTTTTGTGAGCTCAGGGTTTCAGGTGGCGATCGAAGAATCCGATGACGGTGGGCCTGAGATCTTGTTGTTTCGGCTGCAGGTGGAAACTGTGAGGAGCGCCCTCAATAATCAGCAATTCCACGGGGATGTTGCCTTGTTTCAGAGCGGCCGCCAGAAGTTCGGATTGTTCTACGGGAACCAGCGCATCTTTGGTACCATGCAGAATGAGGAACGGGGGATCATCTTTGGTGATGTGGCTCACCGCGGACGCCTGTCGACTGAGTTCTTTTTCTATCTCTGAAAACGAGGAGAGCATATCGCGTGACTTCGCCAGTGCAATCAGGTCATGCGCTCCATACATGGGGACGACGGCTTGAATGCGTGAGGAGAAGCCGGCGTAGGGTTCCTGGGGTTCGAGTTTCGGATCATCGCCGGTGACAGCCAGCATGGCGACCAGATGACCACCGGCAGAGCCGCCAATAGCGCCGATGTGTTTGGTGTCGATCTGGTATTGGTCGGCATGTTTTCTCAAAAAACGGACGGCGGTTTTGCAGTCCTGCAGATGGCCGGGCCAGACTTGTTTCAAGTTATCCGTAAACTTTGATTGTTTCTTTGCCAGTTGATAATTAATGCTGGCACAGACGTAACCCGCTTTTGCCAGATTGGTACCGATGTTGATTTCTCTGCGGGCTGCTTTGTCTCCGCCGTGCCAGCCGCCGCCGTGAATGATGATGACCGCGGGGTAAGGGCCTTGCTGAAATTTTGGATCGGGCAAATACAGATCGAGCTTTTCAGTGCGTCCTTTACCCAGGTAGCTGACGTCTTTTTTTACCGTGACGTGAGAGAGTTCCTGTTTCACACGCTCGCTGGGTTCGATGAACTGTACCCGTTCCGAACCAGCCAGTGCGACGATAGCTTTGATGTCAAACTCTTTGAGCAGTCCGAAGCAGAACAGTTCAGGGGCCTGGCTGACGGGTTTGTCCTGTTCGAGAATTTCCTTGAGAGAGCCATAGGAATCCTGCAGACTGACGCCGGTGATTGCTGCGGGTTCAAGGGCGGCCGCAACGAGTGTGAACAGGCTACTACGGGGGCCCACTGCCTGAATCTGTATAGCAGTCTGTTCTTGATCTTGCTTTAACCAGCGGGCGATGCCGGCGAGTTGACCGGCTTGGATGCCTAGTGGTCTTTCTCCCACGGTGGCGACCAGCAGTCCATAGAGGAAGTCACGCTGGCTGATTTTGGATTCCCCGAAGTAAAACGGATCGACGGCGAGTACATTTTCTCCCTGCGAGAGAAGTATTTCTACGGTTGCCGCGAGACTCTGGCGGCCGGCGTCGGCGACGACGATGGTTGTTGATTTCGAAGGCTTGCGTGAAAACTGGACAGCGGGGACGGTCCAGTCGTTGTCGACTTTCAGCTTCCAGAATTTGATGGTTGTACTGTCTGCTGTTTTCTGGCTGACTTCAGTCCCGGTGAGCTTCGTCTGTGTGGAATGCACGATTTTTTTAAGCGACGCTCGTCGACTTTGGGAAGAGGCGTTCTTCGCGGGGCGGGGCAGGTTCTGGCTGAGTTTCAGCGCCAGGCTGTGAAAGTCAGCGTTGTTGGCAGGGAGTTCCACTTTGAGCTCGTCAGCAGTAAAGAGTTCGTCTTCACACGCGATTTCTTTGACCGGCAGCGGTTTGCCCGGTTGGGAGAAATGAGCTGAGAGCATGCGGTAGAGGGCTTCGCGATTGTCTTTGAGAAAATTATGGGTGCCGGGGTCGTCGTTGATGTGTTTCTGCAGGTTGTCTTCTTTATCGTATAATTTATAAATGGGAAATGCTGCTTTGAGCAGTGGTGGCTGGGCATATCCCGATTCGAAGCAGCAGTTGTCTTTGGAGTTGTTGGTCAGCAGAGTGGGACGCGGGGCCCGCATCGCGGTGAGGTGTGTATAGTCGGCGTAGAGGGCGAGGTCATTGGGCGTCTGTTCGGAATCGCCGAGGTCCTTGGTGTGATAGACGCGGGTCAGGAAGCTCGAATAACCGGCAACGGGATTCGAGAGCGTAACCCGTTCATCAAGGGAACTGATGAAGATCGTCTGCCAGCCACCGCCGGACAGACCGGTGACTGCGACGCGGTTTGGGTCAGCGTTCGGATGCGAAAGCAGGACGTCGAGTCCTTTTTTCATCGCGAGGTAAAACGGCGCCAGCCCACTCGTGCCACATAAGTCGAGCTGATTCATTTTGTAATGCGTGAACCCGGGAGTATTGAGCTGCCCCATGCCCAGCCATTCGACATTGAGTGCCAGCATGCCCCGCTTTGCCTGATTGATACAGCGAATCTGTTTGTAGTCAGCCGCTTTGCCATCTTTGCGATCATGGCCGTTGACGTTCATTACTACGGGGACTTTGCCCGACAGCTCGTTGGGAATATAGAGCAGGGCGGGCACCCATAAGCCGGGTAGTGCTTCATATCGCAACTTCTGGATTTTATATCCGGGACCGCCTGTGATGGTTTCGAGCCAGACGACGTTCAGTTTGGAGTCGCGCCATTTGGCGGCTTCGCCGCGATAGACGACTTTATTCAACACATCCTGCCGGATCCGGTCGGCTGTTTTTTTCCACTCGGCCACACTGCTGACTTCGGGCATGCCGGGAACTTTGGGGGCGATGAAAGCCTGCACCTCTTTCCAGGGTAGATCTTTTTCCAGGATCGGCTCTGCCAGCCAGGCTTTCAGATCGGGTTCGGCTGCAGTCACCGTCGTAAGGGACAGGGCAATCAGGCAGCAGAATACGAGGGGACGGTACATTAGTTGGCTGGGCATGGAAGGAACTCCCGTTGTTTTCAGGTGGGATCAGGAATGCAGGTGCTTTTCATTCTGAGAGAACTGTGCTGGTAACGCAAGTTCGTATCTCAAATTCACGAAATGTCACTCACAAATGCAGCGACCTGAACGTTCAGGAAGTCGTTCTCTTTCCGCAACAAATCAGCGCAATGACCGCGCTTACGAAATTCCGGCGAGAGTTCGCAGTCCGTCATTGGGACTAGTGCTTTGTCAAGCTAGAAATTGAGGGTTGGGGGTGTTGTTTACGTGCTCCGTTGTCGCACTCTCGTAATATCGATCAACCCCCAAATTAAACATGACACTCCACTAGGTGCGCTGCAGCAGTCCTGTAAAGCTTACTTAGTGAGCTCCAAATCGTTATTCGTGGCGGTCGGGTTGACCGTTGCCTTCAATTTCGTTGCCGTCGGGCTTGAGTACCTGGGGGGCAGCAGTTGACGCGCTCCTTTTTCTTCTGCTTCGGCATCGGAAATTTCTCCTTCGATCGGGGAGCCATCGGGCATGACCAGCTTTGTGATGTAGACACGATAGTTGGCAGGTACGGCTCCTTGTGATTTTTCTGGTGAATACCCTGATACCGGCGTTCGCAGGTTGTATTTGCCTGTCTCATCAGTGAAGCCAAATGCCAGCTCTGCACCGGTCGCACCTGCTTCTGGCAGATAGGTTACCAGCACGCTTGGGACCGGCTCTCCGTCAAGTGTCACCGAACCGGTGACCGGAACGAGTTTTGAAAGAATTTCTGGTTCCTTAGCCGATGATCCGCAGCCTGATGTAATCATCAGGCAACCAGCCAGTAAAATGAACCGAAGTTGAGCAGCACGTAAAAATGTCATCGAAATACCTTTGAAGTCTCAATAAGAAATCATCGCGATCGCCCTGGAATCGGTGGAAGCCGAGGTCAGAGCGATCATGTGACGAGAGTAATAATCGGAGTGTCTCACCATTCCCCGAGAGGATTTCCATCTGCAATCCGGTCCAGATTGTCTCGGATGCTTTTGGCAGTACTATCGCTCAAGAAACGGACTGCGCCATCGCCGAGGAGTACGTGAACCCCGCCCACATGATGGCTTCCCACTGAGCCCCAGTCTCCCAGCCAGGGAGCGAAATCTTTGTTACCACCCGGATAGCTACCGCTGTTTCGATCCGTTCGGTTGGGATTTGTAAATCCCAATGTCAATCCAACCTGTGTATATCCTCGTCCTCCCCAGTTGGCATTCGCACCATTTCCACAACAGGCTTTACGGGTTTCCGCCATCATCGCCGTGTTTGAAAGGCCATCTGTGACATCGCGGGGCCGACACTTACTGCCGTCTTCGAACATGGTTCGAGTGGATGCAGGCCGGGTAGTCCAGTTATTGCATTGGTAATAGGAAAGTCGATAGACAATAAAGTCATAGCTGGTTCTATGTTCGTTGGAACCGTTGGGTAACATATAGCTGGCACTAGCGGGGATACCCAGTGGACCCGGATCAGAGGGGCAGCTGTAAATCTCCATTTTCCGGTTGACGAGGGCGGAGTTAAAGTTAGCATTTCCACCCGGTAAAGGGGAACCGGAAGCCGCGCCATAATCATCAAAAGCCAAGCTGAAGTTAAGCTGATTATACAGGGTACTCTGATCCAGAAACGGGAGTAACAGAACTAATCCACTTCCATTCAGAGTCATAGGAGAAGGAACGGGGGCAGGAGATCCGGTGTAGGTGCAAAGCCCTTTTGCTACTGAACTGGGAGGTAAAACACTATGTGTCTCCAGATAATTGTGAAGACCCAGTCCGATTTGTTTCAGTTTGTTCTTACACTCCGATCGCCGGGCGGCTTCGCGTGCCTGTTGTACGGCAGGGAGCAAGAGGGCAATCAGAATGGCAATGATGGCGATTACCACCAGCAATTCAATGAGGGTAAAACCGTGTTTGCGCTTGTTTGAATTTCTCACTATGCATATTCCTGATAATGAAGAGAACAGAAAGAATTAGAATATTTAGTAAAGTTTGTAAATCAATGAAAAAGATCGCACAATATATAAAGCGATGTCAATGTTAAAATAAGGAGAGAATCTGGCAGGATCTTAGGGGGTGATAGACCACGCAAGTTAAGGTGGTTTAGTCAATTGCAATTGCTGTGCCTATGAATTGTGAAAAAGAACAATTCATATCAGACAATGCGGTATCATGTTGTTACAGAATAGTTTATGGATGGCAATGTGTCCTGGTAATATCTTTTGTTGAAAGCAAGATCAGTAGGCGTGGTTTTGTTTGTGCAGTGGGGGTATGCCAATAGAATAGGCAACTTGCTCGAATTCGCTGATGTGATATCAGGGCGCAGCAGTGCCCCGGGTGGTCTGACCTGATCGTTTCCGTTTCCGTTTGTATCAATTCGTGATTGTGACAGGCTTTGCGAAAAACCAGAGGGGCAGGTGTGTGTCAGGGTGGCTCAGGAAATTTTGCCCAGTTCCATCGAACGATTTGTCGCAGCCGCAACCGCATTCATCAGGCTGTTGCGGAGTCCGCCTGCTTCCAAGGCATGAATGCCTGCGATGGTGGTGCCTCCGGGACTGGTGACGGCGTCTTTGAGTGCGCCGGGGTGTTCGCCGGTTTCAAGCACCATTTCGGCGGCACCTTTGACGGTTTGCGCGGCCAGTTGGGTGGCGATGTGGCGGGGAAGCCCCATGCGGACACCACCATCGCTGAGTGCTTCGATCACCTGGTAAATGTAGGCGGGGCCGCTGCCTGATAAGCCGGTGACGGCGTCGAGCAGAGATTCGGGAACTTCGACCGCAGTGCCAACGGTCGACAGGAGTGACTCGACTAGACTGGCGTCTGTTTCCGAAGCCTGTCCACCACGTGCAAAGGCCGAGGCGCCTTGTTTAACCAGACAGGGGGTGTTGGGCATGACGCGGATCAGTCGTTTTGTCTTGCCCAGTATTTCGACAAACAGGGAAAGGGGGCAGCCAGCCGCGATGGAGACCAGCAGTTGCTGATCGGTGAGTGTTCCTTTGATTTCCTCAAGTACCTCAGCGACGTGCTGTGGTTTCACCGAGAGAACAATGATTTCTGACTGTTCTACGACGGTTAGATTCGACTCGGCAGCCTGAGCGCCTGTTTCTCGGGCGAATGATTCTCTAGCTGCTTCGTAGGTATCGCTGGCGGAGACATGATCTGCTGTGGTAAAGCCGGACGAGATGAGACCGGCGGCCAGTGCGGTTGCCATACGACCAGCCCCGATGAAGCCGACTTTCACGTTTCTGTTGTCTGACATACGAATTTTGCTTTCTGATGCCTGTAGATGGTTTTCCAGTCTGAATTATACCGCCGAATTTCGTCCGTCCTTGAATTTTCAGGTAGATAGTCCCTGATAGCGGTGGCACAAACTGCTAGAATCTCATTATTGAAGGTCATGTTAATCAATAAATTGTAACACCAATGGTCAGAATGTGCATCAGAGTGCGTTTTGACGCTGTTTCACCATAATATAAGCTGATTGCGAGATGAAGATTGCTGGCTATAATAAGTCGGATACTGCAACAGGAAATGAAAGCCAAACGATAATGTCTGACTTGATTCCGCCTCCCATACGTGTGGGTGCGGTCTCCTATCTCAACTCGAAGCCTTTGATTGAAGATCTGGAAGATCTGGCTGACAATGCTGAACTGATGTTAGATTATCCCAGCCTGTTGGCCGATGATCTGGCAGCGGGGCGGATTGATGTCGGGTTGGTTCCCTCAATTGAGGTGATCCGGAATCCGGATTATGAAATCATATCGAACGCCTGTGTGGCAACACAGGGGCCGGTGTTGAGTGTGAAGATGTATAGTCGTGTTCCGTTGGGGCAGATCAAACGGCTGGCGCTCGATATGGGGTCGCGGACGAGTGCGACGCTGGTGCGAATTATGCTGGCCGAGCAATATGGTGTATTTCCTGAAGTGGAGCCACTGCCGATTGAGCAGACGATCGAAGCGACGACCGCCGATGCGATTTTATTGATCGGTGACCGTGCGATTCATACGCCGGAAACCCAATTTGTCGCGACGTGGGATCTGGGCGAAGAATGGTTACGTTGGACGGGTCTGCCTTTCGTGTTTGCGATGTGGGCTGTACGGCGAGATCAGGAGACTGGTACCTTAGAGACGGCGTTATGTCAGGCGCGTGATAAGGGAGTGATGCTCCTGGATGAAATCGCGCGACGAGAAGCGCCGAAGCTGGGCATTGACGTGGCGGTAGCCGAGAGTTATCTGAAGAATAATCTGAGTTTTTATCTGGGACCTGCGGAATGTTGCGGGTTACGTTTGTTTCAAGAATTAGCCATTAAAACGGGACTGGCTCCCGAGGGGGTTCCTCTTGTCTTCCGAAATTTCATCTCTGCTGGATAAAGCGGTCGCCGGCGAGCGTCTGAATCGAGAAGAGGGACTCAAATTAATGGAGTCTCACGATCTGGTGGCTTTAGGTAAAGCGGCCAACGAAGTCACGAAACGTCTGCACCCGGAACCTTACCGGACCTATAACATTGATCGGAATATCAACTATTCCAATTCCTGTACTGCAGTCTGTGATTTTTGTGCCTTTTATCGAAGTCCCAAAGACCCAGAAGTGTATGTGCTCAAGCCGGAGCAGTTGTATCAGAAAATTGAAGAGACGATTGCGTTAGGCGGCGATCAGATTCTGCTGCAGGGAGGCCTGCATCCGACGTTGAAGCTGGAGTGGTATGAAGACTTGCTTCGCGATCTGCGCGAACGCTATCCGACTGTGAATATTCATGGTTTCAGTCCTCCGGAAATTTATCATTTCACGAAACTCAACAATCTCTCTTTGCGAGAAGTACTGGAACGCCTGCAGGCGGCAGGTCTGGGCAGTCTTCCCGGTGGCGGCGGAGAAATTCTGGTTGATCGCGTCCGGAAAAAGATTACACGAGGAAAAGTGCTGACGGATGGCTGGTTGGAAGTCAATCGAGTCTGGCATGAACTGGGAGGCATCTCAAGCGCCACGATGATGTTTGGCCATGTGGAAACGCTGGCCGAACGAATCGAGCATCTGGATCGTTTACGCGAATTGCAGGATGAAACGAATGGTTTCTCTGCTTTCATCTGCTGGACGCTGCAGCCGGATCATACGGACATGGATTACGTACCTCCTGCGGGCGCGTTTGAGTATCTGAAAACGCAAGCAGTCAGCCGCCTGTATCTGGATAATTTCAAGAACATCCAGTCTTCCTGGGTGACGCAGGGTGAAAAGACGGGCCAAATGGCGCTGTTTTTCGGTGCGAACGATATGGGGAGTCTGATGATTGAGGAGAACGTGGTGTCACAAGCGGGAACCACGCATCAGCTGACGGTTGAAACAATTCGGCGTTGTATTACGGAATCGGGATATATTCCGCGGCAGCGGAATGTCTTTTACGACTATGTCGATGATCCTGATTCTAATGGTCCTGCCAAGGGTTCAGGTCACGTTCCTCTGCCGGTACTCAACTGAGAGAAAATCGGTCAGAGAAGCATCTCAAACAGGCCGATTCGCGGTGATAGGCTATGCTTGCTAGTAATAATAACATATAAGTAAGCCTCTCATTCAGTGACACAGCGCGAAGCTGGTGCTCTGATTACCGCAGGCATTAGGGATGATGTACGGATATGATACACGTCGAGCAGCTGAGCAAGAGTTTCGATGATTTGCGTCGTGGCAGTATTGTTGCGCTCGATTCCGTGAGCTTTGATGTCCAAGCCGGCGAAATCTTTGGTTTGCTGGGCCCCAATGGTGCAGGCAAAACAACGTGCCTCCGCATGTTGAGCACGGTCTTGCAGCCTACGGGAGGTAAGGCGACGGTAGCAGGCTATGACGTGATGACCCAGCCACAGGATGTGCGGACGCATATCGGCTTCATGTCCTGTAATACCGGTATCTATGATCGGATGACCGCCTGGGAAATGGTGGAGTATTTTGGTCGTCTGTATGGAATTGAAGAGCAGGAATTGCAGCAGAGGCTGGACCATATTTTTACCACGCTACAGATGCAGGATATCAAAGATATGCTCGGTTCGAAGATGTCGACCGGGATGAAACAGAAGGTTTCGATCGCGCGAACCATTATTCATGATCCGCCGGTCCTGATCTTTGATGAACCGACGACTGGCCTGGATGTTCTGGTGGCGCGTGCCGTTTTGAAAACCATTGATGCGCTGCGCGATGAAGGCAAGTGTATTATCTTTTCCACGCATATCATGCGGGAAGTCGAGAAGTTATGCGACCGTGTGGCAGTCATCTATAAAGGAAAAATCCTGGCAATCGGCAGTATTCCGGAACTGGAAGAACAATACCATGAATCGGATATGGAAGAATTGTTCTTCAGTTTAATTCAAGAGCATGAAGACCAGCTGGCGATGAAGGCTCAATAAATCAGATGATACAGTGGAAGAATATCAAACTTATTTTAATGCGTGAACTGAAGGATCAGATGCGCGACCGGCGTACCTTGTTCATGGTCGCAGTTCTGCCTTTGTTGCTTTACCCGGCAATGGGTATCGGCATGGTGCAGATGACGGTGCTGTTTTCGGAACAGCCCCGTAATGTAGTCGTGCTGGGAGCCGATGATCTGCCGAAGCATCCGCAATTACTGGATGGAGACCGATTTGTCGCCAACTGGTTCAGGATGCCTTCCGACGCAAGCAAGTTGCACGTGATTACAGACAGTGAGCCTGTGGAACAGCCTGCTGATGCCGTCGAAGATAAGCAACGACAGGAAATTCTGAAACAGGCATATGAATTGGAAGTGGTTCTGAAGGAGCATCAGGAATTACTCACTCAATGGGACCAGCTTGAAGACCAGGAAGACAAGGAACAGGAGGTCCTGTTAGCGCGGGGAATTACAGAGACCAATCAACGGCTCAGTAAGCTGTTTGCCGAGAGTCAGATTCAGGTTCTGATTCTGATTCCTAAGGGACTATCAAAAGAAATTGAGAAGGTCAGTGCGAAACTGGAGCGGCATGAACCGATCGACTTTGACCCGGCGGATTCTTTGCGGCCCTTGATTCTGGAAAACAGTGCTGATGAAAAATCGATGATTGCCTATCGCCGCGTGGAAGAAGTCATGCGGGCTTGGGAGAAGATGATTCTGCGGGATCGTTTGAGTCGGGCGAATCTTCCCGAATCGTTGCCGACGCCCATCAATCCAGATGCCATCGATTTAGCCCAGGATGACCAACTGGCGGCCAATCTCTGGAGTAAATTATTTCCGGCGTTGCTGATTATCATGGCAGCGACGGGCGCTTTTTATCCGGCAATCGACCTGGGAGCCGGTGAAAAAGAGCGGGGCACGATGGAGACATTGTTGATCTCGCCCGCGAAACGTACCGAAATTGTGTTAGGCAAGTTTTTGACCGTCATGGTCTTCAGCGTCTCGACGGCGCTGCTGAATCTGGCCAGTATGGGCTTTACCGGGCGGCATATGGTCAACGTGGCGGGAGCGGGAGCGCTTTCCAAAATTGGTGATCTCTCATTTCCTTCCTTTTCCGCGCTATTCTGGATTGTACTGCTGTTGATTCCACTATCGGCATTATTCAGTGCCCTCTGCCTGGCGCTGGCGACATTTGCCCGCAGTAGTAAAGAAGGCCAGTATTATCTCACACCGCTGTTGATGGTGACGCTGGGATTGACTGTGTTCTGTCTTTCGCCGGCTGTGGAGATCAATGCCTTTTACAGCTTAATGCCCGTTGTGGGAGTGGCTCTGTTGTTGAAGGGGATGCTGCTTTCGTCAGTGAATGCGGGAATCTTGTATGTGTATGCGATTCCCGTTCTGGTCACGAGTGTAGGATATAGTCTATTGGCACTATGGTGGGCCATCGATCAATTTCAGCGCGAAGATGTCCTGTTTCGTGAAGCCGAACGGTTTGAAGTGGGGTTGTGGTTACGGCATCTGATGCGGACCAAGGATGCGCTACCCAGCTTTGCAGAAGCCGGTTTCTGTTTTGTGCTCATCATGTTATTGCAGTTTGGCGTGATGAATACGATGGGCGATGCGATCCGGCTGGCTACAGATGCCCAGCGACCGTTGCGGATGATGCAGCTATTGATGATACAACAACTGGCGATCATTGCGACCCCTGCGTTGATGATGGGGATCATGCTGACGACCAGTATGAGAAAAACATTCCGGCTCTATTTTCCCAGCCTCGGTTTTTTGGCCGTTGGTTTAATACTGCCTTTCGCGTTGCATCCACTGTCACTTGAACTGGCAGTCAGTCTGGACTGGTTTTTCCCGTCCCTGCCTGAAGGAACCGTGGAAGTTCTGAAAAGTATGTCCGATCCGAACCAGTCGATCTGGTTGATCTTGTTGGCATTTGCGTTCGCGCCGGCTGTTTGCGAAGAACTGGCGTTTCGTGGTTTTATCTTAAGCGGGTTTGGCCGTCGGGGACGCGTCTGGCTGGCGATTATACTATCGAGTGTGACGTTCGGTGCGATGCATATGATTCCGCAACAGGTATTTAATGCCACATTGCTGGGTGTGGCTCTGGGAATGATTGCGGTTTTCAGTCGTAGTCTGTTGCCAGGAGTGATCTTTCACTTCATCTACAACTCACTGTCTGTGTTGCGAGAACGCATTCCTGAGAGTTGGGTTCCTGAGTATGGAATACAGCATTTTGTCACGATGGGGCCGGAAGGATTGCGGTATTCCTGGCCGTTACTGCTGGTTTGTGGCATTGTGGGATTCGCGTTATTACGTTGGACCGTACTGCAGTCGAAATCATCAACCGACCAGGATATGAAGTCGGCTGATTCTCTGTCTTCTTCCTCACTCGACCGCCGCCTGACTGATTCCAAATAACAGTCGGTCTGGTATCATTCCACGGTATTTTACTTTCTTGCACCCCACTTCCTTTTTGATCAAAGTAGTATTTTGGAACGTCAGATTTTAAAAGCACGTTGGGTATTCCCCGTCGATAGACCACCGCTTGAGGGAGCCGTGGTCGAAGTTGAGGGTTCCCGGATTGCCGCCGTGTATGCCGGCGATCATCCGCAGGCAATTGATCTGGGAAACAGTGCTCTGATTCCCGGTCTGGTGAATGCCCACACACATCTGGAATTCAGTCATCTTGAGCGTCCGCTTGGTCCGACGGCTCCTTTCACCGACTGGATTCGGTCGATTATGAAGTCGCGGTTTGAGTCTCATGTTTCTGTGAAGCAGAGCATTCAGCAGGGAATCGCGGAAAGTTTAGCGGCGGGCACGACCTGTCTGGGAGAAATTGCGACGAGTGTCGAGAGTGTTCATCAACTGGGGCAGACAGAGCCGGCTCCTCGTGCGGTGGTGTTTCGAGAGTGCCTTGGTTTTTCGGCCGATCGGATTGCCGGTCAGGAACAAATGGCGGCTGAGTTTTTAGAGCAACAGACTGAGGGGGAGATGTATGGTCGTTTGCGACTCGGGCTGAGTCCGCACGCACCCTACAGTGTGCATCCCGATTTATATCTGAATCTGGTTCAGCAGGCCCGTGATCAGGGAGTGCCGGTTGCCGTGCATCTGGCTGAAACACAAGCAGAATTAGATTTGCTGGAACGCAAACAGGGACCATTTGTTGAATTGTTAAGCGAGCTGGGGCTTTGGGACCCGCGTATCCTGAACGAGGGGATGCGGCTGTATGATTATCTGGTGCCTCTGGCTGAGTTGACGTCGGCATTGGCCGTGCATGGGAATTATTTCGGAAAAGAGGAGATTGAGTTTCTGAGGCAGGCCCCACAGATTTCCGTCGTGTACTGTCCCCGGACTCACCATTATTTCGGTCATCCCCCTCATCCGTGGCTGACTCTGATTAGTCAGGGCATCAATGTGGCGTTGGGGACGGACAGCCGAGCTTCGAATCCGGATTTGAGTCTCTGGAATGAGTTACTCTTTCTGCGTGAGGCCTTTCCAGGTATTTCTACGGGACTGATTCTGGAATGCGGTACATTGGCGGGAGCGCGTGCATTGGAGCTGTCTGATGAGATCGGCTCAGTCACGGTTGGGAAACGGGCTGATTTGGCTCTGATTCAACTGCCAGATAGCGCCGCGGGGCTTTCGGGCAGTGATCTTTTGTTAAATTCCGGGTCTCATGTTTCTCGTCTGATGCTGAATGGGTGCTGGATCAATTGATTTCGCAAGAAATACCGTTACCCTATAGTCTCTAGTCGGCGCAATTTATTGGGTCATTGCCAGGTCTTGCTGGCCGACTTTTCAAGAGTTGCTCAAGCGAATCTGTCTTGTCAGGATACTCAGAGCGAAATTTTCTAGAGTTGTTGGGGAAATAGGAACATGGAAGAAACAGTGTCAATCGAATTTGGTCAGTCCGTACCCCAACAGGTCGTTTCGTTGTCGGATGAAGAATTTCTGCAGGCGATTCATTGGAAGTCGAAGCCGTCCGGGGATTTGATGAAGGGGGCCCAGACGGGTGACCTGAGTCGATTCATTAAAGGCCTGAGTTCGCGTTTGAAAGAAACAGCGAAACAGAAGAAGCAGGGCAAACACGCTGCGGACATGTTGTGGGCTTCTCTGTGGTCGGAAGAGACGGATGAAGAAACGTGTCGCACGTCGGATTTAATCAAGCTGATCAAGTCCATTCGAGAGTCATCAGCCAAGAACAAAAAAAAATCAAAAGACGGAAAGCAAAAAAAGACACCTGAATTGAGTTGGGATGAAGTCAGCCGCCTGCTGAGGGGCTGGCTGAGTCAGGTGACGACTTCCGAACCCCTGCGGCCTTACGAGTTATTATTGTTAACTGAGGTATTGGAAAATGTGGGTTATCGTTTAGCACCAGCGGCGCTGGTGAGCGTGTGGCGTCAATGTTTGTTCGCCGCCGCCTCGCTCTGTTTCAATCTGGAAGAGACCGATTTTTCAGAGACATCGGAAGATCAGGTGATTCTGGTTTCCGGCGAATTACCCTGGCGCCTCAGTTTTCTGTTTTCGGATATTTCAGGAGCGAAAAATTTTCGTCAACTGGGCCAACAAAATCTACGTGATTGTTTTTTTGATCGAACCGATAACGATGGCACTCCGCATGCGGACTACCTGCCGCGGATCGACTTCTGGCTGGCGACGTTGACGCGTTCTCTGTTCATCGGCCAGGTCTGGAAAAAGCCAGTCTGGGATCAAGAAGCATTGGAGCGCTTTCAGTGGTCGGTTGAGAAACTGGTTGCTGCCTGCGACGTTTCCGGAAAAATCGCATTGTGTCCAACGCATTCGGTGGAGCATCTCGGACTGCTGGCTTTCGCAGCATATTTTGCAGAGCTTCCCGGCAGGAGTGCCGAGCGGCTCTATTTGAAGTCGTTGTTTGTCGATGAGAAGAAACGCCCCAGCTTCTTGATTCAAGCGGAGGACGAATCTTCGTGTCAGTCGGACTGGTCTGCGCTGGCATTGATGCGAAATTACTGGTCGGATGCGGCAAATCTGGTGCTGGTAAGCTGGAATGGTGCGTTACCCGAATTAAGTCTGTCGGCGATGGGAAAAACCTTGTTTGGGGGTCGATGGGACTTTTCTTTGATCGCAGATGGCAAGGAGATTACCGGGGACGGCGAATGGAGTTGCGTCTGCTGGAGTTCTGACGCGGATGCAGACTATCTGGAACTGCAAATGGATCTGGAGTCGGGATATAGGCTGGAACGCCAGATTTTGCTGCCACGCAATCAACATTTTGTTTTTCTGTCTGATATTGTTACGGGAACAGAAGCTGCCAATCTGGAATATCGTTCCATGATTCCGGTCACGTCGGGAATCGCGAGTTCATTGGATGGTGAAACACACGAGATGGTGCTCAAAACGAAAGGGTTATCAGCGCGTGTGTTTCCGATCGGTCTGTCACAGGAGCGGGATTTCTTTCAGCCGGGGAGCCTGACGTTGAACGATGAGAGTCAACTGGTTTTACAGCAGCAAGTTTCGAAATCGACTGGTTTGTATGCACCGCTGATCATTGACTGGGAACCGGGACTGAAACGCAAACCGGCAGACTGGACGAGCTTGACAGTAAGTGAGGGGGGCAACATTTCTGCCCGTGACGAAGCCTCCGGACATCGTTTGCGAATTGGAAAACATCAGTTGCTGGTCTATCGCAGCCTGAAAAAAGGGGCGCAAGGGCGGGCGGTCCTGGGACATCATACGAATTATGAATCGGTGATCGGGCGGTTTGATACGGACGGCGAACTGATCCCTTTGCTATTTGTGGAGTAGATTCCACGAAATAGAGTGAATCTTCTCTTTCTGGATTGGCAGGGTACTCAGGGACTTCGAGAATTCTTACAATAGAACTCGAAGCAGGCCACTTGTCGGCAGAGACCAGTTAAACTGAAGCGATCAGAAATAAGAGAAGAATTATGTCTGAAGATGTATTTGCAGCCTTGGAAGAGTTACAGCAGCAATCGCCGGAATCCATGTTGGACCGGTTGATTGAAACATTGACTGAGCAGAAAAACTACCATCGTCTGTTTGATGCATTGCTGATGAAAAAGAAACAGTCGCTGGGCGTTGAATTGCTGCAGCCGACCTCGTTTGATCCGATTCCCGAAGCGCAGAAAAAAGAGTTCGAGCAGGCGTATGTCGACGCGGCTCGCAAGGTGGGCAACCTGTTTCTCGGCGAAAAACTTTATTCGGATGCCTGGCTCTACTTCCAGACGATTCAAGAACCGGAGCTGGTGGCCGAAGCATTAAACAAGATCAATTCGCGGACGATTCCGGAAGACAAGGTGGAAGAGCTGATTCAGGTCTGCGTGTATGAAGGTGCGAACCCGGAAAAAGGGTTTGATATTATGCTGCAGGTGAACGGGATCTGTAACACGATTACCGTGTTTGATCAGATGAATGCGCAGCTCAAGCCGGAAAGCCGTCAGAAGGTGGCACGGTTGCTGGTCGATCAGCTTTATGGCGATCTTGTGCAGTCCCTGCAGTATCAGGTCCAGCAGAAAGTTCCGATGGCGCCGCCGACTGATAATCTGCGAGAGCTGATGGCGGGGAGAGACTGGATGTTTGAGGGGGGCAGTTATCATATTGACGTTTCGCATTTGAATTCTGTCGTGCGGTTTGCGCGGCTGTTGAACGATGATGATCCGAGTCTTTCCAAAGTCCTCGAACTTTGTGAATACGGTTCCCAGTTGGATGAGCAGTTTCAGTATCCGGGAGAAGCGCCGTTCGAAGAATTTTATCCGGCCCATCAGCATTTCTTTAAAGCACTGACGGGAGAAGAGAGTGATCGCAATTTGGGGATTGCTTATTTTGAGAAGAAGCTTGAACAGGAACCGGATGACGAAGACAAGCAGATGATTGCCTATGTGCTGATCGATTTACTAACGCGTGTGGATCAGAACGAGCGGGCCGTCGAGTTGGCAGAAACCCATTTGAGCCAGTTTGAAGATCCAAATACGTTTTCGTTTACCGATCTGTGTCGCAAGACCGATCATCTGGATGTATTGCAGAGAGTCGCGCGTAGCAAGGGTGATTTGGTGACGTTTGCAGGTGCATTGCTGGATGCACAGAGTCAAACGCAGGAATCTTAAAGTACGGTCTAAAATCGAGACTTCGCCATGTCCCACCTGCCCATCAACCGTAGTGCCTGGAATCGGTTGGCAGAGGTTCGCAGCCAGTTTACCAAGGTTGCGACTGATGAAGAGTGCCGCGCCCCATTACAAACATTGGATTCCCGCGGCTGGTTACCCGCTTCCGTCGAAGGGAAGCAGGTACTTTGTCTGGCATCGGGGGGTGGCTGGCAGTCAATTCTGTATGCGGCTGCCGGTGCGCAAGTCACCGTTGTTGATCTGAGCAACAAAATGTTGCAGCTGGATGAACAAGAAGCACGCAGACGCGGGCTGCAGGTGCGAATTGTGGAAACATCGATGGATGATCTCTCTGAACTGCATGATGCTCAGTTTGATATTGTACATCAGCCAGTGAGTACCTGTTATGTGCCGGATGTGGAAGCCGTTTATTGTGAAGTGGCGCGCGTCTTGCGACCGGGGGGGCTGTATATCTGCCAGCACAAAACGCCAACCAGTTTGCAGATTACCAGTCGCGATCAGCAGGATCAGTACGTGATGGGACTGGAATATTATCAGCAGGGACCTTTACCGAAAGCGGATGATCGTTCGTATCGGGAAGAGGGGGCAACGGAATATCTCCATCGCTGGGATCAACTTATCGGCGGATTGTGCAGGCAGGGATTTGTGATTGAAGATTTACGTGAGCCAATGCGCGCCGATCCGAATGCGCCGGTTGGACACTTTCGCCATCGGGGCCGCTACGTCGCGCCTTACGTGCGGATGAAAGCGCGACGTGTGGAAAATTCCACGAATGTTGACAGCCCGGCTGCGATCTGGGTTCCTTAAGGCTGCTTGTATTCTTAGTCGTATTCGATCAGTGAAAAGACGTCGCAGCCATTCATTTTGTCGCGACCTTTCAGGAATGAGAGTTCAATCAGAAAAGCGCAACTGACGACTTCGGCCTTTGAATGGTTTGCTAACTCGATACAGGCGGAGATCGTGCCTCCGGTGGCAAGCAGGTCATCGACGATGAGTACGCGATCGTCGGAATGAATGGAATCAGTGTGCATTTCCAGTGAATCCGTGCCATATTCCAGTTCGTAGTGAAAGGCCTTCGTTTCGAACGGAAGTTTCCCCGGTTTCCGAATGGGGATGAAGCGTGCTTCCAGAGCGAGCGCGAGTGGCGCTGCAAAGATAAAGCCTCGGGCTTCGGCTGCCAGGACTGCAGTGATTTTTTTATCACGGTAATAGTCGGTCAGACGATCAATGACTTCTTGAAAGGCCGCCGGTTCTGCCAGCAGGGGGGTGATGTCGCGGAAGAGAATTCCCGGTTTGGGGAAGTCAGGGATTTCGCGAATATAGTTTTTCAGATTGATTGAATCATTCATTCTCTGGTTCGGCTTTCTGGGTTTCGGTAGGGGATTCCTCTGCCTGATTCAGATCGGGCAGTTTGGCAAGATTTCGTTTCGCTTTTTTAATCTGATCTTGCGCCACCTCGTTCGGGTCTTGATCATATAAAATGATGAGCGCTTTCCAGACGTCGGCTGCTTCTTTGTACTTCTTTTTCTGGAACAGGGCGTCGGCATTGGTCATGGACTGAGTCAGCATCACGTGACGCTTTGCTGTTCTATTGGAATTATTTCTTAACTCGTCGAGCATTTGTTTGGCAACGTCTCGCATTGCGATTTGGTTAGTGTCACCATTCAGGGCATCAACTAAAGCGGCCAGAATAATTTCGGCCTGCACTAAATTTCCGGTTTCCCGATAGTGTTTTGCCAGCATGATAAATCGTTGGGATTCGTTTTGTTGTCCGATACGTGATCTGTGCTTGGCGGTCATACCTGCTTTGGAGCGAACGTCATAAGCGTTTATTTGATTTAGTCGCTTTTTTATATCCTCTTCCAAATTCGTTGGCGGTGATTCTAAGAGCGGCAGCAGGTATTTATCGCGGGCCGTGTACCATTCGGGATTTTCAGGCTGGTTGAGGATCAGTTCCGCCTCATTGTACATCTCCTGTGGTGTTAACTCTCGATCCTGAAACCAGAAGTAACCGCCTATGACCAGAATCGCGAGTATTCCCAGCAGGAAAAACGTATTGTCAAAGAGGCGGCTTAGTTTGGAGCCAGTGCTGTCCGATTCGAGTTGTGCTCGCATCAATCCCTGCATCAGAGTGCCGGAACCGGCTTCCTGGTCGGACGCGGATTGCACTACGGTAGGAGTTCCTGAGCCAGCGCTGGTTCCTGACAGGGCATAGGTATCTTCGGATGTTGACATCTCGTGTTTGTTTAATACTTCCTGCAAGCGGCGGGAGAGTACATAAGCATCGGGGAAACGTTTCTGAGGATCTTTTTCGAGTAACTGGCAAACGATTTCTTCCAGCCAAATCGGGAGGTCGTCGACGTATCTGCCGGGCTTATCAAACTGACCGTATTTCTGTTTCTGGATGATCGCCAGCATGGTTTTCCCACTGAAGGGAGGTCTGCCGGTGAGCATGACATACATGACAGCTCCCAGAGAATACAGGTCACTCTGTCGGCTGACACGTTTTCCTTCAGCCTGTTCGGGAGACATGTATTCGGCAGTACCAATGATTCCGCCGGTCACTGTCAGCTTCTCAGTAGCGAATAACTGTGCGACTCCAAAGTCAGCCAGTTTGACAGAGCCGTCTTCATTGAGCATCAGATTGGAAGGTTTCAAGTCGCGATGAATAATACCGGCATCGTGTGCTGCTTTGAGTGCCGAGCAGATCTGAATGGAAATCTCGATCACCGTTTTCCAGTCGATGCGTTTTTCACGGCGGAGTCGTTTGGTTAGCGTTTCCCCATCCACGTATTCCATGACATAGTAGTAGATATCGTTTTCAACGCCGCTGTCATAAAATTCAATCACATAGGGATTGTGCATTTTTTTCAGGGCTTCAATCTCACGGTGAAACCGTTCGACAAAACCGGGTTCCCGCGCGAGCGCACTGGGCAGAATTTTGATGGCAACCTGTTGATCAGTATGAACGTTGGTGGCGAGATAGACGGATCCCATACCGCCGGCACCAATTTTTTTTCCGATCAGATATTCACCCAGTCTGTCTGGGGCAGATTCGTGTTCTTGTGTGTTCAAGGTTGCTACTCGATTTTGAAGTGAATAAACCGTCGCTGAAGTATGACGTTGTTCCGAGAATTACAGGTTGCAGATTGTACAGTGTTCGAATGCAGTCAGGAGTCTATAATCGCATCGGTGATTGCGTAAGTAAATGCTGGCTTTTTCTATTATGGTTGAATTCATGTCTGATGCAAGAATGAAGGCGGTTCTGCTGATTGCTCATGGCAGTCGGCGCGATGCGGCGAATCAGGATCTCGTCAAACTGGCAGAAATGCTGCGAGAGCGAAAGTTGTTTCCGATTATCGAGATTGCCTATCTCGAGTTGGCAGAACCGACGATTCCAGAAGGAGCCGCGCGTTGTGTTGCTGCGGGAGCAGACGAGGTTTTGCTGCTGCCTTATTTCCTGTCGGCGGGAGTGCATGTGCAAAATGATCTGGAGCAGTATCGGAGTGAATTCTGTGCGACCTATCCCGAGACGCGATTCCGGCTCTGTGCCCATCTCGGTTTGCATCCTTTGATGCTGGAGATTGTGCTGGATCGGTTGCACGAAATTAAAGAGTAGTTTACCTGAACGGATTGGCCAATAAAAAAAGGGCACTCCGAAGAATGCCCTTTTTACTCGCAATGAAGAACTAGTGATGAAACTAGTTCGTTTTCGTATCAGAAATTTTACCGAAGGCTTTGAAAGTGATTGGTTCACTACGTCCGGCAATGGTGACGGTGAATTCTTCTGAGTAATCACCGGGTTTGTTGGGAGGCATGATTGTCAGCGGTAAAACATGAATCGGTTGCGTTGCTTTCGGCATCCGAATTTTGAACACTTCATCATCTGACTCGCATTCGATTTTATTGATTTCGAACGGTTTTCTACCACGCAGAACAACGTTGACTGTCTTTTCCTGACCGGGGATCATCATACCCAGAGATACGATTTCGGGGGTGATCGTAATATCTGATTCCACCTTGGCTTCGACCAGCAGGGGAACTGTCGTAAAATTGACATCGTTGGTTTTCAGCATAATCTGTTCACGAATCGGTCCCAGAGGTGTTTTGGGGGACAGATTCAGCACGATGTTATAATTCACACGTCCGCCGCCTCGACCGGTTTCGACGGCTTTGACAGTGAGTGACGGGTCTTTGGTTTCGATGCCGGTAATGGCCCAGTCTTGACGGCCCGCATAGGCCAGTGCGACTGTGGTTTCAGCGCCTTTGCCGACTTCGACAGAACCGAAGTTGGCGGCACCGGGAGTGAAGACCACATCAGTCCGAATATACGCGGTGATCGGAACCCGGATTTCCGCATACTGCGGCGCATCGATGGTCACGATAACATTAGAGTCTTTGCGTCGCTGGAACCGTGCCGTATCCATTTTGACCTGAATGTAGCCTTCTTCACCACTTTCCAGAATGTTTTTGGATGGCTCTGCCGCCGAGCAGCCACAGGTGGTGCGGACGTTCGAAATATGGACTTGCTGCGGGTAGATATTTTTAATTTTCAGACGGTATTGTGCGTCAGAACCACGGGCAATGACACCAAAGTCAATTTTGTCTTTCTCAAACATCTTCTGGGCCCATTCCTGGGCATAAGAAGGAGCAGCGCTCAATACAAACAAAAACAGGCTCAGAATACCAAATCGGAAACTACTCTTTTTTAACATTATAGAATCTCACTTCTGCAAAAGTATTAACTTCGATGTATGAAAAAAGTTGAGTTACTGAGATTGTTAAAAGGCAGGCGAGTGGACCGACTTTCAGCACACAACTTTCTCATCATATTGTGCAGAATCCATTCACAGAGACGTTTCACACTACTTGTAAAATCGGGCTTACATAAACTCTTGCCGCTGTCTGATATTTCAGAAGGTGGAATCGTTCATCAGGCCTAAATCAGATCGCCAGCATTATAGTACGTTTATGCATCCGAGATCAAATTTGATATTCAGAACATAAGCAATTGGCGTATGTGTGACAAATACATCAGTCGGCATCGACACTTTGGTGCTGGCAATTTAGTTCGCATACGGTGAATTGTCAATGTTGTCTCTTTCTGTATGAAACTGCTAGCCCTTGCCGGTGTAAGTGGATTAATCCGACTCGATTTAAACCATCTGATGCGGATGTTTGTGATGTCACAACTAGTTTCTGTAACGGGATTTGGGTGAATACTGGTTGCATCCCTGTTTTCCATTAAAACTGGTGAAAATAGGTGTAATCGTTCCGCTTGCGCGATGCAGGTCGCTGTATTTTGACAAGTGTCCCTAAACTGACTGATGTGTTTTTATTGCCAGTTCGTAAGGACTCTCAAAGCAGTTCAGCTCAATTCACACAAAATGGTTTTTTTCTGATTTCCATTCCGCACGGCTGATGGGGAGTGATACGTTTGAAAGTAGAGTGTGCTGCATTTGAAGTCACTCTGACAAATACACAAATACAACAGACAAACAAATATGTTCGTCTGACTGAATGATAAGGGAGACGGGATGTCTCTCGCTATCAGACTGGTCGAGTTCACTTGGTGTGAATGAACTGGTTCGTTTCATACAAAAAATAAATGCGTTTTGATTTAAGAGTTGATGAAGATGAGAAACGTCACTGTGTGCTCAGTGACTTGAGAGAACTTCAGTTCGGTCTCATTTAAACAGGGAGTATTCGTTTAAGATGATGAACATAAAAACTGCCAAGGCAGGTCTTGCCGGACTGTTAGTTCTAGGGCTGGTCTGTTTGGCAACGCCAGGCCAGGTCGAAGCTGGTCACCACAAATGTGGTAAAGGACATTGTAAGCAAGGTGGTCTGTCTCTGTTCCGTTCGGGAAAATGTTGCAGCCCGTGGAAGTTGGGGCATAAACATAAATGTCGAACGGGTTGCGGGGAAAGTTCCTGTGGCTGTGGTTCAGATTCAATTGCAGATCATTATTATCAAGGAGCCGTCTATGGTTTGGGAAACAGTTCGCGCGTTGGTTGTCAGTCGTGCCAGTCTGGAAGTGGTGTTGCTGGCTTTGATGGGCTACCAGCCGGTGGTGGTGCAGCGGCGCCATTAGCCATGCAGCCGATGCCAATGGCGATACCAAGAAGGCCTACGATCTTGCATTATCCGGGAACCAGGGGCAACGCTTATATGCGTCCCACCCGAATGATGCCATCCGATGGGCCCGAAGGCCACCCCCGTGATGCGGGATTGGATATCTATGCACCTGGTGCGACAGATATTCGCGTGGTTGCGTTGAATTCCCAACGGGATGAGATGGTTGGTTATCGTGATCCTGAAAACGATGATATCTGGGAATTTGTAACGAAGCGTCCTTTGATTCCCGGAATTCAACACGTTTATCAGGTCTATGCCATTTTTCCTGAAACGGGAAGAGTTCCCCAAACCAGACGGATCCGTTTGATAATGGGGCGAATCGTTGAACTCAGTTATAAGCCGTATCAGAAGCACTGATCGCACATTTGAATGCTGTGCGGGGAGCTTGGGGAGTCTGTCACCAATCCGTTACGACGATTCCTGAAATGCGCTCTCGTTCAATTTGATTTGTCCTCTTGCACCCACGCCTTGTTTTGAGTGCGGTAGTATTTTGAGTCACGCAGACTGGCTGCAGGTTAGCCAGAACGATTCGACTCAGCTATCATGTTCAGAACAGGGCGTGTTTTTTGTGATGACATGGCCGACTCCTTTCATTCCGTCGAGTGTTGAAGCAGGCTGATTTGTGAACGAAGTGGAATATCTGAGGATTATCTCAGGCCAGAGACAGGACTGGTGCGCTCAGGCGCTCAAACCCTGTTTGTGGGTTTTCAGTCTGTTTTACCGCGCGGTCATTTCTATTCGTAATCGGATGTTCGACTGGCGGCTGCGTGCTCGCGAGCGGCCTTCGGTTCCTGTGATCAGTCTGGGCAATCTGACGACAGGGGGCACCGGCAAAACACCGTTCGTTGCTTATTTGACTCGGTGGTTTCAACAACAGCAGGTGCAGGTTGCATTACTGAGCCGCGGGTATCGTGCTTTGTCTGGCGAAGTGAATGATGAAAAGCTATTGCTGGATCGATTATGTCCCGGCGTTCCGCATTATCAAAATCCCAATCGGAGCGATTCTTCAAAGCAGGCTGTAAATGCAGGCGCGCAACTTCTGGTTCTGGACGATGGATTCCAGCATCGCAAACTGGCGCGTGATCTGGATATTGTGCTGATTGATGCCGTGTGTCCCTGGGGCTACGGTTGGCTGTTGCCGCGGGGGCTGTTGCGCGAGCCGAAGTCGGCTTTACAGCGAGCGGACTTTGTGATCCTGACTCGCGCGGATCAATGCTCAACCGAGGCACTGGAAAGTCTGAAAGAAGAGGTGGCCCGACATCTCTCCCGAGATCGGATTGCCTGCGCGGTATTTCGACCTCAGGGACTTGTGAATGTCTCAGGCGAAACAGAATCGCTGGAATCTGTTACCGGGAAAACCGTGTGGGGGTTCTGCGCCATCGGCAACCCTGAAGGCTTTCGACAGACACTGGAGAACGCTGGTTTCGGTGTGGCGGGGATGCAAGTTTTCCCGGACCATCATCACTATTCCCGTGCTGAGCTGGAGGAAATTGGAATTCAAGCAGAGAGTGCCTCGGCAGAATTGATTCTGACAACTGGTAAGGATTTGGTCAAGATTAGTGAACAAAGGTTGTCTGGGGTGCCGGTCTGGGCGGTAGAAATTGGTGCCGAAATCACTGAGGGGAGTGAGGCCTTTGAGGGAATTCTGCAGAATCTTATCCAGGAAGTGTCTTCTGACTAAGCATTTGTTTTGGCTCAGGTTGTTCGCGTCATTCGTTTTTTAAACATAAAAACAAATACATATCGGACTTGGGTCGGTCTTGGATCCGGAAAATTGAGGTAATCCTGTTTCGGAAATACTTGATTTTGGGTCTTTGTTCTGTCATCCTAAAGTCAGACGAGATTTCACATAGTGAAGATTGTTTCTAGAGAATACTGATCTCACCTGACTTTTTACCTACCCAAACACGGATCTCCTGCATTGATGCGGAGTTCGTCTCCTTCCCCATGATGGTCTGTTCAATCAAAATTCTAATAAACAAGGTGTTTTAATCATGCAAAAGATGAAAATTAGCCAGTCCATTATCGCTGCTCTTCTGATTTCCGGTATGAGTCTTCTCACCCCGGCAGCAGTTTCTGCAGCGGGTTGGGGTTCAATCACGGGGCGGTTTGTATTTGATGGTCCTGCTCCGAAGCCTGTTGTTCAGCGTCAAAAAGGCGATCCCACCGTCAAAGACGCTGCGGTTTGTGCTGCAGTGACACATTATAACAATGACCTCATCGTGAATGCCGAGAACAACGGGATTCAAAACGCCTTTCTGTACTTAAAGAAGGTCAAAGAGATCCATCCTGATCTGAAGGCATCAAAAGACAAGACCGTGGTCTTCGATCAGAAAGGTTGTACTTTCTACCCTCATGTAATGATCGTTCGCACTGATCAAGAGGTGATTGTGAAGTCGAATGATGCCGTGGCGCATAACACGCATACATTTCCGTTCAAAAATCAAGCCGTGAATTTCATTCTGGCTCCCAATGATCGCGAAGGAAAAAAAGTTTCGAACCCGATTGCCGAAAGACTGCCAATGCAGGTGAAGTGTGATATTCACCCTTGGATGACAGCTTACTGGTTTGTCATTGATCACCCTTATGTTGTCATTTCAGACAAGGACGGAAAGTTCACGATTAAAAACCTTCCAGAAGGAAAAAATGAATTCCGTGTCTGGCATGAAAAAGGTGGTTATGTCGTTCGCTCATTACCTGTGAATGTCAAAGCGGGAGAAACCCTTGATCTGGGCGATATCAAAATCAGCCCTTCCAAGTTCAAATAATCAATCTCTGTGATCTGAGACTCTGTGATCAGAGAGAAAATTTCGATATGGACACGTCTGACAGGGCGTGTCCTTTTTAATGCCCTGTTTGAATGCTCTGTCACTGTTGCTGAAGATGGTGAGGTCGTCATAACCATGCAAATGCTTCGTGGTTTCATCGTACTGCTAGTATTGGGATCAGCTTGTTTCTCGACGAAGCTCAGTCTGGCGCAACCGGAGCAGCAGGATGTCCCACCGAAGTTTCGTGAATCTGTCTCATTGGATGTAAATAACACGGTTCTCAAAAAAATGGGTTCCGTGCGTGATTATCTGGCAGAGCGACAGTGGGAAGATGCGGTCAATATCTTAGCAAAGATTTCCGAGGAGTATGGCGACACGCTGTATCCCGAATCGCCGGGCCGCTATCTGCGGGTATCCGAATACTGCCAGAATCTGCTGGCTGGTTTTCCGCGTGAAGCGATTGCCGTTTATCGTGAAAAGACAGACCCCCGTGCCAAACGCTGGTTGGAACAGGCGGTGGCAGATGCTACGGTACAACCCCTGTTGAATATTGTTGAACAGGCATTGATGAGCAGCTACGGGGATGACGCCTTGTATCGGCTGGGAGAGATCTCTTGGGAACAGGGAGATTTGTCTGCAGCCCGTGCGTACTGGCGGAAACTAATTCCTCGCGCTGATGCCACACAGCAAGGCCAGCATGATCCGGGGGTGTTTCTTTATCCCGACACCGATTTACCAGTGCCAACCATCCTGGCTCGCTTAGTTCTGGTCAGCTTTTTCGAAGGGGATTTTGAACGGGCCACGATGGAACGAGACGTATTCCGTAAGAGATACCCAGCAGCGACCGGCATGCTGGCAGGACAAGAGGGAAATCTGGCTGCGATCTTATCTTCCATTCTGGAGAATCACTCTCAGGTTTCGCTACCCGCGGCACGACGGGAAATGCAGACGTTTGCCGGAGATCAGACGCGGAATTTCAGGGCAGAAAAAAAACTGGATGTCGGTGCGATCGCATGGTCTTTTTCGATTCCGCTCAACTGGAGCCAGGAGTTTCCCCGCAAACCGGCATTCGAACATCGGGTTCCCCCCGGGCTGTTTCCGGTCGTGCACGGGGAACATGTATTTTTCAATGATGACGAACGGATTTATGCGTTGAACTGGAAGAGCGGACTGCCTGCGTGGTCCGGGGAAGAACAGGCCAGCCCGATCATGTATCCGTCTGTGCCAGGCGGTGTCCCCCGGCTTCCCTTTCGCCCTGTGGTGGGAGTGCCGCGGTTTACAATGACGATTGCCGATGGCCGTCTTTATGCCCGCATGGGAACACCGGTGACTTCGGTTGCCAAAGATGAACGTTTAGGTTTGTTTTCGGATCTGGTTTGTCTCGACCTGGATCAGGGGCAGGGAAAACTGCTTTGGAAAATTTCTTCTGCGCAGATGCGCGAGCAGAATTTTATCTGGTCATTCGAAGGGGCTCCGGTCATTTTCGGCGACAGACTGTTTGTGGTTCTGCATCGTGGTTTTCCTGAAGTGCAGACCAATGTCGCGTGCTTCTCGACAGAGACCGGAGAATTAATCTGGAATCAGAAAGTCTGCCTGGCGTTGCGGAATATCGAAGAGGGAACTAACTATATCACACATTTGTTACTGACCTTTGCAGAAGGTCAGCTTTATCTCTCAACGGATATGGGGGCCATCGCGTCATTGGATTCCCGTGACGGCAAGCTCAACTGGCTGGTAGCCTATGCTACGCAAGAACGCGTTACCAAGCGCGTCCTCAGCGATCATATGCAAAGGGGGCTGGTGCCCTGTGTTTATGATCGTGGAATTCTGTTTGCTGCGCCGCAAGACTCCAGAGAATTGATGGCCTTTGATGCCGATACCGGTTTGTTGCTCTGGCGACGAGAATTGCCGCATCAGATGCGGAACCTGTTGGGGGTCAATGAATCAACGCTGATCGCCAGTGGCGACCAGTTGTTCGGAATTGACCGAGCGACCGGCGATGTCAAATGGAAGGTCGGTTCTCATGACCCGGAGGGTTTCGGTTATGGGCGAGGGGTTCTGGCGGGGGATTTTGTTTACTGGCCTTTGCGGGAAGAAATTCTGGTGGTCGATTCTGAACGGGGATCTTTAAAACAACGAATTGCGTTGCGAGCCCTGCATGGGGAGACGGGTGGTAATTTAATCATTGCGGGCCAGCAATTGCTGGTCGCCCAGCCTCAAAAAGTGACGGCATTCGGGGAGTACGGCCAAGTGCCGTCTGAAGCTGACGATGAGCAGAAAGTTTCTGCGTTGTTAGCCAAATAGTTTTCAAAGTGTTTTGTTGATCAATTAATCTGTAACTTTAAACACAAGGTGAAAGACATGAAGGTTTTGTATCGTAAGCTCTCGATTTCCGTGTTGAGTCTGTTATGTTTATGCGGTTTCTCTGCCACTGTTTCCGGACAGATCTCAGGACCTCCGGGAAAAGTGAACGTCGGCGATCGGGCACCTGCTTTTACGGCTAAGGACGATCAAGGGAAAGGCTGGAAGTCGACCGACTATGTTGGCAAAAAAATCCTGGTGGTTTATTTTTACCCCGCAGATATGACCGGCGGCTGTACCAAGCAGGCTTGTGGGTTTCGGGATGATATGAAAACGCTGCAAGGGAAAGATGTGGAAATCATTGGGGTGAGTGGTGATTCGGCCCGAAGTCATCAGCTGTTTAAAAAAGAGTACGATCTGAATTTCACGTTGCTGGCTGATGAAGATGGCGGTGTGGCCAAGAAATTCGGTGTGCCTTTGAAAAAAGGTGGATCTATCAAGCGGACAATTGATGGCAAAGAAGAAACTTTGACCCGCGGTGTGACAGCGGCACGCTGGACTTTTGTGGTTGATAAAAACGGGAAAGTCGTCATGAAAAATACCAAGGTCAAAGCAGCCGATGACAGCAAAGCCATTTTGAAGCTTGTTAACAGCTTGAAATAGCGGTTTTCGGTGACTGAACCGACTTGGAACTCACCTGCAAAATTCGTCATTCGTACTCGACAGTCCATGTACTGACGGCATACAATTGATGCTGCAGGTGAGATTTTATTTGTAGTAAATCAAATCGGAGCAGAGAGATGTGTCGTATCCGTTTGAACAAAGTCTGTTCAGGGTTCATTGTCTGTCTTTTATGGGCGGCGGTCATGCTTGCAGGCTGTGGGAACCCGGAGCAAGCTGCGAATTCAGAAGCAGAAGCGCCCGCGCGTCAGCAGGGGGAAGCGACAGCAATTCCCGGCAGCCCATCGGACGAGAGCCTAACCGAAGAAGTGTCTATTCAGTCGGGCATGGAAATCGGTGCGATACCGTTGCCGTTTGATGTCGAAGATGTAACGGGCCCCCATCAGGGAAAACATCTCTGTTACCGTTGCCTGTATGGTGAGCGACCCGTGGTGGGGATCTTTGTTCGCGATCTGGATCAAAATACAAAAACGCTGATTCAGAAAATTGATCAGGAAGTGGCTTCGCATCAGGATGAAAAGCTGGCAGCGTTTGTGGTGGTTTTAACCGATGATCCTGCTTCCGCGAAACCGGACCTGGAACAGGTGGCTCAAGACACGAAGATCAAACACGTTCCCTTAACGGTTTTTGAGGGAGCTGCCGGCCCGGCAGGTTATAATGTGACGAATGAGGCGGCGGTGAATGTGATGATCTGGGAAGGCGAGGTGAAAGCAAACCGAGCTTACCAGAAAGGCCAGCTTAACGATGAGGGGATTCAGGAAGTGATTGCCGATACCAGATTGATCGTTCAATAATTCTGACTCCCAACGCGTTCTATCAGAAAGATGGGTTTCGAGGCACGCTTGAAGTCTGTTTTAAATAAAACATTTTTTGCAGGAAGTGGAATTTCTTCATTTGCCTATGTTTTTTAATACTCAGCCAGACAGATTGACCAGATTTCGTCCCCATCGCTTAACTTTGGCGGTGATGGTACTGGTTCTTCTCGTGAATTCTTCTATCCCTGTCTTCGCGCAGCCGTTGCGCACGATGGAGCCAGGTGAGGATCGTCATGCTCTGTTTCCCACCAGTCGTCTGCACTCCAAAAATTATCGGGATGCGATACAGCTGATTGGGGAGAAAAAGTATTCGATCGCAATTCCCGAGTTACAGGCGATTCTGGAAGCACCGGAAGACTATGTGTCTCTCGAACAAGGGTTAGAATTTTCCAGCCTGAAACGCATGGTGCAGCAGGTCATCGCGGATCTGCCGGAAGAAGGGAAACGTTTTTATTCGCTGCAATATGGCCCCACAGCCGAGCAGCTCTTGAATCGTGCTGTGGAGCAGGATGACCTCAATCTGTTGCAGGAAGTGGTTCGTCGCTATTTCTTTACGAAAGCGGGAGCAGAGGCCGCTTATACTCTGGGCGCGTATTACTTTGAGCGGGGAGATTTCTGGGCGGCGACGCGACAGTGGGAGGCGTTGAGTGAGCAACACGATCTGGGTAAATCGAAGGAGCCCCACCTGACGTTCAAACTGTCGGTCGCCTGGTATTACCTGGGAAATCAGGGGAAATGTCGTCAGGCATTGAAGAAACTGGTCCGTTTGACTTCCGGTAAGACTTTCGAATTTCCGAATGGAACCAAGGTCACACTCTCTTTCGCCAATGAAAACCCGGTTGAATGGTTAGCTGCTCTGGTAGGCACTCCTGACATGAGGGCTGCGGAGGAACAAAAGAACTGGACCATGTATCGTGGCAGTCCTTCTCGTCTGGCTTCGGCTCTGTTTGCAGTGCCGTCTGCAAAACCGGTCTGGCATTTCTCGACGATTCACGATCCTGCTTTAAGCAATCAGGAAGACGCGCCTCAGCTTGAAGAAATGCTGAAGAAGCTGGGCGACTATCGTCGCAAACATGTTGCGGGAGTGTTACCGGCTGCCAGCCCATTAATCGTTCAGGATCAAGTCGTCTTCAGAACACACCGCAATCTGAAGGCGGTTTCCTTATCGACGGGAAAGTTGAGCTGGCAAACCACACTGTCGGATGCACTATATCAGGAGCTGTTAAAAGATCCGCAGAATACAGACGAAGAGTCTTTAGGAATGCCTCAGACTCCTCTGGAAAAATATTTGGCCCAACGTGCCTGGCAGGATTATACCTTCGGTCATTTGAGTACGGACGGAAAGCTGGTCTACTGTGTAGAAAATGTCGGGTTCATTGCCGGTTTTTATCATTTCAGTCGACTTGATCGCGATAATATTCTGGTGCCCAATTCGTATAACCGTCTGATGGCATTTGAAGCTGCTTCAGGAAAGTTTGTCTGGGAGGCGGGAGGCCCGCGACTGCAAAAACCGATGAGCTATTCCGGGCATTATTTTCTGGGGTCTCCGTTGCCTCTGGACGGAAAACTCTACTGTCTGGCGGAAGAGGGGCGAGAGTTTCGCTTGCTGGTATTGGATGCGCAGACAGGGAAAACGCTCTGGACACAGTCCTTGTATCGTAGTGAATACCCGATTGCCCGTGACTTCTCATCGGATCGCCGTCGCCCGATGGATCATATTCGCCGTCGTATGGGGTTAAGCCCCTCTTTTGCACATGGTGTGATGGTCTGTGAAACCGGCGAAGGATGTACGGTGGGCATTGATATCATGAATCGCAGACTGCTGTGGCGCAAGGTAGATGTGGGCGGCGAAGAGATTACCCTCTACGCTGCATTTGCCCGTGATTCCTTTAAAAATGTCGAAGGCTGGGCCGAGTTTACTCCGCTGATTGTGGGAGATCGAGTACTGGTTTACTCGCGCAAACTACAGAATCTTCAATGCCTGGATTTGTTCGATGGTCGATTGTTATGGTCGCAGTCGCGGCGGAACAACCTGTTCATTGCCGCCGTTCATGATGGCAAAATTCTGCTGGTGAGCAACGATCAGATTGAGGCGATCAAGCTGAGTGATGGTGCTCCTGCCTGGCCGAAATCACAGCCGATTGCTGCTCCCAGTGGTCGTGGAATTGTGGTGAAAAATACATATTATCAACCGGTGGACACGGGGGAAATTCTCAGTATCCGGCTGGACGATGGCTTGGTCCTGGCAAGAACTCGCGTTGAGATGGACTCACTTGTGGGTAATCTTGCTGCCGCCGGTGGAATGCTGGTGACTCAAAATGAGACTGAAGTGGTCGGTTTCAAATCGGTAGAATCGATTCGGCAGCAGATTCGTCTCGCCGATCAATCGAAGCAGCCTGCGGATCTGGCATTGGCGCAACTTCTGCGAGGCGAACTGAATCTGTTTGCCGGCGACGTCGATCTGGCGATGCAGAAAATTGATCAATCGATCCAAATCAAACCTACTTTGCGGGCCAGACGGTTGTACGCAGACATGTTACTGGAAAGTCTGGATCATGATTTTAGTCAGAATCAAAACCAGATTGCCAAGATGGAAACATTGCTGGTTGATGCTGATCAACGCAAGCGGTTTTATCAGATTCTGGCCCTTAATTATCAGCAACAGGGAAATCTGAACGCGGCACTGCAAAATTATCTGCGTCTGTCAGAGTTGAAGGGGCTGCTGGATTCGGAAACGGTCAAAGGGGGCTCATTTGTCCGTACGGATCGTTGGATTCGTTCCCAGCTGGATCTCCTGCTGGCCCGCGCTTCAGAGCAGGAACGGGCTGAAATTAATGAGTTCTTTTCCCGGTATTACAGAGACAAACTGGTTAGTGCCGAACGGAATGAGCTGGAACGTTTTCTGCTGTGTTGCGGAAATTTACCTGAAACAGAGCAGGCACGTGTGGTTTTGATTGAACGCTTAGAGCAGGCGATCAATACTAGTAATGAAGAAAATGAACGGGCTGCCTTGCGTCGCATGTTGATACAGCATCTGGAAGATCTCAGAAATTCAAAGCAATCTGTGATGGCAGCGTTTGCGACGGCAAAGCTGGCACAAACTTATCTGGGGATGTATCGCACTTCGCAGGCGGCAGCATTGATGGACGAGTTGGTTGCACGCTGGCCAAATGTGGTTTGTCTGGATGGAAAAACATCACTGCAGTTAACGACAGAATGGCGTTCTGAGGCAAGCTTCCAGAAACAACAGCGTGCGGAGCCTGAGTGGCCTGATTATCCGGCGCAGGTCTATCATGGAGAACAGTCGAAGGGGCAGAATACGTCGCTACCCGTAGAAATCATTGGTCTCTCGAACCTGTTGTTCAATAATTATCGGCTGGAGGTGGGGCCGGCGAAAGAGTTCCTGGTGGCCTACGATGGTCAGGGGAAACAGCAGTGGGCGTTTTCACTAGTTGAAGCAGAAATTGAGGTTCCGGCTCAGCCCTATTTCTCTGCCCGCGTGTATCAGCATTATCTTGTGGTTAACTTCGGTTCTCAATTTTGTGTCCTGGATACGCTGAACCGGGATGCAGACAATCAGCCGACATTATTGTGGAAGCAGCGGTTGATTGCCGGTCCACCGAGTCTGCGTGATTATATTTCGATCGAGCGCACCGGCGTGGCTCCCGTATTGCGCGAGTATGTCACACGTAATGCCGACCGCGAGCTGCTGGGGCGGATTGGTACGATTAATCAGGAATTTCTCTGCTATCAACTGGGTACTGAATTGATCGCTGCCGAGTTGTTAACTGGCAAAATATTATGGAAGCGACAGGGAGTGGTCACCAGCAGCAGGCACTATGGTGACGCAGAACACGTGATCGTGATGACATCGTCCGAGCGTGCGGAGACACGGTATGTCGTCTTGAGTGGTCAGAGCGGAGAGGTCGTCAACGCATTCAAACTGGATCGAGACGAATCTCCCATTTTTGCGTTTGAGCGTTACTTGCTGACGATTACCAAGCAAGCGGATAACGTACGCCGTCTGGAATTGAAAGATCTCACGACTGATCAGGAAATCTGGAGCCAGTTACTAAGTAAATCCTCGACCTATACGCTGGGGCAGAGTCATGACCTGGTGATGATCAAGCCGGATGGGACGATTTCATTTCTGGATTTGCGGACAGGTGAGACGAAATATGAAGTCAAAGGGAAACCGGCGCCGAGTGTCCTTAATTTGCTGGTGTTGGAGAACCCGCAGCAATCCCTCGTTTTCGTGAGTCTGCCTTATGTGGGGGAAAAGCGAGCTGTGGGAGAAAAGCGAGCCACGTTTCGTTCACTCAGCATGACCTCATTTCTGTTCAACGGAATGGTGTATTCTGTTGATCGAAAGACAGGGAAATTGATGTGGTCGCTGCCTCTGAATGCACAGGGGATTGACTTTTCGCAATTTCTGGATCTGCCTGTGATTACATTCGGAATCCGTCGTATTCAAGGGCCGCCTTCCAGCGATGGTACACTGGTTGACCTGCAGGTGGTTGATCTGCGAAGCGGAGAGATCGTCCTGAAAGAAACCACGCGCAGCAATCGGTTGCGGACTTGGGTTGTCCCTGATGTCGAGCGGAAAAGTATTCTGATTGAACCATTTCAGATCCGACTTAGCTTTGAAGAACCACCGGTGGCGGCCCAGAAACCCTAGCGGAGACGATGTCCAAAGTCGCCTGTGATGTTAGCGAAACCTAATAGCTTTCCTTGTCATCAGGGTCGTCATCATAATCCAGGTCATCGTCATCGTCGTCGTCTCGATCGGGATGCAGGGGGTTGTCCGGTGAGAAAAAGAAGTCTCCCAGTCCCATAGGCATCATGTTTCCGCCCAGGCTTTGTTTTCGTTTTTCCGACAGAGATTCGAGGTCAAGGGCATCGTCGCCGAGACAGTTTTTGAGCGATTCCAGCCAGAGGACATCTTTGCTGAGCGGATGGTCTTTATCCTGAGCGGCGCGTTTCAATGCCAGACGCAAGACGTTAATGCCATCGCGGGTGGAGAAATCCAGCTTCAGACTATGCGACTGTTGCAGGAAGTCGACGGTTAAGTCGAGCATATGCTCGTCGGCAAAGGGGATGTGATAATGCAGGATCATTTTTTCATCTGCCCGATTGGGATGTTCGAGCGAAATGCTGGGCTGCAGGCGACTGAGAATATAGTCGGGGATTTCAAACGTGGATTCATCTTCATTCATGGTGACGGCGCAACGGAATTCCGGGTGTGCCGGGATCGTGACTCCGGCGACGATCGATTCAATATAGCGGCGATGATCGAGCAGGGGGGCAAGGCTGGCCCATGATTTTTCATTCATGCGGTTGCCTTCATCGAGCACACAAATTCCGCCACGAATCATCGCGGTCACCAGGGGAGAGGTGTGGTAGACGATCTTGCCACTCTCGGCCAGAACGGGCGTGACGAGTAAATCTTCCGGTCGTGTGTCGGCCGTACATTGATAAATATAGAGTTCTTGATCGCGCGTGCGAGCACCTGCAATGGCGAGTGACGTTTTACCGATACCCGGCGTTCCCACCAGCCGTGGTGTGAGCGGCATATCTTTTTCGTCAATCACAAGCCAGCAGGCTAGAAGCTGTTTTAATGCTTCATGTTGCCCGATCCATTCTCCGGATGTCTGGTCGGCGCGACCCAGGTGCAGGCCAACTCCGTCAATTTCCACTCGATTTGACATTTGGTTTTTTTCTATTGTTGGACAGTTCACTGACTTAGCGAGACTGGTACAGGCCTTCAGAAGATGTTCTTTAGGTGTTCTTTTACAGCAGTCCTGATTATAGGCGTCTCACGTTACTTCTGATAAGTCTGGTCTTCCAACTCTTCTGGTATCAAGCAAAATTCCGAAAAAAAGCGGGGGGATGTGTTTTTTTAGGAATTCATTAAGTGCTTATTTCAGAAGAAGATAATGGATTTCAGTATCAGCAGAACACTAACTGATCAGCAGAAATCTTTTTGTGATGGCCAAAAAATCTTGTTAGAATGCACGGGTTTCCCACATTCGATTTTTCAATAGCGTCTTGCACGTTATTCATTTCCGAATTGAGAGTACATAACTTCAACTGTTTTGACTTCATTTCTTTTGTTGTGCTTCTCAAATTCTATTCTGAGTCGTTTTTTACAGGGGGAGGTCGCGATGAATAAACCAGTTCTCGCAAAGGACATTATGGTAACGAAGTTAATTACCTTAACTCCGGACATGGATGTACTGGAAGCAATTGGAATGCTGTTGAATCATCGCATCTCAGGGGCTCCTGTGATTGATCAGGAAAATCGGATGTTAGGTGTGTTTTCTGAACGATGTTGTATGGATGTGTTAATCAAGTCCAGCTATGAGCAACTCCCTTCATCTCAGATTTTCCCTTTTATAGACACAGAAGCACGGCGGATTACCGAGGAGACGGATTTACTGACGATTGCCCAGATTTTTCTCAGTACGCCAACACGCCGCTTGCCCGTGGTACGTGATGACTGCTATCTGGTAGGGCAGATCAGCCGCCGCGATCTGCTGCAGGCAGGAAATAAGAGTCTGCAGTTCCGGACGAACATCCCAACTGAGAGAAATCTGCTTTATTTAAGTGGTTTAATGACGCGGGACGAATCGCCGATTGCCTGATCCGTCGTTTGTGATGGGTGAGTGTTTTAAGTAAGAATGACTCAGAAAAACCAGCTGGACCCGTTTCAGCTGGTTTTTCTCATACCTGACGGTTTGATTTTTCCAGCCGGTCAACTAAAATCGTGCCAGTTTCTGTTCCCGTTCGAGGGAACCAGATCTGTCTGATCCTGTCTCAAGGCCTGTTTATCGGTGCGAGAGGGAGGAGTACAGACTCTGAAAACACCGGTTTGATCATCATTACTTGAAGATTCAATTCAGATAAAGCCATCTACTCAAAGGACTTGTGATATGGACCAGGAAGAAATTTTACTCGACGCGGAAGAGAGAATGGACAAAGCCGTTCATGTGTTGCAGGGACAACTGCAGGGCATTCGAACTGGTCGGGCTACTCCAGGCCTCGTAGATTCGATTCGCGTCGATTATTATGGTTCGCCGACCCCGTTGAAGCAGATGGCGAATGTCAGTGTTCCGGAACCGCAGCAGATTCTGATCCGTCCGTTCGATGCCCAAATGGTAGGCGAGATCGCCAAAGCCATTCAGGCCAGCGATATGGGTCTGGCTCCGAATACCGATGGTCGTGTGGTGCGGTTGAATATTCCCCCACTTTCGACAGAGCGTCGCCGTCAACTGGTTTCGCGCGTGAAAGAACTGTCGGAAGAGGCCCGTGTTTCGATCAGAAATATTCGTCGTGATGCCAACAAACACGCTGATCAAGCCGAAAAAGACAAAGTAATGGGCGAAGACGAACGCGACAATACCAAGACCGACGTCCAGGACTTGACCAAGAAATTCGAGGGCAAAGTGAACAGCATGGCTGATACGAAAGAAAAAGAGGTGATGGACGAATAGTCCTTCAGTCTCTTTGGGTCAGCGATCACGAAACGTGTTTTAAGTTGCGTATACAAAAAAGTATCATCAGGAATACTTCTGATATCAGAAGTATTCATCACAATAACATTCTATCTCAAACTCTGTATTAATAGAGACTGGTTCAAGTTTCCATGGCAAAGAAGACAATTGAAGACGTAGACGTTAAAGACAAAGCCGTATTGATGCGTGTGGATTTCAACGTTCCTCTGGATGATAATCTCAACATCACCGATGATCGCCGCGTCCGAATGGCGCTGCCTTCGATCAAATCGGTCATTGATCGCGGCGGACGCGTTGTTTTAATGAGTCATCTCGGTCGTCCCAAAGGGGATGGCGACGATGCAAAGTATAGCCTGAAGCCGACGGCCGCCTGTCTGGGTGGATTGTTGGGGCGGGAAGTCGGCTTTGCGACAGATACAGTGGGACCGGATGCAAAAACTAAATCGGCCGACCTCCCAGACGGTGAGGTGTTGATTCTGGAAAACCTGCGGTTCAACGAAGGCGAGAAAACAGGGGACGCTGAATTTGCGAGCAAACTGGCTGCCTTCGGTGATATTTACTGCAACGATGCGTTTGGAACCTGTCACCGTACCGATGCGTCGATGGTGGCAGTGCCGGCAGCGATGAAAAAGAGACCGAAAGTGGTTGGGTTTCTGGTTGCGAAAGAAATTCAGTATCTGACCGACGTGATCGCCAACCCCGAACGTCCGTTTGTGGCGATTCTGGGTGGTGCCAAAGTCTCTGACAAAATTAAAGTCATCGATAACCTGCTGGGGATCTGTGACAAGGTGCTCATCGGCGGGGCAATGGCGTATACCTTTTCACTCGCCCAAGGGGGGCAGGTTGGTGACAGCCTCGTCGAAAAAGACAAAGTCGAGCTGGCTAAAGAATTGATCGCCAAAGGGGGCGACAAACTGATGCTGCCCGTCGATACGCACTGTGGTGATGATTTCAACGCCAACTGTAATAAAGTTGTTGTCAAAGCGGGCGAGATTCCCGATGGTTTTGAAGGCCTGGATATCGGCCCCGAAACAGCCAGGATTTTTGCGGACGTCGTCAAGTCGGCAAAAACCGTTGTCTGGAACGGACCGATGGGTGTGTTCGAAATGCCTCCGTTTGATGCCGGCACCAAAGCCGTCGCCCAGGCGATTGCCGACAGTGATTCGACAAGCATTATCGGCGGCGGAGACAGTGCGGCTGCGATTCAACAACTCGGATTTGCCGATCAGGTCTCTCATGTGAGTACCGGCGGTGGTGCGAGTCTGGCGATGCTGGAAGGTCAGGAATTCGCAGCGGTCAACCTGTTAGATGAAGCATAATACGGTTCTCTGAATCTGTTTTATGAACATAACTTAAAACACAGCCTGTTGAGAAACGGGCTGTGTTTTTGTTTTGGAGATGAGAGATGCTCGAAACCTGTGAGGAAAAAGAGTAAACTGGACGAGAGGTTTCCCTTCTGATGGGAGCCCTCTATATTAGCCTACTGAAAATGGGGTGGCACTGTCGGCTTGTCCGACAGTAAGAACTCCGTGGTGGGCTATCAAGATCGTTTGTGTTCTTTATTGGAGTTGTATCACGCTGTTGGTTCCTGAAACTGAGTAGGCACTGTTGGGCAAGCCAACAGTGGCACACGTTACTGACAATGTGGTTTGTGGGAGCTTGATGCTCTCCAATTGAGTTGGTTGCTGGAGCTGAGTAAATACTATTTGTTGCTGGAACTGAGAATACACTGTTGAGCAAGCCAACAGTGCCACCCCTTGATAGTGATACTCGTTGATAGTGGCACCCATCTGTCGATCGGGCTACTACTCATAAAGTGCAGTCAGCTTCCTAAACTCATGAAGAGCGCCCTTTTATTGAGAGATGGGAGAAGTGAGATGGCCGCGGCGTTGTTTACTACAGAACAGCTGGCACAGTTTCAGCAGGATGGTTTTCTGATTGTGGAGGGGCTCTTCAATCAGGAAGAGGTGACTCTGCTGGGGCAGATTGGTCGTGCGGATCTGGCGATGCAGCAGGCGACGTTCAGCCGCGCGGACGGTGAAGGGGGCGCGGTCAAGCTGAGTGTCGATAATGAACTGCACGATGATATTTATGGCGCGATCGCTCGCAGTCATCGTGTTGTAGATCGGATGGAAGCCTTACTGGGTGATGAGGTCTATCATTACCATCACAAGATGATTCAAAAAGAGGCCAAAGTCGGCGGCGCGTGGGCCTGGCATCAGGATTATGGCTACTGGTACAACAATGGCTGTCTGTCTCCGGATATGGGGAGTTGTATGATCGCCGTGGATCAGGCGACCGTAGAAAATGGTTGCCTGCAGGTGCTTAAGGGAAGTCACCTGATGGGGCGGATCGATCATGGCCCGGTGGGAGATCAGACAGGGGCCGACCCCGAACGGGTTGATGCAGCCTGCGAGCGATTTGAGCTGGTTTACTGCACATTGGAGCCAGGCTCTGCCATCTTTTTTCATTCGAATCTGTTACATCGTTCTGATCAGAACAAGAGCGCGCATCCGCGGTGGGGATTTATCTGCTGCTACAATACGAAGCACAATGATCCTTATAAAGAATCGAAGCATCCGCGGTATACCCCGTTGGCAAAATGTGATGATGCCGAAGTGGTAACGGTTGGTCGCGTGCAATGGGAACAGCTGCAGTCGCATCCTTCGGTCTGAATCAAAACGTCTGCGTTCGAGAAAACTATGGCCGAAGCATCAGAACGATCAGCCAGTGATCGGAGTCAACAAAGCACGCTGATCAAGCAGATGGCGCAGGAAGTCGGCTTCGATCTGACGGGGCTCGCGCCGGCGGTCACACCGGCCGGTTATCATGGTTTTCTGGACTGGCTGAATCAGGGTTACGCTGGCGAGATGGACTATCTGGAACGTCGGAAAGACGCCTATGAGCATCCGCGGTACGTGATGAGTTCCGTCCGCAGTGTGCTGATGCTGACACTCAATTATCGGACAGAGGAACCGCCGTCTCTTTCGGGAACCGAGGCGCGGGTCTCCCGTTATGCCTGGGGGACGACCGATTATCATAAGGTGATTCGCAAAAAGCTGAAGCAGCTTTCCCGCCGAATTCATGAGCAGTTTCCTGATTGTGAAACCCGCGGCGTGGTAGATACGGCGCCGCTGCTGGAGCGGGATTTCGCGCAACTGGCGGGGCTGGGCTGGATTGGAAAAAATACGCTGCTGTTGAATAAGACCGAAGGGAGTTGGTTTTTCCTGGCAGGACTGCTGTTGAGTGATGAGCTGGAATATGACGCGCCGCAGGAAACGTCGCACTGTGGAACCTGCACGCGTTGTCTGGATGCCTGTCCGACCGATGCATTTGTGGAAGCGGGGACGCTAGACGCGCGGAAATGTATTTCGTATCTGACGATTGAGTTGCGAGATCAGCCGATCCCCGCAGAGTTGCGACCGGGAATGCAGGATTGGATGTTTGGCTGTGATGTCTGTCAGGATGTCTGCCCTTGGAACCGGAAAGCGCCCGTCAGTGGTGAGCCTTCGTTTCAGCCTGTGGAGTCGTTTTCCCCCGTGGATGCCTGCGAATTGTTGACGCTCGATGAAGGGGCCTTTCAGGCACGTTTTCAGAGTACGCCGATGTCGCGCGCGCGGCGAGCCGGGTTATTGCGGAATGCGGCGATTGTGCTGGGCAACCGGGGAAATGCGGCGGCAGTGCCGGGACTGCAGGCAGTATTGACGGATTCTGAGCCTTTGATTCGAGGGGCGGCCGCCTGGGCGTTGGGACAACTGGGAGGGGCTGAGGTTGTTGCTTCGCTGGAACAGCGGCTGGCTGTTGAGTCAGAGGCAGAGGTGGTGCACGAATTAGAGTGTGCCATCGCGGAAATCCGAAACCGGGGTGAATAAAGTCAAAAATGCAGCTAGAATGACCGGGGATCTCATGGAAAAGTGGGGGGGCTTGTATTACGATCTTCAACAGAGATCCGTTCCAGATAATACATTTGAGTGCATAGAATCGTTTCAGTAAGTGGGAGTGAGAAATGGGTGATCAACTTCTCGTCGGAGTGAATGGGGCCGGTGGTCGGATGGGGCAGCGCGTGGCCGTGCTGGTTTCTCAGGATCAGGACTTAAAACTCGGGGCGGCTTTGGAATCTGACAATTCTCCCCTGCTGGGTAAAGATGTCGGCGAAGTGGCGGGCATTGGTCCGATTGGGGTTGAGATTCAATCAGAGCTGACGGACCGGGTTGATGTGATCATTGATTTTTCATTGCCAGCGGGCCTGCTGAAAGTGGCCGGGATTTGTGCGGAACGACAGATTCCTCTGGTAGCGGCGACGACGGGATTGACTCCGGAACAGCGAAATGAAGTGCTGACCGCTTCGCAGACGGCACCACTGATTCTGGCACCGAATATGAGTCTGGCCGTCAACTTGATGATGAAGCTGGTTCGCGAAGCCGCTCATTCACTCAAAAATTCTCCCGGTGGAGTGGATGTCGAAGTGATCGAACGTCATCACCGGTTTAAAGAAGATGCGCCGAGTGGGACGGCCTTGCATTTTGGTGAAATCATCGCGGATGAAATGGGGCAGACCGAACATGTCCATGGACGACATGGTCGCCCGGGGCCTCGGCCTGAGTACGAAATTGGTTATCATGCGTTAAGAACGGGCGACAATGTGGGTGAGCACACCATTGTGTTCGGGATGATGGGCGAGACGATCGATTTGACCGTTCGCGGCCATACCCGGGACAGTTATGTTTATGGTGCTCTGGCTGCTGCCAAATATCTGGCAACGCAACGGGCGGGCCTGTATACGATGGCCGACGTGTTAGACCTGAATTAGGCCCCTGTTTTACTGTTCTTCCTGTTTTACCAAGTCCGTGAAACAGTCAAGAGTAGTATACTCATTAACCGATATAAGAAGAGCGCTTGCTGCCCTCCGGCAGAGCGGGTTTCTCTTCAGTGATCGGCGGTGTTTTTCCGTCTGAAAAGAACTCAGGGATTGAGCTCGTATTTGCTGTCAATCAGATATTCACCCCTCGAAGGAACGAGAGATGAGTTGGCTTAAGTCTCTATTTTTCAAACACGTTCTGAATCTTCTTCATTCCGTATTTGCTCCGATTGCGCGAAGATGCCCCTTTGTCTTCAAGTGGAATCAGACGACGAAAACGATTGCCGGTCTGTTGGCAAGCGTTTTTTCGATGCTGGCACTGCTTTCGTTTTTCGGGTCATTGGAAGGGCCAACGGCGTTATCTGAACCGGAACTGATTTCCCCGGAATTGGGCGTCAGCGACGAGCTTTCAATGGAATTTGGTCTGGATGCAGCTCTGCCGCTGCATGAGCCGGGCAGTTCTGACTTCGACAATCCGACCTCTGTGATCCGGACCGTTTCTGTCGAACAGGCTGTAGGGACATCCCAGAATGACGGAAGCGTGTTTCATGCGGTAGGCCAGCAGAATAGAGCGGGGCGCGTGATCCAGGTGGCAGGCGAATACCCCGTTTATCTTTCCAAAGAGCAGCAACCAGGCAGCCAGTCCCAACCAGAAGAAGAAGGAGCCGCCTGGCTGACGGGAGAAATCGAAGAAATTGACAACTTGCCAGTGAATGGCTCGTTTCGTCGTTTGAGAAATTAATCAGTCAACGTCTCAGTATGGATGTTCTACGCTAAACCATTCCCGGGAATCAGAGTTTATGTATCAGAGTTACTGGAATTTGCAGAGTGGTCCTTTTGAAGAAAAAATGGACGCCACTTTTTTTTATGAAAGCCATCCGCATCAGGCAGGGTTGCTGAAGCTGCAATATCTTATCGAAAACAGCAAAGGGGCCGGTTTACTCGTTGGTGGTTCGGGAATGGGGAAGTCATATCTGTGTCATGTACTGAAAAGCCAGCTCGCTGAGTTGCATCAGCCATTCGTACATCTGGTGTTTCCCCAATTATCGCCGATCGAACTGATTTCGTATCTTGCCGTCGAGTTAGGCGCAGAGGAAGCGAGCATTGAGCCTGTGGCTCCGGGAAAAGATCGGATCGTGCGGGCATTACACAGGCAGCTGTTGTTGCTGTGCGAGCAGGGTCACAAGCCTGTGATCGTCATTGACGAGGCGCATTTAATTGTGGATCAGCGGATTTTTGAAACGCTGCATCAGCTGTTGAATTTTCAACAGACGTCCGAGATCGATTTCACACTGTTGTTAGTCGGCGATCAGTTGCTGTTGAGTCATCTGCAGCGGTCGGCGCAACTGGACGACCGGATTGCCGTGCGTTGTCTGCTGAAACCGTTTTCGCCCGAAGATACTCGCAACTATGTGGAGCATCGGTTGGAAGTAGCCGGACGCAATGAGCCGGTGTTTGATGACGACGCGTTTGAAACTCTGTTCGAGTTGACGCAGGGAAATCCCCGCAAGATCAACCGACTGTGTGATCTGGGGCTATTGGTCGGGTATGCAGACGAATTGTCTGTGGTCACGTCCGATGTACTGGAAGCCGTCGCGGAAGAGTTGGTATCGTCGATTCCCGACTAGCGTCGTTTTAATGTCTTTCGTTCTCGATGAATCGGTCGCCGCTGCGCGGTCCCGGGCAGGATGCAGCTTGCGCGATTCTTCTATTCCCGACATTGATCCTGAATTGCAGTCGAGCATTCTTGTTTGATGACTGCTGCCGGATTTTCAGTTAACGGAAGTTGCTGGCTATCGGGTAGAATTTCGGTTGTGCCTTGCTGCGCGCCGCAAAACGTGCGAGGGCGGGGTGCGCTGAATCAGGATGACGGCTGGCGGACATTTCGACGCGGTCGGTTTGAGTTACTGCATGATGTCGAAGTGCATGAGCGTGTCAAGCTGTGAACAGTATTTGAACCGCCTTTGAAGTTGAATGGTGGTTAGATGAAGTCAGAGCGAAGTCCATTGAAGTGGACTTGAAGCGATGGGAATGAGCGGTCTCTTTAAGAGGCGTAAGAAAATAGAGCGTTCCTAACATCAGTTATAGCAGGAGTTAAATGATCGGAATTAATGCTGGACTGAACTTAGTTCCGAGATGAAAATCATGTTTGCTCGTGCGCGCGATGCTTGCAACGCATGTTAGGGAGAGGCGGCTGTGAGTCAATCGTAAAAAAAACACCTGTTTTTCCGGGCTGAAATTTCTGTTGTTTGAGTTGGGGATAAGTTCAGCGAAATATTTATGAAAGAGAATTGCGACATGGGATTGATGAGGTGCGCATCTGCTCGTGTCGCCTAAAAGCATTTCTCATATGATGCAGGTGAAGTTGATTCACGAACGCGTTTTTAGACTGGTTCCAACGAACTCTTGATGAAATTGTTGTTCAGCCCTTGCGAACAGACAGGCATCAGGCTCACAATAGGCGAATTCTCTTCAGCCCGCATTCGGGTTTCATATAGCATTTTCAGAGCTCGTTCGATTTATTTAATGTTCGTTGATTGGTTGTTCCGGTTTCGTTGAATGCTCTGTTAGTCATCAAGGTGGATGTAACGATGTGGTCTTCGCGACTGTTCTGGAAGCTGTTTCTGGTCTATGCCGGTTTAAATATTGCGTCTGCGATTGTCTTCGTTTTGATTGTTTCGGGACGCCAGCAGGAACAGGTTGTGGAACAGGTTCAGCAGCGCTTGCATGATTCGGCTGTGATTATGCAGAGCAGTCTGGACGGTATTTTCGAACAGGGACTCACTGAGCGGCTGCAGGAAAAAGTCAAAAAGCTGGGGAAGCAGACCGGGACGCGATTGACTTTGATTGATCTGGACGGGTTGGTGATTGCCGACTCAGATCAGGATTCTCTGGAACTGGTCCGGGAGATGGAGAATCATGAAAATCGGGTCGAAGTCATCCAGGCGATGTCGACCGGGGAGGGGAGATCGGAACGAATCAGTCCGACGCTGAGCGAACCAATGTTGTATTACGCCCTGCTGTTCAAAGAAGACGGAAAGCCTGCAGGCGTTGTGCGGGTTGCCATTACCATGGCAAAAATCCAGCAGGAAATTTCTTCGATTGAGAAGTTGATCTGGAGTATTGCCTTACTGGTTAGTTTTACGGTGCTGCTGCTGACCTACTGGGTTGTGGCGCGGATGATTCGTCCCCTGACGATTCTAACCAATGCCGCGGAGGCGATTGCCGGCGGGGATTACGATCAAAAACTCTATTTTCCCCAGCACGATGAACTGGGAATCCTGGCACAGTCATTCAACCATATGAGCAAGGAAATGGCCGAACGCGTCAGGCAGTTGCAGGCCAGTGGGGACCGATTGAGTACGGTTCTGGAAGGGATGGTCGAAGGAGTGATCGCGACGAATGAGCGGCAGCATGTGCTGTTTGCCAACGAATCAGCAGGACGATTGCTCTTTTTCTCGCCAGAAGAAGCGGAGGGGAAGCCGCTGTTTGAATCGGTTCGCAATCATCAGCTGCAAAAATCGGTGACAGAGGTCTTGAACACTTTGGAACCGCAGCGGATGGAAGTCGAACTGGAGAGTACCAGCGATCGAATTTTAGGGGTCACGACGACGCCGTTACCGGGAACTCCCTGTCCCGGCTTGGTGATTGTACTGTTTGATATGACCGAACTGCGCCGGCTGGAGTCGCTCAGGCAGGAGTTTGTGGCGAATGTATCGCACGAATTGAAAACCCCTTTAAGTTCGATCAAGGCGTATACAGAAACACTGATTCGGGGGGCGATGGACGACCCGGAAATCAGCAAGACGTTTTTGATGCGGATCGAAGAACAGGCCGACCGGTTGCATCAGCTCATTCTGGATCTGATCAGTCTGGCGAGTATTGAATCTGGGAATCAGGTTTTTGATATCATTACGATTGAGTTGAGGCCGTTCGTGGAATCGTGCCTGATCGACCAGCAGAAAGTTGCTGAGTCCAAACAGATTGAATTATTAGTTGAAGAAAAATCGCCCGGGATCAAAGTGGGAGCCGACGAAGAGGGGCTGCATCAGATTCTGGGGAATTTGATTAATAATGCGATCAAATATACTCCCGAGCAAGGGCGAATTACGATTCGCTGGGAATTGGAAGAGTCCGGTATGGTGCTGCTTCAGGTAGAGGATACGGGGATCGGGATCGAGGAAAAATATCAGGCCCGTCTGTTCGAACGATTTTTCCGTGTCGACAAAGCCCGTTCGCGTGAGCTGGGGGGAACCGGGCTGGGGCTTTCGATCGTAAAGCATCTGGTCCAGTCATTTCAAGGGACTATCGGCGTGACCAGCAAAGTCGGTGAGGGAAGTACCTTTTCTGTGCGGCTTCCCCGCGGCTAATTCTTAAGTGTGAAGTCCATAAGTTGTTTTTGGTAAATGGCTTAGGCGGATTTTCTCTATGCGCCCCATGTTCAAGAAAGATTAAGTACTTCACGGTATCTTAATACTGTCTTAACAATTCACGGGTATGGTAACGCACGTCTGAAGCGGGTCTGCCATGTGCTAGTTGGTTTTGACTGGCCTGTTTCTGACACCTTGATGTACATAACAACTATCTTGTTTACCACCATATCGCATTGGGAGAATCGCACGAAATGATCACGACAAACATAGGGAAAGTATTCGGGCTGGTGTGTCTGGCTGTTGGGGTTTCCCTGATTGGCGTTGGATGTAATGGAAGCAGTGAAAACGGGAATGGATCCGAGCTTTCTGGAAAAGTGCAAATTGATGGGTCGAGTACGGTTTATCCCATCAGTGAAGCGGTTGCAGAAGAATTTGGTGCTGTCCACAAAGATGTGCACCCCATTGTGGGGATTTCCGGTACTGGCGGTGGTATGAAAAAATTCATCGCGGGCGAAATTGATATCTGCGATGCCTCACGAGGAATGAAAGAAAAAGAAGCCAATGCCTGCAAAGAAAAAGGGATTGAGTTTATCGAGTTGTCGGTTGCCTTTGATGGTCTGGCTGTGATTGCCAACCCCAAGAATACCTGGTGCGATTGTTTGACTGTTGGTCAGCTCAAGGAATTGTGGCGACCTGAAAGTGGCGTCAAACAGTGGAAAGACCTGAATCCCAAATGGCCCGCCAAAGACATCAAATTGTATGGACCTGGTACTGATTCCGGAACGTTTGATTACTTCACCGAAGCCATTGTCGGAGAAGAAAAAGCAAGCCGTTCAGATTACACCGCCAGTGAAGACGACAATGTTCTGGTAACCGGTATTCAATCGGATGAGTATGCGATTGGTTATTTTGGATATGCCTACTACGAAGAAAATAAAGATAAGTTGAAGTTACTGGGCGTCGATGGTGGCAAAGGTTGCACAACGCCTTCACTGGAAACAGTACGTGACAACTCATACGCACCACTATCCCGTCCTCTGTTTATCTATGTGCGAAAATCAGCATTAGAGCGACCTGAGGTTGAAGCTTTTGTGAAGTTTTATCTTAAGAACGCAGCACAACTTGCGAAAGACGTCGGTTATGTGCCTGTTTCTGATGAAGTCGCCAAAGCGAACGAGGAAGCCCTTAAGGGAGCATTGTCGAAGTGACAGACGAACGTTCTAAAGAAGAACAATCGATTGAGGTGAAACTCGGCGAGGCAGCAGCAATCAAGCTGCCTCGCTCTACCTCTTTAGAAAGGGCAGATGGCCTGTGGGTCCGACTGCGTCCTGTCTATGAAGGTCTCATTCATTTCAGCCTGTTTTTGTGTGCCAGTATCTCTGTCCTGGTGACAGTGGGTATTGTGTTTGTGCTGTTATACGAGTCGGTTCAGTTCTTCTTTGATGTGTCGATTGTGGATTTTTTGACGGGCACGAGATGGACGCCTTTGCTGAAACCACAGCATTTTGGGATTCTCCCTTTGATGTGTGGCACGATGCTGGTTGCCGGCGGTGCTGCGATTGTGGCCGTTCCGATTGGTTTGGGGACCGCCATTTATCTCAGCGAATATGCGTCTCCCCGTTTTCGTGATATTGTCAAGCCGATGCTGGAAATTCTGGCAGGCATTCCTTCGGTTGTGTATGGGTATTTAGCAGTCGTATTTGTATCGCCCATCATTCGGTATGTGTTTCCCAGTGCGGGAGTATTTAATGCCGCCAGTGCCTGTATTGTGGTGGGGATCATGATTCTGCCGATGATCATTTCCTTAAGTGAAGATATTCTACAGTCTGTCCCACTGTCGCTCAGAGGGGCCGCGTTTGCGTTAGGGGCGAATAAATTTGAAGTGACGGTGCGAGTGGTTGTGCCGGCTGCGTTATCGGGAATTATTGCCAGTTTTCTGTTAGCCATTTCGCGAGCGATTGGTGAGACGATGGCAGTGACATTAGCCGCCGGTGCGACTCCGAAGCTGACACTGAATCCTTTGGAGAGCATTCAAACGATGACCGCTTATATTGTGCAGGTCAGTCAGGGAGATACACCTACGGGCACCGTGGAATATCGAACTATTTTTGCAGTCGGTTTAACACTGTTCATTACCACGATGTGCATGAATATTCTCGCACAATATATTCTCTCCCGTGTAGGAGAAAAATACGAATGAACAACAATAAACTGGACCTTTACACGACGAAGCCGCGTGGCCGAATTTCTAACTTTCTGTTTACAGCCCTCTGTTTTCTAGCGACGATGACCTGCGTCCTGATGTTGCTGGTTCTGATCTGGAATATCATTCTGCAGGGAAAAGGCTGGTTGAGCTGGGACTTTATCGAGCGGCTGCCTTCCCGTTTTCCGCATAAGGCGGGAATTAAGTCTGCTCTATTTGGAAGTATCTGGCTGATCAGTCTGACGGCATTGTTTTCCGTTCCTCTGGGAGTGGGTGCAGCCGTCTATCTTGAAGAATATGCTCCGAAAAGTCGTTGGCGTAAATTGATTCAATTGAATATTTCGAACCTGGCAGGTGTGCCTTCGATTGTTTATGGGATTTTGGGTCTGGGCTTGTTTGTCCGAGCTTTGGGCTTTGATCGGAGTGTCCTTTCCGGGGCGTTAACGCTGACGCTGGTTGTGCTGCCGATAATCATTCTGGCTTCACAGGAAGCTTTGAGGTCGGTGCCCGATTCGATTCGCCGTTCAGCATATGCTTTAGGTGCCACGCGCTGGCAGACGGTCTGGTATCAGGTTTTGCCGGCTTCTCTACCGGGAATTATGACAGGGGTGATTTTATCTCTGTCGCGAGCACTGGGAGAAGCGGCGCCTTTAATTGCAGTAGGTGCAATGGCTTATGTGCCGTTTGTGCCCGAAAAACTTTCCGATGAATTTACGGCGCTGCCGATTCAGATTTTCAACTGGACCTCGCGTCCTCAGGAAGATTTTCACCATCTGGCGGCTGCCGGGATTCTGGTACTGTTAATCTTATTAGTCAGTATGAATGCGATTGCCGTGTTTGTGCGACACAAATATGGGAAAAAGATCCGCTGGTAACGTTCGGGTTTTGATTGGCCCAAGAAAAACGAAAAACAGACACATATTTGATAAAAAGTATCTATAATTGGACTCAGCAAGGATTTTCAATCCATGGCTTCTACACCCTCGGTTAAAAAGATTATGCAACCACCCGATAAGGCGACTTCCGATTATTCAAAAGCTCCTCTGGTTCGACCTTCGATTCCCGAAGGAAAGAGCATGCGGACAGCGGACGAATTAGCGCAGGCGACTGAAAAAATCAGCGTGCGAGATTTGTCATTTTATTATTCGGAAAATCGTGCCTTAACCGACATTTCGCTGTCGATACCGGAATGTTGTGTGACTGCTTTCATTGGTCCATCTGGTTGTGGTAAGTCGACGTTTTTGCGTTGTCTGAACCGGATGAACGATATGATTGAAGGGACACGGGTTGAAGGTGATATCTTGCTGGAAGGCCAGGACATTTACTCTTCCCGGACGGATATTGTCACCTTGCGAAAGCGGATTGGGATGGTGTTCCAGAAGTCAACGCCGTTTCCCAAATCGATTTTTGATAACGTGGCCTTTGGTCCGAAAATTGCCGGTATCCGTAAGAAAAAAGCATTGTACGAGATTGTCGAACAGTCACTGCAGCGATCGGCTCTGTGGGATGAAGTGAAGGATCGTTTGAGTGAGTCGGCGTTGAATTTATCCGGAGGTCAGCAGCAGCGGTTGTGTATTGCTCGTGCGTTGGCCAATGATCCTGATATCTTGCTGATGGATGAGCCGGCGTCTGCATTGGACCCTGCCTCCACAGCCCGAATTGAAGATTTGATTTTTGAACTCAAAGAACAGTATACCATTGTAATCGTGACACATAATATGCAGCAGGCCGCACGGGTTTCTGATCAGGCTGCATTTTTCTATCAAGGTTTGCTGGTGGAGTCAGGGGCAACGGAAGAGCTCTTCACGAATCCCAAGAAACAGCAGACCGAAGACTATATTACTGGCAGGTTTGGTTGAGCCAATGACAAAACACTTACAACGTGATATGGAATCGCTTGAAAGAGAAATCATCACTCAGTCTTCGCTGGTGGAAGAGATGATTTCTAAAGCCAGCCGCGCACTCTATGAAGTGAAGGTTGATCTGGCGAACGAAGTTATTGAAAAAGAGCACGCGATCAATGAGAGCGAAGTCAAAATTGAAGAAGACTGCCTGAAAATTCTGGCGCTTCACCAGCCAGTGGCTGTCGATTTGCGTGAAACGGCGACAGTGCTGAAGATCAACAACGATCTGGAGCGGATTGCTGACCTGGCAGTGAATATTGCAGAACGGACAATCGGTTTGTCCCATTATCCTAATTTTCGAATCCCTTCCTCACTGGAGCCGATGACTAAAGTCACGGTTTCCATGCTACGCGATGCGATCGATGCTTTTGTCGATTTTGATACTGAAAAAGCACGTGATGTCTGTAAGCGGGATGATATTGTCGACGGATATAATCGTGAAATTATCAATGAGATTTATCTGTTGATGCAGACTGATCCAGATCTGATTAAGCCGGCACTACATTTTTTCTCGTCAGCGCGTCACATCGAGCGTATTGCCGACCATACGACTAATATTGCAGAAGATGTGATTTATCTGACGGAGGGCGAAATTGTTCGTCATCGTCATAAAGAAACATTTTCTACCTAACTTGTTTTATTTAGGTGATGTAAGAAAAAGATATGTCTAAGAAACGCATTCTTGTGATTGAAGATGATCGTTCTCTCTCTGAAGTTCTCGCATATAATTTGCGACAGGAGAAATACGATGCTGTTGTTGCCCTGGATGGAATGGATGGGCTGCGGCAGGCACAACTCAAAACTCCAGATTTGATTATTCTGGATTTGATGCTTCCGCAAATGGATGGCCTGGAAGTTTGTCGCAGACTACGGTCTGATCCCGTTACCAGCAACGTGCTGATTTTGATGCTGACTGCAAAATCGGAAGAGACGGATCAGGTCGTCGGGTTCACGCTGGGCGCGGATGACTATGTGACGAAGCCCTTCAGCGTGAAAATTCTGCTGGAGCGAATCAAAGCCTTGCTCAGACGCCGTGAGAGTAATGGAGAGTCAACCGATACCATTGTCAGTCAGGGAGTCATGATCGACCGCAGACGGCATCGTGTGATGATTGACGATGTGCCGATTTCACTGACGCGGAGTGAGTTCGAATTACTCGAAGCGTTGGTCAGGCAGCCAGGGCGCGTATTTTCAAGAGCCGAGTTGATTGATGCTGCTTTGGGCGATGATGCTCTGGTCTTGGAGCGTACGATTGATGTGCATATTCGGGCATTGCGTCAAAAGCTGGATAAGCATTCCGAGCTGATTGAAACCGTACGTGGCGTCGGGTATCGGTTCCGCGATCCAGATACGGCATTTAAGAAGCAAACCACGTAAGAGTGGCTCAAATGTGCCAGACGACTATTACAGGCCTGCTTCACAGCAGGTCTGTTTTTGTATGTGGGTTCGAGGGGGAGCTGATAATCCGTGGTGGTGCTGAAGATGTTTCCCTCTCAGGCAGCGTGGTTTTTATGAGGGGTGTGTATGTGTGTGCGCTGTTTTGGTCAGGTTAACCCTGATGAGGTGAAAAATCTTTTTTCAGAGTAGTTGACAGTTCTGCGAATACCGATATACTAGTACTAGTTGAGACTGAGTCTCATACTCTACTAGCCGTGAGGTCAAACCTGAAGCCGGGGTTAAGCGTTTCCTGCCTGTATAACCCTGTTGTAATTACCACGCGATACACTCTGAATAAAAAAGCGTCTGCCACATTGGATGCGACAGACGCTTGGGTATAACGAGATATGTCAACTGTTACTAAGAGCAAGTTAGAGCACGCTGCCGCAGTTCAGACAACTGAAGTTGCTTCGCGCCGCCGTTTTCTCTGTCACTGTTTGAAAGTGACACCAGAAGACGTGCAACAGTGTATTACCGATACCAGTGCAGAGTCAGTTCATGAAGTAACGCGTGGCTGCGGTGCAGGAAAAGGTTGCACCGCTTGCCACTGTCGCATTAAAGACCTGCTGGCTGGATTGTGCGATGATTGCGGTCAATCCAAGCGGCGTTGTCTGTGTGCCGCTGCCGTTTCACTTGGTTAAGTGGAACTTATTCCCGGATTTGCTCAGCAAGGTAGTTCTGGATGCCGACCTGAGTGATCAGTTCGAGCTGTGATTCGCACCAGTCGATGCTCTCTTCAGATTCCACCACCATCTGATCCATCAATTCCCGGCTGCCAGCATCTTTTTCCTGATGGCAGAGTTCGATGGCTCCGTTGTAGGTGGCGACCCCTTTGGTCTCTAATGTGAGACTGTTCCGGATTTGTTCTTCTGCGGTTTTCCCGACTTGAATCACATCATAACGGGCAATTTCCGGGACTCCATCCAAATAGAGAATCCGGTCGATGACTTGTTCGGCGTGTTTCATTTCTTCAATGGATTCAGCATAGAAGTGCTTGGCCAGCTTGTCGAAGCCCCAGTCTTTACACATCTTTGATGAGATGAAATACAGGTTGATTGCCGTCAGTTCGATAGTGAGCCCATCGTTTAAGGCATCGATGATTTTCTGGCTACCCTTCATTTGGTATTGCTTTCTTTTGTAGTTGCTTTGTGTCGCCGACGGTTGATAGAGCCGGACAAGATCAATTTCAGTCTGAGATACTACAGGTAGTATTCGTAAATCAAGGGATTTGTTCCAGACTGAAACTGATCAAAATTGCCTATTATCCAGTATTGAAACAAGATCTCTCCCGTTCCTGAAGATAGGCGTCCGTTCTTTGAAACCGATTCTCAATAGCAGCAGGCGCTTCTGCTACGGTGTCAGCTTCATGATCTCAACTTTGCGAAATTCAATCGGATGGCTTTCGGACTGGAGGGAAATGGTCCCTTTGTCCAACATGATGGGAGCTCCTTTTTCGATGAGTTTCTGGGCATCCGCATCCTGTTCATCCAGTTGTGGTTTGGAATAAGAGAGCACGGTTTCTCCGTCGATAATGTGTTTGATGATTTTGTTTCCACGCACTTCGACTTCGGCGGTGACCCACTGATCGCCATGATAAGTTTTTGAGCTGGAGTTGATGCAGTGGGGTTTAAACAGTTTTCCGTCCATGACGACATGCGTACCCGGGGTACACAGATTGGCTGTGGCGCGTTTTCCGGTTCCTTTGCCTCCCAGTAATTGAACTTCAATGGAAACGGGGAACTTCTGGTCTTTGGTCATGCTTTCGGGAGTTTGTCCGTGGACCATGATTCCGCTGTTGCGAAATGCCCAGCCAGGGCCGCCTTTTGATTGTTCTCCGGTGAAACGATATTCAACACGGATGATATAGTGTGAAAAGGGATCTTTATAAAACAGGTGCCCAAACTTTTCGGCGAACTCATCGTACTGATCGTAGCCGACTTTCAGGAGGCCATCTTCAACACGAAACGTGTTGCCGAAGTTTTCATTCACATCGTAGCCGCGAATTTTCACGGTCCAGCCATCCAGATTTTTTCCATTGAACAAGGGAATCCATTTGCCTTGTGGTTCGGTTTTTTCTGCGGACATTGCATCCGGCAGGCAGAGGTTCAGAAACAGACACAAACAAAGTACCAGAGCAGATGCTGATTTCACAAAAGTGTTCCTTTTAATATTGAAGTATGAATCAGGGGGCAAGGACCCACGATGATTCTTTGCAGGGGAAGGTGATTGTACAAAAGAAGAAAGGAATTTGGATCCTCTCAAATCAAAGTGAGTCCATTATAATTCGTCGTGCAGGAAATAGCACGGTTTTAATAAGCGATCTTTATCGAATGGGAATGTGACACCTGAATGGTAGTGAGCAAGGCGGTATTTCCGGTATACGGTGGTTGAATTCAGGTTTTGTTTGCATCAATAAAAAAACGCCCGTTATTAAGAACGGGCGTTTTTAAATCAGTTTATACCAGGAAGCTTACTCAGCTTTTTTGGCTGGTTCTTCGCCACCTTCTGGTACTTCTGCGCCGGCATCGCCGGTTGAGGATCCTGCTTCAGCGTCTGTGTCTGCAGCAGGAGTCTCTGCAGCAGGTTTTGCTGGAGCGTTTGAAGCGGGGCTGCCGCAACCTACGGACCAGATTGAAAGACTTGCTGTTAGAAGCACGGCGCTAAACCGGCTCAATTTTGTGAAAGACATTGTGTTGTCCCTTCCGAATCGTTGTTATAAAAAATGAGTCACTTGGTTCCTGTTCTTCAAAGACAGGAGTCTAAGAGCATTAAAAAATGCGGCAGAGCAGATTTCAAGCGTCATGCAGGTTTTAAAGTCATAATTCAGATTGAAATCAGTAGAACTGAAGAGGTTTCCTGTTTTGGGAGAGTGATAATACTGCATTTCTGATTGCGGGTGTGTCGGTCAGGTGGACTGAGGTAAATGAGGGTGAGTCGTTTGTTCGGAGTGAAAATGAGGTTCTGGTGAGGTGCCAAAAAATGTTGTAAAGGTCAAGATAAAAGTTAGAAAAAGGCGGGATTTGTGGGAGAATATGCAGAAATGAGGTTTTTAGAATTCTCAAAAATTTTATGAGAAACTTTGATATAACAGTTTGCTAATTCAATAATTGTTTGTCACACTTATTTCAGGTTGAGCGAGTCAAGTTGACTGAAAAACCTGATTGAGGTAACTGTCGATTTAACTTTTACCTGTCATTATTTATTATTTTTGTGTTTTAATACGCTCTGCGTATTTTTTTAGAGTGTCATCATTTTAAGACGATTTGCTTATCGTGGTGATCAGTTACAGAGTGACAATAGACTCCGTTTTATTGTCGAGCGACTTTTAAGCTAGAGGATGGGCTATATGGCCACTGGAACAATTAAAAAAATTACTGAAAAAGGGTTTGGCTTCATCAACGATGGTCAACAGGATATCTTTTTTCATCTCTCATCTCTTGATGGCATTACATTCGATCAACTGATTGAAGGTCAAACTGTCGAGTTTGAAACCGAGAAGAGTGATCGAGGCCTGCGTGCAGTTCGGGTTACTACTTCCGAGTAGACAACACATTTCAATTCCACATCTCAACGGAATTTTGTAATACTCCCAGCCCCTGTATCTCAACGATGGCTTGGTCTCCAGGCTTAAGATATATAGGCGGTTTGCGGGCCATTCCAACTCCGGGAGGTGTGCCGGTAAAGATGATATCGCCTGGTTCGAGTGTCATAAATTGAGACACGAACTGGATTACCTCTTCTATGGTAAAGATAAAATTATCGGTATTGGAATTCTGCAATACCTCTCCGTTCAAAGTCAATTTGATGGGTAGGTTGTTGGCGTCATCAATTTCATCTGCCGTTACCAGGTAAGGGCCAGTCGGAGCGAATGTGTCCGCTGTTTTTCCTAACAGCCACTGTCCGCCCGGTCGGCCGATTTGCCAGTCGCGTGCCGAAACATCGTGGCCGTTCATGTAGCCTGCGATGTATTGGGGAGCGTCTGCCTGGCTGACGTTGCGGCAGGTCTTACCGATGACGGCCACCAGCTCTGCTTCATAATCAACTTCTTTGGCAATAGCCGGGATGCGGATCGGATGTTCTGGTCCGGTGACTGCACTGGAGAACTTGCTGAAACAGACGGGTTCATCTGGAAAAGGCATTCCGGTCTCTTCTGCGTGATCCCGATAGTTTAAGCCTATGCAGAGCACTTTTCCAGGTTGGGGAATCGGTGCCAGTAGAGTACCTGTAATCTGCTGGTCTGCCTCTTGCGCCTGCGCGGCAGCTTGTCTGGCTCGTTCCAGTCCATTTTCCAGACTGAGAATTCCTTTGAGCGATCGTGGCAGGCTCTCGTCAAAGGCACGTAGATCAAAAAATGTCAGTTCGTTTTCTTGATCAACAACTGAGACAACTGTGGTGCCTTGTTCTGTTTGCAATGTTGCTAACTTCATGCAGGGTTTCTCCTCGGTGCAGAATGAATGTGAAGCATAAACAAGCATCGATTGAATTTCAGGAATCTTATGCTGCTGTCCGCTATGGATGTAGTGAACGTCAGGATCATATCTTCGAGTTTTAGGAAGAAACCGTTTTGTCAAGGTTTTCCTAATCGGGCACTCAAATAACCAAGACGTTTGATTTTCTTCTTCACCGGGGAATGTTATGCTGTGAAAAGTTAGCCGCCTTTGCTGAAGTGAGGCGAGTGATAGAACAATTCCTGGTTCAATTCTTACATATTCGGATGACCTCATGACCAAAGCGACTTATAAAGATGCCGGCGTAGATCTGGATCTCTATCAGAAAGCGATGTCTTCTATTCATCCCTTAATAGCGAAAACTCATGCTGCTCAGAAATCACGTGTGATGGATTTGCCGGGAGGTTTTGCTGGATTGTTTCGTTTGAATAATCCGGGATCGGGTGCCAGTGCCCGTAATTATGAAGACCCGGTCATGGTTTCTGGAACCGATGGTGTTGGAACCAAGATCAAGGTGGCGATTGAAGCGGGAACTTATAATACAATCGGCATCGATCTGGTCGCGATGTGCGTGAATGATTGCCTCTGTCTGGGGGCGGAGCCGCTGTTCTTTTTAGATTATATCGCGCTGGGTAAAGATGATCCGGAACGACTGGTCGAATTGATGGAGGGAGTCACTAAAGGATGTGTGCTTTCCAAAGCTGCCTTGCTGGGCGGAGAGACTGCCATCATGCCCGACTTGTATGGCGATGGTGATTTTGATATGGCCGGGTTTTGTGTTGGTGTGGTAGAGCGAAATCAGATCCTGGATGGCCAGGCAATTCAGGCCGGTGATGTAGTACTTGGCCTGGAGTCAAGCGGGTTCCATTCCAATGGCTACAGCCTGATTCGTAAGGTTGTGTTTGAAATGGCGGGCCTGGGAATTAATGATCCCGTTGAAGAACTGAATCAGCGGACCGTTGGTAGTCTGTTGTTAGAGCCAACCCGAATTTATGCTGGTGCGATCGAAACAATTTCCCAAAACTATCCTGATCAAATCGTATTCAGCGGATTAGCGCATATCACCGGTGGGGGACTGGTTGAGAATGTGGAACGCATTCTGCCTTCGAATCGACGTATCGAGATGAAAAAGTCATCCTGGAAAGTACCTGACCTCTTTAAGTGGTTGCAGGCCCTGGGCAATATTGACGAGGAAGAAATGTTCCGCGTCTTTAACATGGGTATCGGCATGGTTGCCATCGTGCGAGCTGAACAAGCTAAGGAAGTCCAGGAGAAACTGCAGTCTATTCAGTGCCCGGCGCACGTCTTGGGCAAAGTCGCAGAGGGCGAAAAAGATGTGACTCTCGTCTGAGAGTCGGTCTGTTTTTTCGTTCTGAATCGCTGATTCTGCCACTTTTTCTTAAGACCGGGGTCTCTGTCTGTATGCCCGTCTTTGGGGTTGTCTCTCGACTTTCTTAAGTCAGTGAGGTCTTTCATTGCGCTGTCATATCCCTGCTGCGTGCCGGAAATTCTGAAATTCCAGGTGTGGTCTGGTTTAGAGGGAAATACCGTTTATTGGGGGAGTGGGTTCACGGATGTATCCTTGTCTGGCTGGTTTTCGGTCACTCAAATCCGACTGAATCGACAATTGTAAGATTTTTTGAGCCCAAATGACTCAGGGCATTTTCTTTTGTGATCACAGGGCATGGTTTGGTTCGAAAACTATTAAGTGATATAGATGTCTAATTATATGTACTTGTGTGTCTATTGAGCTGTTGATCCCCCGATTTGGCTCATCGAATGCTATTCTTGAAATGCAGGGAAAGAATCAAATGGAACGCCCCTCTCCGACCGGTTTTGAGAGAACTTTTGACGATGACGATATCATCGTTAGTAAAACGGATTTGAAGGGCCGGATTACCTATGCCAATCATACATTTCTTCGGGTGGCTGGTTACACCGAAGAAGAGGTGCTGGGCAAGCCTCATAATCTGATTCGGCACCCTGATATGCCGCATTGTGTGTTCAAGTTACTCTGGGACACCATCGAATCAGGAAATGAAATATTTGCGTATGTCGTTAACCTTTGTAAAAACGGCGATCATTACTGGGTTCTCGCGCATGTGACACCCAGCTTTGATTATTCCGGGAAAATGATTGGTTATCATTCTAGCCGTCGTGTTCCCGACCGGACGGCTCTTGCAAAAGTCGAAACGCTCTATCGATCACTCAAACGCATTGAAGATTCCAGCTCCGACTGGCGGATTGGAATGCAGAACGCAACGGGTGCATTGGTTTCACAGTTGGAAGAAGCTGGTGTTCAATATGACGAATATGTCTTTGCACTTTAAACGACTTTGAAAGCATTGATCGATTTATCAAACCGAAAATTCAGCTTGAATTAACAAAGGTGACAGATGTTAGACTTGGAAACAGTGAAACCGAATGCCTCAGAGAACCAGATGGAAGAATCAATCTCTGCAGCGGAACGCAATGAGTTGGAACGTTACCGGCACTGGATTAAAAATTTAGCTGATGTCTGTGAGGCTGCTTCGTATGGAAATTTGGAAGCACGCTTATTGCACGTCGATATCGATGGTGATCTGGAGCGGGCCATTCGTTCTGTAAATGGCCTCTTGGATTACACCGATGCGTTTGTGAGAGAGTCGAAAGCATCTCTGACGGCTGCTGCCAATGGAAAGTTTTATCGCAAGGTTCTGTTGAAAGGTATGCGGGGGAGTTTCAAACAGGCTTCCGAGGTGATTAATTCTGCTGGTGAGAAAATGAAGCACCAGGCACAGGAGATCGAGGAAGCCGAGAGCAAGCGTCTGGAAATGGCTGATGGCTTTGAGAAAGAAGTTCAGGGGATTTCCACGATTGTTTCTGCAGCAGCCACGCAACTGCATGCCACGGTGCAATCGCTGACGGCAGTTACGGAAAGAGCCAGCCAGGAAACCTCTGATTCTGTCGAGTTTGTGAATCAGACGAGTCAGAACGTAAAAATTGTGGCGGAATCGACGGTTCAATTGAATCTATCGATTCAGCAAGTTGATTCCCGGGTCAAAGAGTCGACTGAAGTCGTTCAGCAGGCTGTCAATGAAAGCGAGCATGCTAAGGAATTTATGTCTGGTTTGGTAGAAGCGACCAATGACATTGGTTCGGTAGCGAAAATGATCGCTGACATTGCCAGGCAGACGAACCTGCTGGCTTTGAACGCCACGATTGAAGCAGCCCGTGCGGGTGACGCGGGGGCTGGTTTTGCAGTGGTTGCCTCAGAGGTGAAAAATCTGGCGCAAGATACTGCGAATGCGACCAATCATATTACCGATCAGATTCGTTTGATTCAAGGTGTGGTGAATGACGCCGTTTCGAATATTTCGGCCGTGAGTAATACCATTCGCAAAGTGGATGAAATCAGCGAATCGATTTCCATATCCATTTCAGAACAGAGCGAGTCGATTGCGACGATTCACCAGAACGTCGAAGACGCAGCAGAAAAGACAGTGCAAACGACTGAAAGTATCCAGAGAGTTGCCGCCACTGCTGAAGAGACGAGTCACTCTACACGAGATTTGTTGGGCGCTGCGAATGATATTTCACAGCAATCCGAAGGCTTGAACAGTGCAGTCAATCAGTTTCTGATGACGATTCGTTCGAACTAAGAGTTGGCTTAGAGCTTCAAGTGAATCTTGTTCTTTTCCAGATGGCGAACCAGGAGCCAGGTAATCCAGAAGAAGAGAATGAAGCTCCCCCAGGCGTACCAGGCAGGGGAGTCTTTTGTGGCAAAGGGTTTGACAGATTCCATCACGAGATCGTGCAGGATGTAAGCGACCAGCGCGTTCGTACCCAGCGTACGAAACAGGGGCAGATGCCAGTTGCCTCGATCGCAGGCCAGATGGAACAGCAAATAGACAAACAGCGACAGGCCTGCGGAGAAGACCAGGTAAGATAAAGTGCCCGCCCGCTGGCTCATCATCCAGTAATTCCATTGTCGTTGCTTCTGTTCGGGAGGTTTGACGAACGGAGGTTCCGCCAGATACGCAGTAAATGGTTCCCCCTGTTTGGCTTGGAGTTGTGTTTCATCGGGAATCACAGGGTGGAGGGCGAGCTTTTGCTTTTGTATCGCCGGGTTTGTCTGGTCTACGACGGGGACATCATAAAAGCGTGTGCCACACGAGATGCCCCAGCCTAGCAGCATCAACACAACCGACCAGAATAGGAATGGTCTAATTCGCGGCAAGCCTTCTGCTTCCACGATCCAGTCGCACGCGAGTGTGCCGATGATGGCGGGAATACTCCAGGTCAGAAAACCAAGTGGTCCGCCATCAATGCCGTTGGGCGGAGAATTGACCCACGTGAAGTAAAAGTAATAAGACAGAACCAGATGTGCGGCTGCTGAAAAAATCAGATACGCGATCCGGATACTCGCCCGCGCTCGGATGACCGGCGTGATCCAAAGTGAAGTGACCGCGATGTGCATCAACGTTTGGAACCAGTTTCGTTTGAGTGGCCCCGCGATGGTATCCCACACGCCGATCGACTGGAGTTCACTCCATGTTTTGGCGACCGGGGAAATGCGGTAGATGATTAAGGAAACCAGCACCAGTCCCAGTAATCGTTGCACAACCCGCATGTAAGCCGAGACGGCGCCTGCCGATTGGACCCTCCGCCCGAAGGTCAGCCGAAAGGCAAAGCCGACCGCGAACATAAAGTGCGGCATGATCGTGTCGGCATAGCTGCAGTAGGTATTGTGGTGCTTCAGCACGACCGGGCAGACGACAAAGAAACCCATGTAGTTGACGAGAAACATACCAGCTACCGTGTAGCCACGAAACTGGTCCAGGGAGACGATACGTTTCTTAGCCTTCTCAACTGGTGCAGGGGAAGCGGTGTCGGTCATGTTGTTCCGTCGATTCGCAGAAATTAAGGAAAAAGCGAAGGGCGCTGGTATTAATCTCTACTAATATACGGTTTGCGATGCAAATTGGAACACGGTAGGTTTAAATTCGCTCATCCGTCAGCAGAAACCGATTTTCATAACGGAGAACAGAAAGAAAAGCCAGATAAAGCCAAGCAGTGCAGCGTTGATTCCTGCCTGAATGATGAAACTGATCGAGCCCAAAATCAGATTGAGTACTTTGTTTTCACAAAGTTTCAGGTGACAGTGAGAGATAAATAATAATAGTGACCCTGCAAGCAGGAAAAAGTAAAAAGAGCCTGCCATAGCGATATTGATTGGATCGGAATTGATTTTGAAGACCAGCTCTGTGAGATAGAGAATGAGCATGGTCGAGAATACGCCTCCCCAGAAGATTCCATATGCCAGTTGCAGATAGCGTTTAAAACGAGGATCCTGGGCTTGGTTCATGAGTTTTGCCTCTCAGTGGAATAATCGAACTGATACGAGCAGAAGACAGCCATGCAGCTGTCTTCTATTGTGAGGCGTAAGAATCGAGAAAAGATCACGGGCGGTTTCAATGATTTCCGGAAATCGTTCTCAGCGGGATCGCTTCTGCTCGCGGCGAAATGTACCGGGGGTGGTTCCGGTCTGTTTTTTAAACGCGACGTTTAGATATTCGGGATGCCGAAATCCGGTGCGTTCTGCGATTGCGGTTAGAGAGAGGTCGGTCTCTTCGAGTAGCTGTTTCACACGGTCGAGACGAATCCGCATGATTTCTTCATGAGGTGAGCGGCCGATGAATTTTTGGAAGCGGCTTTCGAGTACGCGGCGGGAAAGGGGAACCGATTTGAGCACAGTCTGCACATTGATGCCATCGCAGGCATGCTGCCGGATGAAGCAGACTGCGTCCGAAATGAATTTATCATCGATGGCTTGAATATCGGTGGATTGGCGCGTGGCGATTCCCAGTGGCTTGATGAGATGCGCTTCCGAAGAAACCGTCTGGCCGGCGATCATTCGATCCAAGAGGGCGGCTGCTTCGTAACCGGTGAGCCGCGTATTGGGAATGACACTGGAGAGAGGTGGCTCGGAAAGATTGCAGAGAATTTCGTCATTATCGACGCCGATGATGGCGACTTCTTCAGGGACAGAAACAGAGCTTGTACGGCAGACGTCGAGCAGTTGTTGCGCTTTGATATCATAGCAGGCCATCACGCCTACTGGTTTGGGGAGTTGGCGAATCCATTCTGAGAGTCGCTGCTGTTCCTGTTCCCAGGGAATCGTTTTTTTGCGACCCTTTGCTTGTGGATATCTATGGCAGACGTAGCCTGCGTTTTCAATACATGATTGAAAATGGTCTTCCCGCCAGCGGGACCAGTTGAAACGATCGTCGCCACAAAAGGCATAATGCTGGAAACCACGCTCTATTAAGTGTTGTGCGGCCAGTGTGGCAATTGCGCGGTCATCGGTTTCGACCCAGGGGAGTGAAGGGGCGAGGCGGGCGGCACTCACATCCACGGCGGGCACGCCACTGTTGACGACGGCTTCTGCGATTTTTTCATTTTCAATGCGGGCGATAATCCCATCGCCGTGCCAGCTGTTGAGCCAGTTGACGGGCACGGAACCTCTGCCGTGCTCGGGCAGGTAGATCGACCAGGAGCGATGCTCATGGATATAGGACATCACGCCACGCAGCAATCCTCGCGCGTAGGAATTCGACGATTCAATGAGCAGGGCGATGGAGGGACGTTGTTTCATGATCTGTCTGCAGGAGGAACAGAGTTTAGTTGACGTAAATGTAATATTATTAAGGGGGTTACGTGGCAGGTTCAGACGGAGACATCATTTCTGCCTGTCTTTACAGAGAAGAGTCATTTTGGGTTCGGTGAAATACCTCAATTTATTATGCGCAAGTTTACATGGTACTTGATTTGAGACGTTTTACAATAAATAAACTTTGATCCACTAGTGCTTTGTCAAGCTAGGAATTGAGGGTTAGAGGTGTTGTTTACGTGCTCCGTTGTCGCACTCTCGTGATATCCATCAACCCAAAATTAAAAAATGACACTCCACTAGTTAATCAGGGATCACAACAAACAACAGAGATATTTGCAGCGTAGAAGGAATGCCATGAGTGAGAAAAAGATGAATGTCGCGCTTGTCGGGCTCGGTTTCGGGGCAGAATTTATTCCCATTTACCAGGCACACCCTAACGCCAATATGTACGCGATTTGTCAGCGGTCAGAAGAACATTTGAATCATATTGGTGACACCTTTGGAATTGAGAAACGTTATACGTCATATGATGAATTGCTAGCCGATCCGGATGTGGATGCCGTCCATATTAATACACCGATTCCTGATCACGCGCCACAGTCAATCAAAGCGTTGAAAGCGGGTAAGCATGTCGCGTGTACCGTGCCGATGGCGACGACGGTGGAAGAATGTGAGCAGATTGTGAACACGGTCAAAGAGACCGGCTTGAAATATATGATGATGGAGACGGTGGTTTACAGTCGCGAGTTTTTATTCATCAAAGAGATGTACGACAAAGGGGAACTCGGCAAAATTCAATACATGCAAGCCAGTCACCCCCAAGACATGGAAGGCTGGCCTGAATACTGGGAGCGCATGATACCCATGCATTACGCGACCCATGTGGTGAGTCCTGTATTAGGGATGGTCAATGGTCGTGCCGAGTATGTGAGCTGTTTCGGTTCCGGGACGGTGAACGATGAGATCGCCGAGAAGTCAGGTAACAAGTTTGCCGTGGAAACCTGTCATATCAAAATCAAAGATTCTGACATCGCGGCTCACATTTGGCGGTTTCTGTTTGATACGGCGCGGCAGTACCGCGAATCGGTCGACGTGTATGGCACGAAAAAATCATTTGAGTGGCCTTTAATTGAAGGGGATAAACCGATTTTGCATACGGCAAAGAAGCCGGAACCGGAAATCGCGGAGCGCGTGGATGTGCCCGACTATGCCCATCTGTTGCCGCCGGAAATTCAGAAATTTACCCGTGCGATTCATGACGCCGACCACCTTTCTTTCTTGCAAGGGGCAGGGCACGGCGGTTCACATCCGCATCTGGTGAATGCGTTTTTGAAGTCACTGGTAGAGGACAGCGATCCCTGGCCGAACGCCTCGCTCTCTGCAAACTGGACCAGCGTGGGCATTCTGGCTCACGAATCAGCGGTGGCCGGGGGCGAACTTAAAAAACTGCCCGCCTTTACGCTGGAATAAGCGGCGTCTTGAAATTCGAAGTTCTGTCATTTAATACAATCGACCCAATTCAAACATATTTCTGAGGGGAATGGTTATGGCTCGTTACTCCCTGTTATTGATGCTGCTGGCATATACAGCTCCACTTTTGGCTGCTGAGGATTTTACGGTCCATCAGTTTGATCGGATGCAACTGGGGACCAAGTTCTATTCCGAGGGGGCGACCTTCGGTGATTTGAACGGAGATGGTCATCAGGATGTGATCTCGGGGCCGTATTGGCACGAGGGGCCCGATTTCAAAACGAAGCACGAATACTATCCGGTCAAAGAATGGAATGTGAATGGCTATTCCGATAACTTTTTCGCTTACGTGCACGATATCAATAAGGACAACTGGCAGGATATCGTGATTATCGGTTTTCCCGGGAAGGAAGCATTCTGGTACGCGAATCCACAGGGCAAGCCGGGGCACTGGAAGAAGCATCTGGCGCATCCATTAGTAGATAATGAATCGCCGACTTATACCGATCTGACAGGGGATGGCGAGCCAGAGCTGGTATTTCACACGGCAGGCCAGCTTGGCTATGCAGGACCGGGGAAAGATCCGACCAAGCCCTGGCAGTTTCATCCTATTTCGCCCAACCTGAAATACGGTCGCTTCACGCACGGTTTTGGTGTGGGTGATGTGAACGGCGATGGAAAGGCTGACATCCTTGAAAAAAATGGCTGGTGGGAACAACCGGCGGATCTCAGTAAGCCGGGCTTCTGGACGCGTCATCCTTTCAAATTCGCCGGAGCAGGCGGCGCCCAGATGTACGCCTACGATGTAGACGGAGACGGGGATCAAGATGTGATCACCAGTAAAGCCGCCCACGCGTTCGGACTCTCCTGGTTTGAAAATCAGAAGCAGGATGATGAGATCACGTTTGTGGAACATGTCATCATGGGGAGTCGACCTGAAGAAAATAAATATGGCGTGGTATTCTCTCAGTTACACGCGGTTGATCTGGTCGATATGGACGGCGATGGCATTAAGGATATCGTAACCGGAAAACGTTTTTGGGCGCATCAGGGACATGATCCCGGTGCGAAAGACGCGTCCGTCAATTACTGGTTTAAAATTGTCCGAACCAAAGACGGTGTCGATTTTCTACCCTTTCAAATCAACGATCAGTCGGGAGTGGGAACGCAGGTTGTCGCCGGTGATGTGACGGGAGACAAACTGCCCGATCTGGTCGTGGGTAACAAGTCTGGTACTTACTTATTGGTTCATAAAAAGGTGAAGGTTGACGAAAAAGCCTGGAAGAAAGCGCAGCCTAAAAAGTATGTGCCTCCGAAGGTTTCAGTGAAAAACGAATTGAAGCCGGGTGAGTTTTATGCCACGAATGCCAAAGGCAAACGTGTGAACGTGGACTTCGAACTGGGCAACCTCAACGACTGGATTTCTGATGGCGTGGCTTTTCAAAAGCAGCCAGCCAGGGGGGATACGGTGCATGCCCGTCGCAATGATATGCGAAGTAATCACCAGGGGCAGTTCTGGGTCGGGACATATGAATTCCTGGAAGACAAGCCTGTAGGAACATTGACGTCGGCTTCGATTAAAGTGAATTACCCATTTGCTTCTTTTTATGTTGGTGGCGGTTCAGATGATTCCACGCGAGTCGAAATTGTGGATCAGGCGACGAATAAAGTAATTGCCAAAGCCAGCGGCCGCAACAATGAGCAGATGCATCAGGTGCTGGTCGATCTTTCCAAGTATCAGGGGAAAGAGATTTTTATTCGTCTGGTCGATCAACATCGAGGTGCTTGGGGGCATATTAACTTCGACCATTTTCGATTTCATAAGCAGAAACCAGCGCGATTAGCCGTCGCCAATAGTGGCACGCCACCCAAATTATATACTCAGAAATACGATGGCCTGCTCGGACCGAAAGCGGCCGAAGTGATGACGGTGCCGGAAGGGTTTTCTGTAAACCTGATTGCGGCCGAGCCCGATGTGCAGCAGCCGATCGCGATGACCATTGATGATCGTGGGCGCTTGTGGGTGGCTGAATCTTATGCCTATCCCAGCAGGCAGCCGGAGGGAAAAGGAAAAGACCGAATCCTGATTTTTGAAGACAAAGACGCGGATGGAAAATTTGAAACACGGAAAATCTTCAAGGACAAACTGAATCTGGTCAGTGGTCTGGAAGTCGGCTTTGGTGGTGTCTGGGTCGGTCAGGCGCCGTACCTGTTATTTATTCCCGATAAAAACGGTGACGACAAGCCGGATGCCGAGCCACAGGTATTACTGGATGGCTGGCATTACGAAGATACGCACGAAACGTTAAATTCGTTTATCTGGGGCCCTGATGGCTGGCTCTATGGATGTCACGGTGTGTTTACCCATTCCCGGGTTGGCAAACCAGGAACGCCCGATGATCAGCGGCAACCGATCAATGCGGGCATCTGGCGATATCATCCCACACGTCACGAGTTCGAGGTTTTTGCACACGGAACCAGTAATCCCTGGGGCGTCGACTTTAATGATCAGGGACAATGTTTCCTGACCTGCTGTGTGATTCCGCACCTGTTTCATGTCGTGCAAGATGCCCGTTACCGTAGACAGGCGGGGCAGCATTTCAACCCTTATACCTACGACGATATCAAGACGATCGCCAAGCACCGACACTGGACCGGCGGTCAATGGCACAAGGCTGACCGCGCCGCTTCCGATCTGGTGGGGGGCGGGCATGCGCATGCAGGGGCGATGATTTATCTTGGCGGGAGCTGGCCGGAAAAATATCGCAACCAGTTATTTATGAATAACATTCACGGCGCCCGACTCAATCAGGATGTGCTGGCACGGAAGGGATCGGGGTATGAAGGAAATTTTGCTCCGGATTTTCTGCTTGCGAATGACCGTTCGTCACAGATTCTGTACCTGCGAACTGGTCCGGACGGGCAAGTTTATTTTATTGACTGGTACGATACGAACCAGTGCCATCATCGGGAATTTCAAAAACATGACCGTTCGAACGGCCGGATCTTTCGGGTGGCTTACAAAAATGCGAAACCGGTTAAAGTGGATCTGCAGAAACTGCCCAGTGAGGAACTGGTCAAGTTGCAGTTACACAAGAATGACTGGTATGTCAGACAGTCCCGCAGGATTCTGCAGGAACGTGGCGCCGATCCGGAAGTGCATGCACAACTGGCCGAGATTGCGTTTCAGCATGACGATGTAACCCGCCGCTTGCGTGCGTTGTGGACGTTGCATGTGACGGGAGGACTCTCAGAGCAGAAAGTTCTGCAGGCGCTGAAAGATCCTAGTGAATTTATGCGAGGTTGGGCGATTCAGCTGGCACTGGAAACCGGAACTCCCTCCAGTACGATACTGTCGCAGTTGGCAAAACTCGCGGTGAAAGATCCTTCTCCTGTTGTTCGCTTGTATCTGGGGTCTGCTGCGAATCGATTGCCTCTGGATCAGCGGTGGGACATTCTGTCGGGGCTGGTCAGCCATGCGGAAGATCAGAGCGATCATAATCTGCCACTGCTTTACTGGTATGCGATTGAACCTCTTGCACCACATAATATGCAGCGGTCGTTCGAACTGGCAAAGAGTTCACGGATTCCGTTGATTGAGTCTTACACATTGCGGCGGATTGCCGACATCGGGACGGAAGACGCGGTTGCCTTTTTAGTTCAACAACTGGGAGAGGCAGACACCGCGGCCCGCCAGAAAGTCTTTCTGGATTCGATCAATAGTGCCCTGCGTGGACGTCGCAAATTCCCAATGCCTGAACCGTGGACTACTGTCGGGAAAAAACTGATCAGTAGTAAAGACCCTGTTGTGCGATCGCAGTCATTATCATTGGCAGTGACATTTGGTGATCCGGCAGCCATGCAGCGACTGCGTGAAGTTGTTGTGGACCAAAAAAGTGATTTGGCAAGTCGGAAGTCGGCATTGGCTTCCTTACTGGGGGCGCAAGATTCTCAATTGGTGCCAATTCTGATTACGCTATTGGATGAAAAGAATTTACGCCGCGAAGGACTGCGGGGATTGGCCGGTTATGCGGATGCGGGAACGGCTCCGGCGATTTTGAAACGCTATTCCCAGTTCGATTTGAATGAAAAACGGGATGCGCTGAACACGCTTGCCAGTCGATCCGATTATGCGCATCAGCTCATAGCGGCTGTGGAAACGAAAGAGGTTGCTTCGAAAGATCTGTCGGCTGAGATTATTCGTCAGTTAGGCAACTTGAAAGATAAAAGTCTGAACGAAAAAATTGGTAAGGTCTGGGGGATCGTGCGTGAATCCGCGGCGGATAAGAAGAAACTGATCGCCAGCTATAAAGACATGCTTGCCCGTCCTCGGCCAACACCTGATCTGCATTTGGGACGGGCTGTGTTCGCGAAGACGTGCCAGCAGTGTCATAAGCTGTTTGGAACCGGCGAATCGATTGGTCCGGAACTGACCGGTTCCAACCGGGCCAACATGGACTATCTGTTATCCAACGTGATTGATCCCAGTGCCGTGATGGCAAAGGATTATCAGCCGGTGGTGATTGTGACGGAGTCTGGGCGAATCGTGACCGGGATCATCAAGAAAGAAGACAAGAACGCGGTGACGGTCGCGACGGCGAATGAAACCGTCATTATTCCCCGTGATGAAATCGATGAGATGAGTCTGAGTGATAAATCAATGATGCCCGACAATTTGTGGAAGCAGTTGAATCGAGATGAGGTTCGATCTCTGGTCGCTTATCTGGCCAGTTCCAAACAGGTGCCAATGCAGGCGACCAAAGATAATCTGAAACTCTTTTTTAACGGTCAGAACCTGACGGGCTGGACGGGAAATAGCCAACTATGGTCGGTTGAGAATGGCGAGATCGTGGGCCGTTCACCGGGCATCAAACGGAACGAGTTTCTGGTGAGTGATCTGCGTGTGGGTGATTTTGAGTTGAAAGCCAAAGTCAAACTTACTCCCAACGCGGGCAACAGTGGAATTCAGTTCCGCAGCAGTCTGGAATCAGGCGGGTACGTCAAAGGGTATCAGGCGGACGCCGGTAAAGGCTGGTGGGGCAAGCTGTACGAAGAACATGGTCGCGGCCTGTTGTTTGAGAAATCAGGCGAGGAACACGTGAAAGAAGGCGAATGGAACGAGTATCGAATTGTCGCCGTCGGGCCCCGGATTCGAACTTATATCAATGGAAATCTCTGCACTGACCTGAATGATCCGCCAGGGGCAAAATCGGGAGTCATTGCGTTCCAGATTCATTCCGGCGGCCCGATGGAGGTGCGGTTTAAAGATCTGGAATTACAACTGGGGCCCATCGCTGACTAGGAACTGCCTGTGTCTATTGCAGGCTGGTTCTCATTTGGGGGGCCAGCCTGTGTGTCCCCATTTTAGATTGATGTTCCGACGTCGCAGATTAGCACTGAGTGCTCCGATATCTTCGAATTGTGCGGACAGGATCTGTCTGACATATTCAATCACCGCATTCATTCTCACTCAAAGAAGCCACACTCCCTTAAATACAGCACGCTCTGTTTTACGCGATTGTGATGTTCTTCTAATGTGAGTTCGGGTTCCCCTTCAATGCCTTCGATTTCCAGACTGTAGGGGCCTTCAAAATCATGGTCTTCCAGAATGAAACGGACTTTGAGAAAATCGACGCATCCCGCTTCGCCGAGAGTCGTGAAATTCCAGTCTTTGTATTTGCAGTACGAATCTTTCAGATGCACGTGCTTTACATAAGTGACGACTTCATGCAGGGACTCCAGAACATTGGCATGCTTGTTGTAAAAATTGATGTTGCCGGTATCAAAGTTGAGTCTCAGGTGGGGATGATCAAGGTCTTGCATTGTGCGTAACATGCCGGCTGCATCCACACAAATTCCCGGGTGTGTTTCGAAGCAATAGGTGATTTTTTTCGTGGCGGCATAATCTCCGATCTCGCGCAAGTTTTTGTAGAGATCGTCTCTTTGTGATTCCTGTTCAATTTCGCCAGCCCCTCCCACAACCAGTTTCACACCCAATTGATGTGCCAGGTCGAGTTTTTGTTTTGTGATCGAGACAATCTCAGGATCGAGTGGGTTTCCACTGGTGATATTGCAGCTGGAAAGTTTGACGCGATGCTGTTTCAGGAGGCCTTTAACTCGGTCAATGTCAGCCGCGGTAGAGGCATTCGTGAGGAGGGGCGTTTCTTTAAAGAACGAAGGAACACCATGGTTTTTGATATTCAATTCCAGGTATTCCAGCCCGGCATCGCGGATGTGTTCCATGGCAGCGACAGGACCAAAGCGTCCATATGAATTTGTCAGGCAAGAGACAAGAGCGGCCATACGTTTTACTTTCTGTATCAAGGATCTTTAAACAGTTATTGCAGTACTGCTACTAGAATGTTACTTTGAGCCAGCAATAAATACAAAGCCACTGGGCTAAAGACTTTTAATCTGAGCTGTCTCAGGAGTCACATGGAAGAGGTTTTCTCATGGTTGAGATACAGGAACAACTGAAAACGGCACTATCGCACCATCAATCGGGGGATCTGGATCAGGCGGAAACGATCTACCAACGTGTGCTGGAATCCAATGGTCGGAATTGGGAAGCTTTGTATTATCTGGGTACGCTGCAATTGCAGCGAGGGGATCTGGATCAGAGCATTACCAATTTTCTCAAAGTGACTCAGTTGCAGCCCGAATTGCCTGACGTGCACAATAATTTAGGAGTTGCCTACCATGCGGCCGGCAAGTGGCAGGAGTCTGGCCAGTCGTATGAGCAGGCGCTGCGGATTAATCCTCACTATGAGCGTGCTTATTTCAATCTGGGTTCATTAACGGAAAGCCGTGGTTTATTCACGGATGCAGCCGAATGCTACCGAAAATCGTATGAGTTGAATAAAGAGAACCTGGAAACGTATCAGAAGTTAGCCGACGTACTCAAGCTGGCAGGAGACTTGCCAGAAGCGGAAAAGATCTATCGGGAACTTTTGGGCAAAGTGCCGGATGACTTTAATCTCTCGATGAAATTGGCCTACGTACTGGTTTTGCAACGCCAGTATCACGACGCGATTCAGTTATATGAATCGATGTTAGAGACACATCCGGAGCATTATCAAATCCTGGTGAGTTTGAGTTATGCCTATGAATCGATGGGAAATGGGGAAGCGGCAATTCAGTCTGCGAAACGTGCGATTCAAGCGGCACCGGTTGAACCCGAAGGTTATAATAATCTGGGGAACGCTCTCAAGTTGAAGCATGATATTGCAGGGGCTTGCGATAATTTCATGAAAGCACTGAGCCTGCGGCCCGATTTTCCGATGGCCGAGTTCAATCTGGCGACAACCAATATGCTGGCGGGCGATCTGGCAGCGGGCTGGCGAGGTTATGAGCGACGAGTTGATATTGGCCCGGCGACGCGCACGGCGTATTCGGGACCCCGCTGGCAGGGGGAGTCGTTAGCCGGTAAAACGATTCTTCTGTGGTGTGAACAGGGGTTTGGGGACACGCTCTTGTTTCTCCGCTTTGCGATCGAATTGAAAAGGCAGGGGGCAGCGCAAGTTCTGTTGCTCTGTCAGACCGAACTGGCTGATCTGCTTCAATCCATTCCCGAGATTGATCAGATTCTGATCGAGGGAGATCCCATTCCCGAATATGACTATCAATCAGCGTTACTCAGTGTACCCCTTTATTTGGAAACGAGTCTGGAAACGATTCCTGTTGATGTTCCGTTTTTGGTTCCGTCAGTCGAGCGACAGCAGCATTGGCTTGACTTCCTGTCTGAATATGAGGGCAAAAAGATTGGTTTGAACTGGAGCGGCAATCTTAATTTCCCCAAGGATAAGTTTCGCTCGATTCCGTTACAGGATTTTTTGCCGTTTGGTGACGTTCCGGGTGTGCAACTTGTCAGCCTGCAACAGGTGAACGGTTTGGATCAAATCGCCGCTTTAACGGCATCCTGGAATCTGTTGCAACCAGGGGCAGAATACAAGGCGGAAACAGGCGACTTTACCGAGGTCGCTGCTTTGATTCAGAATCTGGATCTTGTCATTACCTGTGATACGGCGGTGGCGCATCTGGCTGGTTGTTTAGGTGTTCCGGTTTGGATTCTGGTTTCTGAGTTGCCGGAATGGCGGTGGTTGCTCGATCGAACAGATAGTCCCTGGTATCCTTCGGCCCGTCTGTTTCGACAGAAAAATCTGGGGGACTGGGAGCCTGTGATTGCGGAAGTGAAATCGGCCCTGGAACAATGACTCCCCCGTTTTGAGTCTGTGTTACTGTCTGAATCTGAAAAGGAGGACTAAACCTCTGCTAAGATTCAGAATGCGCCGCGTGTCCATCTAAGGACCTGCCTGGCCGGAGGTTTCGTGATGTACGAATTCCTGAGTTGCACTGAAGGACAATCGGTTATTCCGTTTGGGGAGATTATCGCTCAAGTTTGCGTGCTCATATCAGAATCCTGTTTCAGAGAAATTTGACCACGATTTCTTTTCGGGCTAAATTTAAGTTATCTCTCTCCCTGAAACTCCCCGGCAGCATTTCTTGAGTTAATGATTTTCATCAAAGATACTGGGATCTCATTTCATGAATTCCTGGTAGCTTCGTTCCGTTTTCAGTTTTGATACGTATATAAAGAGCAAATTCAATGGGGCAATTCTTAGGTGCATGCGAGAGAGAAGCAATGTCGCGCAGTCTGGTTGAAGTGCGGACACCAGAGTTTAAGTTTGATAAACGCGAAGCTTTTTTACGCGAAACGAAAAAGTTCCCCTGCCTGCGACGAATTCCCGAACTGAACAAACTGGCTGATACTGTTGTCGCCAGTTGGTATCTGGAGCCGTCTAACATCAGTTGTCGTAAATGGCATCGGATTCCACTGGGGCGTTCGATTGGTCTGGCGATGATCAATCCAAAATCGAATAAACTGGAATCCGAGTTGCAGATTGTGGAAGGCCGCAATCTTTCGATCGAGGGAATTTCGTTTTCACATCAGACGCCAATCTATTCGCGTGAAGTTGCCGTGACCTTTGATTTGAAAAAATCGGTGAAGGAATTTCTGGTCGTTCGTCTGGCCTGGAGTCGCTTTTCTGAAAATCAGACTTTTCAGAGTGGGGGCCGATTTCTGTACCAGACCAAACAGAAGGTCGCTTAAGCAGTTTGTGGACTGGGCTCAAACGGTCAACGCGCTGTCAGTTCCAGTTTGCCAGTTCCGCGTGCGCTTTCTGCAGCATCAGCTTGATATCGTCCTGTTCGGAAACGGGACAGCTCTTCAAGCAGCTTTCAAGCAGTTCCACAGCAAGACCCAATTTTTTGGTTTCAAAACTGAGTGCTGCCAGATCTTTTTTGTGCGAGTTCGAAAGTGGGCTCAGCGCAAGCAGTCGACATTGCACATTCCAGGCACGCTGATAGTCCTGCTGTTCTTCATGGATCCGTTTGAGATTCATTAGCATGCGGACAATAATTTCCCGATGGCTGGCCGGCTTTAAGAGCCTGACGAGTTGACTATGGGGGAAATCGCCCAGTTCAGCCAGCCGCTCGATACATTCCTGTTCGTTATAGATGGCGCCTTTTGCATAAGGATCGATGAATAACGGGCCTGTATGAGATTCATAACGGACCAGAAACTGGATGGGGGCAGCGACTCCCTGAATATCAATTCCCAATTCTTTTCCGACCGCCATATAAATGAGCGAGAGTGAAATTGGCAATCCTTGTTTGGATTCCACCACACGATTTAAGTAGCTGCCTTCCGGCTGATGGTAGCAGGTGGTGTTGCCCATGAGTCCGTGCTGTTTTGCCAGACAGTCTGCCAAGCATTGCACCAGCGATCGATCATCATTGGACAGTGCGACGCGACCCGAGAGTTCACAGGCCCGTGATCGAATCCAGATCAAAATCGGCTCAAACTGCAAGTCGGGCTGGTCATCACGGGCCAGTTCCAGAGCGGCTATTGTGAGGTCGATATAATTGTCGTGATGCAGGAGTTTCGAAAATTCCTGATCCTGTTTGAATTGTAAAATGTGTGAAATGTCCATTTGAAAAGACAGGCTTAGTTTTGTAGTTGAGGGGATGCGTGTAGGAATTATGCGTGTAGGAATTAAAAAATGAGAGACGCGTTTATGATTCGATTCTTGTAACTGATTTTAGGGAGTTGTATCAATGTCATTCTTTCTGTGTACAGGGGAAAATTCCGGCATTTTGTAAATACCACAAGATTGAGCCGTTTCATTCTTTTGGCCTTGTTTGTCCTTTTTTGCCGCTCTCAAAAGCGGATCTTCTCAGGACGGGCATCGATTGTTCAAATCGTTGCCAAATTACCGACTTCGAGTCCGCTGCATAGATTGACGCTCGCGGCATGAATCGACAAAATGGGCGAAACCCCTTTTTTAGAACCATTATTTAAGAGAAGAGTCTGGTACGTTCAATGCAATTTTTGCCTGTGGAAGAGCAATTGGCTGTCATCCGTCGCGGCGTCGAGAAGATCGTTCCTGAACAGGAACTGGCAGAAAAATTAAAATGGAGCCGGGAAACCGGAACCCCATTACGGGTAAAATACGGAATTGACCCGACAGGGATTAACCTCCACCTGGGCCATACGGTTCCGATGCGGAAGATGCGCCAGTTTCAGGAACTGGGACATCAGGCTGTCATTATTATCGGAAATTACACGGCCCTCGTTGGAGATCCCAGTGGGCGGGATGAAACCCGGGCGCGTCTCACAGCCGAACAGGTGGAAGCGAATGCCATTGATTATCTCGATCAGGTTGGCAAAGTCATTGACCTGACTAACGCAGAAGTTGTCCGGAACGGCGACTGGTTCAGCAAAATGAATTTTGCCGACATCCTGGAACTCTGCAGCAAAGTCACGATTGCCCAATTGTTGACTCGCGATGATTTTTCCAAGCGGTATCGTGAAGAAGCGGCCATTTATCTGCACGAGTGCCTGTACCCGATTATGCAGGCCTGGGATTCGGTCGAAATTAAAGCCGACATTGAGCTAGGGGGCACCGAACAGCTCTACTCGTTTATGCTGGCGCGCGATTTGCAAAAAGCTCAAGGGTTGAAACAACAGGTAAGTGTAATGTCACCGATTCTGGTGGGCACCGATGGTGTCAGGCGAATGGGTAAGAGCTTGGATAATTACATCGGCATCAGTGAAGCTCCCTATGAGATGATGAAAAAATTCATGCAGCTTTCGGATGACAGTATGCCGATGTTTTATGAACTGTTGACCGACTTTCCTCTTGAGGAAGTGAAGGCCATTCTGCAAGGGCACCCCAAAGAAGCCAAGGTGCAGCTGGCGAAAGCCATTATCAGCGAGTACCACGATGCCGACGCTGCAGACGAATCAGCAGAACGTTGGCAGCAGGAGATTGGTTCGGGGGGCAAGCCCTCTGAGATTCCTGTTGTCAAATTATCGAAGTCAGAGTTGAGCGAAGATGGGACTTTGCCCGCGGCGAACTTGCTGAAACAGGCAGGGTTGTGTGATTCGACCAGTAATGCCCGGCGTTCGATTCAGCAGGGAGGGGCCAAGATGGGGGAAGAGAAAGAAAAAATCGAAACCCATGATCAGGCGATTCCAGTCGAGTCAGGATTGCTGTTATGGGTGGGTAAGAAACGGTTCTGCCAGATCGAACTGGTGGATTAAGTTCGTTTTGAGCTGCGTCTGCCTGGTTTTGTGGGCAAAGAGGGGAATTGAATCCGCGCGGATTGCAATCGCCGACAATACTTCGTAAAACGATGGTTAAGCCGCTTAGTTAAGATACTTTTTGTTCTCCCATTTCGGTGTTTGACACTGCCCGTGTTTGACTCTGGCGGAGACAGTTACTTTTTTTGACGTACTACAGGAAGCAACAGTTATGGCAACAGGTTTTGGAATTGTCGGCTGTGGCATGATTTCGAATTTTCATGCAAAGGCACTCGAAGAGATTCGGGGCGCCAAGCTGGTCGCCTGCTTTGATCGATTTGCAGGATCGGCTGACAAATTTGCAGAAGCGAATGGTTGCACGGCCTATCATGATTTAGATGAAATGCTGGCAGATCCCGAAGTGGATGTCGTCACCATCTGCACGCCCAGCGGTGCGCATATGGATCCGGCAGTTGCTGCGGCGAACGCTGGCAAGCATGTGGTCGTTGAGAAACCGCTGGAAATAACACTCAAACGGTGTGATGCGATTATCGACGCCTGCAAGAAAAATAAAGTTCAGCTGACGACCATCATGCCATCACGGTTTGGTACCGCCAATCAGGAATTAAAAAAAGCGATCGACAAAGGTCGCTTTGGTAAACTGACAATGGGGGATACCTATGTCAAATGGTGGCGGACACAGGAATATTACGACAGCGGCGGATGGCGTGGCACCTGGCAAATGGATGGGGGCGGGGCCTATATGAATCAGGCGATTCATAATGTCGACCTCTTGTTCTGGCTCATGGGCGATGTAGCCGACGTCAACGGCATGACAGGCACTTTGGCTCACAAGCGGATCGAAGTCGAAGACACGGGCGTGGCGACCATTCGCTTCAAAAATGGCGCTCTCGGCGTGATTGAAGCCAGTACGAGTGTTTTTCCTGGACTGCTCAAGAAAACGGAAATCTCCGGTACGCACGGAACCGTCATTATTGAACAGGACGATGTCTTGCATTGGGAGTTTGCCAAAGAGAATGCCCGCGATGAAAAAATTCGAACGGACCTGGCAAAGAAGAGCGGCAATACCGGCGGCGCCAGCGACCCCTCTGCGATTTCTTACGCAGGTCATATGGAACAGTTGAAAGACTTTATCAAGTCGATCAAGACGGGGAAGAAACCGTTTGTGGATGGCAACGATGGTCGTAAGAGTGTCGAAATCATTCTGGCGATCTATCAATCTTCCTGGACCGGCAAGCAGGTTTCACTGCCTTTGAAACGAGATCCCAGGATCCCCAAGACATCAAAGAAAAAGTAAAACCGGAACGGATGTCAAATTCAAAAACAGGACGGGCATTGTATGCTCGTCCTGTTTTTTTATGGGGCCTTTTATCTGGCATCAGAGCGTGTTCTCACTTGAATTCGTAATTCGATGATGTCTTAGTTGAGACGAGTTATGTAAAAATAATATGTTCGATAGACAAAAGTCGATTGAGTGCCTGTCTGAAGAGAGAGTTTCAATATCTACGGGACATTTTTCGGAGAATGACATGCGACTCGGATTCAAATATTTCATGTTGGTAACCACGTTCCTTTTTGCAGGCGTTGTGTATGCAGACAATGAGAACAAAGAGGCGAAATCCGAATCCAAACCATTTCTGACGGTGCAGTTGGTCGACGAACAGGGCAAACCTGTTGTGGGCGCACAGACGGGGATGATTGCTCTTATCAACGGATACGATGAAGAGAACGGTGCTAACTGGAGTTTTGGGCATTTCGGACTCAAATCAGATTCCAATGGCCTCATTCATTTTCGTGATCCTGACAAATATCGTGGTATAGTATTTGCGCGCCATGCCGGGCGGGGACTCGTTGCCATCAAACGCACGGATCTCATTCAGGACAAAAAGTCGCCACTGGTCCTGACGATGTATCACGAATGTCATGTCACTTGGCAGATCAAGAGCAAGCAGCTTAATCAGATAGGGAAAAAAATCGGTCTGATTCGGGGACTCAGTGCTTCCGAGAATATATCCTGCCAATGGTGCAACGATACTGGCTCAACACTTCATTTTTTTCTACCACCGGGCGAATTCACATTGGTAAGTTCTGGAGAAAATATTAATCCGGTAGAAAAAAAGATTATCATCAAAGAGGGGCAAAAAGAATTTGATACAGGGGTGACCAACGCCGACGCCAAGCAATGGATTCTACTTGAAGGCAAGTCCGCACCAAAAATTACCGATGTTCGTGAATGGAAAAATGGACCGCCTGTCAAACTGTCGCAGCTGCGGGGTAAAGTCGTCATTCTAGAATTCTGGGGCTGGTGGTGTGGTCCTTGTATTCTTACAGGCATTCCTTCAATCTTCCAGCTCCAAGATGAATTTTCAAGTGAGGACTTGGTGATCATCGGCATCCATACACCGTATGGCGAGGATGACGAAGTGACTTCGGTCAAAGCGATGGATGAGAAATTGATCAATATTCAAAAGAATATCTGGAAGGGGAGAGAGATTGCGTTCCCGGTTGCCCTCACTCGCCTTCGAAAATTGCCCTACTCCCCTGGGGGAGAGCCGGTTGCGAATTCGAAAATGAGCGTCGACTATGGCATCGATGGCTTTCCGAGTTCGATCGTGATCGATCGCAACGGCAACGTCGTTGGGAAATGGGACCTGAGGGAAAAAGCAGGTCGCGATAAACTGAGAGCACTTTTGGAAGCAAAATAACAGACAGGCTTAAAAGACCTCGCTTTCAGGATGATCGGCAATGACCTGCTGCCGGTATAGTCGCATAATGGTGATAAAGCAGAGGAAGTCGTAGATAGTATGCGTGGTGATCGGAATCAGCAGGTTCTGAGGCGAGAAGAAGACGAGCAGCAGACTCAAGTAAACGCCCATCAGCGTGGCGACGATGACGTACAGGCGGGTGATGGAGTGGACAATGCCAAATAGCAGGTTTGTGAAGATGATGGCGAAAACGACGCCGTATTGAGTCGCCCATGATTGCAGGACGCCGCGAAACAGCATCTCTTCTCCGAGGCCGATAAAAATTGAGAGAATGAACAGCTCCAGAATCGAGCCATGTTCAATGCGGGGACCGAGTTCATCCATCAAGAACTGCTTGATCTTTTGAAATGCCTGGATGCGCGTGCGGACGGCGAACAGAAAAAACAGAAACATGGGCAGTGCTGCTGCGGCCCCGATGAAGAGGTCGGGCCAACTCCAGTTCAGGTTTTGCAGCGGACTGACGCCCAGCACCCAGCCCACACCAAAGGCAATGAAGATAAAGGCAATTGAGAACAGAGAGCCGCCCAGGATGAAGAATTGTTGTTCCTGTATGATGGTGTCTTCAATTTCTTCTTCGTCATCCGAATCAAACATAAGGGGGCGGTTCACTCTCTATCAATGGATTTTTCTTGATTATAGCATCGAATTGGCGGAATCCAAATCGGGCAAGCCTAACCAAGGTTACCGAGTCTTCCTGTTTTATCGGCGGGGGGACTGATTCGAAACTGCATCTTGCAGAAACTCACCATCTCGAATACATTTTCCCAATCTTAACAGGATGTTTTGTGAATAGCAGGCTTCTCAGCGGTCGGCGTTTGAGATTGCCGCTTGTTTCTGTTTCCGCAGTTTCTCTTTTTCTTAAGAAGCGGTAGTGCAAGGATGCTGCACCGTTTACGTCAATGGCTCTGTCCTGACTTGGCGATCGATCTGGGAACGGCTAATACAATTGTAGCCATCCAAGGCGAGGGGATTGCGCTGGACGAACCCTCGGTGGTGGCGTTGCATAAGGGAAGCCGCAAGATTCTGGGTAAAGGAACTGCGGTTGGAAAACTGGCCAAGCAGATGCTGGGCCGCACACCAGACAGCATTATCGCCGTCCGTCCGCTGAAAGATGGCGTGATCACGGATTTTGAGCTCTGCGAAGCGATGCTGCGTTACTTCATTCACAAGGCCCGCCATCATTCGCGCGGGTTGAGACCTCGTGTGGTGATCGCAGTACCGGGCAGTATTACGCCGGTTGAAAAACGCGCGGTGTTTAATAGTGCGGAACGGGCTGGCGCGGGGCGTGTGTATCTGATTGAAGAATCGAAGGCAGCCGGAATTGGCGCCGGCTTACCGATTTCCGAACCGATGGCGAGCATGGTCTGTGACATTGGCGGAGGCACCAGTGAAGTCGCCATCATGAGTCTGGGCGATACCGTGGTCAGCAATTCGGTTCGAATTGGCGGCGATAAATTCGATGAAGCCATCGTGGAATATATGAAGCAGCATTTTTCATTGCGGGTGGGTGTGCAAACGGCGGAAGAACTCAAACTGGAACTGGGCAGTGCTTACCCGTTAGAGCAGGAATTGACGGGCGAAGTGAAAGGCCTGGATATTATCAGCAGCATTCCACGGAAAGCCATCGTGACCAGTGAAGAGCTCCGCGATGCGTTACATGGTCCTTTGGAATCGATTTTGAATTGCTGTAAGCTGACAATCGAACAATGTAAGCCGGAACTTGTGGCAGATCTGGCTGACAACGGAATGGTGCTCACGGGGGGCGGTGCTTTACTGCGGGGGCTTGAATATTACATGACCGAGCAATTGGGAATTCCGGTGCGCGTGGATGAAGACCCGCTGCGGACTGTGGCGCGGGGAACTGCGATTTGCCTGGAACACCTGAGTCAATGGCGACACGCCTTCGATAATGGCGAAGGTGATTTTTAAGGGACGGGCCGCAGTAAATGAAACGCGAGACGCGCTCATCGGAGATGAAGCTGGTATTGCTGGCGATGCTGACAGGCATCGGTCTGTATGCGGTGCCGTCTGCCTATTCGAGCCGCGTCTACAATCTGGTTCGTGATGCTGCCAGGCCGGGACTGGTTCTGGTTCAGCAGATCAAAGACTGGGAGTTTCCTGCTGATAAAGAAACACCGGAAACGTCATTCGTTCAACAACTCGAATCAAAATTATCAGACGCAGAGCAGGAAAACCGGCGGCTTGAGTTGCACGCATTGCAGTTGTCCGAAGAAGTGCAGCGGTTGAAACAAACAGGGGTTCCCGATTATCAAACGCAGGCTAGCGAGCGTTTGCTGGTGCCTGATTTAATCGCAGCAAACGTTCTGGGTGAGTCATCAATCGCCTTGCTAAGAGAAGGGCAATTACTGAATCAGGGAAATGCGCAGGGGGTCCTTGAGTCTGCCTTCGTGTTACAGTCAGATCAGCCGTTGATTGATCAGGGAGCCGAGCAGGGGATCAAAGCCGGTTATTCACTCTATGCGGGGAAGGCAGTCATTGGAAAAATCAGCAAGGTCGGACGTTGGACGAGCAGTCTGATTCCGATCACATCGGTGAAGTATCGTGGATCAGCGCGGATTGCCCGCAAGACCGATCAGGGTTTGCAATGGGGCACCGATGGGATTCTCGTCGGAATGGGGGAAGGGAAATGTCAGTTGTTGCAGATTCCTCCGACCGAATCGATTCAGGTGGGACAGGAAGTTTATACGGGAGAAGTCGATCGTGAACTTCCGCTGAGTATGCAATCGACGTTGGGGCAGCCAATGTATTACGGTCGCGTGATTGAAGCGGAACTTCCCCGAGGAGCCCCTTACTGGAAGGTTCTCGTTGAGCCGGCGGTCACGCTTTCTGATGTAAAACAGGTGAGTGTACTCCGGCAGATTATAAACCCGCGACGAATGTTAGCGAACTGAGGAAGGAACCAGAGTGTGAAATTTTTCAGTTTATTGATCTTTGGCTATCTTATGCTGATCATTCAGATCAGCCTTGTGCCCAGTGGTGCCGTTGAAGGGAGTCGTCCTAACCTGATGCTGCTGGTATTGTGCTTTGCTTTGTTCTGGTACCGAGATGCGCGGGTCTTTTTCTGGGTGATCATGACGGGGCTCATTTATGAGACCTTCGATGCGGCGATTCCGGGTACGGGTATTTTATTGCTGACGTGTCTGGTCTGGCTGGCGTACCGCATCCAGTTGCATTTTCAGATCCGTTCGCTGTTCAGTCGATTTGTGCTGATGGCGTCACTGACGTTTGTCTTTGACAGTCTGTTTCAGGTTCTGAATCGACTGGAAGTGAAGGCGTTCCCCGATCTGTTTTTATTGACGCAGCAGGCAGCCGGGAATGCGCTCTATACCGCGGTTGCGGGACTTGCTTTTCTGGTCTCAGTCAAAATTATCCAGCGGCTGGTTCCCATTGATTTTGAGCCGCATCTGCATCAGGGAACCGGGTATGAAAGCCGCTATTCCCACTGATTGAATTTCCGATCACGATCTTATCAAGAATGATTTTTTATCCGTATGCGAAACCGGCCTGGCAATGATCATCTGAGTTCAGACAGCGATGCTGCGGGGCAGTCGTTTCAGGTGGATCGTCTGCCCGGCGTGCGGGTGTTTTTGTTGGGATTGTTGCTGATTGCGCCGCTCTTGGCAGTGAGCGGGCGTCTGCTATTCATTCAATTAATGAATGCGGAGCATTTTTATTCTCAGTTTGGCCGGACGACGGAATCGTTTGAAACGATTCCCAGTCGTGACGGGCGGATTGTGTCAATTGATGGCCGCGTGTTGGCGTTGGATGTAGAACGCTTTGATCTGCAGGCTCATTATCGCTGGCTCGAAGAACCGCCGAATCAACGCTGGTTAAAGCAGCAGGCATTGATGCTTTTAGAGCCGGTGGATCGTCGTAAACAGGACAAGGTCGAAGCCGCCAAAGAAAAGGTATTGGCCCGCCGTCAGCAACTGTGGGATGAGTTGGCGCTGGTGATGCATTTGACCCCAGAGGAATTAATAGAGTCACGACGCGGGATTCAAAAACGGGTAGAGACGATCATTGAAAGCGTGAATCAGAGAGCGTTACAAAAACAGGCTCAATCTCCGTCTGTGGATGTGGCTGCTGAATCGAAAGCAGCCGACGAACCGGATCGCCTGACTGCGTTCTGGGCGCTTCTAAAAGAGACACTGACCCGGCCACCCCGCCGTCCGAAACGAGATCGAATTGTGGTTCGCGAGGAACTCGATTATCACACGATTACATCAGAAATCCCGCGGGAAATTGCATTGGCGATTTCAGCTCATCCGGAGCGGTTCCCGGGCATCAACATCCAAATCGCGACCTTGCGTGAATATCCACAGAAGACAATCGCCCCGCATGAAATTGGGATTCGTCACCGCATCGATGAAAAAAATCTGGCCACTCGCAAACAGCGATTCCCGGAAGGAGATCCCCTGGATTATCAAGAGGGAGATCGAATCGGCAAGATGGGGGTCGAGCGAACATACGACCGTTATTTGCGCGGGCTGCGTGGGTTGAAGCGGGTGGTCAAAAATCGGCAGGGAGAGATCATTCGCACGGAAGTAATCCGCGAGCCCAAGTCGGGCGATGATGTCGTTTTGACTTTGAATACTCAATTGCAAGGGCAGACGCAGGATCTGCTGGATCAGTCTTTGACGGATTTAGAACAGAGTGCGGATGAGAAACCGGAGAATTCGCTCGATATTTCATCCGGCGGCTGTGTGGTGGTGTTGGATGTTCGAACTGGTGCGATCGTCGCAACCGCCTCCGCACCGCGTTACGACCTGAATTTGTTGTTGAGTCCCTCGCATGAAGAGTGGCAGGCAGTGTTGAATAATCCGAAACGTCCTCTGTTTCCGCGGGCGACTCAGATGATGCTGCCTCCTGGTTCAACGTTCAAGACGCTGACTTCGATTGCGTTGTTAGAGAGCGGCAAGATCGATCCAGATGAATATTATGCTTGTCGCGGCTATCTGGATCGCCCCGATCGACACCGCGATTATATTTTTCGGCATTATGGTGTTGGGCACAACGATATTAATTTGTCGCAGGCGTTATGCCAGTCTTGCAACGTGTATTTCTTTCAGGCAGCGCGCACGATGGGGCCGGAAATGATCTGCCATTGGGCCAGCCAATTGGGCTTTGGCAAACCAACGGGCATCGACATTCCCGGCGAACGAGGGGGGCACCTGCCTGATCCTTCAACCAAAAAGAAAAAAGGGAGTTCTCCCTGGTATCCTGGCGATACACTGGGCATTGCCATTGGTCAGTCACGCTTGACAGTGACTCCGCTGCAGATTGCCCGCTTGATGGCGGTGGTTGCCAATGATGGAGAACTGATTGTTCCACACTTGGGGCACAGTATCGTGCCTTCTTCAGAATCGTCCACAACCACGCGGCAGATGATTTCCTTTCCGCGTCGCTATGTGAGTGGCATCCATCCCGGCACATTGGAGCGGGTGCGTGAGGGGTTGATCAATGTCGTTGCACACCCCCGGGGAACGGGTTATAAAACCGTGCGGATGAAGGAAATTACGATTGCCGGCAAAACGGGAACGGCTGAAACCGGTGGCGGGAAAAATGACCACGCCTGGTTTGCGGGTTTCGTGCCTGCAGAGCGACCGAAGTATGCGTTTGCGGTTGTGATTGAACACGGCGGCTCCGGCAGCCGCGTGGCGGGACCGGTAGCGCAGAAGCTGGTTCAGTTAATGTTGGATACCGGTTTGCTGACGCCGACAGCCGGTAAGCTGCAAGCGAACTGATTCTCTCAGGTCTATTTCTTTTTCTGTTGGGGAGCGATCAAGGCCTGAGGTTGATCGATGTGCAGATAGTGGCCGTGGTCGGCGGTGAGGATGACGACCGTTTCGTCCCAGTTGCTGTTTTTCTCAACCCAGTCGGTAATCACCTTGAACGCGGCGTCTCCACTTTTGACGGCACCGATGGAGTTATCAAGATTGTTATCGTGGTTGGCCCAGTCGACATCGCCGGCTTCGACCAGCAGCCAGAAGCCTTGTTTGTTTTGACTGAGAACCTGCAGTGCCGAGTCGGTCATTTCTGCCAGCGTGGGGTTTTCCAACTTATCTGCTTCGGAATAGACTTCGGCGCTGTTTTTTAATCCTGGTGCGGGTTGGTAGTCACCGTTGGCGGTCTGATATGGGAGATGGGCAGAATATTTTCCGACACCATATACGCCCAGCAGTCGTGTTTTATTCTTAACTGCATTTTCAGTTGCCTGTTTGAGTTCCTCACTGCCTTTGCGCTTGGGAGTCCGAACGGCGACCGTATATTTGCCACCATTTTTGACGTCTGCTTGCTTCAGTGTGTCTTCAGTAATGTATTTCCAGCCGGGCGTGAAATTATTTCCATGTGATTTGGAACCCGTCGGTTTTTCAATCGTACCAAAACCACCGCCCAGGACGACGTCCATGCCGGGAAGTGGTTCCCCCGGATGGGAAATGGAAGTTTGGCCGACCAGATCGCGTGCCAGGTCCTGATAGTCATTGCGGCTGACGTTATGGGCATAGGCGGCGGCAGGTGTGGCGTGCGTAATGGGAACGCTGGTGACAACACCGACCGCGTAGCCTTTTTGTTGTGCTTGATGCGCGATGGTCGTTACAGGTGCTCCTGTAGGATCAACATTGATGGCATTGTTATAGGATTTAATTCCCGCTGTCATTGATGTGGCGGTGTTGGCAGAATCGGGATATGCGTGTTCGCCGTAATTGTTTTTCGCGCTTCCAATCAGGTATTTTTTATCGTTGCCGGGAGTCCAGGGGTTCGGGCCGCCTTTAGTGGCGTTATAACCGCCGCGCATTTTGCCACCCGGGTTGGTCACTCTTTGCTGGTTGACGTCGACGTTCGATCCCGCATTATGCGGGGCGGTTACCATGTAACCAAACTGGGATGTACCAGCGGCCGGGTAATCCTGGAAATGGAATCCGGTGCCGCGTCCGCTTTGATAATTATCTTTACCGGTATAAGACAGGGCGGCTGCTTTGGTCGTCTGCCAGTCCATGCCATCGAAGACAAACAGAATGATGTTCTTCTTGCCTGCTTTCAGTGCCGCTTGCTGCATGTTATACAAATTGGTCTGGTCCAGATATTCTGCCTCCGGATTCACACTATTCTCTGGCAGGAAACCGTAAATGGTTTCCAGTGCTTTTTTGTTGCGATAGGGGCTGTTCTTACCGGTATAGGAATTCAGATCGAGTCCTTGGGGATTCCCTTTGGTACCAAAGGTGTAAACGGGAATCAGACGTAATGAATGGTTGGACCACTGGGTGTAGTTTTCGGGATCGAAGCCCCAATGTGCCACGGGGCTTTTTTTGTTTTGTATCGCAGTCGTCTGGATTTTTCGGATGTGATCCGCGCCCGGTTTTTCTGCAGAAACAGTCGTAACGATTGCCAGTAATATCAGCACTAACAGGCTGGAAGAAACAGCGCGGTTCATTTGATCCTCGGAGTATTTATTAACCAGTAAGTAACGGGAGGAAAACAGGCAGGTCAGACTCTATTATAGCCAGAGGCATGCGGGGTTTGTAAATAGTCCAGATGTGAACCCTGCGTTAAGTTTTGAAGTTTGGTAAGGTACCTTGATGTTTTCAGTGGAAACAGACTCGAAAGAGGGGCAAGCCAGAGAGGAACAAGCCAGAGAGAAAAAATAGTGCGGTTGTGCTTTAGCTGGGGGGATAAAAAATCCTGCCCAACGACATGCGCTGGACAGGATTGTGATTCGCAGAAGCTGAGAAAAACATCGGACTTAATTCAGTTTGAAGTCGATCACATTCTCTCCTGTGGCTTTGACATCAGCAGTGAGCCCTGATTTTTTGGGGTCTCCATAAGCAGGAGGGATCGCCGGTTTCGCTTTGTCGGTCTTGGCTCCTGCTGTACCCGGCATGGGAATTTCGCCGCCTGGTGTAATCGTGACCGTATGTTGGCCTGGAGTGGCGCCGGGGGCCTTTCCCGTTTTGAGTGTATAAGCGCCCGATTGGTCTGTTCTACCAACCGCAGAGGGGCCTGATTTGGGTAAAAACACGATGGTTGCGTCCGAGATTGGATTGCCTGCAATCGTCACGACCCCCTTAACTTCAACGGTTTTCGGTGTGTCATTGGGGGCACCGCTACAACCTGTCGTGAAAACAAGAATTAGAGAGAACAGTAAGCCAGCAAATTTTCGCATATCGACCTCTTGATAAAAACACAGCCTGCCCAACTTTCATTAAACAGGCTGCATTGAATTTTAAATCAGATTCAACAGAACGTTCCTGATTGGCTTAGAATTCGCCAATGGTTTCTGCGCCTTGAATGGACGCCAGGGCACGATACGTTCCGGTGTCGATGTTTTCACTGACAAACCGAACGGCGCCATCACCCATTAAGAAATGAGCACCCCCGACATGCCGACTGGCAAAGGAATAATTGTAGGGCCAGTCTCCTGAAGTATAAGTGTTGTTAGCATAATGATTCAAAGGGACAGCACAGGTTGCTGTACTACCATTGAACCACCACCACCAGGAGTGACTACATTCTCGGGGAAGGGCTTCCCCCACAAATAATGTCGAGCTGAGTCCATCAGAGACATCGCGCACCTTGGTCGTGTTGACTTTGCTGCCTCCGTTTCGACACATAAAACCGTTACCCCAGTCGAGTCCATGTGTACCACTGGCAACATTGGCGTTGCGTCCTGTTGGATCGGAATGAATAAATGATCCCCATGCCCAGTTATTTCCTGAAACCGCCTTATAGCTGGTAATAGCTCTCTCACCACCGACATTGGCACGACCTCCTAAAATGCCACTCTCCACGCCCGGGTCAGTCGGACACAGCATGACTGTGAGAATCGTTTTTGAGACTTCGTCATTATTCGGATCTGACAAAGGTAGCCCATGATTGATTTTATTATAGACATTGGCCTGATCGATAAAGGGGAGCATATAGGAAATCCAGCTCATGCCCCGTTGTGTGGCATCATAACCACCATCAAGTGTGTGCTTGTAACTCATCGGAAACATGCTGTGAGTTTCATGGTAATTGTGTAGTCCCAGCCCGATTTGTTTCAGGTTGTTTTTACAGGTACTTCTGCGGGCTGCTTCACGGGCCTGTTGGACTGCGGGGAGTAGCAGGGCGATTAAAATCGCGATGATGGCGATGACCACCAGTAGTTCAATTAACGTAAAAGCGCGTCTCGGCAATTGATTCGTTGGCACGTTTCTCTCCTTGGTCATTAAGAATAGATAAAGGATAAAAGGCGACGAAAGTTCGTCATCGAAATGGCAAGTAATCTGCTATCAAAAAAGTAATCAGAATAGATAGAATTGAGTTTCGTTTAGAAGCACAAAGCCCCCGCATCAATGCATTTAGCTATGTGAATTTGTTGATGCTTTATTCAAGTCTACAGTGATTTGAATTATTCTGCCAATGTATTCAGTTGATTAATGTGCGGTTTTAAAAGATTGTACGTTTGGTCTGTGAAAGGTTAACTTTTATCATTTGTCAACCGATTCTAGAGATCAATACCAGAAGACCCTGTTCCGAGTGTGATCAGTCGGAAACCTCCCGAAGCTTTCAGGGCCGGGGCAATCATTGAACCAGGGCAGACGCATCACGATGGAAAAGTGAGTCACTCCGGGGCTTGTGCCTGCTCCTGGACTCAGAGGGTGATGTTGGCAAGATAGCGCACGATGTCTGTCTCGCTGATCGGTGGCTTTGGGGGCAACACGAGTGATGGAAAAGCCGTGCAAGTCATTCACTCACAGAAGGCGTTGCGAGAGAAAGCTGTGAGTTGCTTTGGAGATATACCAGGAATGGGATCGCGATGATCTAGACACGCCTTCTTACTTCAATTCAGCGAGTGGCTTGTACGTGTTGGCAGGGATCGTGTTTCACTGCTAACGAAACCCATCCTGGTGATTCATGGTCGGGATCGGGGTATTTATTTCATGTCCAGGTCGAATGTATTTTCGCCTGCTTTGACAGTAAATGTCACACCGCTTGTTTCTGGATTCCGGTATTTCTTAGGAATTTCGGGCCATTCTTTTTCGGGAAGCTCTTTACCGGTGTTGACCGCTTCCGCTTCAGCTGGTGTCAATTCAACAGTCGGCGGTGTCACGCCAATCTGATAGTCGCCGACTAATATGGCATCCTCACGTCTCATGCGGAGTGCATATGATCCATCTGCGGCAATGGCACTTGATGCTGTGATTCCCTTGTCTTTGTGTAGGAAGACAATCGATGCGCCTTCAGAGACAGGCTTTCCATTAAATGTGACTTTGCCTGTTACCGTTCCGGTGTCACCCTCTGGTAGCGTGCTTCCACCACCACAGCCAACAAGACACAGCGTCGCCAATACCAGCCCACTCATGAAAACCTGTTTTGGTTGATTCATCATGAATAAATTGTGCATTTCTTCCCTTATTTTCTATCTGTATATAATCCAAGGAGGTATGAATGAGAACTCAAAGCGGTGAGGTCATTGACCTGAAAAAAAATGCAGGCGGACATAGACTGCCCGCCTGCAAGATGAAGATCAGAATTCGCCGAGTGGCTTTCCATCGTCACGCGTTGCTAAACGTCGTAACGTCTGCATATCGATATTTTCACTGATAAATCGGACGGAACCATCACCCAGCAATGCATGCACGCCTCCGACGTGTGGAGAGTAAATGCCGTTGTTGGGGCCATCGTTATTTCCGACTCCCGGCAAGGTGTTATCGACAGTATTGGGGGGATAACGAATTGTCGTCAGGTTGAAGGTCCGGTTTTGTCCGGTTTCACCACCGTCGGCCGTTCCCATCATAAAGCCATGGTTACTGTTGACTTGCACCGGATTATCAGCAGTATCGCGGAAATAATCGGAGCACTCACTAACCACGATAATGTTTGTGGTTCCATCACTAATGTCTTTAATGGAGATACATTTATTCTGAAGCAAAACCCCGCCGCGTGCTTTGATGCCGCCAGCAACGACTGAAGTACAACATCCAGTATAAGCGTATTCGTTGTGAATGGATGCATTGGTGAACCCGTTGCCGTTGGTAGCTCCTGAAATTCCGACATAGTGTGGGCGGAGCGTCCAACCGCCACCGGTGTCGTGCGTGAATTTTGCCATGGGACTGGAAGGACAGACCATTAAGGGAATCGTGACACGGTTAGCAACCGCGCCATTCCCAGCATATCCGGAGTGGGTCACTTCCATATTCAATTTATTGTAGAGCGGCGCTTGATCCATATAAGGCAGAATGCCAACCCACCAGGAAACTCCCCAGCCGCCTGTCTGGTCTCTTCTTGCACCAAGAGGAAAGCATTTGTAGTTATCGTGGTAGTTGTGGTGGGCAAGGCCGATTTGCTTGAGGTTGTTTTTGCAGCTTGATCGTCTAGCTGCTTCACGTGCCTGTTGAACGGCGGGCAGAAGTAGAGCAATCAAGATTGCGATGATCGCAATCACCACGAGTAGCTCAATGAGAGTAAAACCACTTTTTCGTACCGAGCGCTAGAATGATTTCATGGACCTTCTCCTTAGAAAAATTATATATAATATATTGCCTGACTCTATAAATAGAACACCTTTCAGGAAACTTGAACTTCACTGGAGTAGAGAGAATGTAGGAGTATTGCTTAGTTATACTAGCATTAGAGATGACTTATGAACTGCTTCTAACTAACAATCTATAACAGAATACTCGTAAATAGCAAACATAAACACCTTCTTTGATGCGTTATTTTGTTTAACGATTATCGGGAAGTTGTTTGTCCCATTTCAGTGTCAGTAAACTGGTTTAAATGGACATTTGAATGTTATTGCCTGTTTATTGAGCAAATTTATGGAATGGTATATGGTTTGCATTATTAAGAGATTCTGATTTCAGATAGAATCTGTAATGAATACCATCCTCAATTCAGGAACTTAAGATGACCCCTCGGGAAGTGCTCGCCCTCTGTCGTGAACGTGAAATCCAAGCCATTGACCTGCGGTTCATGGATTTTCCCGGTACACAAAAACATTTCACGATTCCTGCTAAGATATTGGCAGAGAAGAGTTTCGAAGATGGTTTCGGTTTCGATGGCTCTTCGATGCGCGGCTGGAAGGCGATTAATGAAAGTGACATGCTGGTCGTTCCCCAGCCCGAGACAGCATTTGTCGACCCCTTTATGTCCCATACGCTGGTGATGACCTGTAACATTCAGGATCCGATTACCCGGGAAGACTATGCCAAAGATCCGCGCAATGTTGCCCGAAAAGCAGAAAGCTATATGCGGTCCACAAAAATCGCGGATATCGCCAATTTTGGACCGGAAGCCGAGTTCTTTATTTTTGATGATGTCCGATTCGATCAGAACGAGCATGAATGCTACTATCATGTAGACAGTATCGAAGGGCAATGGAACCGGGGCAAGCCGGGCAGTGGTTCAAATGCGGGATATAAAATTCGCTATAAGGAAGGTTATTTCCCTGTTCCGCCGGCAGATACGTTACAGGAAGTGCGGACGGAGATGATGCTGGCGTTGATGGATTGCGGCGTCGATGTTGAAGCACAGCACCATGAAGTGGCGACCGCTGGTCAGTGCGAAATTGACATGAAATATGCGCCACTGTTAAAGACGGCTGACAACCTGTTACGTTACAAGTACATTGTTAAAAACGTAGCCGCCAAACATGGTAAAACGGCGACATTCATGCCGAAGCCTCTCTGGAACGATAATGGTTCCGGCCTGCATTTGCATATGTCTCTCTGGAAAGAAGGGAAGCCATTGTTTGCCGGTTCCCGCTATGGCGGGCTCAGTGAGATGGGCATGTATGCGATGGGAGGAATTCTCAAGCATTCGGCTGCGTTGTTTGCATTTTGCTGCCCGACAACCAACAGTTATAAGCGTCTGATTGCCGGCTATGAAGCGCCCATCAATCTGACTTACAGTTACCGCAACCGTTCGGCGGCGATTCGTATTCCGGTTCACAGTCCACACCCTGAAAATAAACGGTTTGAGTTCCGTTGCCCCGACTCTTCTTCAAATCCGTATCTGGCAATGTCGGCTGTGTTGATGGCGATGCTGGATGGCATTCAAAACAAAATCGATCCCGGTCACCCTCTGGAAAAAGATATCTACGATCTGAAGCCAGATGAACTGGCCGAACTGCCCGCAGTGCCTGGTTCATTAGAGGAAGCCTTGCAGGCCTTGCGAGACGACCATAAGTTTCTCCTGGTAGGCGATGTGTTTACTGAAGACGTGATCGATACCTGGATCTGGTACAAGACCACTCAGGAAGTGGCCGCCCTTCGCGAGCGTCCCCATCCTTATGAATTTGCCATGTACTACGATATTTAAGTAGTGGCATGCGGGCAGAAGCTTTCGTAATGGTATTATGATCGCGATTGGGAGAGATTCTGATTAAGGGGCCACGTGCATAGTGGGATATTGATCAGAGCCTGGCGAGCTTTCTGAAATGACAGTCTTTCAAGTGTGTGAATCTGGACTGTTATCTTAAAGATAATTTGCTCCAATTTTATCTAATCTCTATGGATATTAATGTATTCCCCTCCTCGATGAACCGATATGCAATGATAGATGCTTAGGGATTTGATGGTTCCCGTCCTCGTGCTACTTTCGTTTCGCTGGTTCCTACATTATGAAGCTCTATCAACTGATTTATGTCAGTAAAAGTCTTGGTTCGATGTCAAAGGTGGGATTGAAACAGATCTTGAAGTCTGCCTGTCGGAACAATCTAAATCAGGGTATCACAGGGATCCTGGTTTATGATCGTGGTCATTTTTTTCAGGTTCTGGAAGGTGGTTACAATGATGTGGAAGCCGTCTTTTCCCGGATTCAAAAGGACAAGCGGCACTGCCGCGTCAACCGCATCATCTCTTACCCGGTTCAGGAACGCCTTTTTCCAAATTGGAGGATGGGCCTGTATGATCTGGATGATTCAACAGAGTTCGATTTCTATAAACTGAAAAAGTGCATGAAATCACTACATGAGATGACCTCGGTCAACCAAAAGCGGTCTCTGGCGAAGTATGCCTTAAAAATCTTTATTGAGCTCAAAGGGAAGTCGACAGAACAACCAGAAGACTTGATTGAGATGGACTAATCAGGAGAAAACAACATTGGCAATGGCGAAGCGATTTCAGCTTGCGCTACGATCCTGCTCGAAGCGGTAAGGTGATTTCGTGCCTCTGATATTTGACGTGCTGTTTTGTGTCTAGCCGCTTTACTCAGAACCCTTTAGTTTCATAGCGATCATTCGTTTGCTCAACTGCGATTCTGTAGCAAAACGGAGTTTTCAGATGCCTTGCCAAGCCTGCTATGTTACAATATTTCCAGGCTGGGTCTGACCCCGCTTGTTGAAAACTGCTTCTGAACCTCGCACCCGTTCCTGGAGACGTCCTCATGAAAAATGCACCCGGCATTTTATTTTTTGTTGTGATCCTATTTTCTCATCAAGTTGGTCACACAGGCGATCCAGGGTTACATGATGGATGGCAGGCGATGACGCCTCGTGAAGAACTGCGTCCGAACATATCCTGGGATGCGGACGCTGGCCTGAATCAACAGGGAGCCTTTCTCATCCAGGCAGATGGGCGGGAAGGCTTGATGGGACACATCCAGAAGACATTCCCTGTCGAAGGGGGGAAGACTTATGAATTCACAGCGCTGCGAAAAACGGAAGGCATCAATCTTGTTCGTCGTGCCGGGGCGGCCCGTTTGATCTGGCTTGATCAAAACGGGAAACGCATATTGCGGGATAAGCCATCGTTCGCTTCCTATCGACCTGGTGAGCGTCCGCGGGCGGAACCGGAATTTCCAGGCGATCGGGAGACGACTTCAGGCTGGACGAAGGTTTCCGGGATCTACCGAGCTCCTTCGCAAGCGGGGCAGGTTCAGGTCGAGTTGCATTTTCGCTGGGGCCCACCACATTCACAAATTCAGTGGAGCAATATCAGCTTCAAACAGACAGACGATCTCAAGCCACGTGTTGTACGACTGGCGACGATCCATCATCGGCCACGGGAAGGGAAAAAACCGAGTGATAAGCCGGCGCAGTTTGCGAAGTTAATTGAGCAGGCTGCAGAGCAGAAAGCGGATCTGGTGGTGTTGCCTGAGTCCATTACGGTTTACGGAACCGGGCTCTCTTATGCCGAATCTGCCGAGCCGATTCCCGGTCCCTCCACCAAGTACTTTGGTCAGCTGGCTAAAAAACATAATCTGTATATTGTGGTTGGGCTTTACGAACGGGCGGCGCATCTGGTTTACAATGTGGCGGTGTTGCTTGGCCCTGACGGAGAAATTGTCGGCAAGTATCGCAAAGTCACACTGCCGCGCGGCGAGATTGAAGGGGGCGTCACACCGGGTCACGAGTATCCGGTGTTTGAAACTCGTTTCGGAAAAGTCGGCATGATGATTTGCTACGACGGTTTCTTTCCAGAAGTGGCTCGCGAACTAAGCAAAAATGGCGCCGAGGTGATTGCCTGGCCTGTCTGGGGCTGTAATCCAATGTTGGGTGCCGCGCGTGCTTGTGAGAATCATGTCTACGTTGTGAGCAGTACTTACACGGACGCTTCATCCAACTGGATGATCTCTGCGATTTACGGTCAGGATGGAAAGCCGCTGGCACAGGCCAAAGAATGGGGGACCATAGCGATCACCGAAGTGGACCTGAATCACCCGTTGTATTGGCAAAGTCTGGGCGATTTTAAATCCCAGATCGAACGGCATCGCCCCGTTGTTGACACGAAACCGTAACTGACCACCGAGCACGCATTCCAAGCTGACCCCGCGAGTGGATACATGGGGCCGCCTTACTGCAACACGGATTGGGCGTGTTTTTCTGGAATTGAATCAGCACCGTCGGACAAGCCGATCGGTGGCACACGGGAGTCTGATCTGATGTTCGCGATCCTACTCGTTGACATTGCTACGGGAATGATTGCTACCACGAAAACGCACGAAAGAATGGGTAGGCCCGAATGTAATTCGGGGCTACCCGGTTATTTAAAGGTAGGGGCAGTACCCGTGTGTCTGCCCGCCTGGCGGGATTCAACTCTGTATTGCCGTCTGGATGGGACCAGATAAAAGATTCGTGCCCAGTAAATCGCGTTGATTAGTCTTAACTCAGCCAACGCAATTTATTTACTGGTTTACGGGAAGCAGTCAGCGATGTTCTGGATGGTGCCTCCACCTGACAGGTTGATGGTGGCGCCATTGTTATTCGGTGAGAGATTAGGCAAGTCTTCCACATTGATGGTACCACCGACGGCAGCAAAGAAGTCGAGTGCGGTATCGGAGTTATTCCCCATGACCTCCAGGCAGAGTGTGTCGGGTGAGAATACCGCGACATCAAGTCCTCTGCCACCGACGCCGGCACTGCCGAATAATGTGTTGGTGTTGACCTGAATGCGGGCATTGGCACCGACGCCACCATTCATCAGGATTTCGATGCCATCGTCGAAAACACCGCCTGTTTGCGCAATGCTGTTGCTCGTGATAAAGATGTCATGGTCGGTACCGCGATCGATGTCAATGGCGATGCCATCACCAAACAAGGCTGCAAGGTTGTCGTCAGAGATTGTGTTTTGACTGATTGTAGTATTTGTGACTCCGGTCGTATTCACATTCAGATAGATTCCAGCACCAAACAGGTTGACCAGATCATCCGAGTCGATTGTGTTTTGCGCGATGGTCGTTGTGGCAGAACCGTTGTTATAGATTACGCCAATCCCGTTGCCGAAGACTCCTGCCGTATTTTGAATCATATTACCGGTGATTGTGGTGGTCATGGCACCGGTCGAGTTGCCCGTGAAATCAATCCCGTCTCCAAAGGCATTCAGGATACTGGTAATCTGGTTGCCTCGGATGCGTGTTGTCACATTGCCGGCGGTGGTGGAGACTTCGATTCCCGTACCAGCCAGCGCTAGCACACTGGTAATGATATTATTATCAATGTCGACGGTCGCATCTCCACCAATTTCCACATCAATAGCATCATCGAAGGCGGTCAGAACACTGCGGATGGTGTTTCCGCTGATCGTACCATTTCCGGACCCATTGAGTACCGCGATCGCATCAATGCCCGAATCTTCGATTGTATTGGACGAGAAATCGAAATTCGTCACGTTCTGAGCAAAGATCCCTTCCGTCGTGGGCGTGTCAATGGTTGTGTTTTGGATCGTAATATTTTGTGAATTGGTAGCAGTAACGCCGGTCGCTCCACTATTCGTCAGAGTTCCCCCGTTGAGTGCAAAGCTGCCGGTTAGATTATCAATCAGGACGGAGTCCCCGCCAGCATTCGTACTATTGAGATTGTTAATGGTAATATTCGCTGAGCTATTGCTGACGTTGACCGACGTTGTACCATTGGTCGTTGTGACCTGACCAAATTGAATCGTGCCGCCTGCATTCTGGATATCGATACCATCGCCGTTGGTATTCGTAATCGAACTATTGGTAAAGGTTACGTTTCCATTACCCCCAGAAATCAATACGCCTAGACCACCGGATTTGGTAAGAGGCGTCTGGTTGAATGTGGCGGGGCCTGTTAAATTTGACAGGCTGATTGCCGTACCAGCTCCGGTATGATTGATCGTATTGTTAGAGACCATCAGGTTACCCACGCCGTTGGCGATAATCGAAGAACCAGCGCCGGTTGTTGTAATATCAAAGCCGGACAGCACGCTGCGGTTATTCAGTGTGAAGCTACCCGTGAGTTGTGGATTCACGCCGGTATTGGAGTCGGGCAGTTGGATCTGTCCGATGGTGGAAGTGATGAACTGCGTCGGTCCTGCTGAGAGGACCTGCGTATTGCCTGCGAGGGTAAAGTCGCCTGTTTCCATACCGTTACGGTGATCATAGACAACGACATCGCCCTGTTGTGTTCGCGGATCAGCAAAGGCGGCTGCGAGTGTGGCGTAGGGGTCTTCGTAGGAACCATCGCTGTTGCCACCGGTGGCAACGTGCATGAAGTAAAAGGGCAGTCCCGTGGTCGGATCGATGATCAGTCCGCCATTCGGGTCTTCAATTTTCTGATTGTCGACGACGATATTGCGGAGTCGTTCCGGGGTTTCCCCAAGTCGATCCCAGGCTTTCAAGTCGGAACGAGGGCCTCCTCGCAAACCTGAAATGCTGGGCCACTGGATGCCGACGGCAAAGTTGACCGTCGTGTCGAAAACGCGGTCGTTCTGCACACTGAGATTCAATGAAACCATATCCGAGATGCGGCTTTCGATACGGGATTTCCAACCCCATGCCTGCTGGCTGCCTTTGGCCTGGAAGTGATACCAGCCTGCATAAGCGCGAAGGTCCATGTAGTCGTTGGTATAGAACTTGGCACCGGCTTCCATATCCAGCCCCTTCATCGCGGCCTGATAGTAACGAGTAAAAGTACCACCGGTGAGATGATGGCCGACGAATTTATAGCCACCCCCCCCAGTGGTGTGTGTCGTTCCATACTGATTACGTGTCTGGCCGGTGGGGACATACCAGTTGAGCCGCGCGTCCCAGATATCACCCAGGGTTTCGATCCCCCCGGAGACCTGATCGAAGGTGGCATAACCGGCATCGTACGTGTCATAGTAAATGTAACCGCCGATGGTGCGCTGATATTCGGGAATATATTGACGGGCGCCGACACCAATATTCGAGCCCAGGTTATGATTGTCGTCTCCCAGCAGTAATCGTGCATCAATGAAGGTCAACCAGCTGCTGTCTTCCCCTTCCAGCAGTGGGAAGAACGCATCAAAGGATGAGAGTCCACCGATGCGTCCGATGGTGTCTCCTGCTTCATAGCGGTAACCGAAATGTGGTCGATAGCGGCCGAACCAGGCAGAATCGCCGAACAGTTCTGAGGCATCGCCACCATAGTTTTCGCCTTCGAACCCGGGCTGTTGTTCCGGGATCGGATCCCCAGGCTGGGCGAGGAGCGTACCCGGTACGCAGAGGGCAATCAGTAAAGCAAGGCAAACACGTTTCATGGAATCCATTCCGTTGTAGACGTCGAGTTATAAGATCTTTCGTCACAACAGAATGTAGGGCTGAAGCGGTTCTTGCAGGAAGGGTGTCCTATGATAATAGCTTTTCCGGTCAGGGAAAATGGGGTGACATTGTCGATTGGCGTGGGTTTTACACTAGCCTGAGAGGCAGCAAATCAGACAGAGATACCCTAGGGTATCTCTGTCCAAAATCAACTTAGAAGGATCGATGCCAACAAAATGAGTTCCGATTCTCACTCTCCATCAGACATTGCGTTTTTTGAAACTCCACCAGCGGTCTTGTGGTATCAAGGCGACTGCTACTACAGCCAGCTGGGAAAGCATGAACAACCCAAGTGCCATCAGGACTCCATCTGTGAAGCCGTAGGAATGTAGTCCCACTCCAAGCTCATTCACACCAAACCAGGACCAGCTGGTGACAATGTTTCCGCCGATCGAAAGCATTGCCAGACCACGGTCTTTGACCATGCCTCCCCAGCGGGCGTGCAGGACGAGTGCGTTCCAGAGCACGATGATCAACGCCCCGTTTTCTTTGGGGTCCCAGCCCCAGAAGCGGCCCCAGGAATCGTCGGCCCAGAGTCCGCCAAGCACGGTGCCTACGAAGCTCAGGAAAATGGCAAAGCAGAGTACGCCGTACAACATGCGAATAATCTCTTTGCCTGCACTTGCGGTCATGCGCGGGGTACAAGTTCCCCACAGAATATAAAACAGACCCAGCATGCCGGCTACAAAGGTGGCAGCGTAGCCGAGCGTGATGCAGACCACGTGAGTCGCGAGCCAGAATTGGGTATCGAGAACCGCTTGCAGCACGGCCATCGTATCACCGTCACCAGCCAGCATGTGGGCGATGAGTAGCGTAGAAAATCCAGCGACCGAAGCGAGCAAGTTGCCGATGCCCAGCCGATTCATGCGTTCGATGACGATCCCCGCCAGCACGGCACCCCAGCCAATAAAGACAGCAGAGGAGTACAGGTTGGTGACCGGAGGGCGTCCCGAGATATAGATTCGTAGAATCAAAGCAGAGGTATGTACGACAAAGGTAAGGACGATCAGCCAGAAGGCGGCGTCCCCCATTGGTTTCTGCCAGAACAGGAACGAAATACAGACTAGGATAAATGCGATCAAGTATAAAACCGAGCAATAGTAAAACGGTTCAAAGTGATTGAAGAATGCTTCGTAATCAATTTTGGATAGATTGGCATCCGTCAGATCGGCCCGATGTTTTTTCAACCAGGTTTGATAGTTGCGGACTTCATTATTGAATTCTTGTGCATTGCCTTGAGAGTAGGCGACCAGAATTTTGGTCCAGGCCTGGGTGGCTTCGTTTTCTTTGTCTTTGGAAAAACTGGCTTTGACCAGGTCACGTGTCCAGGCATAGGCATAGGTTTGCCATTCGGTTTCTTCTTCCGCTTCACCGCCCGGCGGTATGGCCCGGGGAGGGTTGCGGCGATCGAGCATTCCATGACGACGAATCGCTTCGATTAAGTCTTCTCGTGCCGATTCCGCGCGGATATTGGGAGGTGTGAATGACTGGATCAGTAAGTCGACGACACCGATTTTCTTTTCCAGATCGAGGACCTGGGATTGATACAAGCTAGCTTTTCCTTGACCGGCTTTACGTGCCAGATCAGATTGTTTAGAGAGTTCGGGGATTTTTTCAATGAATTCGTCAAAGGCGTAGCGGAACCCCGGCTGTTTTTTCAGTCCGAGTGTATGCAGGAGTTCGGGATTCTCAATCCGTACGACATCATACCCAAACGCTTCGCGCGGTTTGGCAATCGTGTCCAGCAGCCATTTGATCGCCGGTTGTTTTTTCCCATCCTGATCTTTGAAGTCCTGTCGGCCAGAAATCATTCGTAGACTGTTGCGGGCTAGAGTGTCAATGGGCTTGGAGCGTCCCTGATACAAAATTGGGAGTTGACCGAATTCATACAGGTTCATTTGACTGGAAGGTGTTTTAGGGATGCGGGCTTTACTCATCAGGTAGCCACCAAAGATCACCAGGACCAGAGCAGGAATCAGATAGGTCGTCAGTTTAGCCGTTAACTGTTGCTTCTTCTTCGAGGCAGCATTTTCAAAGTCATTGGGGGGTAAGAACTCAGCGACTGGGGCAGGAGCATTTCTTTGTTTTTCGCGCCGGTCCAGAAATCGGAGCAGGGTGATCATGAAATGATACAACATGCCAACGGCGACGATCATGCAGGAAACATAAGGGATCATCCAGCCCATATTCGTGACAACAGACAGAGTGGTCATTTCCTTGCCGGTGCGGGGGTCGGCGTGATAGCCGCTCTGATAAAATGTTTCGCCGCTGTAACGGAGCGGGTTGTTCATCCAGATTTTGATTTCCCGATCGACGTTCGTGGTGGGATCAACCAGTTGAATATCGGATGAATAATTCATGACGGTACTGGTGCCGGCGTAATCGTCTTTGCGGACATCAATCAGTCTGACACTATAGGGTTTGTAAGTGTGTTTGAAACGCAGGTAAAGTTTGTATGGTGTACCATCCACTTCAACCTGCTCGCCGATTTCCTGTAATGCCATCTCCAGGCTGACAAGATAAACGCCCAGTGACTCGTCTGTTTTTTTGTCGATGATTTTAATGTAAGCAGCCGGAGTATCGACGCCTCCGCCGGTGTCGGTTCCCGTTGCGCTGCGGGCGGGTAAGGCAATCCAGTCCTTACCGACGCCACCTGTAGCCGGGTTCTCGGCGAGTTTTTTTTCCTCGGCAGTGAGTGAGGAAATTTTGCGAATGGACGCGTTTGGATAATATTTTACCAGTTCATAGTTGAAGGGGAGCTTCGCATCAGAAACGACTTCTTGCTGTTTCGCGAGTAAGATCGATTTGGGAATGACGGTGACTTGATCCTGTTTCGGATCGGTCTGGTCGATAATCGCGAGTTCAATTGTGCGAATGTCGTGGACGTAGTTGGTCGTTTCCCCTTCGGAAATTGTCATCTGGGTTTCGACGGCCATGGTGCCGACCATTAGTTCGCTGAGCATCATCAGGCCGACGCCACCGTGCAGCAGCACGATTCCCGCCCGCTTTTTAAACAGGACAATACAGCCTGCCAACAGGACCACGCCAGCAAAAGTGGCTTTGATGAGTTGCCAGAGAATTCGCATCGATGCATCACTAAAGCGGGCCGCATCACCTTGAAACAGAAACCAGGCCAGCAGGCAAGCAAACAGTAGAGCGCCTCCCGCAGCGAGCCAGCGTTCGACTTTGCGAAAGGATTCAATTTGGAACAAAAGCCACAGACAGCCAAGGATACATGCTGCCATTCCGACTTCGATCATCGCCCATAATGCAGACCAGCTTAAGAGCGGTGTTTCCTGGAAACCATCTTTGTTGGAGCCGCTGGCAATCACAGCCCAGGTAATCAATAGCCCGACGGCAATGGTAACCCAGCCTGCTGTTTGTCGTGTACCTTTGGCCTGAACTTTAAAGCGAATGAAGTGTGCCGCGAACAGGTTGATACCCATCATAAAACCGATGAGCCAGCCGCCGGGGAAGTAAATGAAGCCGGGGATATTCTGTTGATCTAGGTTCGGGAAAAAGGAGGGGGGGAAGAAGATTTTGAATTCAATCCTCGCGATCCCAGTGCGGAAGTATTCGTCGATGACAACCCAGATATCTTTATTCACCTGTGCCAGGGTGCCGGCCAGAATGATGAAAATGGCCATCGCGAACAGCACTACGGTCAGTCGCAGCGATGCAATAGGCTTTAAAAATTTCAGGAGGTGCTCATTGATATTTACAGAACCCGCATCGGATTCCGTTGTGGCAAATTCGCTGGATTTGTCTGAAAGTTTATCTGTCGACATGATCATTTCCTGAAACTAGAACGCAATAAATGTCGTTTTGAGTCATCTATCGTGAAGGCTTATTCAAATCGGATGGACTGGACAAACTGTTTGAAACGGTCCTGTTCCTGTTCGGCCAGTTTTGGGGGGCCGGTGAACTTGACGAACCAGGCGAGATTATCTCTGTAGAGAATTGCTCCCAGAATCGCCTTGGCTGGCTTGGACGTTTCCGGGCCAATTAGTTTGACATAGGTGGCTTCCAGATCGCCCGCCTTTAATTGCTCAGACTCTTTAGGGAGTTCGGCTTCTGTGATGTCTTTCAGGCCGACCTGATCCCGCCAGCGATTGATATTGGGAAGTAAGGGAGAATACTCTTTGGAGAGATCGATGATCGTGACTTCTCCGGTTTCATCTCCGGCGGTGATATTAAAGGCGGCTTTTCTCATTCCGCCACTACGACCGGGTTTCCAGCCTTCAGGCGTTTCGAATTTGACTGGTGATGGAGCAGCGGCTACCGGTGGATTCGCGGGACTTGGACCGGGAGCAGGGCGACCTGCGCCGCCCCCCATCATTCCGGAGGCGAAGGGGGCACGACCCATGGGGTTGGCCGCCATCTTGCCTTTCAGGCTGACGACCGTCATGGTTTGATCGCCGGCTTTCACAGTGAAGAGTTCTGTGTCCAGAGCGGGGGTGTCTGAAGCGGCTTTCAGCTGCGCTTCGGTAATATTGCCCAAGCCCACCTGATCGCGCCAGCGATTGATGTTCGAGAGTAAAGCTTCATTCAGATCACTGTTGGCGGGGAGAGGCATGACTGACAGTTCAACGGCCGGGTCGCTGCCTTTCACTTTCAGTGTGGCAAATCGCATGGAATTGCCCGGCAGCTGTTCCCAGTTTTCCGGAACTTTCCATTCTGGTTTACCATCCTTCAGTGAAACTGATTTGAGAAATTGAACGAACGGCTCGAACTCGGCTTGCACCTGTTCGGGAGCGCCAGTCATTTTGAAAAACCAATACTGTGGACTATCGGGTAAAATCGCCGCCAGCATACGGACATCTTTGGCGGGTGCCATTGCACTGTCTGATCCAGCAGGACCCAAGCCAGAGTCTGTTTTCGGAACGGTGTAAGAGGTGATCTCTTCCTGTTTGCTGCAGCCGGCAGGGATGAACAGCAGGAGCGTCATTAGAACGGGGAATATCTGTTTCATGCGTTTCATTCGGAAAAGAGTTGGATACATCAGTGGGTCAAATGATTCAAAGCGATTCGTCTGTTAATTCGATTCCATGAATTGAAATCGTGTTTGGTCTTTGATCGCCTCTTCGTTTCGTAATATGGAGAAAACAGAAAACGGTTCTGTAAATATGTTCAAGGTGGGACGGTATGAAGAAAGACGGCGTCATTCTTCAGGTGGTGTAAGTGATTAAATAACCGTTGCTTAAGAAAAGGCTTCCGAGTTCGAACCTGTTGAATTCGAGCTCAGAATGGCCACTGTTTTATTATAGTTCTTTCAAAGCCGAAAAGTACACAACCAGTTTGGGGCTCCTCTCAAAATCCTTCTGATTTGCGCTGCGATACCACCACAACCGGCCCTCAAAAAGTGCCTGTTAAAAAAACTATGGAAAATAGCGTAAAAATTACAATGTCTTGTAAAAAAGACAACAATTTGATTTCTGTAAGCGCTGATTGTAAAAGGTTCCAGAGAGAATCCTATTTACAAAGAATACTCTTTAATGTATTTACGCGTTCTGGCGAATAATTCGCAAAATAATTTGTTTTTCTGGTACGCAAGGTGCATCCTATTTCATTACCCGTCACAAATGGGATTCTGAATCCCGTTTCTCATTCATACTTGTACACAGGTACGGAACCGACAAATCACTCGAATCAAAGCAGATGGTCAGGAAGACCGACTCGATTCGCAATTTAACTGATCTAAAATCCCAACACATTGTTGGAACGAACCAAGAGGCATGGAAGCCACATCGTGAAGCTATTTTCACAGACATCGCTCGTTGATGTATTCAATAGAGCTGTGAACTTTCGAACTGTCGAATCTCTTCAGATTAAGAGAGGGTTTAAGCAGTTTCTCGCTCACGCAGAGGTTGTCATTCAATCTCGCCGCACTGCTTCTCTGCAAACGACAACCAGTCTGGTTGTCTGCTCTTTTCTGAGAAACAATCCAATTTCTCGGCAAGACTCTAGAGAATATACCCCTTTATCTGAAACAGTGACGCCGTGTGCGTTCAAACCAACCTTTTTGAGGAGTTGGTAGATGAAGTTTTTGACGACAGTCGTATTATCATTTCTTGTCATTTCCGGTTCAGCCAGTGCTGCGGCTCCCAAGGGAGTGCTGCTGGACTTTACTGCGACCTGGTGTGGGCCCTGTCAGAAAATGAGTCCGTTGATTTCGCGTCTGAAGCGCGAAGGTTTTCCGATCAAAAAAGTGGACGTTGATCAGCAACCAGAACTGGCGCGACGTTTTAACGTATCCAGTATTCCTGCATTTGTGCTGGTTGTCGAAGGTCGGGAAGTCGCACGATCTGTGGGCTCAACGACGGAAAGCAATCTGAGACGGATGCTGGCACGGATTCCTTCCCAGGAAGCACAACCACCGGCGGGTTCAAAAAAAGAGGACTCAGTGATTTTTGCTGCCAATCAGCAGAGAAAAGCGAGTCAGCCTGCTGAACCACCAATTAAGCTGGCACAAAACGAGACAAAACCAAAAAAGAAATCGCGCGGATTCAATATTCCCTTCTTTGGTAAATCGAAAGCAGAAGAATCGGTGCCTGTGGAAGAGCCTGTGATCCGAGCTCAGTTTGGTGATGCAACCGGCGATCACTTAGTGGAGTCATCACAGCCGCCGGCCGTCAATGACTGGCGTGCGAGTACAGTCCGGATTCGCGTCAAGGACCGAAAAGGGATGGATTTAGGGTCGGGTACGATCATTCACAGTTCTGTGGGACGAACCCTGATTATGACCTGCAGTCACATTTTCAGCGAATTAAAGAACGATTCCGTAATCGAAGTTGATGTGTTTCAAGGCGAGAAATTCGAAACTTATGTTGGTACATTGGTGCGATACAACATGGAAGGCGATGTGGGTCTGATTTCGATCCCGACATCGGGTGTTGTTTCCGCAGCGAAAGTGGCCGGAATAGAATATGAAGTGAAAGCCGGTGATGTGGTCGCCAGTATCGGGTGTAACGGCGGCGAGTTTCCGACACTGGAAAAAATTAAAGTGACGGAACTGAATCGATTTTTAGGCCCTGACAATATTGAATGCACGGGGATGCCCGTGCAGGGACGTTCTGGCGGTGGTTTGTTCGATCGATCTGGTCAACTGGTGGGCGTCTGCTTTGCTGTTGATAAAGATGATCAACGCGGATTATATGCCGGCCTGCCTGTGGTTCACAAACTACTGGATGACTCAAAATTAACGGCGCTGTACAAGCAGCAGCCTGAAATGGAACAGAGTGCTCCCGAAGTCAAACTGGCGATGGCGGAATCACGACAGGAAATGCGGTCCGAACCCAATCAGGCATTACTGGATGATTTTCTGGAACGGGCGATGCCCAGTAAATCCATCACATCGGCGACAACCGGAAATCCGGATCTGTCTCAACTGCAGGCTGCTATGGATCAGGCAGGGGAAGCAGAAGTCGTCTGCATCATTCGTCCGTTGAACAAACCTCAATCAGCCAGTCGTGTGGTGATTATCAATAAGGCCAGTTCCAAGTTTGTTTCGTATCTTTCAGGTGAAGTGAGCAATCAGCCACAGCCAACTTCCGCCCGCTTCAAACCGGGTGAAGTGCAGACGCGGAAACTACAAACGCAGCAACGTGCGAGAGACAAACGCATCAGTCGCAGTCTGCCACGTGTTGCCAGTGTTCAGCGTCAGAGTCGATCGCAACAACCGGAAGATCTGAGTTTTCGACCGCCGTCTTCATTCAAACAAACGGCCCAGAAAGCGTCTGTTTCCAATCAGCAGCAAAGGAAGAAAATCGAGCAGGTGAAACAACGGCTCGAACGCTACCGCCGCTCTACTGAATCTCGTCGGTAAGCTCACACGCTCAGAATAGCCTGAAATACACTAAAACTACTGATCCAGCCTGGAAAGCAACTTACTTTTCAGGCTGGATTTTTTTGTTTTTCGCTTTCAGACTTTTGTTCTAGTGTAGTCTCTCTTTAGAATGAAGAGACTGTTGATGCCGTCAGCAGAATGTGTTCTACCGTTCCTTCCCGTTGCCTGCCACCTGGAGACATCACGTGAATACTTTATGCAAGCTGGCTGCCTGCCTGAGTCTGGTTTTGATTACGACAACTTCTTTGTCGGCTGAGGATCTCAAGTTACAACTCCGTTATCAGCAGGAAACGAGTAAAGACTCCGGGCGGTACCATCGTTTGCAGCGTTCGGAACACTGGAATCCGGAACAAACGGCGATCATTGTCTGCGATGTCTGGGATTATCACCATTGCCTGAATGCCGTCAAAAGACTGGAACAGTTTGCACCTCGTCTGGATAAGTTGCTGAAGCAGGCACGTTCACAAGGCGTGACGATTATTCATGCTCCCAGTGACTGCATGCCCGCCTATCTGGGGCACCCGGCACGCATGCGGGCGATGCAGGTAAAGCACAATGGGCCGATTCCGGAAGGAATTGAAAACTGGTGTTCGAAAATTCCCAGCGAAGAACGGGCCGTTTATCCGCTTGATCAATCGGATGGCGGCGAAGACGATGATCCGGAAGAACATGCGGCCTGGGCCAAAAAACTGAAATCACTGGGACGCGATCCGGGGCTACCCTGGAAGAGCCAGTCTCCCCTGATCACAATCGATGGCGACAAAGATTATATCAGTGATAAAGGGGATGAGGTCTGGCGGGTTCTGGAAAGTCGTGGCATCAAGAATGTGATTCTGACCGGCGTACATACCAATATGTGTGTGTTGGGGCGGCCCTTTGGTCTGCGGCAGCTGGCGCAAAACGGGAAGAACGTGGTCCTCATCCGTGATATGACCGACACCATGTATAACCCGAAAAGCTGGCCTTACGTGAGTCACTTTACCGGCAACGATCTGATTTTTTCGCACATCGAAAAATTTGTCTGCCCGACAATCACCAGCGACCAGATTCTGGGTGGTCAGGAATTTACTTTTAAACGGGATCAGCGTCCTCATCTGCTGATCGTGATGGCGGAAGCCGAGTATCAGACGAATCAGAGTTTGCCCGAATTTGCTGCCAAACAGCTGGGAAAACATTTTCGTGTGAGCATGGTGTTTGCCGATGACAAGGACCGCAATTCGATCCCCGGTATCGAAGCCATCAAGGATGCGGACGTTGTGTTGTTCAGCGTTCGTCGACGCGTACTTCCTCCAAAAGCGATGCAGGCGATTCGCGATTATGTCAAAGCGGGGAAACCGGTCGTTGGAATTCGAACCGCCAGCCATGCCTTTTCGCTGCGAGGCAAACAGCCACCCAAGGGTTTGCAGGATTGGCCTGGGTTTGACGCGGAAGTCTTTGGTGGCAGTTATCATGGGCACTACGCCAACGATTTGAAGTCGATGATTACGATTAACGAAGCACAAAAGGAAAACCCCATTCTGGCCGGAATTCCCAAGAAATCCTTCCCGCAGGCCTATTCGCTTTACGAAGTTTCTCCGCTGGCGAAAAATACCATCGTGTTAATGACGGGGAAAATTGAGGGTAAGCCAGCCGAGCCAGTCGCCTGGACATTCAAACGGAAAGACGGTGGCAAATCGTTTTATACTTCACTCGGTCACACGGGAGATTTCAAACAACGGGAATATGTGCGGCTGCTGACGAACGGCATCTACTGGGCTGCTGGCCTTGATCCGGCTGACGTGCGCGTTTCTGAAAAAGTCACGCTTCATGCAGCACCGCACTGGTCTGTCGTGCAGATTCCCGGGGTAGAGAAAGCAGAGAAAACGAAACAGAGCCGCTGGTATCGCTGTGTGGTTCGCGTTCCTGAAAAATGGCTGGCGGGCAAACCGCTGTTGTTGAAAGTAGCCAGCACTGATGGGGCCGAAGTCAACGCCTGGTTCAATGGAACGTCTCTTCAGAAAACAGACGCTGGTTTTCAAATCGACTGCCAGCCAGTGGCGGTCAATGATGCCAACCTGATTGTGTTGCAGGTGAAAGGCGAAACCGGGGCGTCCGATTTTCGATCTGTTCCAAAGTTAGTTTCAACATCAGGTGTGTTACCTTTAGCGGGACGCTGGCAGTATCGGGTGGGCAATGATGCCGAATTTGCGAATATGCCTTTGCCTGCGAAATTCGGAACCGTGACCGATATTGTGTTCAAACCGTAGATTACGCAAGTTTTTGCTACCACGAAAAACACGAAAGGACACGAAAACGTTATGAAAGGGTGGTCCTGAATGTAATTCAGGATTGCCGCAGGCAACAGGATGTGGCAGAGAAAGCGACCGGTTTTGCTGAGGCTTACTTTCTGTTGTGGATTAATGGGTTCAAAGATTTGCTTTCTATATAAGACTTCCGTGTGCCATCGATTGGCTTGTCCGACGGTGCTATTCCGATTCTAGAGAAACCTTCCCAGCCGTGTTGTCGTAGGGTGCGGACCCGTGTGTCCGCCCGCAGGGTTAGGGTGGAATGCATGGCCAACGTGCGCAGGTTCGATTTGGACCCATTTGCAGAACAATACAGAGTTGAGTTTCGTTAGGCGGGCAGACACATGGGTACTGCCCCTACGTTTAAATAACCGGGTAACCCCAAATGTAATTCGGGGTTGTCGCAGACACGGGAAATTGACGGGGCATGTATCTGGTTCAAATTGGTTGTTCCCACTCTATTCAATTAACGGTCGCATTCACGCTCTGACTTCTCTGTTCGATCGCACTGTCAAATTCCTGCTCGCTGCGCTCGGTCCGAATGTGCATTTGGGCTTACCCGTGACTCTTTATTGCTCTCTTTTGAATTGGGGGCCGTTGTTTTTGAAGAACTTGAGCCAATCGGCCATGATGGCATCGCGGATTGTTTTGCCCTGTTCGTATTCCTCGCGCGTTTTACCCCAGTAGAAACCAATCCAGCCTTCCGCGTGTTGCTTTGATTTCAGGAGAAACGCTTCGAATTCCTGTGGCGAACTTTTGAGTGGGAAGGTTTCTTCAATCACCAGCGGTTTGCCGACGTCAAACCCTTTGAGCGTTTCGAGAGCTTCATCCAATTTCCCTTTTTCAGGATAGAGATGCACACAGATAAAATCCAGATGCGTGCTTACTTTTTGGGGAACAAATCCGGACTGCAGGCCGGGGCGTTCCAGACTCCAGTCAACCAGGCCGACGGTGATCAAATGCCGTTGGTCCTGTTTGCGGATCGCCTCCACCAGCGTTTCGATCCAGGCAGCTGCGATCTCGGGCCGCGACCGTTCATCGGGGCTGAGTGTAATGCGTTGCACAAAGTGTTTGCCGGCAAATGCAGGGCCGAGCCAGTCGGTCCCTTGTTTCTTGCCTGCATGCACCACCGGTTCATTCATCAGGTCGTAGCAGAAAATCGCCGGACTGTTGGCACATTGTTTCGCGACGGCGGACCAGAAATTCGCCTGGGCTTGCCAACGCTGCGCATCGCTGAGTTGATCGTACCAGGGGGGGACATCCTGCTTGTGATAACAGCCCAGCCCGGTCAGATCGAGATACAGGCCCGAGCGTTCGGCGAGTTTCAGCAGGTCTCCCAGTTTCTTTAATGCTGCCGCACGCGGTTGGTCGGGGGTCGACATGAATTTGCCGAACTGAAGGTGAATGCGGACGACATTCGCGCCGAGCTGTTTCATTTCGGCGAAATCCTGCTCAATCGTTTTCCAGTCGGTGTTCCAGTAATCTTCGAGAAGTTGTCCCTCTCTGTCGTGATCGTAGTTAAATCCCCAAGGGACAAACGGTTGCTGCGCTTTAGCGGTGACGAATGATTTTCCGTCTTTGCTGACTTGAATCCAGTCCAACTCGGCGGCTGTCAGGGTGGCGATAGGCATCAAATAGAAGACAGCGATCAGAGTGCATGTTCGCATTTGTCTGTTCCTGGAAAGGGAATGAAAAGAATTGCTGGTTCATCATAAAATGGCCGGTGCACGATCATTTTAAATTCGGTTTCGCGCAAAATGCAATCTTATTTACGGAGATCTCTTTTTCAACATTGTTTGCTCTGGTATTGAGACGGGTGCTCAATCTGCTTATGGTAAAGAGATACTTCCTTGTCATTAAAAAAGAGGCTCGCATGAAAAAGTTCATTCCTGTTTGTGTCGCGATTAGTTTACTGTCTGTCGGAAATATTCTCGCTACCGCCGCCGAGGAATCGCAGCCGCTCACGTATGATGTCGATTTGCGAACGGTGACCGAAGGCTTTGATGGCAAGACCTGTTGGGTTCAGGCTCGCGCTGGTGCCATTCCCCAAACGGGGCCGTTTCCTGCGACCGTGGTGCTGACAACGCAAAAATTATTACTCACCGGCTCCGATGTGTTTTATGCTTTGAATGAATTTCGAACCAGCGATGGGGAAGACTGGGTGGGGCCGATCAAGCATGACACGTTAGCACGCCGCCGATTGTCGGACACGCGAGAAATTGCGATCTGTGATTTTACTCCCGGCTGGCATGCAAAGACAAAAAAACTACTGGGGACCGGTCACTCGGTGCGTTACGAACACAATAAAGTGATGCACGTTCGCAAACGGAGTGTGGCGTATTCGGTTTACGATCAGGACAATCATACCTGGTCGGAATGGGCGACGATGAAGATGCCGGATCGCCCTGAATTTGAAAACTGCGGCGCCGGTTCGGCCCAGCGTGTGGATCTGGAAGACGGCACGATTTTATTGCCCGTTTATTTCAAGACAAAAACTGCGAAACAATATAGTTCGGCGGTGGTGCTCTGTGACTTTGATGGCGAAAAACTGACCTATAAAAAACATGGCAGCGCGCACACGATTCCCGTGAAACGTGGTTTGTATGAGCCGTCGCTCACGAAGTTTCAGAATAAGTATTATCTGACGATGCGGAATGATGAAAAAGGCTATGTGTCTGTCAGTGACGATGGCTTGAATTATTCCGAACCGATCGTCTGGAAATTCGATGATGGTCAGGAACTGGGCAACTATAACACGCAGCAGCACTGGGTGGCTCACAGTGAGAAATTGTTTCTGGTTTATACACGACGCGGGGCAAATAACGATCATGTCTTTCGTCATCGAGCTCCGCTGTTCATGGCGGAAGTCGATCCGAAAACGCTACGTGTGATTCGCAAGACGGAACAGATTATCGTACCGGAAAAAGGGGCGAGGATGGGGAACTTTGCCGTCGTCGATATCAGCCCCTCTGAAACGTGGGTTGTCGTTGCTGAGTGGATGCAACCGATCGGCATTGAAAAATATGGGAGTAACAACCGGATTTATACTTCCCGGATCAAGTGGTCGCGGCCTTCGAAAACGAAGTAGGGGGGTGTCTTTTGAATTGCATAGGTGCCGTGTTCGACGGTGCAGGTTCGATCTTAGAACAACGTTCCCACCCGTTCCGCGGTAGGGGCGGACCCATGTGTCCGCCCGCAGGGACAGTGTAATATGCATGATCAACTTACGCGGGTTTGATCTGGTTCCATTCGTTGGGCAATACAGAGTTGAGTTTCGCCAGGCGGGCAGACACATGGGTACTGCCCCTACGGTTTACTTTTCAGGTACGCTTTTACTAATCACTGTTGGCAAGCCAACAGTGCCACACGACATCGATCAAATAGGGGTTTCATTAATCTTTGTTCGTGACCAGTTCTTTGAGTGTCTGCATTAAGACGGTTTCGACTTCAGGGGCGGTGCGTGAGACGCGGCCAGTTTCGTAGCCGCCCTGAGCATAGGAGATTTTGGTGCCGATGTAGCCGGGACCCTGATCGCCGTACGCTGCCATACAGACGAAATCATCGGGTGCCATTTTCTGTGCGGCAAGCTGATATTCCACGAAGAGTTCACCGGGCATGTGAACGACCTGGGCCGGGCCGATTTTGAGTCGTGTGATGTCTATCGTGGTTCCAGCTTGCGTGCGCTTGAGATAATCCAGGTCGCGGGCAGCCCGGATGCGATCGGTTACGCGGGCCTTGGGGTTTTTTAGAATGCCGGTCAGTTTTGTTTCATTCAGCGTATCCCGTAAGGGGAGCAGGACGGGTTTTGATTTCCAGTTCACATCTTTTGCAGAGATCGGCGTTTTTTCTGTGCTTTCCCAGGCCTGCTTCATGCCGGCTGCCAGTCGTTGTGCCAGCAGAGGTCGGTTCTCGGGATCGCCGTTATTGAATTTTCCCGCGCCGATATTACCGCCGGCACCGTTGAAGTGAACGTGCAACACGCCGGGCGTCTGTTTTTCATGCAGGGCACGGGCCAGGCCGACGGTGTCGCAGCTGACGCCTCCTTTACCGTAATAACTTTGTGGGTGTGTGGCATAGTAACTCAGAATCACAATGGGCTGATTCTTGTTCCACAGGCTTAACAACCGGACGAAGGGATCGATTGTGCCAACCGGAGCCGCGATGGCGGCGGGATTACGTGAGGAACTAAAGCGGACGATATTTACTTTACCATCCGGACCCAGAATGCGGCGGTTGGATGCGAACTGTTCGACCTTCCCTTTGCCGGTGCCGACGTGGGTGACCGGTTGTGGTTTTTTCAAACTTTCTTTCGCAGCTTGAATCGTGCGCTGTATGACATCATCGAGATAGGCTTCGTTATACATGATGCCGTTGAGGTTCTGCTGTTTCAGCAGTGCATTCGCAGAAATGTCAACACCGGGTGTATCGTGCTGATGCAGACAGTGCACGGCACAATGGTCTGTCGTGGTATTGAGTGCCTCGGCTAATTTCTTTTTCCAGAGATCTTGTGCGCCATTATTGGCACCAACCCAGTCGAGTGCCAGCAGAACAATCGGTTTTTCAGAGCCGATGATGATGATGCCTCGCGCACTCAGCGGATCAACCACTTTTTTTGCGGGGGCCACATGTCCATAACAGAGCGGGCTGCCGATGGGGGGCGTAATATCGCATTCAAATGTTGCAATCTGCAGGGGTGTTGCTTGTGGATTCCCAGCGGCCTGACTGCGATTGGAAGGGCACATTACGCTGAGCACGACAATCGAAAGTCCGAGAAGAGTGACAAAGCGTTTTCTAAACTGGGGCATCAGGCTGACTTTCGTGAGAAAAAGCGTGTGAGGATAGTTCTGGCAGGAATGACATAGTATAACAGATTTCCCCGTTCAGATTTCAACCATAATCTGAATCTTCAAACTGGAAATTCGATTTTTGAAAACGATGACTTGATCAATGCGACGTTTCTTTCTGGGCAATTTTGATTTTGAACATCAACTGGTCAATGAAGCCTATGCTGCGCCAGGGGGAGCGACTCCCGTTTTAAATGCGATGCTCGCCAGTAGCTGGATCGGCTTGGCGGAAGAGGGCGATCTGATTTTTCTTCCTGGAAGCATTCCAACAGGTTTTATGACTCAACTCAGCGAGGCTGGCTTGCCGCGTGTGGAATTCATCCATCAATGGCCCACTCGGAAACAGGCTGCCGAACTGGAATTCGTTCCCTGGGGCTGGTCAGACGCCGTTTTGCAGATTGCTGACTCAAAAGGGTTTCAAGTTGAAATGCCCGATCTCACCGCGGTCCAGACCGTCAATGCGCGCACGTTTTCATTTGCCTGTGAACAGGAGTGGGGGCTGGCCTTGGCGGGGAGTCGACAGGTTGAAACTCTGAATGAGCTGGAGACTGCGGTCAGTGAATTGCAGGCACAGGAAGAGAGCGGAGATCACGCTTGGGTAGTCAAAGCCAATTTCAGCATGTCGGCTCGCGAGCGGATGCTCGGGCGAGGAATGCCATTATCCGATCAGGTAAGAGGCTGGGCTGCAAAACGGTTTTCACAAGGCCAGCCTCTGTTTGTGGAACCCTGGGTCAAGCGGACGGCAGAGGCGGGATTGCAGTTTTTTATTCCCCGACAGGAGAAGCCTCAGTGGATTGGGCAGGCACGATTGCTGTCTGATGAACGGGGGCAATATCGGGGGAGCCGGATCACCGTTGATGAACAAACCTTGCAGGAATGGCAACCTGTGATCGAAGTGGGGCAACGTGTGGCGCAGCGGGTGCAGCAGGCAGGCTACTTCGGTCCGCTGGGCATTGATGCGATGCAGTTTTTAGACGAGCGCGGGGAACTGCAGTGGCGCCCCATTCAAGATGTGAATGCCCGGTATACGATGGGGCGGCTGGCATTGGGGTTTTCACGTTTTTTGCAGCCGAATCAAGAGGCGAGCTGGCTGCATTTTCCCTGGAAAGAGTCGTATGGTATCTGCTTTTCAAACTGGTTAAGATGTGTCTCGGAACAAGGGGACTCGGGAACGCGATTGATCGCCACGTCGCCCGATCAAATAAACGGGCAAACAGTGCGACTGGTGAATGTGTTGTTAATCTCCGATACACCAGAGCAATTGTGTCAGACAGAAGCAGATCTGATGCGGGCGGTTTCAGAACAGGCAGGGACCACTGGTTGAGATTGACATCGAATTCGATTAGAGAGCAGATTTAGGCAGCATGACCAAACAGCGGGAACCTGAACCACAACGACGCAGTTGGCCCCGTCGCTTGCTGAACCGCATGGAAGTCAACCGGGCGGTGTTTTATGCGCTGGTGAATCGGGGCTGGCAGTTTCTTTCGGGCCCCGTGACACTGCTGTTGATCGTCGCGTTTTTTTCCAGTGAAACACAAGGCTTCTATTACAACTTTGGTGCGCTGATTGCGCTACAGACGTTTGTCGAGATGGGCATGCAGGTCGTTACACTGTATCTGGCCAGCCACGAATGGTCTGAATTAGAAATTGATGAACGGGGTTATTTGACCGGCGATGTGTCGGCGCTGTCGCGTTTACGCAGTCTGGCGTCGCTGGTGGTAAAATGGTATGCCGTCGCGGGGACGCTGTTTGTGGGGGCCATTGGTGTGGCAGGCTATTTTTTCCTGTCGTCTCAACCCGCGCCCGATGTGAGCTGGCGTGCGCCCTGGTTTTGTGCGGTGGGGTTGACGGCGCTCAGTTTGATTGCGGTTCCCTGTCTGTCATTACTGGATGGATGTAATCAAGTTGCAGTGACGAATCGATATCGTGCGCTGCAGGGGATCATGGGTACGCTGGTTGTTTGGATTTGTATCTCCAGTGGTGCTGGCTTGTGGACGTGTGTGGCGATTTCGGCGGTGCGACTGTTTTGGGAACTGTGGATCATTTTCATTCACTATCGACACTTCTTTTTTTCACTGCTGCAACCTCACCCCGGTCCCCAGGTCGACTGGTCGGAAGAGATCTGGCCTTTGCATTGGAAGCTGGCGATTCAGGCGATGGCGGCTTACTTCACGAGTTCCTTTGTGATTCCTCTGATGTTTAACTACCAGGGGGCCGAGGTCTCCGGGCAACTGGGGATGACGTGGACCTCTTTGATCACACTGCAACTGGCCGCCTATGCCTGGCTGCTGTCGCGGGCACCACTCTTCGGCATACTGGTTTCGCAAAATGACATTCCTGAATTAAACCGTGTCTTTCGACGGCTGTTTCAGGTTTCGACACTGGTTCTGCTGACAGGGGGGACCGTTTTTTGTCTGGTAGTCTGGATGCTGCAAGCGATCCAAGGCGTTGAACTGCCGGCAGCGTGGCAGGCTTTGGAGCCTGTCTGGAATCTGGTTCAGAAAGTGCAAGGCAGAATATTGCCGCTCTATCCGACGGTGCTGCTGACTCTGGCAATTGTTCCGATACATATCTCCCAGTGCGTGATGGCGTATATCCGCCCCTTTAAACAGGAGCCGTTTCTGGTCTTAAATACCACGTGCCAACTGATTACCGGGCTGCTGGTCTGGTATCTGGGGAAAAACTATGGCCCGGTCGGCGCGGGCTGGGGCTTTCTGATCGTGGGATCTCTACTGACCGTTCCTGGTTTTCTACTGATTCTCAAACGATTTGTGGCAGAGCGGAAATCATTGACAGCCCACGATTGATTGATTGTGCCACATCAATTGTTTCTCATCTAAGAAAAAAAGTTGACACATTGAAGTGGACTGTTTACCATCAGTGGATATTCATCATTTCATGCTATATCTCGCTGATGTTCTCAAGCTTATTTTCTCGTTTCATTTCGCTCAAATACTGAGTCATTTTTTCATTGAGAAACTGCAGGCGCATTCTCATTTTTTAGAGAAGCCATTCATTCAATTCGAGAACATTCATTTCTTATTCCTTTCTCTACTCTGCTGCCGTTATGGAACAGGCATCAGTTCTCTGAGTCGAGAGCGCTGATGGTTTATATTAATGGGAAGTATCAGGTTCGCCTGCAGGAAATTGTGTCATTTCATTTTGCAAAGGAAGTTCAGATGTTTTGGATATTGAGAACGAAACATTTTGTTATGGCAATCGGTTGCCTGGCTGTCGGCGGTCTTGTGGTGTCAGCCAATGCAGAAGAGAAGTCGCAGGAAACAGTGACTAAAACCAGCAATTGGCCGGTGAAATTTACGGTTCAAGAAGCGAAACCAGCGGTTACACAGCAGAAGTATGAGATCAAACAGCCATTTTATCCGGCGTTGACAATACGTGAGCAGCACATTCAAACAGCGCTCAATGCAAACACGAAATGCGATTTTCCGGATGTCCCTTTATCGAAAGCATTGAATTCACTCCAGTCACAACATGGCATCAATATGTTTCTCAGTGGCCTTGCCCTGGAAGAAGAGGGTCTCACCGCAGACGAGCCGATCAACGTTTCATTGTCTGGCATTCCTTTCAAATCGGCCTTGGATATTATTTTGGAACCACTGAGTTTGACTTATGTTGTAGATGGTGAAGTTCTCAAAATTACCACGCAGGAAGAGGCAGACCGCACATTCAAGGTGCGTATTTATCCGGTGGGAGATTTATGCAAGACGCCCGACGACTACCAGGCTTTGGAAAGTGTGATCGAAAAAACTTGCGTCTTAACAAGTCGATCCAGATCGAAGTATTCTCCGGTGAGTGATCTGGTACTGGGAGCTCCGGGTAAGAAACGCGTGCCTACGGTATCCGTCAACACAAGTATTTCTGTCGTTCCCCAGTGTAAAGCACTCGTGGTGAATGATACGGATCGGGTACATGAAAAAATTGTCGGATTATTAAGTCAGCTCAGACAGGTACGCAAAGATCAGGCAGTTCCATCAGTAAAATAATCTGATTCTGCCACGTTGACTGAGTTGCGCCTGTTGTCAATTTCGAAATTTATTACACATGGGGGACTATCATGAGTCGGTTTTTGAAACAGAAATTCTTTGTCGCGACGATTTTCGGTCTGGCTGCTACCGGCTTGATGCTGGTTGCTAATGCGGAAGAGAAACAGAAGGTTAAGAGCGCTCAGGCGAACAAGCCGTCTGTACCGAACGTCGTGCCGCTCCCGGGGGGATTCATCTCAAATCAAGCGCAGCAGGCCGTGCCATTGTTCTTTCCGGAAATGACGAAGTTCGAAAAACAATTTCAGGAGCAATTGAAAGAGAATGTGGAAGCAGATTTTGTGGATGCCCCTTTGAAAGATGTCATGAAATTCTATGAGGATTCGATCGGCGTAAACATTGTCATCTTTGCAAACGACCTGGGGGAAGAAGGGCTGACCTTGGATGAGCCAGTTAACATTTCTCTGGAGAAGGTTTCGTTAAAGACAGTGCTGGAGCTGATTTTGAAGCCGATTGGTCTGACTTATGTCGTCGACCGGGATGTTGTGATCATTACCACGATTCTGAAGTCGGAAAACATGCTGAAAACGCGTGTTTATCCTGTGGGCGATTTTGGAAAAACTCCTGAAGACTATTTCGCGTTGGAAGTTGCGATCAGAAATACAGGCATGGGACAATGGCGCGGACGAGTCATGCATGCCGTTCCCGGTCAAGCGGGGGGGCTTGGTGGACCCGGTGGAGTTCCTGCTGGTGGTGGCGGCCAAGGTTTATTTCAAGTTGGTGGTGGAGGACTTGGTGGAGGCTTAGGGGGAGGTCTTGGTTCACCCGTTTATAAGGAGGGAGCTGGCGGCACCATCTCTGTGGTATCTCAAAGTAAGTCCCTGGTCATCAGCCAGACGTATCAGGCACACAATGCGATTGTGGAACTCCTGACTCAGCTCCGTCAGGCACGCGCCTTAAACTAACCATGTTTTGTTAATAGTTCGTTCGACGCTGGTCTGTTCGATGAAGAGACCAGCATAACGGAAACAGGAGACTACGATGCAGAATGCAATGTTATTCAAGAACAGAAGAAATGGCGTAGTGATGGTTGCCGCGTGTCTGTTGAGCGTGGGCTGGTTGGTGATGCCCGTTCATGCGGAAGAGAAGCAGGCTACTCAGGATTCTCAGTCGAAACCAGCAGTGATCGCCAAAGAGAAGCAGGCGAAACAAAATATTTACCCGGCGTTGACGAAACGCGAAGAGAAGTTAGAAGCAGAGTTACGATCCGATACAGAGGGGAATTTTCCAGAGATCCCACTCACTGAAGTGATGACTTATTTTAGTGCGCTGCACAATGTGCCCATTGTGATTCAAAGCAAAGATCTGGAAGACGATTATGTTTCCGTGGATGAGCCGATTAATGCCAGTCTTGAGGATATTTCTTTGAAAAATGCCTTGATCCAAATTCTGGATCCGATTGATCTGACCTATGTTGTCGATCGGGACCTCATTCTGATTATGACAAAAGGCACAGCAGCGGAAATGCTGAAAACCCGGGTTTATCCTGTAGGCGATTTATGCCGTTCTGGTCCTGATGACTATCGTGTCTTAGCTGACGCGATCCGCAATGCGAATCTGGGAGATTGGAAGTCGGAAACGCCTCGGCGTGTTGGAGGGGACTTAGGCGCAGGCCCTGCTCCGCAGCGGTATGTCAATGAACAGGGGGGCACGATCTCAGAGGTGGCAGAAAGTCAATCGCTGGTGATCAGCCAGACGTATCACGCACACAATGCGATTGTGGAACTGTTAATACAGCTTCGGCAAGCCCGCGCCGACCAACTAAAGATCGCAGGTCAAGGTCTGTAAAAACAGAGTGAAAAAAAGCGAAGAGGGCCGAGGGGAGCAGCCCGCTTCGCTGGCGGCTTATTTACCGCCGTTGGGGGTACGACTCATGATGTAAGAGAACAGATCTTTGACTTCCTGATCACTCAGGTTTTTGGTCAGGCCATCAGGCATCAATGAGAGATCGAGGGCTTTGAGGATATCGACATCCGCTTTATTGATGAGCACGGTCTGACCTTTGACATCTTTGAGTGTGATGGTTTTCGTGGTCTGTTCATCGATCAAACCGGTGACGGTCCGTCCGTCTTCGGTGACAATCAGAAAGTTTGTGAACTCTTCGCGAATGGCGGCACTCGGATCGACGACCGCCAGCAGCATGAAGTTCAGGTTATCCCGTTCGTAGCCGGTCAGTTTCGGACCCGCTTTGCCTCCCTCCCCATACAGCGTATGGCAGGCGGCACAGGTTTTGTTAAACAGAACCTTTCCGGCAGAAAACTGACCGCCTCTCTGTTTGACCAGACTGGCAACGCGTTTCATCTCCTGCTGTTTTTCTGCGTTCGTGCTGCCACGCACTTTACCCCAGTGCTTTTTGATACTGGTTTTGATTTCCGGATCATCGTGCAGCGCCATTTGCTGTACGACATCCAAAGGAATGGTGTTGGATTTGATTCGCCAGGCATCGACTTCACTCAGAAACTGTTTACTCCAGGCTTTGCGGCTGGCCAGAACCCGCTGCGCGGTACCTCGTACGTCATGTTCGTCGAGCAGAGTGCTGTGATAGCGGGCGAGGATATTCTTGCCGATACTGGGATTGTCGAAGTTCATCAACGCCTGCAGCGCGACTCGTTTGAGCGAATGCGTGTCGGCGCCTCTTGAAGAGAGAATCGCGGTCAGCGGGCTAACAGCTGACTTGGTTTTCAGTTGTCCCAGAATTTCGATATAGGTCAAGCGGGTTGGCCGATCGGCGTTTTTGTCGGCGATGATTTTCAAAGCGCGGCTGGTGGCGGCTTTGTCGCCCAGACGCAGCGCCAGCGCGAGATCGGATTCGCCCAGGGTTTTCTGATACTCTGCGAGTTCTTTGCTGAGCGCTTCTGGAAGATTGTCAATTTTCTGGCCGCGGAATGCTTCCAGCATGCCCACCATTAACTTTTCTTTGTGTGCGGGAGCAGGCGCCAGCTTAAGCAGCTTGGCACACATGGCATAGTTTTCTTCGCCGCCTTCCATTGCGTAGCGTTGCATAATGCGTTCGAGGATATAGTCCTGCACCAGCTTGACCTGCCAGAACTCTGGCTTGGAGAACAGCTTCAGGACCGCTTCCCGGTCAGACGTCGCTTTACTTTCGATGGCCCACCATAAAAGCAGTGGAATATGCAGGTCTGCGTGATCTTCTTCGCGCTGCAGGAGGACGGCAGTGATCGCGAGCCCTGATTCCGCAGGGAACCGTTTGGCGGACGAAGCCAGTTGCGAACGGACTTCGGCGTATGGCTCTGTTTTTGCGAGTTCCACCATTGATTTGGTCAATGACTTTGATGTCCGATGCTGATCGCCGAGCAGACGAATGGTCCAGCGGCGGATGTGTTGATCGCGGTGTCCCAGCAGTTCCAGCGCAAGTTGTTCATCAAAATCGCCGAGTTGATTCAGCGCCCAGAGGGCTTCGAGTGCCCGGTCATCGTTCTCGCTTTTGGCGATTTTCAAGAGTGTGGGAACCATCGATTGATCGCCGCGTTCGCCGATGACCTGAACGGCTTTCTGGCGGAACCATTTGTTGGAATGGCCCAGCGTTTCGATCAGCTCGGCGTTGGTTCGCTTGCTGAGATCGAACGGTTTGATGGGCTGAAAGTTCGTTGGTTTCAACCGATAAATGCGGCCGCTGGTTTTGTGCCAGTTGTCGCGCGGGTCGACGTGCGTCAGGCGGCTGTCGTACCAGTCGGCCAGATAAACACTGCCATCGGGGCCGACTTTAATGTCCACAGGGCGGAACCAGCGATCCTGCGTGAGCACGATCGGCGGCATGTCTTCGGTGCGGTATGTTGATGTATCGGGAATTAGATTACTGGCCATCACTCGATTGTGTAGCGAGTTGGCGGCGAAGACAGCGCCATTGTATTTGGCAGGGAAGGTTCCGCCTTCATAAATCGAAAAGGTTTGGCTGAACCGTTCCTGGTAGCCTTTGTGTCGCATGTGTTCGTAATAACCGAAGGCGAACGGATTCGTCAACGGGCCGTGTTTGCCCCAGTTTTTATGAGCGTATCCGCCTTGTGCGTAATGCATGCCGCGGGTGCTGCCGTTGTTGGTGCCTGAGAAGACGCGGCCTTTGGAATCAATCTCTACGCTGAATGTGTTGCCGCCACCCTCTGCATAAATTTCGAAGACTTTACTGTCGGGGTGATAGCGCCAGATCATCTGCCCTTTGAAGTGCACGCCTTTGGTCGCTTTGGAGCTGACGGTGCCTGTCGTGGTACTGCCGTTCGCTCCGTAGAGCCAGCCATCGGGGCCCCACTTGAGACTGTTGGCGACTGAATGAGTGTCTTCCAGACCGAAGCCGGACAGATGCACTTCGGGATCGCCATCAGGAATATCATCGCCGTTGGCGTCGGGATAAAACATCAGGTAAGGGGGATTCAAAACCCAGATGCCTCCCTTGCCGACGGTGACGGCGGAGACAATGTTCAAGCCTGTGATGACGTCTTTGATTTTATCGAAGGTGCCGTCGCCGTTGGTGTCTTCGAGAACGGAAACCTTATCGGCGCCTTTGAAATGATTTGGCGGAGCCGGGGAAACTTTATCGAAGACGGCGCGGAGGTATTGATCATATTTGACCACTTTCAGGCCAGCGGGGAACGGGTACTGCAGGTATTGTACAACCCACATCCGTCCGCGATGGTCAAAGCTCATGTAGAGGGGTTGCATAATTTCCGGTTCGGCGGCGATGCTTTCCATTTCAAAATCTTTATGGACCTGAAACAGTTTGACTGCCTGCTCGGGGGGCGTTGGATCGGACTCATCGCCGACTTCGCCTTTTCCTTTGAACGCTTTCATCACCTTGTCGACTTGATCGTTGGCAGCCACATTCTTCTTGAACCGGTCACGGGTGATTTTGCCGGCGACATCGACCTGAGGCGGTTCCTGTTTCAGGCACCAGTAGATGGCGTTAACCAGAGTGTGAGTGAAGGTGTTGTTTTTGAAATCGCCGGGATGTCCGAGCGAGGTGTAGAACACGCGTGACTTGTTATAGGTGTTCGTCCAGGCGACCGGCATCTGAACCGGTTGCCCGTCGACATTGGCAAGGCCTTTTAGCAGGGTTTTGGTAGAACGTTTGAGGTTGATGCTCTTATACATCGAACCTTCACTACGGAAATGTTTGTTGCGGACGGTGGCCATAATCGGGTTCTGCTCGGCCCGCAGTTGAGTTGTCACATCAGTGGGTGTTTTGTTGCCGAAGTCGCCGTCATATTCGCCGCCCAGGACTTCTGTGTCGAACTCTTTCCACTCGACGTAGCCGTCGGCGGGTTTGCCTTTACTCAGGGAGAAGCCGTGACTGGATGTGCGGAGTGCGACCAGTGGTTTGCCGGCGGCAAGGTAATCGCGGATCAGTTTCATCTGCGCTGCGGGCAGTGTTTTGCGTCGGACGCTGAGGAACAGTAGATCGGTTTCCTTGAGGGCTTCCAGTCCGGGGAAGGAATTCGGATCGTCTTTGTCAGGAAAAATAAACTGAGTGCGAAAGCCGAGCGGCTGCAGGTGTGCTTTGGCAAACGCCGGCAGGCTTTCGGCGGTCTTGTAGCCTTCTTCGCCGATCATGAATAGAATCAACGGCTGGTCGGCGGGGGTGGCCGCTTTGGGTGGGGCCTGTTTTTCTTCGCCTGAGAGCGGGAAACCAGTGAGTCCACAGAAACCGAGGAATACAAAGAGGGAGAGCGTGTGCTTCAGAAAAACTCTGTTGAGCATGATGAACAACTTCTTGATCGGTTGAAACTAAAGGAAACTAAAAAAGGTTGGATCTTCATCATAACAGCCGACTTCGGGCTCTGTCACCCGACATTTTGTGACTTTTCTGAAGAATACAGTGAGTTTGAAGTCTGATCAGGTTTTCTATGCATTACAATCTTTAAGTGTTTTCTGTGTATTGACTTAAGTGATTGTGGGTTTGGCAGAATTCTCAATGTGTCGTATTAGGGAGCAGTGTGGTGTGAGCTTGCCGCGGTTTTACCAACTCCTGTTTTGCGTTTCGTTACTGCTCGGCTGCTGGCTGGCGATGATGGGCGTGCATGAACTGGGGCATGTGAGCGGCGGTCTGGTAACCGGGGGTGAGATCACTCGCGTGGTATTGCATCCACTGGCAATTTCACGCACGGATCTAGCGGCAAATCCTTATCCGGCAGTGGTGGTCTGGGCCGGACCACTTGGGGGTGTTTTGTTCCCACTGGGATTATATCTGGCAGCAAACGGGTTGCGCTGGTCTCTGGCATCCTTGGTGCAGTTCTTTGCCGGCTTCTGTCTGATCGCCAACGGTGCTTAGATCGCCGGCGGTGCGCTGGAGGGAATTGGCGATTGTGATGTGATGCTCCAAACGGGGACGCCTCTGTGGGTGATGTGGGGCTTTGGTTTGCTGACGGTGCCCGCTGGTTTCTGGTTGTGGCATCGGCTGGGTTCATTAAAGGAGTGGTGGCGCAATCCTGAACGAATTTCAGAGCAGACCGCCTGGAGCATGTTTCTGGCCGTGGTGGCGTTGGTCGTGCTGATGGTCTGTTTTTCTGCTTGATCGCCGTTTCCGGTTTGCTCGCAGCGTGTTGTTTCTGGTATCGTGGAATGATATCGAAACGATCCTTGCTTCAGGAGAACTATGCATGTCCGCTATGATGAATCGTCGTGAGATGTTGGGAGTCAGTGCCGCGGGAGCGGCTGCGTTGTATCTGCCTGCAGTCAGCAATGCGAAGCCACCCAAAACAAAAGTGAAAACATTCACTTATAAAACGGTCGCCAATCTGGAGATCAAAGCCGACGTGCATCGGGCCGACGATAACAAGACGCGACCTGTGATGGTCTGGTTTCATGGCGGGGCGTTGATTGTCGGGCATCGCGGCGGCGTGAGTGGTCGCGTGTTGCAGGATATGCTGGGCGCTGGTTATGCCGTGGTGTCGTTTGATTATCGTCTGGCGCCGGAAACGAAACTGCCGGAAATCATTGCCGACCTGGAAGATGGTTTTACCTGGCTGCATCAGAAAGGGCCGGAGCTGTTCAACGTCGATACGAGCAAGGTTGCGGTCTCGGGTGGATCAGCGGGGGGCTGTATGACGATGATCGCCGGTTATCGGGCGAAGCCGCGACCGACGGTTTTAGTTCCGTTCTGGGGTTATGGCGATTTGATTGGTGACTGGATCGGTAAGCCGAGCCCGCATGAGCGTCATCAAACGAAATTCACAAAGGCAGAAGCCTACGCGCAGGTTAGCGATTCGCCGATCGCGGATTCGCGGGAGAGTAAAAAACAACGCGGCGGTTTCTACGAATATTGTCGTCAGCAGGGGATCTGGCCGAAAGCGGTTGCGGGATGGGATCATCATCGCGAACCCGAAAAATTCTATCCGTATATGACGCTTAAGAACGTGACAAAAGCGTATCCACCGACACTGATGGTGCATGGCACGAAAGACACCGACGTGCCTTACGAGCAGTCGACGTTGATGGCAGAACAGTTCCGGCAGCATGGTGTCGAGCATGAACTGGTGACGATTCCCGGTGCGGAACACGGACTGGCGGGCGGTGATCCGAAACTGATTGATGCCGCTTACCAGCGGGCGTTTGAGTTTATGCATGAGCGGATGCGTTGAGTCTGATGCTGAATCGGTCAACGCAAAAATGCTTGAACGACAAGAAACAGGTTCACGTTTTGAACAGAATTGGTCGAGACGTTCATTAATGCCTGTGCCTTATGGCTTGATCGCGTGTTTGTGTTAGGCTTCAAAAGGATGTGAGTCTATGTTTGAGCTGTGGATGACTTTGATTCCGATTCTGATTGCGGATGTCGTCAATCCTGTGTTATTCGCCTTTCTGGTCTATGCGGCGGGGACGAATCGGCCTGTGGTGAATAGCTGCGCTGTTCTGCTGGGGCATACGCTGGCTTATTTTGGAGCAGGCGTGGTGATCGCGATTGGAATAGAATCGATTTCGAACCGCTTGTCGAATCCACAACAGATCGATTACATCATCGGCTTTGTGATTGGTGTGATTCTTCTCTGGGTTGGTTTCCTGTCCTGGAAAACAGAGAAAAAAGAACAGGCGGAAGAGAGTCGCACGTTGACGCTTTTATCGGCGGTTGGCCTGGGGGCGATTGTCAATTTCATGGGCTTGCCTTTCGCGCTGCCTTATTTCGCTGCCTTGGATCAAATTCTGAAAGCCGACCTGACACCGATGACGTCACTGACTGTGTTAGCGGGATACAATGTGCTCTATGCAGTGCCGTTTGCTCTGGTTCCTGTTTTGAGCGCGACTTCTGGTCAGAAGAGTCAGGAAATATTACGAAAAATCAATGACTGGCTGGTCGGCATCAGTAATTTTGTGATGCCCATTTTGCTGGTTCTGGTCGGTCTGGCGCTGATTGTTGATTCGATGATCTATTTTGTGACCGGGTACGAAATGTTTTAAACGAGACTTACAGGTCACTTCGAATGGGATAATGAAGTTTAGAAACGCAATGAAATGGATCAATCTGAATTCAAGAAATTCGTTCAACAGCTGCGAAGCGGAGATTCATTAACGTACGAGGAAGGCTATCATTCCATCAAGGGCCGGGTGGGTGAAGTGATTACTGAACTGCTTGCGTTGGCGCAAGCAGAAACCGAAGAACAGATGCGATCACGGTTGGTTGAGTTGATTGGCGAATCCATCGAACCCGAGGCGATCGAATTCTTGAAGCATGAGCTAGACAGTCCGTTTTACGAAGTGCGCAGCTGGGCTTACAGTTCGTTGTGTTATTCAGAATCGCAAACAGCCAATGAAATTGCTGCGAACTTTAAAGACAAGAATCCGGATGAGGCGTTTCTATAAGTTGTGTCTTTCGGCGTAAGATCATCACTTGCACGCTGAGTAAATCATTTCGATATTAAATGCAGCAGGCTTCTTTAGTACAAAGTCAATCAGTATGGAACCGAAGAAACGAATTGTGATCGCCGGGGGGACCGGGTTTCTGGGGTTGAACCTGGCGTGTTATCTGACTGAGTTGGATTTTGACGTCGTGTTGTTAGGGCGGCATGCGCCAAACAAACAGGGGGCGTGGCGGCATGTGGTCTGGAGTGCCCGTTCGGTAGGCTCGTGGGTCAGTGAGCTGGATGGAGCGGCCGCGATTGTGAATCTGGCAGGGCGGACGGTGGATTGCATCAAGACTCCCGATCATTGTGATGAAATTCTGCGCTCGCGCGTGGAAGCGACGAACGTACTGGGATTGGCGGTGCACGAAGTTGAATCGCCGCCTCCCGTCTGGGTGCAGATGTCGACAGCGCACCGGTATGGTGATCCGCCCGAGTGCGTTTGCGATGAGAATTCTGCCTTCGGTTATGGGCTGGCTCCCTTTGTGGCTCAAGAATGGGAAGCCGCATTTGCGCAATCGGTACTGCCAGAGATGCGGCAGGTGGTTCTTCGCACCAGTTTTGTGATCGGACGAGACGGCGGTGCCTTACAGCGGTTGGCGAAGCTGGTTCGCTGGGGACTGGGGGGCACGGTCGGCAGTGGCAAACAGGGGATGAGTTGGATTCATGCACAGGATATGAATCGATTGTTTTACCGGGCGATCACCGACGAAACGATGCAGGGGGCTTATCTGGCGACGGCTCCGGAACCGGTTTCGAATGCCGATTTCATGCGCGAATTACGGCGGGCGCTCAAGATGCCGATCGGGTTACCAGCGGCAAGCTGGATGGTGCGGATTGGTGCGCCGCTGTTGATGCGGACGGACCCGGAGCTGGCGCTGTATGGTCGTTATTGTGTTTCGAGTCGTCTGCGGGACGAGGAGTTCGAGTTTTCGTTTCCCGATTTGACGTCAGCGCTGGCGGACCTCTATGGATAACATTTCCCGAATTTGAATTTATTCGGCTGAGTTGGTCACATTTCGTGTTGCTCACTCGTCATTCCTTTGAACGAACTTATTTTTCACAGGAACAGACGCATGAGTGAAGTGGATTATCGATCAGAGATCGACGAGTTTGAAACGCGGTATCAGTATGACAGTACGTATTTGCGGGAACTGTTGGTGGAATCACCCGACGGATATGCGAAGTTTGTGGCGTTTAAGCCTTTGGCCTGCCATCAAGAGCAGCTGGATCCAGAGACCTACTGGATCGCGAAGCTGGCGGCGATGCAGGTGGAAGACTGTGGCGAGTGCCTGCAGTTGAATGTCCGGTTTGCTTTGGAGAGCCATGTCTCGCGTGAGATTATTGAAGCGGTATTGCAGGGGGGGGATGGGCTTTCGGAGGAACTGCGTGATTTGTATGATTTCGCCGTGCAGGTGGCTAGTTCCAGTGAGATCGATTCGGCGCTTGAGCGGCGGATTCAGTCCCGCTTTGATCGAGGGGCACTGCTGGAGTTGGGGATTTGTATCGCGACTGCGAAAGTCTTTCCCACGATCAAGCGCGCCGCCGGTTATGCGAATCGCTGCCGTTTGATTGAAATTCAGGTCTAACCGATTCCGAGTCTAATAGAAAAGCATGTCTTGCCGTGAATTCTTCAGTTGCCTTAGAGACATTTGAAACTTGTCGCGAGCCACTACTTGGTCTGGCGTATCGGATTACCGGTTCGCGGGTGGAAGCGGAAGACATCGTGCAGGAAGCGTGTCTGAAATGGCTGGACGCCGATCAGGCGGCGATTCGAGTGCCGCGCGCCTGGTTGATGAAAGTGGCTACGCGGCTGGCGCTGGATTATCTCAAGAGCGCCCGTGTGCAGCGGATGTCGTATGTCGGTCCCTGGTTGCCCGAACCATTTCTGGCGAATGAAAATACGCCGGAAGAGGAACTGGAGCTGGACGAGTCGATTTCGATGGCGCTCCTGGTTTTGCTGGAACAGCTCTCTCCGTCTGAGCGGGCCAGTTTTATTCTGCACGATCTGTTTCAGTATCGTTTTGATGAGATCAGCGAGATTCTGGAGCGGAGTGAAAGTTCGTGTCGAAAACTGGCGAGTCGGGCACGTGGGAAGTTGGGGCGAAAATCGTTGAAGGCAGAACAGAGCCGCGACGAACACCTGCAGATGCTGACCGCATTTTCGGACGCGGTGAAACGGGGAGAGACGGAAGAACTGGTTTCGCTGTTGAAGGAAGATGCCACGTTTATTTCCGACGGGGGCGGCAAAGCGATTGCTGCGCGAAAGGTCGTTCAGGGAGCCGATCTGATTACCCGGTTCTTTTTAAAGGCAGTGCGTCCCGCGTTTATCGCAGCAAAAGCGGATGATGTGAGGGTCGATGTCGCCTGGTTCAATGGTGCTCCCGGATTGATGATCATTCAGGCGGGAACACTGGTTTCCGCGTTTCAATTCGAAGTGGAACAGGGCAGAATTTGCGGCATTTATGCGCTACGGAATCCAGACAAATTGAAGTTGTTTGGTGACGATTGAAGTGCCTGGAAGCCACTAATTTTCTTGAGTTGAAACTCATCATTATAGTGCGACAAATCAAGGGATGTGCATGTGTAGGTACATGTGGGTCCTTTGTTCGGTGTATACATTTATTTGTATGTCTTTTTTATTAAATAAAGGTAAATATCGTAGCTGTCACATTCCGGAGCGTGTTAAAATCTGATGTAGATAGGTTTTACTCTTCAAAGAAGAAATTTCCTGCCTTATTTTCATTCCGACTTTTTTTCACTCCGGAGCATGTGCCATGTTGAAATTATTGAGAAAGCGACGAGGGTTTACCCTGATTGAGCTGCTTGTCGTGATTGCTATTATTGCCATTCTGATTGCGTTGTTGCTACCTGCTGTGCAACAGGCGCGGGAGGCGGCCCGCCGTTCGACTTGTAAAAACAATATGAAGCAGATCGGGTTGGCATTGCACAATTATCACGATACGTTTCGCGCGTTTCCGATTGGTTCACAAACGAGCTATTATCGGGCCAACTGGCGGTCTTCGATCTTGCCTTATATTGATCAGGCACCCGCTTACAATCAGTTAACTCAAGCAGCGAGTTCACAGCACGGCTTTGCTTCCGGAAATGGAAATTCGGCTGCTGGATATAATACCGAGAACGCCGTGCTCAGTGATTATTATGTGCCCGTCTATAAGTGTCCCTCCAGCACAGCAGATGCTTTTTACACAGGGGGCAGTCCGGTTTCTAATAATGGCAAGACTTCGCCGAATGCTGCACTGGGTAAAGAAACCGGCATGACGATGGACTATGTGGGCATCAGTGGTTCTTATGCTGGCGTTGCTCCCTACAATGCCGGATGTGGCAGTCTCATCTATGGGGGTAATTGGTGTAATAACGGGCTAATGTTGATTGGAAAGTCTTCCCGGATGCGTGATTGTAAAGACGGTACTTCGAACACAATGATCATCGGCGAAGACTCAGGCCTAGTAGATAACAAAGATTATCGGAGTAATTATTATGGCGGCTGGGCCGGCCATTTGGGGCTGTCAAGCTGGGGGACCGGAGTGAATACGATTCGCTACAATCCCAATCCTCGGACAGCACCAGCGGGAGGGAATCAAACCTACACGCCGAATAACCCGCTGACATCAGAGCACGTGGGCGGCATTCATGCTTTACTGACAGACGGTGCCGTTCGTTTCATTTCGAATAATGTTGATATCGAAACGTACCGTCGGTTAGGCATGAGAAACGATAATCTTGTTCTCGGCGAATTCTAATTTATGTCGAATTCCAGCATTGTGTAAGCATTCAAACTGTAAGCAACAGCCGATGTGTTTTTTATGAATGCATCGGCTGTTTGTTTTTGATAAATCAACGTAGGGGGAAATACGGAATGTCGTTTTTTTTCAGAGGCACCACAGGGTATCCATTTTCAAATTTGGCGATCAGCCAGAGTTCTGTCAGGACATGGATTTTCCTGATGATATGGATGTCATCCTTCAGTTTCCTGAGTGGTTGTGGAGGTGGTACGGAATCTGTCCCTTCGGGAACGGCGAGTGGCACGGTCAAAGTGAATGGCAAGGCACTGGCAGAGTGCCATATCAATTTTGTTTCGTCGACGACAGGGACTGGGGTTTATGCTGATTTGCAGGCAGATGGTTCCTATGAATTGCCAAATGCGGTTCCTGCTGGCGACTATCGCGTTTATTTCACGTCTGCCGGTCTGGGAGATGCGCCCCCTTCGGAATCAGGGAACCCGGAACTGAAAGACGTACTGAGTGAAGTTCCCCAGAAATTCCAGAGCGAACAGTCGACCGATTTGCAGGCTGTTATCAAAGAAGGTGCCAACTCATTCGACTTTGATCTCAAACCGTAAACTGCGTTCGACCTGCCCCGAAGTCTGTGCTGGTAGGCGAAGCCTGCAATGAGTGAACAGACTGTCTCTTTCTGGTGTTACCATGGGTGTTTCTGTTCACATGTTTCTCGCCAAAATTGAGGCTGGCGGCGGCTAGCTTGTTCAAATTTGCAGTTGACATAGGGGAGGGACACAAGTTAGGCTCGACGTTGCAATACGAATATTTGTTAAGAAAATTCTCCCGATTTGATTTTCAACAGGTATTCAATCACGTATTCTTTGCGTTAAATCGTATGACAAGTATGTGGCGAAAGGCTGAGAGTTTGATTTTCTCCCGTTCCTCTCTCTATTCCATCCGAGTTTTTTGATTGAACTTGGGTTGTCAAACCCAATTTTTAAGATGCAGGCACACTATGTTTCTTTCTTTGCGATCCACACATTTTGCGATCATTTTCTGTTCGTTGATAGTCAGCGGCTGTTCTGGCGGATCTGCAGAACACATCGAACGAGCTGCGGTTTCCGGTACGATTACGTATGCAGGGAAGCCTTTGCCCGAGGGGACGATTCAATTTGTTCCTGATACGGATGCTTCTGGCAAACCGCTTCGTGGAAAAGCGGTTCAAACGAACATTACCAATGGGGCTTATAGTCTGGCAGCGGGTCAGGGACCCACTGTGGGCACGAATAAAGTCTTGATCAGTGCCGTGAAGAAAACAGGTAAATTCGAGGAGTCAGACGGTCAGAAAATCGAGATCCTGAAGCAATATCTGCCTGCCAAATATAATTCTAACTCCACGCTGAAGTTCGAAATTCAAGCCGGCGAGAACACTACCGACTACGCGTTGGAATCAAAATAACATTTTCTTGAGTCGGTTCTCGATCTCACTGAGTCTTTTGTATTCTCTTTATATAGGATTATTCCAATTATGAAAGCATTAATTCTGAAGCGGCGTCAAGGGTTTACTTTGATTGAGTTGCTGGTGGTGATTGCCATCATTGCGATTCTGATCGCACTACTGTTACCTGCAGTACAGCAGGCACGGGAAGCGGCCCGTCGATCCACATGTAAGAACAATCTGAAGCAGATCGGCCTGGCTCTGCACAACTACCACGATACGTTTCGGACGTTTCCGCCCGCGAGTGTTCGCGCTCCCACCAGTTCAGGCGTGAATGAGTGGGACACGAGCATGATCAGCTGGCAGGCCCGTATTTTACCTTATATGGATCAGGCACCTCTGTTCAATAAGATCGACTGGAGTGCGACGCCCGGCAATACGGCAGCCGTAAATATCGAGGCGATGGATTATGAACTGCCCGCTTATCGCTGTCCCAGTGATCCCGGTAACCGTGGCAAGACAGGACTAACTGGTTATGGTCCGACGAACTATGTTACGAGTACTGCTGATACGGGCGGGTATGCGGCCGGTGGGAACCCATTTCAGAACAATGGTCGTTCTGTGATGTTCATGAACAGCAAGACTCAGCTGAGGGATATTGAAGACGGAAGTTCTAACACGATGTTCGTTGCAGAGTGTGTCGTGGCCCATCCTTATTCCAGTGTGAATGCGACGGGAACGACTTGTACGGGAACTGCTGACCAGAAACGGCGTGGTTATTCCTGGTTCTATGCACGAGAGATGTGGACATGGAGCTACACCACTTTGATCGGTCCTAATTCCGATTTACAGGAATGTGGTTCAAGCACCGGCGGAACGGCTTTGTTAGGAGCACGCAGTAAGCATGTCGGCGGGGTTCATGCACTGCTTGGTGATGGCGCTGTTCGGTTTATCTCGGAAAATGTTCACCTTCCTACCTGGCAGGACTTGGGAAATAAAGCTGATGGCAACGTCATCGGCGAGTTCTAATCAAAGTCTGATTTGAATTCAGAACAAACAGAAACAGCCCGCGAGTATCAATTCGCGGGCTGTTTTTTTATTGGCGCAATTGTTTTTGTGCGATTTGATCTGAACAGAAGATTTCGCTCCCAATCTCCTGACCTGACCTGACCTGACCTGACCGTGGAAGGAAAACGGATTAAACTGGCCTCCAATATTAGCATCGGCAAATGATTAATGCGTTCACGGAAGCATTTAAAGCAGGGGAGCCTGATCGGCTGGTGGCGCTGCTGAAAACGGATGCGACCTTTCATTTGGATGGTGGGGGGAAAGCGACTGCATCGGGGAAAGTTCTGGAAGGGGCAGACTTGATTGCCCGCTTCTTCCTGAAACTGGTGCACCCTTATTTTGTAGATGCGGACGCCAATCGATTGACGATCAATGTGAGCTGGTTTAACGGAGCCCCCGGGTTGATCGTGCGCGAAGCGGGGGCGCCGGCTACGGCGTTCCATTTTAAATTGGACGCAGGGAGCATCAGCGGCATTTACGCCCTGAGGAACCCAGACAAACTACGATTGTTTGGTGTTCGGTAACAGGGCAATTCCGGTTTTTGATTTCGATTTTATCAGGCGCAGTACGCGCTCGATTTGGGAAATGCTGCATCCTAGATCGTTGCGTTGCTAACTCTATTTCTCACTTATCTGTCCATTCATTTTGCATCTATTCTAATAGATTGCTACGATTGTGAGCATTAGTTCCCTCGTAACCATTTGCTGAAGCAGGAGTGCTGGCTGATGAGATCCACAAGACTTAAAAAATGCAATAAAGTTGCAACTACCACTTTCATGTTGATGATTTCTTTGTTCTGTTTGCTGGGATGTAGCGACCCCAAAAATGAACAGGCTTTAAGCCAGGTGAAGAGAATCACGAAAGAATATGATAAAAAAACAACTGAAAGTGGCGTTTACATTCGAGCTTCAGAGGGGGAGCTTAAAGAAAAAGACCCTTGGGGGACTCCTCTGGTTCTCAGTTATTCTCAAGGTGGCGTTGCCGAGATGGTTACAGTTACTTCTGCAGGGCGTGACAAAACGTTCCATACCGCTGATGATGTGGAAGCTCAGGGTATCGCGGTGAACTTCAAAGGAGCAGGGGAAGGGATTAAGAAGAATATTGAGGAGACCTCAGCCAATGCAGCAAAAGGCTTCGTGAAAGGGGCAGTCAAAGGGGTGAAAGAGTCGATTAAAGAGTCCCTGCCTTTCAAGAAGAAGAAAAAAGACGTGGAAGAAAAAGACGGAGAAGCAGCAGAGGCTGAAACCAAGGCCAGAGAGGATGGGTGACTAATGGCTGTTTGCCTCTCAGTCTGCTATTTAAAACTGATTTACCACTAAATTCAAAGTACCTGATCTGCTGGATGCTGCTTTTTCGGTTATCAGATTAAGAGTGTCTCTTTGCTTCTGAGAAATTTCAGAAGTGGGCCTTTTAATGAGATATCTGATCAAGGTTGGCGGGGAAGACATGGGATTTCTCCTGTCAGGGTAGATCTGGAATTGAATCAGGAGCGGTGATATGCAGCAGACAAGAAGAGAACAAGCACAAGCGATTCGTAGTTCGGCTGCAGAGTTGGCAGCACATCGTCCTCATCCGCGTCATAGCGCGAATGGCGATGAGCAGAAGTTTCGTTCGGCGAATTCCAAGCCATCGTATCTGGCCAGTTTTACCAAAGGCTTACCTCACGATATCAAAACGGGTTTGGTTGATCCGAGTGATTTCGAGCAATTTGTCTTCGCCATCGATACCGGGGACCCCCGCGACTTCAAAGAGACCCGCCTGGGGCCGATTGGCTTTGATCCGGCGCATCCAAACTGGCGTTCCAAAAAAGCACAGGAACACTGTGCCAAAGTTCGGGCCTGGGAAAGTCAGGGAGCCGGGCAGACCTTCGATCTGGAAGGACCAGATGCGCAAGCGGTCACGATGCCGCCTGCGCCTGTGATTGGCAGCGAAGAGTTAATCGCCGAGATGGGCGAGGTTTATTGCCAGGCATTGTTGAGAGATGTTGAATTTACCAGGATTGTCGATCTGACCGGGGAGGTTCGCTTTAGTGATGATTCCAGTGCCAGTCCTGATACGACTGTCAAAGGTCTGTTGACGCTGTTGAATAAGTTGAGCTGGTTTCAAGACGCTGACTGTTGTCGATTGACTGCTCATGAAGCCAGTCGCAAACGAGGCAAGTTGCATGGCCAGAATGCCTTTCGGGGGATTACTCCGGGGGACGAGATCGGGCCTTATCTATCACAGTTCCTGTTAGCGGGAACGGGGGGGATCAATTCTCGGGACGAAGAGCGAGTCCCCAAAGATGGATTCATCTCTTACGGTGCAGTTTCGATTGATCAGCGCGTGCGGTTTGCCAAGCCGCGGGACGATCATATGACGACCTGGAATGAATGGCTTGATGTTCAACAGGGGGCGAATCTCAGTGATCTCGAGTGTTACAAGAAAAATCGAAAGCGGCGATTTATCACGACGCCACGAGATCTGGCGACTTATGTGCATTACGATGCGCTGTATGAGTCGTATCTGAATGCCTGCCTGATACTGATGGGCAATGGGATTCCTTTCGATCCAGGCATTCCGTTTCAAGCGGACGATTTTCGGGATCATCAGCAGGGGTTTGCGCATTTTGGAGGCCCGCACATTCTGTCTTTGCTGACCGAAGTCGCGACGCGTGCCTTGAAGGCGGTCCGGTTTCAGAAGTTCAACATTCATCGTCGCCTGAGGCCAGAGGCATTAGCGGCTCGATTGGCCAAGCATAAAAATAGTGAAGTCGGTGTTCCTGAAATTAAGAAGATGGTTTCCGAACTACAGCCGATTCTTAATTTAGTGGCGAAAAAAAATCCAGTCGATAAGAAACATTTGCCGAAAAGCAATTATCTGCTGCCGATGGCTTTCTGTGAAGGCTCGCCGATGCATCCCGCTTATGGAGCCGGCCATGCGACGGTTGCTGGTGCGTGCGTTACCATTCTCAAAGCGTTTTTTGATCATAAGCATCCGCTGGCCATTGCGGGTTCGAATGCGATGAGAGCATTTGTGCCGATCAAGGATGGTGAGGAGCTTGAAGATGTCGATGTTGTGGACGAAAATGGCCAGCCTGTTGCCCTGACTGTGGAAGGAGAACTGAATAAACTCGCCTCCAATATCAGCATCGGCCGTGACTGGGCGGGGGTGCACTACTTTACTGATTACATTGAATCGCTCAGAATGGGCGAACAAATTGCGATTGGAATTCTTGAGGAGCAAAAACTGACTTACCGGGAAAACTTTTCGATGACCGTTCCGCTTTTCGATGGAGGGGCTATTCAGATCTGAAACAGAGCCAAGGTACTTAAGTAGGGGGTATAACTCAGTTTCACGACGTTTCCCCAAAGTCGATCTCAGGAAGTCCACCCTATTTCGTGTGTACGCATTGTAGCTTCTGGGCAACGCGAGAAATAATCAGAATTCGATTACTGCTTGCTCGATTTCAGTAAGGTGGACGTGGTTTAACGCAAATTTACAGTTGACATAAGGGTGGTTTTCAAATTAGGTTTAACACTTGGTACAGAAATTCATCTGGAGGACTATTTGTCTTCCTGTTCAATTTCTGCCTGCCAGTCTTTTCTGAAACTAAGAGCAACCTCATTTGCTCATTAACATTTTAGGTCTCCACCTAATTTCTATCGAGTCATTTGAAATGCGGGCACACAATGTTTCATATATGCGACTCTATTTATTCTGTTCTGATTTTATGCGCGTTGAGTCTTAGCGGTTGCTTTGACAGTTCTGCTGAAAAAATTGAACGGGCTCAGGTTTCGGGAATCGTGACGTTAGACGGAATGCCTCTTCCTGAGGGGAGCATTCAATTTATACCTGACGTTGATTCCTCTGGTAAACGAGTTCGTGGAAAAGCCGTTCTGGCGATCATCTCAAAAGGAATATACTCTCTGAATACAGTTCAGGGTCCTACGGTCGGCCCGAATAAAATTCTCATCAATGCCTCCCAAAAAACAGGGAAGTTTCAGGAATTAGACGGTGAGAAAATCGAGATACTGAAGCAGTATCTGCCTGCGAAATATAATTCAGAGTCTACGCTCAAATATGAAGTCAAATCAGGCGAGAATAACGCCAGTTTTTCACTTGACTCTGAGTAGTGTTTATTATTCGTGCTGTTTTGAAACTTTGTATTATTCTTATAAATGACTTAGGTATCTCGAAATCATGAAATCATTATTTTTGAAACGTCGAGAGGGATTTACTTTGATTGAATTGCTGGTGGTGATTGCCATCATTGCAATTTTGATTGCCCTTTTATTGCCGGCAGTACAGCAGGCGCGAGAAGCGGCCCGTCGTAATGCATGCAAAAACAACATGAAGCAAATTGGGCTGGCGTTACATAACTATCACGACACGGCACTACGGTTTCCTTCAGCCCATGTTCGTGATGTCATCAGCGGTTGGACGTCCAGTCAGATCAATTGGCAGGCGAGAATTTTACAATATATGGACCAAAGCGCATTGTACAATAAGATTGACTGGTCTCATCGTCCGGGAAACGCTGGTCCTGATAACACCGAAGTCATGAACTATGAGTTACCCGTCTATCGTTGTCCCAGCGATCCCGGAGATCGCAGCACAACGCAAAAATTAGATTACGGCCCGACAAATTATGTCACATGTACTGCCAATTATGGAGATTATAATGCCGGAGGAGCCCGGCATGCGAACGATGGAAATTCTGTGATGTTTCTCAACAGTGCCACCAAAATCAGTGACATCACGGATGGGGCTTCCAATACGATGATGGTTTCTGAGTGCATCGTGGGGTATCTGTATGTGCGGGAAAATGTGCAACCGGGCCCCGTTTGCATAGGGACAGCCACCAAAAGCGAGCGGGGGTATTCCTGGTTTTGGGGTAATTCAATGCATATGTGGAGTTATTCAACTCTCATCGGGCCAAACTCGGATTTCGTAGAATGCTCCCGTAGTAGTGGCAGTGGTTCATTGCTGGGAGCCCGCAGTCATCACGTTGGAGGAGTGCATGTTCTCTTTTGCGATGGTAGAGTCCAGTTTGTTTCGGAAAATATTAACCTCGCCACCTGGCAGGATCTGGGGCATAAATCCGATGGCAACGTCGTGGGAGAGTATTAAGCCGCTCAGCATCGAATCGTAAAACATAAACGTCCAGGGAATCGATTTTCTCTGGACGTTTTTTTTGCGCATTAGTCCGTTGTGTTCTTTAGAAACATTTCACTCCCAACCTGCTTACTGCGCTCAGACTGAATGTGTTTCGGAGTTTCTCAAAAAATTGTTTCGTTATTTCAAACAACGTTTGAGTTGTTATGATTGGAATTGTCTGTGAATCGTTTATCGGATTGTGATCAGGAGTTATCGATGTCACAAACGGGAGAATTCTGGGAATGGCCGTGGTATCAAAAACTGTTAAGCATCCCGCTTTATCTCTTCGCGTTACCCTTCGGGATTTTGATCGGATTGTTTGTATTGCCTTTGCTGATGGTGGTTGGCTTATTTGCGATTTGCAGTAATTTCGTGGGAGAACGACTGTTCTATCTCAGCATGTGGAATGACGGGCGGACGCTCAGTCGGCGGAAACTTCGTCGTCGTCTGGATGCGGGTGAGACCGGGACGTTGATCATTGAAGCCCCCACCATGGGTTGGGGGTTTACCCATGCCTGGTGGACTCCCGATGATGTGAAAACGCTGTCACCAGTTTCCAGGTCGGATGACGCTGAATATGGAGAACAGGTTTTGGTTTTTCTTGAGGAAGAGAAGGCGCATCCTTGGGATGAATGGTGCTGGCGGGAGTACATATCGACCTGGGAGGGAACAGCGATTTTGCTGAAGGTTTGGAATGGTAAGAGATATCGAACATGGTTCGAACAGCACTTCCCCGCTGTGGCGATTGTCGAAACCACATCCGCGATCGTGCATCAACTCGAAATGGAAGCCCAGCAGGAGATGCGTTGAAATGATAGTTGGAATGGGGCTTGTCGTCGAATTTGTTCTGTTATAAAATTCCCCAGTTCGAGCAGACACCTGAATTTTGTCACCTCAAGGATGAGAAGAACAGATGCAAAGAAGACATTTCATTTTGATGGCAGGAATGTTGTTGGCTCTGGTCAGCCTGGTTCAAGCAGAGGTGCAGTCTGATGAGGCAGAGAAAACGGTTCCTCCGGAGCAAGAGGTTCCTGTGTCTGCTAAAAAGCCTAGTCTGGTGACCAGCGGGCGAATTGATCTGCAGCAGAATTCGAACTCAGGTCAGCGACTCTTTGTGGAAAAATATCATCCGTATCAATTCTGGGAGGCACAGCGAGGCGCGGTAAGTCTGCGCGAGCAGTATCGCGGAAAAACAGAAGATAAACGGATTCAAAAACTTCTGGATATTGAGAATCAGAAAGTCAGATCCCCCTTCTCACTTGGGCCCCGAATTTACTTTATCGATGGTATTCCTGCCAGCCGCCTCGCTCACCGTATTCACGAGTTGAACTTCCAAAATTAGACTTTGGTGGAAGCTGAGCTGTGTCAGTTTCCTGCTCGCTGCGCTCGGACCAAATTGGATTCGGTCCCATCCAATTCATTCGAAGAGAAAGTGAATCAGATGCAAAGAATGCTTTCTGTTTTTATTCTAGTGTTGTCTCTGATGCTCATCGGTTTGTCAGAAGAGACAGGCCTGTCGGATCAACCTCGTCAGACAACTGCAGAACAGGCGGGCCCTTCAAAAACTGACAGATCTGATGCAAATCAGACTGCGCCGGATCTGAAAACCAAAGAAAATATCAGACACCTGGAGGAAGATCTGGCATCGTGCCGTTTATTTCGGGTTCACCTGGAGTTGAGTAAGCTGATTCAAAAGTATCCTCATACGAAAGCCGGGAAACGAGCTCAGCGTCTCCTCGAAGGAGCGGGGATGCGCGTCATCGATTTTCCGATGAAAACTTCTGATAACTGTTACCGCAAAGGTGTCCCCGACTATCGATATTCTAATGGGATTTACAGCTCAATACCAGAACATGTGCGGGAGGGAATCCGCCTGTATTGAAACCTGTGTGGCATCTATAGAACACACAACAGCAGGGTGGTGCCGGATGCAATCCGGTATTGCCGCAGGCAACAGGAAGTGGCAGTTCAGACAGACAATCAGGAACCAGACTACCGATTCGTTTCCGTAGGGCGCGGACCCATGTGTCCGCCCGTAGGGGCAGGGGGGGCTGCGTGACGATCTGAGAATGCTCCAACTGGTCCCATTCACACGGTGAAAACTAAATTGAACTTCAAGAGGCGGGCGGACACACAGGTGCCGTCGCTACGTTGAAGTTGTCACTTTATACTCAGTTTAATGAAGGTAGGCACGGTGAATCACAAGCACTGGTGACAAGTCACCAGTGGCACACAGGCGTCGGATTTGTGTGTTGATTTTGTAGAAATCAAATTACTTTACCGAGCCGTTGACAAGATCGCGTTTCAATATTGCTTCATTGATGTCGACGCCAGTGATTTTTCATAGAAGGCTCCGTCGGCAGGGGGAATCGGTTGTTGTGTGGTCTCTAGACGCTTAAAGTACACGCTGATCCACTCCATTTTCTATTTGACCGCAGCGAGGCAGCGACGATGGTTCCTGAAATCAATAATCTATTGACTCCGTTTTCGACTCTGCCGGGTGAGGAAATGTTTGAGGAGCTGTTTCGCGGCCAGGCCTTTCGGGTGGAGCGGATTGTGTCGACCGGGCAGGCGACGCGGGAGGGGCAGTGGTATGATCAACAGCATACGGAATGGGTGGTTTTGCTCTCAGGGTCGGCGGTGCTGCGATTTGAGGGGGAAACGGAGGGACGGACGCTAGTTCCCGGGGATGCAGTGAACATTCCTGCGTTTTGTCGGCATCGGGTGGAAGCGACAGCCGCCGATCGGGAAAGCGTTTGGCTTGCAATCCACTATGAGCCTGTCGAGAATGGATAAATCGTAAAGTGGTTCAAACAGAGTTTTAGTTCAACATAGATTTCAGGAAAGAATTTCAGACTGATGAAAAAGAATCCGGTCAAGGCGGCGTTGCGTGAAGGAAAACCTCAAGTGGGAACATGGCTTTCGTCGGGGGACGTGATGATGACCCGTCTGATGGCCCGTGTGGGATTTCCGTGGCTCACAGTAGATCTGGAACATTCGCCGATCGACTGGTCGCAGGCCGCTCTGTTGTTCGGCGCGATTGCCGATGCTGGTTGCGTTCCTCTGTGCCGGGTTCCCCTGGGAAAATATGAACTGATTAAGCGGGCGCTGGATGCCGGGGCTCATGGAATTGTCGCTCCGATGATCAACACCGTTGAACAGGCGAAAGAGGTTATCGATGCGGTTAAGTATCCGCCGGAAGGAAATCGATCGGTGGGTGGCGTGTTGCATGCGATGAATTTCGATGCTACGCCTGGCGATTATTATAAACATGCCAACGATGAGATCCTGGTGATTCTGCAGACCGAGTCACCCGAGGGAGTTGAGAACGCGGAAGAAATTTACAGCCTGCCCGGCGTGGATGGAATTTTCGTTGGTCCCAACGATCTGACGTTTCAGATGAGCAAAAAGACGGGCGTGCATCCTTCGCCTGATGAACTGGAAGTGATGCTGCAGCGGATTCTGGAAACCGGCAAGAAGACCGGCACACCAGTCGGCCTGCATGTGCAGACGATTGAAGCGGTTGAACAGCGGATTTCCGAAGGCTGGCAGTTTATCGCGTGTGGCTCTGAAGTGAAATTCATGGTCAACGATGCCCAGCGGATTGTGAGCGGCTTGAATCTCAAAGCCGAAGCGGCTGACCTGGCACGATACTAAGTCGTGCGTTGATCCGGAAAATAGAGAAGCGGCCATTCGGAAACGAGTGGCCGCTTTTTTTCTGTAATGCGTCTGATTCTATTCTTCGCTGATCTGAATGATGGTGCGCTCTTGATGTGTGCGATTCAGGAGTTTTTCGACGGTCTCCTGAACCTGTTCCAGGGTGATGACCTTCGCACGGTCTTCAAGATCAGGTAGTTTCCAGTCGGTGGCCAGTTTCTGCCAGAGGGCCGTTCGTCGTTCGATGGGATACCAGGCAGAGTCGATGCCGTCGAGGGTGACGCCCCGTAGAATGAAGGGGAAGACAGTCAGATCCAGTTTAGCGCCTCCCGCATTGCCGCAGGCGGCGACGCAGCCGTGGGGTTGAATCGAACGAATGACGTGACTTAACAGAGAGCCGCCGACCGTGTCGATGGCAGCGGCCCAGTGGCCTTTGAGCAGCGGTTTGTCAGAACTGAGATCAATCTCCAGTCGATCGATCACCTTGTCGGCGCCAAGGTCGACCAGTCGTTGGTGAAAGGCGGGTTTGCCCGAGACGGCGGTCACCTGATAGCCACAGTGCTTCAGTAAGGAGAGGGCGAACGTGCCTACGCCTCCCGAGGCACCGGTGACGAGGATGTTGCCTGCGTCGGGTGTGATGTGATGATGAATGATGCTGTTGACACACATCGCCGCAGTGAGGCCGGCGGTGCCGAGGATCATCGATTCTTTGAGAGAGAGACCATCCGGCAGAGGGACGATCCATTCAGGCTGGACGCGAATGAATTCGGCCCAGCCGCCCCAGCGTTCCACACCGAGTTCGTAGCTGGTGACGAGGACCGAGTCGCCCACCTGAAACTGATCAGAATCAGAGGCGACAACCACGCCTGCGGCGTCAATGCCGGGGACGTGAGGGAAGCGGCGGACGACGCCGGGATTTCCTGTCGCTGCGAGGGCGTCTTTGTAGTTGACCGAAGAGTAGACGACGCGAATCGTCACTTCACCCGAGGGGAGGTTGTTATAGGGAACTGAAACGAGACCGGCAGTGAATTTCTTCTGTTCGTTTTTGTTGATTTGATAGCAGCGAAAGGAGTCAGTCATGATGCAACCGATTTTCTAAGAGTAAAAGTGAGTTCGACTTTACCAGGGACCATCGGAAGGTTCCATTTCGAGGGTCCGCCAGCAGTACCAGCTGGCAACCGTTCGATAGGGCTGCCAGTGCTCTGCGATTTCGATGCAGGTGTGTTTATCGGGGCGGGATTTCAGCTGGTAGATCTGTTGAATGCCGTTCTGAATTCCCAGGTCATCATGCGGGAAGACGTCGGGGCGACAGAGGCCAAACATCAAAAACATTTGCGCGGTCCACAGGCCAATTCCTTTGACTTGAATCAGTTCTGCAGTGACCTCTTCATCGGACATCAGATGCATTTTATGCAAACGGACATTGTTCTGCAGCACCATTTCTGCCAGATGCCGCACATAAGTGGCTTTTTGATTGGAGAGTCCGACCGAGCGGAGTTCATCGTGCGAGAGTCTCATGATTTTTTCCACCGTCGGTTGTCCTTTGCCAGTGAGCGTGTTCAGACGCATGTAGATCGTGCGAGCCGCCGAGGTGGAAATCTGTTGTGAGACAATGGAACGCAGCAGCAGTGCAAAGCGGTAGCGATAGGGTTTGAGCGGGCAGGGGCCGACGGCATCGATGACGGTTTTCAGACGCGGGTCTGTTTTTCTCAGATGCTGTGCTGCTTTGCGAAATGTTACTGCGTGATCGTTCATTGTAAATTACCAGCGGGTGTGTGCGTGGCTAAATCCGAAATCATATCGTGCGTGGCGGCTTCGACCGCCTGTTCCCATTCTTCGGGCTTAAATTTTTCCGAGTACGGGGCTTTGCGGATGGCGAAGTTAATACCACGGGAGCTGTTGATGATCGCACCCAGTCCTTGCTCATCGAAGGCGCCCGCAACATCGCCGGCACCCGCGCCCTGGCTGCCATAACCGGGAACGAGCAGAGGAGTGTGCGGCATGAGGGCACGAAGCTGGTTGAGCTCTTCGGGATAGGTGGCACCGACGACGGCACCGATGGAACCGTAGTTGCTGGCGCCTTTGGTTTTTAACGCGAGTTCTTCGACGGCGGCGGCCACACATTCGTAGAGACTGGTCCCATCCGTTTTTCGATCCTGAAAGGTGCCTGCACCGGGATTGCTGGTGCGGACGAGGACATAGATGCCGGCTCCTCGTTCGACGGCGACCTTCACGAAAGGTTCCAGTGTGTCACTGCCAAGGTAGGGATTCACAGTGAGACAGTCGGCGGCCCAGAGGGCACTTTCAGGGTTCTCGCCGGCGAGATAGCCGCGGGCGTAAGCTTCGGCGGTGGAGCCGATGTCTCCCCGCTTGGCGTCGCAGATGACGACGAGGCCAGCAGCACGGGCTTTTTTGATGACGCGTTGCAGGGCGGCGCAGCCGGCGGGGCCCCATTCTTCGAAGAAAGCCGCCTGCGGTTTAACGGCGGGAACGAGGGGGGCGACGACGTCGATGATGCGGTAACAGAATTCTTCAAAGGCGGCAGCCACGATGTCTGCTTTCTCGGAATGCCGGGATTCGGCGGCTTTGACGATTTCAGCAGGAAGCCAGTCAAAGCGGGGATCCAGGCCGACCAGGGCGGGGGTTTTCTTATTCTGAATGGCGGCATTTAAACGGTCGGAGAAATGGTGCATCGGGTAACTGCTTTCAGTATTTCGAGTTAAGCATGAGTCATCTTGTTGTTTGCTGTGAGTTTCAGTCATGAATCATACAAAGTTGAGCCGACAATGGAATCATACCGGTTTTTGAATTCAGGATGTGTTTGAGGGTTTTCCCTTAGGCGTACTCGGAAAACAGGTTGTTTTCAAATGTATAGTCGCGGCGAACTCTCGTTGACAAAAAACGGGATGTTTGCGATGCTCGCGGCGTAAAGCTGTTCGGATTTCTCTGATTCATGGAAGAGTCGCCACTATGTTGGAAATTCTAAGCCCTTATCAATATAGCGAGCAAAGAGCGGAATATGACGCCCGGATTGCCAAGATGCGTCATTCCCACTATATGGATTACCCCAGGCACGTGCATCTGGAGACGTTGGCCCGGTGTAATGCGAGCTGTAATTTCTGCCCTTATCCGAACCTGAATCGAAAACACACCAAAATGAGTGATGAACTCATTGATAAGGTGCTGAATGAACTGACCGAGCTTCCCCGTGAAATGAATTTTCAGATTTCGCCGTTTAAGGTGAGTGAACCATTTCTGGATACACGCCTGTTCCAAACTCTGCAAAAGATCAATGATTTGCTGCCTCAGGCCAAGATTGCATTGACCTCGAATGCTTCAGCGATCACAGAAGATAAGTTAGAGGCGTTGCAGGACATTAAGAATATCGGCTATCTCTGGATCTCATTTAATGATCATCGCGAGGAAGAGTACGAGCGCGTGATGGGGTTGAAGTATCAGCATACCCGCCAGCGTTTGGAGATGATTCACGATGTGTTTGCGGATGGGGACGTTTATTTTTCCGTTGTGTTGTCACGTGTGGGCGATGGTTCAATAGCAGATCAGGAGTTTGTGGAATGGGCGGGCATTCATTATCCACTGTTCAAGGCGAGTGTCTTCCCCCGCATGGAGTGGATGGGTCAGGTCGAGGGTCTGAGTGTGAATCCGGTTCCGAATATGGGCTGCGAACGCTGGTTTGAACTTTCAATTACTGCGACGGGCGAAGTGGCCCATTGTTGTGCCGACGGTCAGGCGGAATTTCCGATTGGCAATGTGAACGACCAGCATGTGCTGGAAATCTATAACTCTCCCGAATACCGCAAACTCCGGGAAGCAACGGTTTCTCGATTGAGTGTGCATCCCTGCAATAAATGTACTTTCATGTGATCGTACATGATGGGAAACGGTACTTGTTTCTCTCTGAGATTGCTTCAAGTTTTGCTGTTGGATGTCTTCCCGCGCACTGTTGGGCGAGCTAAGCGTGGCGCACGGTGAGTTTTGAAAGACGCTTTCGAGGCGTGTTGAGGTAGGGGCGAACCCATGTGTTCGCCCGCAGGGTACGGGTTGATTTTGAATTCATGTACGAACGATGATTCCGGCCCTTTTGCACGATTTTTTCATGTTGTCAGTCGCGAGGCGGGCAGACACATGGGTACTGCCCCTACGACTCAGTGACCGGATTACGTGATCATAGTCCTGTGATATTCCGAATGTTTTTCCTGCTCGCTGCACTCGGCCCGAATTTCATTCGGACTTACCCATTTTTGTGGTGTTTTTGAGTGTATGGGTACGCCTTCCCAATCACTGTTGGCGAGCCAACAGTGCCACGCGCTACCGTGATAGATTCGTCTTTTACTACCACGAAAATCACGAAAGCACACGAAAACAGAAGACATAATCCGGGATTGCCGCAGGCAACAGGAAGTGGCAGGGAAATCGATCAGTTCTGATGACGATTTCCTACTTTTGAAATATATTATGATCGGATCACTTGAGTCAAAATCGTGCGATTGCTCCGGGACTTCCTGCTCGCTGCGCTCGGACCGAATTTCATTCGGTCCCACCCAGTGTCGGGGAAATGTCAAGTTTTTTAATGTGCAGATTGTTTGAGATACGGTTTCAGATCGGGAACCTGGGTGGAGATTTCTTCTGCGACGAGGCGAGCGATTTCCTGGGCACCTTTTCTGGAGAAGTGAGTCCGGTCGGATTTGCTGGGGCTGAAGTCGGCACTGCCGGCGTCTCCCAGTTGATTAAAGAGGGTGACACTTTTCTGGTGCAGGTCGATGACGGGTACGTTCTTTTCGCGGCCGACTTTGAGCATGGCATCGGCATAGGGACGCAGGATGGTCCAGATCATGCCGTTTTGAAATCGTCTGCGGGTCATGGGGGTGACTAAAACCGGTTTGATATTGGCCGCGCGGGCTTCGTCAATGTATTGACGCAGATAGTCCTGATAGGTCGTCGCCGGATCTGTTTCACGGTCGCCTTTACCGGGACAGTCATTGTGACCAAATTGAATGAACAGATAGTTGGCTTTTTCCGCGATGGCTTTTTTCCAGCGACCTTCTTTGATGAAACTTTTCGAGCTGCGACCGGAGGCGGCGCGATTGAGAATGGTGACATCATCGGTGAAAAACTCGCCGAACACCTGACCCCAGCCAGTCAGATCCGGGCGGTCTTTGGGGGGCCTGCTATAAGTGGCTGCCGTGGAATCGCCAATCAGCAGGATGCGGATTTGTGGTTCGGCGGCAGAACTTTTGAATTGTGTGAAAGTCAGACAAATCAACAGGACGACAAAAGCAGTCAGAATTTGACGGTGGGCAGGTTTCATCAGCAGGCTTTCTTTGACGTTGGTGGTGATAAAATTAGCTTCTGTATCCGAAATATCTTGTGATTCCTCAGTTTAGGTCGATATGATTGTATTGAAAAGTCAGTTGACACAGTAAAAAAGTTGATTAAAATGGATGTATGTGTCCGATATTGGTTTTGTTTCCTGCCCAACACCGTTGATTGCCGTCCTTCGTTGAAATGTGTGATTGAATCCCGCCTTTAAAGAATGAATGTCAAACCCATGTATGCGTTTGAAGAAACTCGATTCGTGTCTCTTTCCAGGAACGTTGCGACGTGTGGTTTCCGGTTGATTGGTCTGTGTCTGGTGGTCTGCTGCTGTTTCTCAATGCCAGCGGCGGTGTGGGCCCAAGTCAGTTTTGAAGAAGCGCCGATTAATTATAATAAATCGAAGCCAGAGAATCTGATCACGCGTCTGCAAAAAAAACTGGATGCAGGCAAGGTGACGCTGTCTTACGATCGGAAAAAAAGAACCGGTTATTTATCTGCGGTGCTGGAGTCTCTGGAGATTCCGGTCTCTTCGCAGGTGCTGGTATTTTCCAAGACGAGTTTGCAGGTAAAGCACATTGATCCACAGTCGCCGCGTGCGTTGTATTTTAATGACGATCTCTATATCGGGTTTGTGCAGGGCGGTTCGGTTTTGGAAGTTTCTGCCAGTGATGCCAAACTGGGTACCGTGTTTTATACGATTTCTCAGACAGAGTCCTCCAAGCCTGCGTTTGTACGGAAAACGTTTGAATGCACTCAGTGCCATGCCTCGTCGATGACGCAGGGAGTGCCGGGGCATATTATGCGGTCGGTTTATCCGGGTCCGGACGGGATGCCCGTGTTTCGTGAAGGGACTTATCGGAGCGATCATTCCAGTCCTTTCGAAGAGCGCTGGGGCGGCTGGTATGTGTCGGGCACGCATGGAAAAATGCGTCATATGGGAAACTTGATTTTTCGCAGCGGGGACAGTTCCAATAATCTGAATCGCGAACCGGGGGCGAACGCCGTTGATCTGGATAAGTGGTTTGATACGGATGACTATCTCAGCCCGCACAGCGATATTGTGTCGTTGATGGTGCTGGAGCATCAGACAAAGATGCACAATCTGATTACCCGGGCTCAGTTTGAAGGTCGGATTACGGAGCGGGATGCTGAGGTGATGAACAAGATGCTGGAGCGGAAAGCGTCGTTCCAGAGTGACAGTACGAAACGACGTTTTGCGAGCGCAGCGAATCGTCTGGTTGATTACATGCTGTTTGTGGATGAGCTGGCGCTGAACGACCCGGTTCGGGGAGTTTCCCGTTTTCAAACGGAATTTCCGCAGGCAGGTCCGCAGGATCGGCGCGGACGTTCGTTGCGGGACTTCGATCTGGAGCAACGGCTGTTTAAGTACCCGTGCAGCTTTCTGATCTATTCGGAATCATTCGAAGCGCTGCCGCGACCAATTCTGGAATTTGTGTATCGCCGGTTGTGGGATATTCTGACCGGCAAGGAGCAAGGCAAGCAGTACGCTCACTTGAGCGCAGCAGATCGGCGGGCGATTCTGGAGATTCTGATCGAAACGAAACCCGGTCTGCCGGAATACTGGAAGCTGTAAAGCGGTTGTCATTGTCTGGTTTTTCCGATGGGCGAGGATTTGCTCTGCGGTGGCTGGTTTCTAATGAAAATCAGACTTATACCCCTACATCTGCTTTGATAATGGTTGTTTCAGCGAATTGGCCCGCATAGAATGACGGGATCACTGAGATTGGCTTTCAGGGGTTCCTATCTATTGGGCGTCTACTGTAAGAACGAGATTTCTGTAAAGCTCTCAACCAGTCTTTGCTTTTCTGAACGAATGAAATCAATCACTGAGCTTAACCATACGAGGAGCTTACGGGAATGTTGCCCCGCCGCGAAGTTTTTTCACACGTCATCGAAATCAATTATCAGGCCAGACAGCGTTTGGGGTGTTGTGTTTACCTTGTCTTTAATGATCAGAACGAATGGCTGCTGATTGATATCGGCTATGAAGATACCGTTTCAGAAATCATTGAGATGATCCGCCAGATGGATTTTCCGCTGGCGAACTGTAAATATCTGATAGCCACGCACGCCGATGTGGATCATATACAAGGGTTGAGCCGCGCCAAAGAGTTGCTGCCTTCAGCACAAGTGGTGGCGCATCCGAGTGCGGCCCGCTTGCTCGAAGTGGGTGATCGCATTAGTACTTATGCCGAGATCAGTGCGCAGGGGATTTCGATTGATATGCCCGCCTGCAAGATTGATCTGGAAGTGAATGAAGGGGATGTGATTGACCTGGGTGGGGACATCAAGCTGGAAGTCTGGCATACCCCCGGTCATACCGACGGCCAACTCGCATTTCGTTTCGGCGAATTACTGTTCTCTGGTGATAACATCTATCGCGATGGCTGTGTGGGCCACATTGATGCCCATCATGGGTCGGATATTCCTGATTTCATCAAGTCCCTGGAGCGAATTCGCGACTGCGATGCAAAATGGCTGCTGCCCAGTCATGGTCCCATTTTTCGAAACAAAAAATCGCTCTTGCAGGCGACTATTGATCGTTTGGATACATACCTGCATATGGCGGATTTCGGGACGTGTGCCATCGATTGGCCGTTGCAGGACCAGTGGGATGAGGAACTGCTGAAGGGGTTTGATCCCGAGACTGCCGAATAATCGCCGCTGTTCTGTGGTGTTATGTTCATATTTCAAGCCATTTTAAGGCTCGTTTTCTCATTGCTGCGCTGAACAGGAAGTCTTAAACGAGGTGAAAGTCCTGTTTTTTCTGTTTTTTGCTGGTAAGCGGCACCTCTGAGTGGGTATTCCTGCTGCTATAATCCGCAAAATTGATATCATTATCAAAATCTTCATCACAAACAAAAATGTTGTTTGTGTTGCGACAAGTTCAACCCGATACGGCGACGAAAAATACCGATGCGGGGCGATCGTAAAAAGTGATATCAGAACGGAATCAGAAGAGAGCTTTTCCGTTTTTTTGTACATTCGAGATTGATTCAAATTGAGAAAGAGTGACAATTCAGGAGATCTGATTTGAAAAAGGTCTCGAATTCTCCGGGATAAAACTCAAGTTGGATGTACTTGATGAGCATTTCTGAATCAAACAATTTTCAATTTGAATTTCACCTTTGTTGTGGCAGGGCTGAGATTCATTGATTTGATAAAGCCTCTTGGGGCAATTGGAATAGTTAATGGCTTCGTTTTTTCAAAAACGCGATCCCTGGGGACACAGTCTCTCGTTATGGGTTGTGGTTTTCATGATCTTCATTACTCCCGTGCTGTTTGGGGTTTTGCGTGAGATCCGGCAGGAAAATAATGTAGAGAACTGGTTGCCCCCCGACGATCCCCAGTCAAAAGTTCTCTCCTGGCACCGCAAAAGTTTTGGTATTGAAGATCGTGTGCTCCTTTCCTGGGAAGGGAGTTCTCTGACCGATTTGCGGGCAGAGCGTCTGAAAACCCTGTTGTTAGGAACACCCGATGAAGGCGGAGTTCGCCGTGGCGGTTCGCCTTACATTCAGAATGTGTTAACTCCTCAGGATGCTATTCAGAAGATGGTCGAGTACCGGGTGGACCCGGTAGAAGCTCAGCAGCGTTTAAAAGGAGTTTTGCTCGGTACCGGCGCATTGAAAATCCAGCTCACCGAAGCTGGCCGGAAAAGGCAGCAGCAGACGACTCAGGAACTGATCGATCAAGCAAAGAATACGTTAGGCGTCGTATTGACCGTGAAGCCCGCTTTTAAAGAGTGGGTGGATATCGTCGATGAATCGGAAGAAGCGGCAATCATTGAAACACCTGCCAGCAATGCCGAAGATCAGATCGATTTCAAAGCGCTGGTGGCTGCGATTCCATCGCATGATTTGCAAATAACCTGGCCGCGCATGCAGCCTGATTCCAAACTGACTGACCAGATCAGGCAACTGGCGCTTTCTCTGAAGCGGCCTACGATCATGCCTGAATCTACGACGACGAATTCTGAGCAGGGTGATGCTGCTGCGACAACGCAACCTGCTCTGGTTGAAGAATGTTTCTTCGCCGTCGGGACGCCGATTGCCGTTGCGATCGAGTTGTCGGATACAGGAGACGCCGACCATGCAGCCGCGGTTGCCGCCATCAATGCTGCTGCGTCTAAGTCAGGCATCCCGGCAGAGGGACTGCACATGGGAGGCCGACCTGTGGCGGGAGCCGCTCTGAATCAGATGGTCAAACAGTCTTCCTGGAACACAGCCTATCCCGTCTGGCAGTTTCATAAGCGGTCTGTGACACTGTTTTCCGGATTGATTGGAATTGCCCTCGCGTTTCTGATGTTACGGAGCCTGCGGCTTTCGTGTCTGGTACTGCTGGTTTCTTATTATACGACGTTTGTCGCTGTGTCAGTAGTACCTTTGACAGGGGGAACCATGAATATGGTTCTGGTGGTGATGCCGACCTTGTTGACCGTGCTGACGCTTTCCGGTTCGATTCACGTAGCCAACTACTGGAAACATGCCGCGCATGTGGATATGAAAACCGCGGTGACTAAGGCTGTTGAAATGGCACGCGCTCCCTGCATGATGGCCAGTCTGACAACCGCCATTGGTTTAGCTTCCTTAATGACCAGCCCGCTCTCACCGGTGCGTGATTTCGGTCTGTATTCCTCGATAGGCTGCCTGATTTCACTGTTAATGGTGTTGTTTGGCTTACCGTCGCTATTGCAATTGTGGCCAGCCAAACCACCCAAAGCGTCTGAGATTGATACTAGAAACTGGCAGAAGTTCGGGCGTGTTTTGTCCCGGCATCAGGTTCTGGTGTCGATGAGTTGTCTGGTGATTTTCGCTGTCTCATGCTACGGCTTTAAATGGTTTCGGACGGAAACGAAGGTCATCAAGTATTTTCCGGATTCCTCCCGTGTGATCCAGGATTATTTATTCCTGGAAGAAAATCTTTCGGGAATTACCCCCGTCGACACGGTGATCTGCTTCGATGAAGCAGCACAGAAAAACACGAATTTTGTCGAGCGGGTTGAGCTCGTACGCAAGATTCAACAGAAAATTGCAGAACACCCGGAAATCAGTGGTTCCATTTCTTTGGCTGATTTTCGTCCTGTTTCGGAACCATTACCAGAAAATGCCAGCACGTTTCAAAAATTGCGCAATGCGAAACGAGTCAATGAAACCGAACGACGCGTGCGGGAAAGTTTAAAAACCGGCAGCGCCAAATCGTTTCTGTATATTGCCGATGAAGCGGTTGAGATGGAGCAGGAGACAGCCAACGGTGCCAGATCTGTGGCTGTGAATAAAGGGGACGAGATGTGGCGGATTACCTCTCAAGTGGCGATTATGACCGACCTGAATTACGGGCACCTGACGCGAGATCTGAACCAGGTCACACAGTCGGTGTTGCGTGATCATGCCGGCACGACCCATCTGGTGACAGGCACGATTCCTCTGTTCCTGCGGACTCAGCAGGCAGTTCTTGAAAGCCTGATAAAGAGCTTCGGGCTGGCATTTGCGGTGATTGCGGTTGTGATGATGATTCTGCTCCGCAGCCCAACAGCCGGCTTGATCACCATGTTACCGAACCTGATGCCGATTGGCGTCGTCTTCGGTCTGATTTCCTGGATGAGAGTCCCCATTGATATCGGGACGATGATTACCGCTTCGGTGGCGTTGGGGATTGCCGTTGATGGGACCCTGCATTTGCTGACCTGGTTCAAGATCGGCATCGAAGAGGGCAAGACCAAGAGCGAAGCGGTCGCTGCTGCATTGGGGCATTGTGGCCCGGCGATGTGGCAGACCAGTGCTGCAGTGGGGATCAGTCTGGCGATGTTGTACCCGGCAGAATTGCTGCTGGTGAGCCGTTTCGGGATTTTGATGTGTGCCCTGGTCGTGGCAGCATTACTGGCTGACATTATCTTTCTGCCGGCTCTGTTAGCGGGGCCGCTGGGTTCTCTGATCGTGGCTTCCCATAAAAAAGAGCAAGAGGCGGCTGCCACTACACCGCGGCTGCAGGATGGCAAAGCAAGTAAGCCACATCTCCCGCAGGCAATTAAACGGACTCAGTCTGAAAAGACGCTGGAGACCTGATCAGAGCGATGTTTCAGGCGGGGTGGCCGGTTCTCCTTTTTTCATGAAGTGCAAGTCCATACTCGATTTCTGCAGCAGGTCATATTCTTCCCACTCAGGCGGACATTCGAATTCTGCATCCCGGGGGGCTCTTAAAATCAGGCGGCATTCTTCGGAAGAAACGTTGTCCCGCGCCAACCGGTCCAACGATTCGTAGAGTTTTGAGCCGGGCTTGAGATTATCGAGCATTTTATAAGGAGGATCGAAAAAGATCAGATCAAAGGGGACAAAATCCGGGACGTTTTTGGGGCGGAATGAGGAGAGCAGCGCATTGTTTCTCCAGCAGAGTGTCTCGTCGTCCGCACCGACCATTTCCACGTTGCGTTTGAGGAGTTCGTATGCTTTGTGATCCTGTTCAATAAACACAGCACTGCTGGCACCGCGGCTGAGTGCTTCCAGTCCGAGTGAGCCCGTACCGGCATAGATATCGGCTACACGTTTTTCCTTGACGGAATCTCCCAGCCATTCAAAGAGGACTTCTTTTACAAAGTCGGTGATCGGGCGGGTTGTCTGTCCGGGATTTACATGAAGTTTTCGACGACGGTATTTTCCTGCAATAATACGCACAGCTTTGTCATTTCAATAAAAACAGGTGTGAACTCAATGGCTCTCACGGGTAGTAAATCTTCTTTAAATCGAGATTGTATAGAGACTTGTTGGCAATGAGAAGCATCAGTTACTTTCCTGCTTCTTTTGTGCCACGCGTTCCCAATGTTTTTTGATAATATCAGCAGCTTCCTCGGCGACAGAGTGAAATTCCCTTTTTTCCAGGGGTTTTGGTGCGGGAGCGGACTCTGCGGGCGGAATGTTTGAAGTGGGAATCATCGTGGTGTCTCCGGCTGTCGTTGTTTCTGTCTCAGGCACTTCTTCCGAGAGCCAGCTGCTAATGTCGTCGTCTGAGAGAGGAGCCGCTTGGTCTGGTTTCAGATTAGTGGGCTTTTTGATAGTCGTTTTCGCGCCAGCTAATTCGAAAACCATCGGCCCGATTCTCAGTTGATCACCTGGATGAAGAGGCGTTTTTGTCTGTATGGCGATGTCGTTGATAAAAGTTCCATTGCGGCTTTCCAGGTCGTCCACGAGTAGTTTCCCGTCGCGGATCAATATTTGGCAGTGCGTGCGGCTAACGTCAGAATCAGAAACGCGTATATCACACTCCAGGTCTCGTCCGACCGTAATATCTCTTTCGGGGAGCTTTAATTTTTTCCCCTGATATTTGCCTGTCTTGATGATGAATTTTGGCATGGAGTCCTCAAATTTTAATATGAATTTTGTCTTGTGGAATCAGATGTTTACAGGCAGTCCGTTTTGGTTTTATTTATAACAGTGGAGTATACAGGTTTGTTTGTATCAGAACTCAACTGGGTGAGTGAGAGTACCGGAAATCCAAATCGGGATGCAGGTTGGTTTTCTATTAATCATGCAGGGGAACCATCAGCGGCTCATTGCACGTGGGGCAGGTCATCGCGCGTCCGCGGTGCTTGCTGCGAACTTTTAATTTTTTACCACAGGGGCAGAAGAAGTGAATTCGTTTTTCGGTACTCACTTTCGCAGCAGGAAGGTGTTCCTTCTCCCAGAGCTCATCGGAAATTTCTTTGATCAGTTCGAGCAATTCCTCTGGATCACAGGGCTTTAGCAGATAACCGTCTGCACCGACGCGTGTGGCCAGTTGGCGTGATTCCGGAGAATCGATTGCCGTGAGAATCAGTATGGGAACATGACTTTCTTTTTGTTTCATGTGTTCGCAGATTTCAAATCCGCTTTCATGAGGCAGAATCAAATCAAGAATGACAAAATCAGGTTTATGCATTGTGAAGGATGAATGGGCCTGACCGCCATCTTTTGCGATCGTCACATGGTAAGCGTGTTCTTCGAGTAGTGTTTTCAGGAATAGTGCAGTGTCTTGTTCGTCTTCAACGACGAGTATGTGATTAACAATCGACCCTGTCATGTCCTGGCGAATTTCATTTGTAGCCATTGTGGAGGCCCCCTGTTTCAGTGTCCCCGATTCGGTCGGGCTGCATTCGTTTTTAAGCTAATTTGCAGTTCAATTTGAATTGTTTGCAAAAAGGTTTGGTATGGAAAACGGCGATTCGTCAATAGAAGTTCGCAGTCAAATTGTGAGTTCTTAAAATAAAGCATGAGGTTTATTATCTCAAAGGGACAAATGAATGACACGACAAAAGTTTTTTTTCAGCGGAAATGCCAGAAAGTCCTGAAAAATAGGGGCAAACACATTGACTTTTGGAATTAAGATTACTTTACTTACGCTTGGCTTAGGGAGACTTCGGTCTTGATTCCAGCCACAAACTGATTTCACAACTCATTATGACGAGGTGGTGATCCACTTCTTTCATTTTCAATTCCAGTATCAGGAGTTCACGATGGCAGCAAAGGCTACGACTAAAGATAAGCCACTTACCAAAACAGAGATCCTCAATGCACTGGCTGAAAGTTCTGGACTCACTAAGAAAGAAGTGACGACTGTTCTTGATGAACTCAGCGGACTGATTTCTAAGAATCTTGGAAAACGTGGTCCTGGCGTCTTTAACATTCCTGGACTCCTGAAAATTCAAGTTCAGCGGAAACCAGCTACCAAAGCCACCACCCGCCCCAATCCATTCAAGCCCGGCGAAATGATGCAGGTTGCTGCGAAGCCAGCCCGCAACGTCGTCAAGGTTCGACCTCTCAAAGCACTGAAAGAGATGGTTTAATCATTCAGTCTGCTTGAATCTGAATACACGATCATGAAGGTGCAGTTTCCGTAGATGGGAACTGCATCTTGCATGAGTCGGTTTCGCGGTTTCAAGAAGGCATGAGGGTTCTACTCTCTTTTGTCGCGCTTCTCTTGACTTTACTGAAGTTTTCTCATGTTTAAGGGAACTTTCAGGTCAAAAACGCTTAAAAGCCAAAATTTCTTTGAAATTTAGGTGTTTTTTGTGAAGCCAGATGCCAAATAGTCCTTTCAGGTAAATGTTTTCGTAAGTGTAGTTTTGACTACATCTTACGACTGCAGTGTAAAGCCTCAGCTCCAGGTGTGTTTCTTCTCTTGATGCCACTTTGCAGTCTCTCTGCGCGCCTGCATTGCGCTAGCCTCTTGACGGTATAAATGTGGGCATGTAAAATTCCTGCGTTAATTGATTGATTGGTATTATCACTGATTAATGACTGTAGCGCTAAGAGCCTACTAGAGAGCGCTAGATCAGGATTTATGTAGGATGCATCAGGTGTCCTGAAAGAGAAGTGGCATGTTAGTATTATCTCGTAAGAAGAATGAGAAAATTATAATCGACGAGAATATCGTCATTACGATTGTCGAGATCCGTGGCGACAAAGTTCGCCTGGGAATTGAAGCACCACGTGAAGTTCCCATTCATCGTAGTGAAGTATATGAAGCAATTCAAAAAGAGCAAAATTCGGTTTCAGAGACAGAAAACGATGCCCCTGAGCTGATACAGTAATTTTGAATTGTGCAATTATGAATACTAAAAAAGCCGCCACGGGGTGGCTTTTTTTATTGATTGATTTTCAGGTTTCTTGCCGGTCAAACGACGGAATTCAAAGTATTTTCAGAGAAGATGAATTCTATTAACGCCGTCCGCTTGACTTATCCGATGGAAACCTTAGATTACTATTTCGCTTCGGCCCCATCGTCTAGTTAGGCCCAGGACATCGGGTTTTCATCCCGAAAACAGGGGTTCAAATCCCCTTGGGGTCAGTTGTCAGCGAGGATCATTCAAATGAGTGATCCTCGCTTTTTTTATGTCTGGAGCCAAATTCATCGCTGGTGGACATCTGAATGATTTCACCAGCGTGCTGGTAAATGCGCCTGATAGCACAGGCAATCAAATCCATGTTGTTTTGGTCGGTCAGTAAAACCGGATGATGCAGGACTACGAGATTCTGATCACAGGCGGTTGCGACGGGGAGTTCATCGAATTGTTTGAAACGCCGTTTGCTGTGAATGGCGTGTAACGCTCTGAAGCCCGGATACAGGGCAATCCCTTCCGATTGCATGGACAGGCAGAATAACTCCCTGGAGAGGCCTGCAAAGCGATCTGGGGTGTACTGGAAGCCCAGTTTATAAAAACCAGGGCAGGAGTCCGTTTCGTTCTCCTGATAGAGGCTGGTTAATCCGGCGTGGTCTTCGAGTTGTTGCAGCAGGCGTGTGACATTCTCCTGGCGTGTTTGATTCTGCTGTTGCAGTATTTTCAGTTGCGGAATCAGCAATGCTGCCTGTAACTCTGTGAGGGGGTAGGCATCATTGCCCCGGAATGAGTAGAGTCGAATGCGTTGTGCGATCTGGGGTGAGGATGTCATGACTGCCCCGCCGCGTCCTGCTGTTAACAGTTTGCTACCACCAAAACTAAGGATCCCAATATCTCCGGAACTACCGGCGATTTGTCCCTCTATTTTGGCGCCTGGTATCTGACAGGCATCTTCTACTACGGGTATTCCCCACTTTTTGGCAATGTTCATCACAGCCGACATGGGGACTAAGCCTCCATGTAGGTGAGAGACCAGAATACATTTTGTCGAGTTGGTGATGGCTTGTTCGAGTAGATTGAAGTCCAGGTTACAGTTTCGAATGTCGACATCGACAAGGACCGGTGTGGCACCAACGGTCAAGATATTTTTGAAGTTCCCTTCGAAGTCATACGCGGCGAGGATGACTTCATCTCCCGTTCCGATGCCCAGGCCGCGCAGGGCAAGCTCGATCGCAACGGTACCACTCGAACACAGAATCACTTCTTCTGTTCCGTGAAAAGCGGCCAGTTCCTGTTGTAACTGCTGAGAGCAAGGACCATGATATTTTCCCCACAAGCCTGTTTGTTGTGCCTGCTGTAAGACCTCGTTGATCGCTGGATCGATAAATGGCCACTCGGGAGGGCCTTTCGGAAAACAGGGGGCTCCCCCCAGGATGGCAGGTATTTCTGATGATTCACTGTTCATAAGATTCGGTCGTCAGTTCCGGTTTTTGGATGCCAAATGGAAATTATTAAATAACATCCTATTGTACTTAAGAATGTTTGATTAAACTAAATGCAGACTAAATAGGGAAAATTTTGATACTAACAGCCGTCTACGAGGCCGGCCGGTGTTAATATTAAGTATTCGAAAATCAATTTTATCGTGAATGGGTGCGGCATGTCACATCAGATTAAATTTATTATGGTCGGCGGATTTTTAGGAGCCGGTAAAACGACAACGCTGGGCCGGCTGGCAAAATATTATTCTGATCAAGGATTGAATGTTGGGGTGGTGACCAACGATCAGGCGGCAGACCTGGTGGATACGAATGCGCTGCGATCACAGGGGCTGCATGTCGGCGAAGTGGCCGGTGCCTGTTTCTGTTGTCATTTTAACGCGCTAATGGAAACGATCGAGGAGCTGGGAGCAAAGTCAAAGCCGGATGTGATTCTGGCAGAGCCTGTGGGAAGTTGTACTGATCTGGTGGCAACGGTGATTCAGCCGATCAAGCGATTGTTTGATGCCGAGTTTACGATTCACCCTTATACTGTTTTGATGAAGCCCAGTCATGGTCGGAAGATTTTGAAAAATGAGACCGGTTCCGGGTTTTCCCCGAAGGCCGCTTACATCTTAAAGAAGCAGATGGAAGAAGCAGATCTGATTCTGATTAATCGGATTGACGAATTGTCGACCGCAGAAGTCGACGAGCTTACCAGTCTGATTGACGAGAACTTTCCGGGAACTCCCGTGCTGAGAACCTCCGCGCTGACAGGCGAAGGTTTTGAAGGGCTGGTTAAGTTTCTGGAGCAGGAGGGGGATTTCGGGAGTAAGATTCTCGATATCGATTATGATATTTATGCCGAGGGTGAAGCGGAGTTGGGCTGGTTAAACAGCAGTGTGCGTCTTACATCCGAAACGTCTTTCTCGCTGGATCAGTTGTTGCTGGATGTGATTACTCAGTTGCAGACCTCTTTTAAAGAGCAGGGGGTTGAGACGGCGCATCTCAAAACAATCGGATTGTGGGAAGGCTTTTTCGGCGTCGCTAATCTGGTGAGTAACGACAGCGAGCCCAAATTGTCTCTGGCTTCAGACTGCACGGTGAACGAAGTGGATTTGATTGTGAATGCCCGTGTCGCCTGTGATCCGGAATCATTAACAGAGCAGGTGACTCAAGTCTTGGAGCGTTGTGCGAAGGGGTTGAATGCGAAACTGGAAATTCGCCAGACGCAGAGTTTTCGGCCCGGCCGTCCTGTTCCCACGCACCGCTACGCGACTCCTCAGTAAAGTTTGGTCTCAGGCTTGTCTCTTGCGGAGTGTCTGGTACATTACGGAAATCCATGTCTGATCTAAATTCTTTATTTGAGGCCCAGCGGCGACAGCGATTTCGTCGGCAGTTAATTGCGTGGTATGTTGCGCACCAGCGTGATTTACCCTGGCGGCGACTGGCGGATCCTTACGCAGTCTGGATCAGCGAGATCATGCTGCAGCAAACGGTCGTGGCGGCCGTGATTCCTTACTTTGAAAAGTTTCGAGGTCGCTTTCCCGACGTGCATGCTCTGGCGGCTGCTGAAGAAAGTGAAGTGCTGCAGTATTGGGAAGGGCTCGGGTATTACAGCCGGGCACGGAATATTCATAAGGCGGCCAAAATTGTTTCTGAGGAGCTGCAGGGGGAATTTCCCCAGAGCGTGGCAGGGTTGCAAGAATTACCGGGCATCGGTCGGTATACCGCAGGGGCCATTTGTTCGTTTGCTTATGACCGACGGGCACCGATTGTTGAGGCGAATACGTTGCGGCTGTATTCGCGGTTGATTGGGCTTGAGGAAGATCCTCGATCAAAGGCTGGCCAAAATCAATTGTGGGAGTTTGCGGAGCTGATTCTGCCGCGCAAGTCGCCGGGTGATTTTAATCAGGCGCTGATGGATTTGGGGAGTCTGGTCTGTACGCCTCAAAAACCCGATTGTGCGGCCTGCCCGGTGAGTTCGGAGTGTGAAGCGTTTTTAAGTCAGCGCCAGCATTTGATTCCCAAGCCCAAACCGCGTCCCGAGATTACGCCCCTGACGGATGCCAGTATTGCTGTCTTCGCGGGAGAGAAGCTGATGATTCGCCAGCGAATGCCCGGAGAACGCTGGGCAGGGTTATGGGATTTTCCCCGGTTCACGTTAGAAGAATTGAATGGTTGTTCGCATCCGGTTGTGTCGCGGAAAAAAACTACCGGGAAAAAAGCAGCTGGGAAAAAAACAAATGGGCAAAAACAGCTGTTTGTTGATCAGGATCGGCGGCGGAAACAGGGAATCGAGGTTCCCGACGGTTTGCCGGAGGCCGTGATTCCCCGCCTGGAAGAATATGTGTTGGCACAGTCCGGGGTTGCGGCTTCGATCCAACACTTCGCTTCCGAGATTCGGCACAGTGTGACCCGGTATAAGATTCGCCTGCTCTGTTTTGTGGCGTTTGCTGAAGCGGGGGCGAGATCTGCTGTCTCAGAGGAAGCAACGGCCGGATATCAATGGGTCAAAGTAAGCGATCTGGAAGCGTACCCGTTGTCGGTGACGGGGAGGAAGTTTGCGAAACTGCTAGCGGAGATGGTTTCACCGGCCGAGGGTTCCACACAGAAGGACTAGTGGAGTGTCGTTTTTAATTTTGGGGTTGATAGATATCACGAGAGTGCGACAACGGAGCACGTAAACAACACCCCCAACCCTCAATTTCTAGCTTGACAAAGCATTAGGTTGTGTTTCTTAATTCGAATTCGTCTTTGCAAAAGAAAAAACATCAAGATGTGATGTAAAGTTAAAAACGAACCAGGTAGGAACCGGAGCTAATGCCCTTCGGCTAAGTTTCTTTTTGGGCCGACTTCGTCAACATTGGAACCCTGATTCAGAACCGGACCGGTTTATCGACAGTTTCCTGTTGTCTGTGACAACCCCGAATTGCATTCGGGGCGACCCGTTTCATCTATTTCGCAGTAGAAATAGTTCATCGTGGTGTGGCACCGTTGGCTTGTCCAACGGTGAATGTGCAGCGAGTTGAAACACGAGTAGAGACCTGTTGTGAGTGGTAGATCGCGAGCTCCCTTTTTGAAGTCGGATTCTTGTATCACAAACGGTGGTTGGCGCCATTTCGCTCACGGCAGGTGTGCTGTTTCTGACAATGGGTGTTCACTTTTCGTGTGGTTTCGTGATTTTCGTGGTAGAAAACTGTTTCAGGTATAGCGACTGGTGGGTTCAAAAGAGTTCGGTGTTGGAGACCAGGTCAGTTTCCATTTATCATGCCGGAACTTCTTGTTGGGTTCCCTCAACGCGACATCAATTTTCAATGTCAGAAGGCGGGCGAGCACACAGGTACCGCCCCTGGTCCTAAAGACCGATTCGTAGCTTGATCGCCACTCGCTTCTTCATGCCTTAACCCGTACAGTCGCCTGAGCGGTGCCAACAACACTAGCTACGTTGAAGTTGGACTGACAATAACAGAACCAATGCGTTTTTGAGGTCGGTGTCGTGTCTCACAAACGGTGGCTGGCGCCAATCCGCTCACGGCAGGTGTGCTGTTTCTGACGATGGGTGTTCACTTTTCGTGTGGTTTCGTGATTTTCGTGGTAGAAAACTGTTTCAGGTATCACGAACGGGTGGGCAGGAAACCAGTCGTACGATTTTCGAACCGGGGCTAATGCCTTGCGGCTAATTTTCTATAACGAAGTCAGATGCATTGTGTTTGCTTTGTTGAACTGTATTGCTCAGCGCATGAAAAATCCCCATTCTCAAAATTGCCTGAGATTGAGAATGGGGAAACGAATTTGACTCAAGAGAAGAAAGCGGCATCCGTGCCAAAAAGACCTTCCATGGAATTTAAGCCTTTAGGGTGAATCGGATGTGATGGGGATACTGAATGAGTCGCCCACTTCTCCTGTCGTCAAAGACGCTAAAGAACAATGTGTATTGTTTCTTTGATTGTGGGTTTAGCCGGACAGGTCTTTGAAAAGTGTCCCGAATTCGGGCATGTCCTGTTCCAGCAGATTTTGCCAAGCTTCCAGGTTCCAGATTTCAACGCAAATTACTGCGCCGACAATCATGACTTCCTGGTTTGGTTGAACTCCCAGAAATTCTCGAAATCCTTCAGGTATTGTGCAGCGAGAGCGATTTGCCAACTGGATGGTCCGGTTTCTGGTCGACAGTAATCGACCCAGGCGTTGTACTTCATCCCAGCGATTTTCCAGGCGATGTGCCTGGATCTTCTGTTTAATCAGATCAACGCCCTGCTGGTGTCTGGTTTGCCAGTCTGCGGCTTTCCAGAGACTCAGACATCCGGCTCGTTCCTTGGTCAGCATTGTTTCCCCGGCTTCGTCAGTAATTGCCTGAGCCATTTCTACGGGAAGAGAAATTCGAAACCGGTCATCGACCGTTCGTTTTGTTTCTCCCGAAATAAATGTTTCGCCGTTCATAGCCAGCCTGAGAAAGGGGACGCGTGTAGTAACTCTCCAAAATATTGAGAGATCTCAGTATTGTACTGGGCGGATAACCCACAATCAACTAGTTATCAAAGATCAATTGGGTAAGAAACCCACATGACCTGAATTTACAGTTCGTCGATCTAAAAGGCAATCATTGATTGTCCAATTCTGCTGATTTTGTCAATTTTTCTGCCTGGCTTTTGTTTAGGTGGAAATCTGTAGCAGGCTCCGGCTTAGCAGTCCTTTCCCTTTTTCAGCTACAGCATATTGGTTGCTATCCAATAGAATGCTCGGCTTGGATTCAGTTTGCGAGACGATGAACCCGTGAGCTAGCGGACGTGCCTGGGCTGTTCGCAGACAGGTGCTTTTTCAGAAAAGGAGAAGAGTCATGTGGTACTTCCTGCAATTAGTCGCGGCAATTTTTTTCTGTTGTATCGGGGGGAGTATGAATCAGGCTGGAGGGCACGAAGGTGGCCACTTCCGAAGGTGTGTTGAAGTCCGTTCATCAGGTTCCGAACGAGTACCATGTCGTGTTGATGGCGCTCCGATACGAATCGATAGTGTCGCAAAAAATGGTGTGCAGACGGCAGTGGATCATTTTCTTCAGGTGATGATCAGCGAAACATCACCACTGAATCTGGTGCGGGATGATCAGTTGGTGAGCCTGGTTCAGGTGATGAAAGTGTTTGTTCTCGCGCGCGACACACGGCTGGGAAAGTGTTGGAAATTACCAGTGAGTTAAGAGGATTCTGTTTCAGGTTGAAGGGAAATAGGGAGAGTCGTGAAATGATCAATGTGGTGAAGTCGGATGAGAGTTGTTGTGTTTCAGAAGGATATAAAAAAAGCGAACCCCGAAATGGTTTCGGAGTTCGCTTGTTGATGCATTTTTTCAGAGACGAACGGAGTCGTCAGTTAATCTTAATACTCACGTCGTTTCAGGATCCCCGGCAGTGGGACAGGGTAGGAGCCATCGGCGCGAGCGAGGACAGGCGCTGGTGAGTCCATTGTCAGTTTATCGACATCGGGAGCGAATTCTTGTTCGCAGTTGAGCATTTCGTCGTAGGTGACGACCTGACCTGTGTGGGCAGCCATGCGTCCCATGGAAGTGACCAGGCTGGCTTCAGCACCACGCCTGACTTCGTTATAGGGTTGATCCTGCCTGATCGCAGTGATCAGGTCATCCCATTCGACCTGATATGGATTTGGTTCCGGTTGTGGATAAGCCCACTGGAGGTTGGCTTTATCTTCGTTATGGCCTTTGTAGATTCGCGACTTGGCAGGATGGTGAGCCGACGTGGAAATCACGGCGAGTCCCTTTGTGCCATGGGCAAAACTGGCAAATTTCTGACGGCAGCCAGGAATCGTACGGCCGCGGAGGAACATTTTGGTTCCATCGGCGAACGTGTATTCGACGCTGTAGCTGTCGAAGTTCTGGTCGACATTATCGCCTCGGTAGTGGCGTCCGCCAGAACCATCGGCTTTAACGGGCCAGGCATTTTTCATCCAGCAGCTTTCGTCGATGTTATGAATCAGGAAGTCACTGAAACCGCCACCACTGGCCCAGAGGAACCCGTGGAATCGAGAAATCTGATAGAGCAGTTCGCTCATCTTTTCAGGCTTAGGTCCAGTCGCTGCAGAGCCCGTTGGGCCGGCCATGCGGTAGGCTCTAAGTTCGAGGATATCGCCGATCTGGCCATCCTGAATGCGATCGTGCAGTTCCTGTCGTGCTTTGCAGTGACGGCACATCAGGCCGACGCCGACCTTGAGATTTTTCTCTTCCGATTTTTTCGCCAGTTCGAGCATCTTCCGGGTACTGGGGCCATCCACGGTAAGTGGTTTTTCCATGAAGACGTTGATGCCTTTTTCGATGGCATAACCGAACTGGACCCAGCGAAATGCGGGTGGTGTGACCAGCAGGACGATATCGCCGGGGCCGAGGCAGCTGATTGCTTTTTCGTACCCGTCAAAGCCGATGAATTTCTGATCTTCGGGGACATCAATTTTATCGCCGAATTGTTTTTCGAGGCTGTTGTAGCTGGTCTTAAGGCGATGGTCGAAGACGTCTGCCATGGCGACCAGTTTGATGGGGCCGCTAGTGGTGGAGAGCGCGTTGGCTGCTGCTCCGGTTCCCCGTCCGCCACATCCGACGAGTGCGATTTTGATCGTGCTTTCATCGGCGGCATAAACGTGTGGAATTGCCGTTCCCGCTAAAACAGAAGCCCCAGCTGCGAGTCGACTTGAATTCTTTAAGAAATCGCGACGGGATGAGACTTTCTTGGGCGCTTCACTCATGTTGGGGCTCCTTGGTAGTTGATAAAAAGTAGATCAAAGCAGGTTGTAATTTTATCTGATCAGCTGATTGAAACAGGCGTACTGCATCAAGGTTGTTTTTTCTGTCCTATGTATAGAGTACGGAAATAAATCAGATAAAGACAAAAGTCATATGATAATATCTGATTATATCAATGCGAAAGAGCCACTTGCAACTTGATAGTGTGCGTGACTGACGGGAAAGGGCAGACAGTTGTGGGGGGAGGCAGGTCTCAGATGAAGGAAAAACAGCCGCAGGTCAGATACTAACCTGCGGCTGTTTATTTGTAAGAGATGTTAATTTATATGGCAGTGCTTAGAAGTTATAAGCAGGATTCTTTGGATTAAAGTCAGCGTCGCTTAATCCCACATTGGTGCGGATGTTAGTGTAGGTGTATTCTTCGACTAACTCCGGCGTGCTATTTCTTTTTGTCGGCCAGTCGTACTGTTCGACTCTGACAGGAAGATTGGTTGCTTTATCGATGTACAATCTTGTCATATGAAAGCGGAGTCCCTGTTTTTGTTGTGGGTAGCTGGTCTGCAGAACTTTACACTGCAGGTTCCCCAGTTTGGCATCCGGGAAGTATTTGACAGAGACGCCGGCATCAACTTGACGTTCCTCTTTCCACTGTTTCAGAATCTGATACAGCATTTTTCGGATGCCGATGGTTGTGATCGGGTAACGACTTTCGTCCATTGCCTGAGGGCTGTTTGGTTGAAGAGAGACGGTTCCGACCAGACCTTTGATTCCGGTTTCATGTGCCAGGATCTGGTTTCCGTTCCGGCCGTGGAAGTAAATGACTTCTCTGCCAGTATGTGGTTTTTGAAAATTGAGATAAACGCACAATGGTTTTTCGCGAAACTTGATTTGCATGGTCTGTGTGGCCTGCATTTTTCGGCCCACTTTTTCCCGCTTAATAAAGGTCGACTGAAAATCTTTAATTTGCGCCGTTGTTTCATAGCTCTGCATAGCGAGCCGAATCGCGGGATCGAGTTTATGTTCGTTGGGGGCTGCTGCCATCAGGGTGCCGACTTGTGACAGGTAGGCAGTCGCTGTGAGGGTTAATACTCCCGCGATGGTAGCCATCTTTTTTGTCTGGCTGACCAGTACGATGCTTGGTTGGTAATGATTTTGTTTTACCATTGAATTCCGTGACTCCCTTTGTCGAAATCCACTCGCTTCGAATGATTCCCGAGCGAGCACTTTTGCCCGAGAAACAATTTCAAAACCAGTAAGAAATGTAGACCATACTGCTGTATGGAAACTGCTGACTGAATTTCCGCTTATTGAAATGATAGGTTCCGATCAAGTATTGTCGAGAACAGATCCAATCTGTTTTTGGCTCGAATCTATATTATTAATCGAACTATTTGATCAACCGTAATTACTTAGATCCCGTGTTCTCCTTGTTTTTTCGTAAATTGTCAAGACAGATTCTTCAGTTTATCTGTTTGGGTGTTTGGGCTGCGTACTGTTTAAGTTTTCTATGGCCGCCTGCTGCTCTATTTTAACAGGAGTGCTCTTGAGTGAAAAAAGAGAAATGGTCGAGATTTCTCTAAATCAGGAGATTTTCCAAAACTTCAATTGTCCATTTAGAGGCGATTCTGTATGATCCGCCCCCTTGAGTCAGGCGTTGGAAGCAATCTGAGCTTCGAATGAATGTTTCTCAAGAGCTAATTGGTCAGTGATATGTCATGCCTGATGAATCATATCAGGCAGTTTCTGATCTCGTAAGTATGTGGTTGACCACGATGGTTTCTGGTAACCAGACATTGAGAACAAGGAGTGTTCCCATTGTTCAAATCGGATATTCTCCGATAGCGTGATTGCGAACATGGAGGGGAAACGCAAATGCGCTCCAAATCAAATGACTTTTTTTCAACCTTGCTAGTGCTGATACCTTTGGTTGCAGTTCCGATGCTGGCCATATTTGGTATTCCAGAAATCGCTCCCGTCAAAAAGTCGTCTCTTAGTGAAAATGATCTCTTCAGCGGCGAAGAATCATCCCACTCTCAATTTGAAGACATTTCATTTGATGCTTCATCACATGAAATTGCGCTGGGGGGTGAAGAAAATCTTGGCAAGCCGGCTCGGGGAGATCGGAATCGGTCTGACCAGGGGAGTTCTTTCGCGAAAACGCCGTCCTCTCGAAATAGTTCGATTAATGGCGAAGAATGGTTGCCACCTGCAGATGCGATGGATGGGTGGGAGCTGGATTCTATTCCTTCTCAACTGGGACCGGACCAGAAAATGAGCGGACTCTCTTCGTCAGAACAATCGTTCGAAGGGGGTTTTGAGAATAATACGATTCAACAGGCGGAGTTCGATGGCGGACAATTCTCACCGAATAACGGTGATTCATTCGGCCAGGAAATCCAGCAAATCGGGAATGAAACAAATCCTTTTGAAAAAACAGCTCCCGTCAGACAGGCAGCTGTAAAAGAAGTCGATCCACAGTTTCGCTTACGAGCAGAGACGATGTTGCGGCGAGATCCGGCAACGTGGAGTGCCGCCGTCCAAAAGTTGAATGAGCTGGGAATTAGAGACTACCGTCTCGGACCGGGAGTGCGGCCAAACGAATTTTTATTCAGTTGCACGTATTCACTCCCGCAGAGTCCACGGATTTCCAGACGGTTTGAGGCAGTAGCTCTTGACCCGTTGAAAGCCGTAATTAAAGTCTTACAACAGGTCGACGAGTGGAATCAAACGAAGTAAGCTAACCGGATCAAAATGAAGGAAGCCCTCTTTGAATGAAACTTCGAAGAGGGCTTTTTTATTTGTCGCCTGGAATTGCTTACCAGTCAAATGAATTACGCTTCATTTTTCTTATTCTGTTTTTGTTTGGCCTTTTGTTTTTTGGCTTTCAGCTTCTTTCGCAACTCTTTTGACTTAGGAGGTGCTTTACGTTTGATGACGGTTTCTTTTTCGGCAGCCTGTTCTTGCTTCTCGATTTGGCCACAGAGATCGGCGAGGGAAACAGCCACATCCTGTTGACGATAGGATGAAGAAGCTGTCCAGGCACGGCAGTTTTTGTGACCTTCCACGTGATAACTTTGATCCAGGCTACGAATTGCGTGGCTGAATTCAACCATTTCATCATTGATCGCGGTTGAAGCAGCACTTAGCCCAACGGTGGCACCAAGGACGCCTACGGTTCCCAGCAGGACCAGTTCAGCAGACATGACAAAACCAGCTTCATCACTCCAGAATGTTTTTAACAGATTCATGATCAGACCTCTCAGAATGCGGTGACAAGTTTATTGAGAGTGGGATGAGAGTGAGTTCCGCCTGTACCGATTGTATCGATTATTCGGGTTAAGTGGATTGTACTGCATGTTTCTTGGTTGTAAATATGGGTAGTATGAAAAGAATGGAAAAACAGCATGTTTTGTGGGTCAATGTTTATAAGTGTATTTACTGTAATGAGATACAGGATATTGATATTAAGATGCTGATAAACAAGACACCCTTTGGGTGGTGGTTTTATGTGAGCCTGAATGGGTTGCTGAGTTTCCGGAAAGAGGTCATTTCATCGCCAGGCACGAAGTGATCGAAGTCCATTCTGGTGGAAAGTGACTGAAGTTGGGACTGTTGTTCCCGATCATTCAGGAGAAATTCGTGGGAGTGGATCCCTTTATACTTGTCTGATTTGTGAATTCGGGACATGATCGTAACGAGCAAAAATCCGAAAGGCTCCGTACTCAGCTCGATTTCGGGTTCCTTGTAGCGTCTCCACGGCCGATGAGGCCGGTTTCATTTTCAGAGTCGCTACGGTTTCATTGAACGTGATAAAACAACAGATAACGTGATAAAACAACAGATCAGGAGAAGGGCCCGCCCAATATGTCATCACAGCAATCGCCATTATCTATTGGTATTCGACTTTCAATCATGATGTTCCTGGAGTTCTTCGTGTGGGGAGCCTGGTATGTTACCGTGGGAAACTACATGAAAGCTCACGGTATGGAAAGTATCACTCACTGGGCCTATACCGTGGGCCCGATTGCCGCCATTCTGTCACCATTCGCGCTGGGCATGGTGGCAGACCGATTCTTTTCTTCAGAGCGGGTGATGGCTTTGTTGATGATCGCTGGCGGTATCGCCTTAGCTTTTGCTCCTGGAGTTGTGACTGAGAGCGGAGAAGGGAGTACCGCTTTCATATTGCTGCTGTTGTTACACATGCTATGTTATATGCCGACTTTGGGGCTGACAAATACGATTGCATTTTCACATCTAAAGAATCAGCAGGTCTGGTTTCCGTTGATTCGTGTCTTTGGCACAATTGGCTGGATTGTAGCCGGGATTATTGTCAGTAAAGTCATGGACGCGGATAAGCTCCCGCAACAGTTTTATGTTGCAGGAGGTGCTGCCGTTCTTTTGGGGATTTATAGTTTAACACTTCCCCATACGCCGCCTCCTTCGAAAGGCAAGGCCATTTCTGTTCGCGATATTCTGGGGCTAGATTCACTGGCTCTGTTGAAAGATCGTTCTTTCCTTGTCTTTATGGCAAGTTCACTTTTAATCTGTATTCCGTTAGCCTCCTATTATAATTTCGCACCGATCTTCGTCGGAGACGCTCATATTGAACACCCGGCATTTCAGATGACCTTTGGTCAGATGTCAGAAATTTTGTTTATGGTGTTAATGCCATTCTTCTTTAAGTTTCTGGGCGTCAAGCGGATGTTGCTGTTCGGCATGTTTGCCTGGGTTCTCCGATATGCATTCTTCGCAGCGGGCGCCTCTGAAGCGGTTTACTGGATGATCATTTTCGGCATTGTGCTACATGGTATTTGCTATGATTTCTTCTTCGTCACGGGGCAGATTTATGTCGAACAGAAAGCGGGCCCCGCGATTCGTGCCCAGGCACAAGGGTTTCTGGTGTTAGCGACACAAGGTTTTGGGATGCTGATTGGGGCTCAAGTCAGTGGTTTATTATTCAATAAAATCGTGACCGGTGAGGGAGCCGCGAAACTCCAGACTTGGAAAGAGTTTTGGATCATTCCTGCCGTGGCGGCCTTTGTAATTATGGTCATCTTTTTTATTCTGTTTAAAGATGATCCCAAGAAAGCCGAGGGAGTCAGCGAAGAAGACGTCGCGAAAGCCGCTGGTACTGAAGAGATGGTTTAAGCCGCTCTTTCGCTCCCACAATAATAAAAGCCCTCTGTTCATTGCGAGCAGAGGGCTTTTTTAATGTGTTTCGATTTTAAATGTTTGCTTATCGACCAGGGACGGGGGCTGCTTGCAGCCGGACCGGCATCATGGATTCGACAAGAATGTAGTCACCGCGTAAATCAGAGCGAAACCAGCGTTTGCCGGTGACGCCAACCGGTCGTCCCTGAGCGGCATCCAGATTGATTTGAGGTGAGACCGGCTGTAGATAAGCGAGGAATTGACCATTGGGGGCGACCAACGCGTGGGTGGGCATTCCCTGTTGACCGGCTCTTAATCTTCGGACGATACCTGCTCCCGAAAACTGTGGTTGAGTCGGCTGTGTTGGTTGTGGCGTTGTCTGTGGTTGGGGAATGGTCGGTGTTGGAGCGCTGGGTTGAGGCAGTGGACTGAGTGGTTGGCTCGGAGTCACTGGCTGTGTAGATGGTTCGGGAGTCGGTGGTATCAAGGACTCTGAACCGGGGGTTGTTGTTGATTCTGGAGTCGGGTAGCGGCCGGTTTTATTTTGATCGGGAGCCATCGAGACGAGCTCGGCGTCGCGTATACTGGTCTCTTTCGCCAGATTCAGAAAGTCCTGATATTCTGCCTGCACTTTTCGATAGCGCTGTACCGCATCCAGTCTCAAGTCAATTTTACTGGCGATGGCAGGGTGTTTGATTTCCTGTTGCAGAGTTTTATAGTCCTGCTCTAAGGCATTCAAATCCCAGGCCGTTGGTTCGGCCTCGATCATGGCTCGAAATTGTGTGTCGATAGTGACAATGGCTTGTTTCGCGCCGGCAATCTGTTCTTCTTCGGGAACGCTGCGACGTGCGGAGCCATCGGTGGGGGTTTTAATCATTTCCTGCTGAGGGGCAGCAGAATTATTTTTCGTGATGCTTTGCGTAAAGGGATCATTTTCGTTGACCGCGATCGGTGAATCGACGGCCGTCGGGGGAGTTTGTCCGGGTTGATATTGATTGGTGGGAACCAGTAAATGTCCTTCCACCCAGCGCCATTCACCTGTCGGTGGTTTAATCTGATACATCAGGACATTGCCAAATTCGGTCTGGACTTTTTTGCTGCCTAAGACGGTGACTTCATCGTTTTTTGAAAGACGAATTTGTTCTACATCACGCGATTCACCAAAAGCACTGCCGACTCGAACGACCACTCCATTATCGGTAACACGGCCACGATTACCGGCTGTTTTTTGAACGTATTCCGCCCGAATCCAGCTGAAGCTTCCCTGTGGTGGGGTAATCATGAACCAGCCACCCGGATCATGTCGATGAACGGTGACGCGGTTGCCTCGTTTGAGTTTGAGCGTGGGATAATAGCGGCGTCCATTGCCGCTTCTGACCAGAGCTTCTTCCGCATTGATGACAGCTTCGTAGGGGAAATTACGTTTTTTGGCGTTAACGTCATCGGTCAGGCAGAGTAGCAGCCCTGTTATTAATATAGGTGTCAGGATCCAGCGGTCTAGCGAACACATGGAATAAGCCTCCGTGCTGACTTTAAACAGCCCATTTGAAAGGTATTATTTGAGGAGTCGAAGGTGATTGAGTAAACAGAATTGTTTTTAAATCACGAGTCGAAATGAATTCGAATGAGGGGACAGGTAGCGGTAGAGTTTATGAAAGAGGGGCGTTTAATAATCGAATTGAAAATTTATGGCAAGCCCAAAAAATCGTTTTGAATCCGAAAGTCCCGTTTGTGTCTTGTCAAATTGATCCGAAAGCGTGTGAATTAATTCTAAATGAACCAATTCTTGGGAAAATAGAATGTCAAAGCTTGGTTTTTCGTATTGACGTAAAATCCAAACTATGCAAAATTATCGTTCTCTCAGTATGGTCAGTAGGTTTCATATGACATGATTTCTTCAGCGCTATACAAGGTAAAGCAACATTTCCAAAAGATTTTGATCAAGAGTTTGTTTATCAGAGGCTGGGATCAAATTCGTCACCAAATCAAGAAAAAAGTTAATTTCGTTTGATTGCCACTACGGAGAGTGGTTCATTCTGCAAAGGAGTGCTTCGGTCGTGAAAAAATTAATTACATCAGCTACGGTTATTGCCATCGCCGGTTGTGTTACCTGTTTCACTGAAACAGTGTCTGCACAAACCCCCGCGCCGGCTAATGCCAAATCATCAGTGGAACACAAAGTCGGTCTGATTGACATGGCGCATGTGTTCAAGAACTACACGAAATTTTCAGCGTTGCGTGAAGAGTTGAAAACAGAGATCCAGCAAAGTGATGGCAAAGCCAAAGCAATGGCTGAGCAGATTCAGGCTGTGCAAAAAGAAATGCAGGATTTCAAGCAGGGGAGCCCTGAGTATCTGGCTCGCGAAAAACAGCTGGCACAGGCTGCTTCTGATTTTGAAGCATTCCGAAAAGTGGCACAACGTGACTTTCTGCGAAAAGAGTCACGCATCTATCACACCATTTATATGGAAGTGACAGAAACCGTCAAGAAGTATGCCAAGATCTACAATTACACTTTGATCATGCGGTTTAATCGAGAAAATCTCGATACCGATGATCCAAAGAAATTGATTCAAGGCATGAATCGTCAGGTTGTGTTCCATCGTGCCGATGATGACATCACACTGTCAGTTCTGGATTATCTGAACCGAAGCTACAAGCCAAGTTCAGGTGGTTCTTCTATCGCTCCAACTCGTTCGACAACTCGTCCGACGCCAGGTACGAAAACTCGCTAAACCGAATGCTTGGTTACCACTCTCAATGGATGTAGTGCAGGTGTTCTGACCTGCCTGCATCCTTTTTGCGGTTGTTTCAGCGTAGTAGATAATCTCCCGCCCTCGAAGGAGTAGGCAATGCGAACTCGGCATCAGAGAACGCTGGCCAGATCATTAGAATGTAGCGGAGTTGGGATTTTTACCAACTCGGATGTCAAAATTCGTTTCTGTCCGGCTCCGGAAAATCATGGGATTCAGTTTGTCCGAACGGATCTTAAAGGTTCTAAACCGATTCCTGCTTTGATTGAATATGCTGTATTCAAGCAGAGACGGACGGCAATTGAATTCCAGGACGCGTCGGTCGAAATGATCGAGCATGTCATGGCCGCCTTAGCGGGATTGCAAATTGATAATTGCCGCATCGAGATCAATGCGCCCGAGTCTCCCTGTTTTGACGGTTCTGCACAGGAATTGTCTCTGGCATTGCTGGATGCAGGTATTGTAGAGCAACCGTTCAAGCGAGAGGTAATTTGCATCGAAGAGCCTCTGACCGTCGAAGACGAATCGGGAAGCTTCATTCAGGCCAAGCCGATGAACCGTTCGGTGTTGGCGATTGGCTTTTATCTGAATTACGGGGAAGATTCACCCGTGACACCACAGTGTTTAACGCTGGAGATCAATCCTGAAACCTGGATGAATCAACTGGCATTTTCACGAACTTTTGTTCTTGAAGAAGAAGTAGAAGCGATGCGTGCCTTGGGTTACGGGCAACGTCTTTCAACAGAAGATTTACTGGTCCTGGGACAACAAGGGCCGATTGGGAATGAATTAAGAACACTTGATGAGTGTGTTCGTCACAAAATATTAGATTGCCTGGGTGATTTTGCTTTGATTGGTTGTGATCTGCACGGCTATTTCAGTGCGCATCAATCGGGGCATGCTTTAAATCGAGAGTTAATCAAAAAAATTAAATCGACGCATCGTTCTACTTTGTCTGAAACTGTTTTGAACGTTGCTTGAAAATGCACTTTTCGGCTGCTGTTCAGCAGTCATTTATTCATACACTGGTACGTCATTGACTGCAAATTTATTAGGATGTCGAACATGCCGACAAATATTTCAAATCTTTCTTACGTCGATCCTAAGGCAGAGATCGGGGAAGATGTGACAATCGGTCCCTTTTGCAACATTGGGCCGGATGTAACCATTGGAAATGGTTCTGTACTGGATAGCCATGTTACCATTACCGGGCATACAACCATCGGAGAACGAAATCGTTTTTTTCCTACGTCGGTGATTGGTACTGAGCCGCAGGATGCAGGATATTCGGGTGCTCCTACACGAGTAGAAATCGGCAATGATAATCTTTTTCGGGAAGGTAGCACCGTGCATCGTGCCGCAGAAAAAGAGGATCATCTAACTCGTATTGGAAACCGGAATACCTTTCTCTGTAATTCCCATGTAGCACATAATTGTCGTGTGTTTGATGATGTGACGCTGGTCAATGGAGTGTTACTCGGCGGCCACGTGCATGTGCATGATCGGGCGATTATTTCGGGGAATACCGTCATACATCAGTTTTGTACTGTCGGGACGCTCTCTTTCATCACTGGGGCATCACGGGCGACTGTAGATGTGCCTCCCTTTATGATTTGTACCGGCGCGGACGACTTCCGAATTCGTACCGTCAATATTGTGGGAATGCAACGAGCCGGGATTTCTGAAGACTCCGTTGCAGTCATCCGCAGAGCACATCGATTGATGTATCGGAAAAATAAAAAGCTGGATGAAGTGCGAGACATTTTCAGTGAGGAACTGGAAGGTGTGGTTCCAATGGCTTTGCAGACCCTGTTCAATCATTTTGAAGGAATCAAGGGGAGTAAAGCAGGTAGAGGTCGCGAAGAAGCAGCTCGGAATGCGAAATTCATTCCTGAAGAGAACGATCAAAATTCAACACGGAGAGCAGCATGAGTTTAATGAATGTGGCGGTAGTCGGGGTAGGGGCATTAGGGCGTCATCACGCCAGGATTTTAGCCGGACTGGAAGGCGTGAATCTCGTTGCCGTGGCAGATACAAACCCGGAGCAAGGTCAGGCGGTTGCAGAACAGCATGGCAGTCGCTGGGTTGCCGATTATCGTGATTTGTTTGACGAAATTGATGCCGTTTCGCTGGCTGTTCCCACACACGTTCATCTGGCGATCGCCAGTGAATTTTTATCCCGCAAGATTCCGGTTCTGGTGGAAAAACCGATTGCCTGTAATCTTGCGGAAGCAGAAGAGCTGGTGCGGATAGCCGAAGCACATGACACGTTACTTCAGGTTGGGCACGTGGAGCGGTTTAATCCTGCGACACAAGCAGCTTTTGAACGTTGTTCGAACCCGCGGTTCATTCGGAGCGAACGCGTCAGTCCTTACACATTTCGCTCGACTGACATCGGCGTGATTCACGACTTGCTCATTCATGATATTGATCTTGTGCTGTCTCTTGTAGACTCAGAAGTGAAAAGTGTGGAAGCCTTTGGTGTTTCTGTGATGGGAGAGCATGAAGATGTTGTTCAGGCTCGCTTACGCTTTCAAAATGGTTGTATCGCCGATCTGGCAGCGAGTCGGATTTGTCCCACAGCCAAGCGGGAAATGCAGATCTGGGGTGCCTCGGGTTGTGTGACGGTCGATTTTACCAGTCGGGAAGTTACTTCATATCAACCATCGGAAACGCTGCTGTATGGAACGCCTCCACTGGAGCGTGCCAGAAAAGCAGGCGCGAACATTGAAGCGTTGAAGCAGGATGTGTTTGGCACATTTCTGAAAGTCGATTCGCCGGATGTTTCCTCGGCAGATGCGTTAACAGCCGAATTGAGCAGTTTCGTTGAAGCAATTCGGACCCAGTCTGACCCATTGGTCGGAGGCCAGCAGGCGCTGCGTGCGATGCAGGTTGCAGACCGAGTGCTTGAATCGATGAACTGTCACGAGTGGGATGGAAGCCAACAGGGAGCAGTGGGTCCGTTTATCCAGGTTCCTGCAGAACAACGCCGACTGGCTGGTTAATCCAGCCAATCGGTGTGAGCGATCTTAGTTTCGTGTTCGTGTCAAAAGTGAATTCAGCCTAGCTCTTTCAGGGCTTCCGCGACTTCTTCGGCATGTCCATTGACTTTGACTTTCGGCCAGGCAGCAGCAATTTTTCCCTCCTTGTTAATCAGGAAGGTGGAACGTTGAATGCCCATATATTTCTTGCCGTAATTCATTTTCTCAACCCACACGCCGTACTTTTCCGCGATCTCGTGATTTTCATCGGACAGCAGAATGAACGGCAGTTCAAATTTGGTTGCGAATTTTTCGTGTGATGCGACGGAATCGGGGCTGATTCCCAGAATCACGGTGTCGTTTTGTTTGAAGGTAGCGACCCGATCCCGAAAATCGCAGGATTCGGTAGTGCAACCTGGTGTGTTGTCTTTGGGATAAAAATACAGCAGCACATTTTTTTCATCCTTGAACTCGCTCAGGCGAATTTTTCCTTCAGGGTAAGCGGGAAGAAAAAAAGCAGGAGCACGTTTGCCAACTTCAGGCACTTTGCTTTCAGCAGCCATTTTAGAATCCTTCAAGTAGTGGGGTAAGACGGAACAGAAGCCGTTGGAATTTGCGTGGTGAAAACATCCTGAAGACGGTTCAGTGTTTCGTTTAAACAATGCCTCACGCAGCTACATACTAGCAGGCAGCCTGTCAATTTTCGACTGTGGGTGGCTTCGACAGGATCGGGAAATATCGAATTCAAGATCGCCAGTATTGCTGGTGATATTTGGCAATCACGTTCAAGGCGGGTTTGGGCTGGCCTTCGAGGTTGATCAAGCCGGAATGCGGGAAACGCCTTGCGTCTTGATCTCGAAATCGGGACCAATACACGCCCGTCACAGCGGGTTTGGCCAGGAGCAGGGGAAGGTATAAATCAATCCATTCTGCCTGTGCTGCTTCACTCCAGTTTGTTTTCCACTGGTTTGCTTGAACTTTCGAGATGCCAGGATTTTTCTCATCGATAACGCTGTCATCGCTGGGGAATGCCAGTGTGATGTGTAACGGCAGATTGAGAGTACTCCATTTATCAATCAGTTTGGAAATATCCAGTAAATCGTGGTGATGGGAACCATTCGGATGGTAGCCAATACTGAACTCAAGATCGATTCCAGAAAGGCCAACTCCCAGCCGATCAATGGCATCAACAAACTGCATGGGAGATAACTGATGCTGCCCTTTAGACAGATAATCACCCCAGGGTTGTTCCACTCGGATGAAGCATTGAATGGAATCGTCGGTCTGTTTGGCTACTTCAATTGCCCGTGCTGTTAAGGTTAATCGTGTTTCTTCGTTGAGCCCGAAAACGCCACCGGTATTCATGGAGGAAACCAGAGTCCAGGTTCTGATACTGCCCGTATATCGCGTGATGGCGGTTTCAATGAAATGTGAAATGATGCTTTGGAAGTTGACCATATCCAGCTTCCAGGACTCAAGCCAGTCGGGCAGACCTTGTGGGGCAAAGTCGAGCAGGCACCCGCCGCGAATCAGGAGATGGTTCTTTTCACACCAGTCAACCTGCTGGTCGCATAAATCCCAGTTCTGATCTCCTTCATAAGGCTCGATCATTTTCCAGTTGATCAGATCCATGTTAGCAGCATCGAAAGCCTGGCAGATCTGCTGGGTTTCTGGTGCATTGGGAATCAACTCACCCAGGTTGCAGCCAAGTGAAACAGGCAGTTTCATTGACTGTGCCCGCTGATGCAGAATTGTTAAACGCTGGCGTGCATATATTTGAACCAGCATTTCTGCGGCTGCATGTGCTTTCTGTATAGCGACTCCGGCAAGATCGGAGCATTCTTCCAGTTTGTCCTGGTTGACTGCTGCCTTCGCGAACGCTGAGAAGGCTTCATTGTGCAGTTTCCAGAGTTCATCAGGAATATTCAATCCGGCGATTTGCCAGGCACTGAGTTGGTCTTTCAGTGTCGAAATTTTTCCGCGGGCTAATTCCAGTAAGAGAACATAAGGTTCTTCCCGTTCTGACAGAGAAGCGGTTCTGATGACAGGGCGACCAAAATCGGTGATTTTCCAGACGATGTTCAGCTTGCAACTTTGTGAAGTCTGACGGCGAAACGTCAGCAGGTTCCCATCAACTTCCACGCGCGTAGGAAAAACGCGACCGTCAACTGCGTTCAGGTAAGCACGGTGAAGATCAGACCAGTCTTCAGGAACCTGAGAAGGTGCAATTAAAAAACGCAAGTTGCCCATAAAACGGGTCGCAATCGTTATCTGATTTTTTGAGTAAGTTGTTAACTTCAGGCCTTATCATCCATTATCGCCTTTAAGGGGCCGCAGGCAAGTGTAGACTCGTATGTATGTACATTGAAACGAGATACATGCTCGAGTAGGCAGGAACCTGACGGTCACTCATTTTGTGCGGGATTTAGCGGTTATGAATTATCGTCAATTGTTTAGCAGGCTGCTTCTCGCTAAACTTCCAGTGTTCAAATTCATTGGATTTTAATCATGGTGGTTTCAGTTTATGGCTTCTGCAGCGCTTATTGAAAGTTCGCTTTCCGGAATCCCTGTCAAACGGGGTAAAGTTCGCGACGTATACGACTTTGGGGACCGATTGCTGTTTGTCGCCACAGACCGCATTAGTGCGTTTGACTGGATTTTGTCTCCCGGGATACCGGATAAGGGCCGGGTATTAACTCAGATTAGCCGGTTCTGGTTTGAAGAACGATTTGAGGCGATTCCCAACCATTTGCTGAGTATGAATCCTGCTGATTTACCGCTTCCCGACGATGCTGACCTCGATGCTCTGAGCGGCCGATGTATGGTTGTCAAAAAAACGGAAGTGGTCCCGTTTGAATGTGTCGTTCGAGGGTATCTTTCGGGCTCTGGCTGGAAGGATTATCTGGCGACGGGGGCCGTATGTGGCATCGAATTACCAGAGGGATTACAGCAAAGTGATCAGCTTCCTCAGCCACTCTTTACGCCGGCAACGAAAGCGGATACAGGACACGATGAAAACGTTTCTTTTCAGATCATGAGTGACGCTATCGGACAGGAGTTGGCAGACAAATTGCGGGATTTGAGCATTCAGATTTATCAGCAGGGATCTGAATACGCACAGCAGAGAGGCATGATTCTCGCAGATACGAAATTTGAATTTGGTATTCTGGACGGAGAACCGATTCTGATCGATGAGGTTCTCACTCCCGACAGTTCCCGTTTCTGGCCTGCCGACCTGTATCAACCCGGTGGCCCTCAGCCTTCACTGGACAAACAGTTTGTGCGTGACTGGCTGGAGTCGACAACCTGGGATAAAAACAGCCCACCGCCTACACTTCCGGAAGAAATCGTGTTGAAAACACGTGAAAAATACTTTGAAGCATTCCGGATGCTGACAGGGAAAGAATGTACCTGGTAGACAAGTCAATTTCTTCGCTGCTTTTGCAGGAAATTATGGCTATTCAACATGCATCTGCTTATACTGGGCGGTGCAGGTTTTTCTGAATCAGGGGCGCAGTTTCCATTTGTTCCCGGTTCAATTCTTCATCTCTATTATCACCTGCAACATGTAGTGAGCTTTGCACTTATATTCTTTATTTACACATGGTTTTTCTCTGCGGGCTTAACAGGAGAATGGAACAATGTCTTCATCAGAAGCCTCGCCTCAAAAAGGGGCATCATCCACGAATAAAATCACTCATCTAGGTGAGTTTCGGCTGAAACGCAAGCTGGGCGCCGGCGGCATGGGCGATGTCTATCTGGCCGAGCAGGAGAGTCTGGATCGTAAAGTTGCGATCAAAACATTGAAGAAAAAATTTGCCAACGATCCTAAATTTGTAGAGCGATTTTATCGTGAAGCCAAAGCGATGGCCAAGCTTGACCATCCGAATGTGGTCCGCTGTTACGCTGTCGGCGAAGATCGTGGATTTCATTATGTTGCCATTGAATATATTGATGGCAAGAGTATGCAGGACTGGATGAATGAACTCAAACGACTTTCTATCGGCGATGCGACATTCATTATTCTGGCCTGTCTGGATGCACTCTCTCACGCGCATGAGTCAAAGCTGATTCATCGAGATATCAAACCCGATAATATTCTGGTAACCAGCAAGGGAGTCGTGAAGGTAGCCGACCTGGGGCTCGCCAAAGCCGTTGATGAAGATAATTCGATGACACAGAGTGGTACGGGACTGGGAACGCCACTTTATATGCCACCCGAGCAGGCACGGAATGCCAAGCACGTCGATCACCGGACGGACATTTATGCATTAGGGGGAACCTTTTATAACTTTCTGACTGGCAAGTTTCCTTTCACCGGGGATTCGACCCTGGAACTGATAATGGCCAAGGAGTCCGGGAAGTTTGAGTCTGTACGAAAACTCAATCCGGACGTTCCCGAAAAACTGGATCTGTTGATTGAAAAGATGATGGCAAAAAATCCGGATCATCGATTCAAGAATTGCGCTGAGATCATGGCTTTGCTGGAAGACATGGAACTTGAGTCACCATCGCTTAGCTTTATTGATGGTGAAGCGGCATCCGGTGTGTCACGCGCCCGCCGCAAAGGCAAAAGTAAGATCTCTTCGGCGGCCGCTCCGAAACGGAGTGGCGGGCATGAAATTTCCTCTGCCAAAGATGCAGAGCGATCAGCCAGTAAAAACAAGAAAGAGGTCGTGGAGCAACGGGTCTGGTTCATTCAGCATCAGAACGCGGCTGGTAAAACGATGGTCAGCAAGATGACGGTTGCGCAGATCAAACAGGGAGTGAAAGCCGGGGTGATCAACACGACTGCAAAGGTCAAAAGAACTGCTGAGGGTCAGTTTATCTCGCTGGCACAATGTCCGGAATTCGATTCGGTAATGCAGGTTCGCTCGATCAAAGACAAAGCTGATGCGCGTGCGACGAATATGGAAGATAAAATCAAAGAAATCAGCCATGATTACGACCGTAGGAATCGTCGTCGGTTTTTCAAGAATCTGGCAGAAGGGACCTGGGGCTGGATTACCCTGATCATTTATCTGGGGGTCATAGCCGGAATATGTTACCTCGGTTATCTGTTTATTCCGGAATTATGGCGCTGGATTGCCGTAAAATTGAATTTATCCTGATTTTTTACCAATGAACGGATTCCGAAGGCGTAGATAAATCAGAGGGGCTTACTATTTCTCAAACTCTGACAGTCTGTATGTCGATGAATTCTGTATGACTGTACGATTATTTCCTGAATCCGTTTTCCGCTTTTGTTGTGCCACTTTTCGTTTGAAAAGAGCAAGTATCGCCGCGCTGGTTTTTCTGCTCTTGATCGGACAAGGGTTCGCTCCTACAGGGGGCGTTCGTGCGGGAGAAGTCGAGCTGAAACACGGCACTATTATTCATGGTGACCTGGTGCCGATTCTGGGACTGACGGATGCTTTGGCTGCCAAAATCGAGGGAGATTTTGATCCGAATGTGCCGGCACGCAAGATCGCAGGGTATCCTATTATCATGGTCGATAATGGGATGATTCGCTATTTCGTCTCGCGCCGGAATGTTGAACGCTTCAACCAAGACCAGGCATTTTTATCTGAGCAGGAGATATTTCCACTCAAACAGCAAGTCACTGGTCGCGGGCAGATGTTAAAAACAGTGGGTTCTTTCATTGATGTCACCGACTTTGACGAGTTCGGTCGGCGTACTGTGACGCTCAGTACGAATAAAGGCAATCTGGCATTACTACAGGGAGTGACCCAGATTACTCCAAAGTATCTAAAAGTGATTGGGCTAAAGCATCAATGGGAATTGGGAATTCGAACGACTTCTGTGAAGGAAGAATTGCTGGCTGCGATGTTAAAACAGGCCATTGATCCGCTGGAGCCTATCGATCGGATCGCCGTCGCTCGGTTTTATATTCAAGCGGGCCTGTATCTTCCTGCAGCTCAGGCATTTGCTGACATCGAAGACGATTTTCCCGAGTACAAAGACAAAATCGCTGCGTTCGTGAAAGAATTACGCACACTGCATAGTCAGCAACTGCTGAATGAACTTCAACAACGGCGAAAAGCCGGGCAGCATCGACTGGCACAGGAAGCGATTGCTAAATTTCCAACAAATAATATCAGCCAGTCCATCCTCAGACAGATTCGTGAAGTCGAAGAAGATTATCACAAACGTCAAGAACAGATCGAAAAAGCACAGTTCCGTCTGGGAGAACTTGAAGCTGAGATTAAGGATGAGAAAACCAGGAATCTGTTACAGGCGTACCGCCGCGAGGTCATCACGCAGCTTAATTTTGATTCGATCGATCGCTTGGCTGCCTTTCTAAATCTGGAAAGCGATGATTCGTTATCTGTTCAGGAAAAGCTGGCGATTGCCTATTCTGGCTGGATAGTCGGGTCCGCCCATGTGGTGACCGACCTGGATACGGCGTTAAACTTGTGGACCGCACGGGCACAAGTGCTGGAGTACTTACGCAACGAAGACGAGCATGAACGGGAATTCATGATTGGGACTCTCCAGAAGCTTGAAGGTGTTTCGACTGAGGTGGTCAAGCAGATGATTCCCCTGTTGCCACCGATTTTGGATGCTCCCGTACGTAAGAATGAAGATGCCTTTACGATTCAGGTAACCGATCCGAATGCCCAGGTTCCTGTATCGTACTCCGTTTTGTTGCCGATCGAATATAATCCTCACCATACCTATCCGATGATTGTCGCACTGCGCCCGTCACGCAAGACGGCTCAATTTGAATTGAACTGGTGGGGCAAGTACAAAAACGGTCCTGGTCAATCACAGCGTCGTGGTTATATCGTGATCTCTCCGGAGTATCTGCAGAAAGATCAAAAGAATTATGAGGATAATGTTGCGGCGCATTATGCGGTCATCAAATCAATTCGTGATGCCCGAAAACGTTTCAATGTCGATTCCGACCGCGTGTTTCTTGCCGGGCATGGTACGGGCGCTGATGCCGCTTTTGATATCGGCATGTCGCATCCGGGGCTGTTTGCCGGAGTGATTCCCATTGCAGGAAAGACCAGCGCGTTTAATCTGCACTACTGGCAGAATGCAAAAGATTTACCATGGTATATTGTGGGAGGCGAACTCGACCGCGATACGCTGGATCATAATTCCTTGGTCATCAACCGGATGATGCGCAACGGTCATGACGTGATTTATGCAGAGTATAAAGGCCGCGGGTATGAATCTTATTATGAAGAGATTCATAACCTGTTTAACTGGATGGAGCTGCAGCAGCGAGTAAAGTATCCGAAAGAGATTGAAGAAAATATTCTGCGTTCGACTGATAATCGTTTTTACTGGGTGCGTGCCGAAGATTTTCCGCCGCAGATGATGCGGCCCGTTGTCGTCAAAAATCAACGCATTAATCGCAAGCCCGTAACACTCTTTGTCAGTGTGAAAGAGGGGAATGTGATCTATGTCAAATCCGCAGGCAAGATCAACACGCTCTGGCTTTCTCCTGAAATCGTGGACTATGAAAAACGACTGGTTGTGCGGATTGGCGGCAAACAGAAGTTTAATGATTTTCTACGTCCGGATATGAAAGCGATGCTGGATGATGTTCGCAATCGGGGTGATCGACAAAAACTGTTTGATGTCCGCCTGGATTTCTTTTAGTCCAAATGTGATTATGATCAATTGCCCACGAAAGACATGATCCGCGCGGCATGTCCTTTTCCTGATTCTTTATCACTCAAGCGAATTTTCGCATGGTGCTTGCCCGGCTTGAGCTGGCTGTTAAAGACGACTGAACGCGGGTAGTGCAGACCTTTACTGTATTTGTGATACAGATCGAAGGATTGAAACGGCCCGCCATCAATGCTCACGTCCAGGGTTCCGGCATCAGGTCCAGCGACGGTGAAGACGCCTAGGGCGGTCCCTTCGAAATCGAGTTCCAGTTCCGCTCCCGCTTTCGTAGCACACAACATGGGAATACTGGTGAAGCGACTGCGTTTACTTCCGGGAATGGACTTCCAATCGGGGACTTCGATCGTCCAGCCCGAATTCAGCTTCGCATGTTTGACGTCAATCAGTCGCCCGTTACGGAAGCTGAAGGGATCAAGGGGTTTCTCGGGAGTCTCGTGTTTGGAACGTGCCCCTTTTTCTTGCCAGGCATTGGTGAGCAGTTTCTCAACCATTGCGGCACAGATCGCGTTTCCGAACGGAGCAGGGTGTGTGCCCCCGAATTGTTTCCAGGTCAGTTGATTTTCCTGAATGAGTCGTGCGACTTCACTGGCTAGATCGACGGTCGAAATCTGATAGTGTTTGGCGACGCGCTCGTGGCTGGAGCTGGAGAGTGGTTTCTTGTTTTGCTGAATGGTTTCCAGCATGGAAGGATTCACGAAGTGAACCATTACAATATCAGCATCGGGGTTGTGTCGGCGAATTTGTGCAATCACGCCTTCCATACCTCGAATAGCGGCTGTTTCTGAGTGGCCGGCGTCCTGGTCATCGTTGACAGCAAACTCGACGAAAAACAGATCCACGGGCCCTTGGCTTAAGACATCGCGATTCGTTCGGAACGCACCCGTATTGGAACAGGTGGAAGAGATGCCGGCATTCGTAAACTGGAATTTGGTTTCCGGGAATGCTTTCTCCAGGAATTGGCTGACCATCGGTCGGTAGCCGTTCATTTCGGTAATCGAGCCACCTAGAAAGGCAACATGTCCGGTTTTTTCTGTTTCAAATTTCTGCCTGCTGTTCTGGTAACTGCCTCGCTGATGGATATTCTGATCCGAAACAGCGGGGGTTTTCAGTGCAGGGTCGGCATACAGGTTTGTCTTGAAAGACAGCATGACCAATAGCAGGAAACTGGCAATCAGGCATATTTTTAATGTGTCATTTTTCATGTTGCTGCGAAACTCGATAAAAGAAGTCAAAATGGAAGGTGTTTTGAAATTTGAAAGATTTCGGATTGTTCCAGCATGCATAATCTGAAGGGCAAGGTCAAGAGTTCTCACGTTCAACAATTGATTTCGGGTCCCCTGTTCCGATACGATAGAGGTTGAATCGAAGTGAACCGTCATGCTTCATACATAAAAAGCCCTCAGCGTTGGCAGGAGTCTTCATGAAACCGTTGTCTTATTTTTTGATCTGTTTTTCCTCCTTGTTATTAGGATTTGCATTTGTGACAGAAACGCAGGCTGGTGAAAAACCGCATGTGGTGTTCGTAACTGGCGATGATGAATACCGTTCTGAAGAATCAATGCCGATGCTGGCGAAAATTCTGAAGCGGGATTATGGGTTCGATGTAACCATCTGTTATTCACTTGATGAAGCTGGCAATATTGCTCCAGGGAACCAAAAGTCAATCAGTGGCCTGGAAGCCCTCGATGATGCGGACTTGATGGTGTTATTTACCCGTTTTCGCGATTTACCGCCCGAGCAATTCAAGCACATTTTGAAGTATGTCAAATCAGGAAAGCCCGTTGTTGGTTTTCGGACGGCAACACATGCGTTCCTGTTCCGTGATCCGAAAAGCCCTTACAAGGACTGGAATAATAAAAAAATCGCCGAGCTCGTCGGTCAAAGGTGGATCACGCATCATGGTCACTTTGGTGACGGTCACGAGCATTTAACCGAAGTCACCATTGATGACGCTGCCAAAGATCATCCTGTTTTGCGAGGCGTGAAACCATACAAAACTTACTCCTGGTTGTACCACGTACATGGTGGCAGTGATGGTCATAAGCTGGCTGGTGACAGTCAGCCTCTTCTGACGGGGCATTCGCTCAAGTCAAATCATCAGATGAAAGGAAATTTGAAGAAGTTTCCGATGACCAATCCTGTTGCCTGGACGAAGACCTATGCAGGGGAAAACGGAACGAAAGGGCGTGTTTTTTTTACTACGACCGCACATCCCTTTGATTTCAAAGACCCCAACGTGCGGAAACTGTCTCTGAATGGCATTTTGTGGGCGCTGGGAATGGAAGACAAAATTCCTGCTCAGGGAGCCAAAACAGACTTCGTAGGAGACTATGAACCGAATAATTCCGGGACGGGACCTAAGAAATATAAAACAGGTCAAAAGCCCGAAAAACTATAATCAGACGGATTGCATTCGAAGTTGATGCAGAGAGCACGAGTCCGAAACAGGTTCGTGCTTTTTTTGTATCAGTAGTTTTTCCAGAAAGACGGAACAAACAAAACGAGAATGGCAAACAGTTCCAGTCTGCCCAGCAGCATCAGAACCGTTAAAAGAACTTTCCCCCCTAGAGTAAAGTCAGCATAGTTTTCTGTTGGCCCTAACTCTCCAACCCCCGGTCCGATATTATTTAGGGTCGCGACGACGGCGCTGGTACAGTCAATCAGTTTCTCTGGCTTATTCTTTTGCCATTCGGTATTCGGTTCGATGGCCGTCAGCAACAGGCTGCTGAAAATGAAGATCACCAGGACCAGACTGAAATAAACGGTGACATCGTTTCGAACGCTTTGTTCGATATTGGCCTCGCCGAGCCGTACGGGGCGAACCACATTCGGGCGGAATGATTTTTCGATTTCGAGCCAGATGATTTTCCCAAACAGCACGAAACGAATGACTTTGATACCGCCCGCCGTCGAACCGGCACAGCCGCCGACAAACATCAACAGCAGCAATAACATCTTGGAAGATTCATTCCAAGTGTCGAAGTCGCCGGTTCCATAACCGGTTGTGGTCATGATGGAGACGGCCTGAAATCCGGCATAGCGCAACGCATCAGGCAGGTTATCGTAAATCTGATTTCTCATCAGGTTGTAGGTCAGAAAAAGAATCGCGGAGCCCAAAATAATCAGGTAAGTGCGAAACTCAATATCGTTTCTAAGCGGGGCGAAAAAGTGTTTCCAGGAACGATCCTGCGAGCGAATATTTCTTAATGAAAGAAAGTAGAGTGAGAAGTTGGTGCCGGCAGCAACCATAAAGACGGCGATTGTAAATTCAATGAGTGAACTATTGAAGTAGCCGACACTGGCATTGTGCGTACTGAAACCACCGGTTGCCATCGACCCGAAACTATGGCAAAACGCGTCAAACACACTCATACCTTCCAGCCAGAGAATCAACGCTAGAACGAGCGTAAAAGAAACGTAGATAGTCCACATGACAATCGCTGACTCGCGCACGCGCGGTCGCACGGCTTCACTCGTCGGACCGGGGACTTCACGTTTCATCAACGCTTTTCCTCCCGCACCCAGATGGCTCAGAATCGCGACGAACAACACGATGATTCCCATACCACCCAGGCAATGAGTGAAGCTGCGCCAGAAGAGAACTGAGCGGGGAACCAGTGCCGGGTCTTCCAGTTCACGCAGCACGGAAGCACCTGTCGTTGTGAATCCCGAAATCGATTCAAACAGAGCGTCGGGAATCGTCATCGGGACTTCGGATGTGACCATGGTCCCGGAAAAAAGAAAAGGCAGGCAGCCAAGGATTCCCGAATAGATCCAGCTCAGTCCGACAATCGCGAGCGCTTCTTTTCTCAGGATCGTGCCATGTTCATTTCGTCCCACGAGATATAAAATGGAGCCAGATACGAGACTGCAGGCGATGGCGCCGCAGATGCCCCAGAAACCCGCGAATTCGAATTCGGTGGTTTCACCAAAAATAGGAAATGCCCAGGGGAGACTGAAGACCATCGAGGCTCCAACAAGCATTCCCACAAGACCCAATAAACGACAGAGAAGCAACCAATTCATTATATTTCAACTTATTGAATCTGTACGGAATTGAACGACTGGACTCTTCCCAAGTATTCGAGTTAAATAGAGGAAGTCATAAATTTTTGAGATTATAGCACGTCCCTGCTTTTTGAACGATACTACTCATTCCGTTTTAGGAAATTCTATTATGGTCGCTCAACGTCTGTTTCGAACCCTTTCAACTCTCTGTTTCACTATCCTGGTTTTATCAAGTGCATCGTATTTGCCTGCGGAAGAGCTAGAGCAATTAACCTACCATAATCCGGAGCTTGAAGTCGATTTGGGCGTAGGGCTATGGGCTTGGCCACTTCCGATGGATTTTGATGGCGATGGTGATATGGATCTGCTGGTTTCCTGTCCAGACAAACCATCCAATGGGACTTATTTCTTCGAAAATCGATCAGATGGTAAACAGAAAATGCCTGTCTTTGAGCCGGGGGTTCGTCTGGGGAAAGGCTATCATAATACTTGCCTCTCATCGGTTAATGGAGCTCCTCGTGTTTTAGTTTCAGGGCGGGAAGTGGTCGATTTCAAAAAGAAGGGTTTTGATAAACTGACTTCGTTGCCCGTCGACCGAAACGTGCATGGGAAAAAAGTGCGTGCGAACCAATGGTACTATGTTGATTACGATGGCGATCAGGGTCACGACCTGATTGTGGGGGTCGGCGACTGGAGCGACTACGGGTGGGACGACGCCTACAACGAACAGGGGCAGTGGACCAACGGCCCGCTGCATGGCTTAGTTTATGTGCTGAAGAATTCTGGTACGGATGAAAAGCCCAATTATGAAAAGCCCGTCAAGATCAAGGTCGGAGATCAGCCTCTGGAAGTGTTTGGCTGGCCTTCTCCCAATTTTGCCGACTTTGATCATGATGGTGATCTGGATCTGCTTTGTGGCGAATTTCTAGATCAATTAACTTATTTTGAAAATACAGGAACGCGAACTGCACCTCGCTACGTGGCCGGTCGTCGTCTGGCTAATAATGGGCAGCCTTTTCAGATGGATCTTCAGATGATTGTGCCGGCTACGATTGACTGGGATCAGGATGGCGATACGGATCTGGTGATTGGTGATGAGGATGGACGCGTTGCGTTCATGGAGAATACTGGCGAACTGCTGGGAGGGCTGCCTCAGTTTCTTCCACCTCGTTATTTCCGGCAAAAAGCAGCCGGAGTTAAGTTTGGTGCATTGGCAACACCTTACGCCTATGACTGGGATGGTGACGGGGATGAAGATCTGATCTGTGGTAATACCGCTGGTTATATTGGTTTGATTGAGAACTTGGATGGAAACTCAAAGTCACCGAAACTGGCTGCACCTCGTTATCTGGAGGCAGGCGGCCGACCAATTCGGATTCAGGCAGGACCCAATGGTTCGATTCAAGGTCCCTGTGAAGCGAAGTGGGGCTACACGACCCAGACTGTTGCAGACTGGAATGAAGATGGTCTGCCTGATTTACTGGTGAATTCGATCTGGGGAGAAATTCTCTGGTACGAAAATATTGGAACGCGGAAAGAACCGAAGCTCGCTCCCGCGCAGACAGTGGATGTGGAATGGAAGGGCACTGCCCCCAAGCCAGCCTGGAACTGGTGGAATCCGCGTGGGAATCAATTGGCGACACAGTGGAGAACGACTCCGGTTGCCGTCGATTTCAATCAGGATGGTCTTACCGATTTGGTGATGTTGGATCATGAAGGTTATATTGCCTTCTTTGAGCGCGTTCGAGATGGGAAAGAACTTAAGCTGTTGCCCGGCCAGCGAATTTTTGTGGATGAGTCTCTCAAACCGATTCAACTGAATCCCAAACGGGCCGGCGGCAGTGGGCGTTATAAACTGCATGTGGTCGACTGGGATGGCGACGGACGATTGGATCTACTCGTCAACAGTATGAATGCCAACCTTTTTCACAATGAAAAAACCGTTGATGGAAAAGTCGTCTTGAAAAACCAAGGGCCCCTCAGTTCACGAAAGCTGGCCGGACATACCAGTAGCCCTTGCACGGTCGATTGGGACAAGGACGGGATTCGTGATTTGATCGTCGGTGCCGAAGACGGTTATCTGTATTGGATGCAAAATCCACGTTCGAAGAAATAATGAAAATACAGTTTTCAATTGACTGGTAGAAATATGCTGGCGCAGAATCGAATTGCATTTAAAGAATGGGGCGCTGGCTGCGCTGCGTTAGGGCAGGGCAGGCAGACAGTGATTGTTCGCAAAGGGGGCATTCACGAAGGGGAACAGGGCTTCCGCGTTGACCATCGCGAGTTCTGGCTCTTTCCGACGCGTTTTCATCAGGGGGCAGAGCAGCTGCAGCCGGAATCCAGCGATTTGCTCCAGGCACCGATTGCAATTGAGCCCGCTTCAGGGAAAATCATGCTGGCGTTATATGCCGTGGTTGACAAAGTTTTAGAAATCAAAGAACCGTCAGTGCTTCCCCTGTTGAATGCGATCCAGGTATTAAATCAGGAAACGATTCAGCAGCGGTTTGAATATAAAAAAACCGGCTTGTTTGTATTACTGGTTCGCGCTTATCAACTGCCTCAACCGTTTGAGATGGAAAATGAAACGCACTACGGTGGTTGCCGAAGTTGGGTTGAATTGACTCAGGAATATTCAACCAGCAGTCTGACGCCCATCTTGACCGCTGAGCAGTTTGAGCAGCAGCAACAGGCATTGGGAGAGATTATTGCCTGATTTAAAGAGCATCATGCAAACAAAAACAGCCCGGTTAGTGATCAACCGGGCTGTTGTGATTTCGTTTCTGTCTATGCTTTATAGATTTTCTCTCGCCCCTGTGTGACATTCTTTGTCGCATTTCGCGTATCCAGAATCATGCCTGAATGTTTGACGATAAAGTCGTAGTCATAGGCACTGTGATCGGTGGCGATCAGCACGCAATCTTGTGCTGCCAAATACTCGGGCGTTAATTCCTGGCTTTCCATTGCGGGAACATTGTGATGACGCATCTTGGGAAGACTTGGAATGTGTGGATCATTATAAGTGAAATCCACGCCTCGTTCGAGCAGCAGGTCTAACAGATGAAACGAAGGACTCTCACGGGGATCGTCTACGTCTTTTTTGTAGGCAACGCCCAGCATGCAGATTTTACTTCCCTTGAGCGGCTTACTCTGCTCGTTGAGAAATTCGGCCAATCGATCAATCACGTAGCGTGGCATACGAGTATTGACTTCCCCCGCTAACTCAATGAAACGTGTGGTGAGGCCTTCCTTGCGTGCCAGCCAGCTTAGATAGAACGGATCGATGGGAATACAGTGTCCTCCCAATCCCGGGCCGGGATAAAAGGCCTGGAACCCGAAAGGCTTAGTTTTCGCTGCATCGATGACTTCCCAGACATCAATGCCCATTCTGTCAAATAATGTTTTGAGTTCGTTGACCATCGCGATATTTACTGCGCGGTAGGTGTTCTCCAGAATTTTACAGGCTTCAGCGACTTCCGGTGAGGAAACGGAAACCACATTTACCACTGCATGTTCATACAAGGCAGCCGCGATCCGTAAACTGTTTTCTTCCATACCGCCAACCACTTTGGGGATTCCGGCCGCAGAAAAATCCGGGTTGCCGGGATCTTCGCGTTCCGGGCTATAGGCGAGATAATAGTCTTCGCCGATCTTGAGGCCTTTGGAATCTAGAATCGGCAGCAGAATATCCCGCGTTGTTGTGGGGTAGGTTGTGCTCTCTAATACGATCAGTTGACCGGGGCGTAATGATTCGGCGATGGCTTTTGCTGTGTTTTCAACATAACTCAAGTCAGGATCGCGACTGGTGGTCAGCGGGGTCGGAACGCAGATCAACAGTGCATCTGCTTCTTTCATCCGTGATAAATCGGTGGTTGATTCAAACTGTTTTTTTTCCAGCCAGCCGGAAACTGTTTTTGAAGGGATGTGTTGAATATAGCTTTTACCGGCCTGCAGTTGGTCGACCTTGTTTTGATCAACGTCGAAACCCATTGCTTTGAAACCACTGTTCACAAAGGCATCAATCAGGGGAAGTCCTACATATCCCAAGCCGATAATACCAATGATTGCAGTTTTATCCTTAATCGCCTGCTCAAGCTGATGTGCCATCTAAGTGCCGTCCTTGTTTAAGTCAATAATGCAGGTAAATACTGCTGCTGAGTCGGCAGGATCATATCAGTCGAACTTATTTCCTGCAAGCATTTTGGTGGAGGCCCTTCAATAGGGGATTTCGCTCAATGGATCGCCTGAAATTATTCAGCTTTCAGCGACTGTCACTGTGCATCCAGCACGAACATCTGGAGACACATTCGGGGGTTGGGAATCTGAAAACGCAACGCACAGTGCCTCAATGCGTCATTTCCAGAGTGGGGAAACAGACGCAATGAGCCTGTGCTGCGACATCAGAATCAGACTGTTTTATAGCAGTCCTGTATGGCGTAACAGTGGTTCAGGGCTGGGTTCACGGCCGCGGAACTCTTTAAAGAGGTCCATTGGATGGCAGCTGCCGCCCATAGCGAGAATCGTATCACGGAAACGTCTTCCCGTTTCCGCTACAGCCTGTTCGTTATCAAGGCCTGCTTCCTCAAAGGCACTGAAGGCATCGGCGCTAAGAACTTCCGCCCATTTATAGCTGAAGTAACCGGCTGAATATCCTCCAGCAAAGATGTGTTGGAAGGAGCACAGAAAACGATCATCCGGGAGCATTGGCAGTATCGATGCTGTCTGGCTGACTTCGCGCTGGACATCGAAGACGGTTTGCGAGCCATCCGGATCAAATTCACTGTGCAGTTTCAGATCGATAACACCAAATTGGATTTGACGCAACATTTGTGTTCCTGCCTGAAAATTACGTGCTGATTTAATTTTTTCAAATAAATCATCCGGTAACGTTTCGCTGGTTTCGTAATGTTTGGCCATGCCCAGTAGCGTCGGTTTATGGTAGCACCAGTTTTCCATGAACTGGCTCGCCAGTTCGACGGCATCCCACTCCACACCATTAATACCGGCAGCATCTGCTTCGTTGATCGTGGTCAACATGTGCTGTAAGCCATGTCCAAATTCATGGAAGAGCGTTTCGACTTCGCGGAACGTCATCAAGGACGGCTTGTCTCCCACAGGCGGTGTCGAATTGCAGACCAGATGTGCGACCGGAATTTGCACATTCCCTGCAACAATTTTACGGCCGAGGCAATCGTCCATCCAGGCACCTCCGCGTTTATCTGCGGGGCGTGCATAAGGGTCGAGGTAAAATCCGGCAATGGGTTCACCTGCTTCATTTGCAATATTGAAATAGCGGACATCTTGATTCCACACAGGGATTTCTTCTGACACAGAGGTGACGGTAATGCCAAAGATTCGATTCACCAGCTGGAACAGGCCATCCAGGACTTTTTCCAGAGAGAAATAGGGGCGTAGTTCTTCATCGGTGTAGCTGAAACGTTTTTCTCGCAGTCGTTCGGACCAAAATGCAAAATCCCATTGGATGATCGGCTCCGTTTCTCCCTGCTCTGCAGCAAATTCTTGCAGTTCTTTTAAATCCTGCTGACCTGCGTCCCATGAAGCAGTGCGGAGTCGTTCTTCCATTTCCAGGACTGCATCAATGCTGGGAGCCATTTTCTCTGCCAGACTCACTTCTGCGAAATTCTGATAGCCGAGGAGTTGTGCTTTTTCTTTGCGCAGCTTCAGGATTTGTGGGATCAATGGCGTATTATCAACGTCTCCTTCAGAGGCACGTGTGATAAAAGCACGATACACTGTTTCGCGCAGATTCCGATTTTTACAATGTTGCATGAACGGGCCGAAGCAGGGGAAATCCAGACTGATCCTCCAGGGGCCCTGTTCAGGAGTGGCTTCGGTGTCGGCCTCTTTGTCTTCCCAGCTGTTATAGGATTGTGCCGTCAGTTGTTTGAGACTGTCTGGAAATCCTGCTGCATCATTGGCATCAGTGATAATCAACGAAAAGGCTTTTGTCGCGTCCAGAACGTTGTTCGAAAACTTGGTTGCCAGGCGAGACAGTTCTGTTGCGATTTCATTAAACCGGGTGAGTTGTTCTCCTGAGAGACCAATTCCGGCAAGTTCCGCTGACAGAATGCGTTTTTCGATAATCCTGCGTTGCGCGTCATTGAGCTCATTCCATTCACTGTTATCGCGCAGGCTTTTCAGAGCTTCATAGATTGGCTTGCTTTGTTTGATACGCAGTGAAAAAGCAACCACTTCCGGAAGCACACCTTCATAGGCTTCGCGCAGTTCGGGTGTATTATTTACGCCCAGCAAATGTCCGATCGCTCCCCACGATCGTTCCCAGGGGTAGTCTAACTCTTCTAGCGGCTGCATCAGACCTTCCCAGGATGGTTCTGCCTGTTCTTCGATCTTTTTCACTCCGGCATTTGATTGTTCCAACAACGCCTGTACGGCAGGCTCGATGTGTTGCGGTTCGATCTGATCAAAACGGGGAAGGCCCTCTAAAACCAGTAAGGGGTTGTCTGCTAACGTTTTTTGCTGATCCATACTAAAAACTATCCTTTTGGGGGAATCTCTGATATTCAAAGTAATTGGCATTCCTCTGCCGGATCATAGTCCAAAATTGATCGGCGGGGCCATCTTAAAAAAATAGAAGACTTCATTAAAAGGCATTTTATATATTCGATGAATCGATACAATGCCCTGTAGGATTTTACTTGATAAGTGTCCCAGACTGATACCTCGGAAGGCGTGAAATGAGTCGCGTTTTCGCTCGGAATCGTTTTTTCTCGTGTTTCTAAGACCTCTTGGATCGAGCATTTTTTGATGTATGATCGTTTTGCTAAGGTAGAACGCCTGCTGACTATCTGGACGGGACTCGTTTTGTCGGGGTTTTTCCCTGTCTTATGTGGGGCAGAAGAGGCTGAAGATTCGGCTACAAAGAGGAAAATCGAGGAGATTCAAAGGGAAATACTAGCTATGAAAACATTGGGCGGTCGTCAGTTTTGGGGTGATGTGCAGTTTTATCAAGGCTGGAAAATTCAGCAAAATGTGATCAGCAAGCATTATCGGCTGCTGAATGCAGAAGATCAGCGTCATGCGAGTGGGACACTGGAAGTATGTCGGGCTCGGTTGGAAGAAATTAAGGCAGCAAATCAGCTTAAACCGATGCAGGGGAAAGCCGTCGTATTGATTCACGGTATCATTCGCTCGTCCAAATCATTTGAGAAATTAAAGGCCGCCTGTCGGCAATCCGGTCGAATGGTGGTACCCTTTGATTATCCCAGTACACAACGCACAATTCCGGAGAATGCAAAATATCTGGAACAGGTGATTAACTCCTTGGAAGGCGTCGATGAGATCGACCTGGTGGTACACAGCATGGGAGGGCTGGTGGTTCGATCCTGGTTGGCGCAGCAAACGGACGTCGATCCCAGAATCAAGCGGATGGTTATGCTGGGCGTGCCGAACCGGGGGGCGAACATGGCAGACCGGTTTCGCTCGAATCTGTTATTTAAAGTCATCTTTGGCCCGGCAGGTCAGCAACTGGTAACCGAAGCCAACAGTGATTTTATCGCCAGTCTACCGACGCCTCCTTTTTCTTTCGGAATTGTGGCGGGCGGACGGAATGCCTTGAAGGGGTATAATCCGCTGATTCGTGGAGATAACGACGGGACAGTAGGCGTCAGCAGCACGCGTTTACCAGGTGCTGCCGACTATGTTTTACTGCCGGTGTTACATTCTTTTATGATGAGTGATTCCGACACCATTGCTTGTACGATGCGTTTTCTGGAGACTGGTACATTCCGCGAATCTGGTAAAGCACAGCCGATTCCGATCGTAGAAACAGAAACGGTTCCCTGAACGCGATCACGATCAATTCAGAATACTCAATCAGTTTGATAGAATTAAAATTTTCCAACAGAACCGCATTGAATGGGCCTGAGGTTATGGAACGCGACAAACGACAGCTGCAGTTACTGTCAAAACTGCAAATCGTTTATGGGATTGTGAATGTATTTGTTTCGTTCTACTTTTATAAAGTCACCTCCGAGATGGTACGTGATTATCAAAAAGTGCTCGAGGAATCCAATCCGGAAGTTCAAGTCGGTTTACTACTGGGCTTCGGTTTTGTCCTGTTCTTAATCGGAGTCGTGGTTTTATTCTGTATTATTTTGACAGGACAGTCATTGGCGCGATACGAGAATTATCAGTATTGTCTCATCATCGCGGTACTCGAATGTCTGATATTTCCCATCGGAACGATTCTTGGAATTTATACGATTCTGGTTTTGCGACGCCCATCGGTTAAAGAATTATTCTCTGAAGCCCAAGAGGAAAAAGCGAAAAGCGGTATCAGCTAGTCACGCAACTCAACCGTTTTTCAGTCTCATACTTTCTTACGAAACACATTCTGTTTATGTCTGACGTACAAGCCATTCCTGCTTCGAAATCGGTCTCGGCTCGAGTCTGGAAATGGATCAAATGGGGGTTGCTGGCACTGGTTCTCTATTTTGTTGGGAGACAGGGGTATCAGCTCTACCAGGAGCAGAGTGAGTCGCTTACCGAAATCCAGATTAAACCCATGTGGCTGATTCTGGCGGGGTGCTGCAATTTCGTGGCCTGGTTGCCGTCTGTCTGGTTCTGGCAGCGATTGATGATCACTTCAGGAGAACAAGTAGGTTTCTGGCCCACCGCCCGAGCCTACTACTGTGGTCACTTGGGAAAGTACATTCCCGGTAAAGTGTCCGTGCTATTGATTCGAGCGACATTATTAAAAGAGTTTGGCGTGCGAGTTTCCGTGTCCGCCTTGACGGCCGCCTACGAGACCTTGGCGGTAATGGGCGTGGGGTTGGTCGTCTTTCTGGCGTTAGTACCTTATGTGTTCAATGCCGAACAAATCGCCGAATGGCCTGCCTGGATTCAGGCGATTCAAGCCCGGCCACTGCTGGTCCCGATTCTGTTTTTGTTTGCCCTGTTCGTCTCTTTACCCTTGGTGTCGCGACTGCTGAATCTGTTTTCACAAAAAATTACGAAATCCGAGGTGGAAGCATCTGCTGCAGAACCAAGACCTACTATATCGATCCGTTTACTTTACGTAGGCGTGTTTGTGTTTTTACTCAGCTGGATGTTACATGGATTAAGTTTAGGGTTCGTCATTGCTTCTCTGGGTAATTCAGGATTGAATTGGCAGGAGTGGCCTCTCTGGACGGCTGCGATTTCGGCTGCCTTCTCGCTAGGTTTTGCCGCGTTGTTTGCACCCGCTGGGTTGGGGGTGCGAGAAGCGTTGATTGCGGCAATTCTTGCCGGCTCACCGGCAATTGGACCAGTGAATGCCTTTGTTGCTGCGTTATTGATCCGAATCGTTTCGTTTGCTAGTGAAATTCTGGCTGCTTTTGTTTTATACTATGTTATCAGAAGTCGTTCAGGCGATGATCCAGCTTCGTCGCAAAAAGAAACGTCTCCTGATACAAACTAACTCAGCTATTGTTTTCCCGCTGCGAGAAAGGTCTTCGCCGTGCTCTCTATTATGATTCCTGTATTGAATGAATCCGAAAGTTTGCCACAACTATATCAGGAAATCTGTGACACAAGTCAGACCCATAATATCGATCTGGAAGTGATCTTTATCGACGATGGTTCGACCGACAGGTCCTGGGAGATTATTTCCGGATTGTCGGCAAAGGATGAGCGAGTTTCGGGGATTCGTTTTCGCAGAAACTTTGCCAAGGCAGCGGCACTGACGGCAGGTATGCGGGCGGCAAGAGGGTCTGTGATTATGATGATGGATGCAGACCTGCAGGATGATCCCAAAGAAATTCCCCGGTTTCTGGAAAAACTGAATGAAGGTTATGACGTTGTTAACGGCTGGAAAGAACGACGACTAGATCCCTGGCATAAAGTTTATCCGAGTAAGGTATTCAACTGGATGATCGCCAAGCTGACCGGCCTTAAGCTGCATGATCATAACTGCGGCTTGAAACTATTCCGTAAGGATGTCGCTGCCGAGATTCGCATCTATGGCGAATTGCATCGCTTTATCCCGGTCCTCGCGGACGCGCGTGGCTTTAAGGTCACAGAAATTCCCATTCATCACCGGGAACGCCAGCACGGGTACTCCAAATATGGCGTCCGTCGATTTTTGAGAGGGTTTCTGGACCTGTTAACGGTTCGGTTTTTAACCGGTTACGGACAGCGTCCTCAACACATGCTGGGTGCGATTGGTCTGAGCTGTCTCTTATTAGGTTTCTTAGGCTTGAGCTATCTCGGATTTATTTGGATTCTGACCAATGCCTTTGGACTGGAACTGGGACCGATAGGGAATCGCCCCTTGCTGGCCTATTCAATAGCGGCAACGATTCTGGGAGGCCAGGCAATCAGTCTCGGTTTACTGGCTGAGCTCATTGTCGCCTATACCGGCCGACATCAGGATTCCTACAGTATCTCCGAACGGACAGCCACCACCTCTCAGAACGAGCAGGAAATTATCGTCTAATCGGTCTTCTTCAACCTGATGCCTGCACTGGCTGAGATCTATTCCCATTTCTTTAAGAGTTCTCCTGTTTCTTTTTATGTCTGGAAATAAAACGTTAGATGAAAATATCTTTTCTTGGAGCAGCCGGCGAAGTGACCGGTAGCCAGCACTTGATTGAGACCGACTCACGACGAATTTTACTGGACTGTGGTTTGTTTCAGGGGCATCGTGAAGAATCGTATTTAAAAAACAGCAGGTTTGCTTATCCGCCGGATTCGGTAGATGCTGTCTTCTTATCGCATGGGCACATGGATCATTGTGGCAACCTGCCACGGCTTTACAGCAAAGGCTTTCGCGGGCCGATTTTTTGTACTTCTGCGACAGCAGATATCGCTGAGGTCATGTTGAAAGACAGTGCACGAATTCAGGCAGAAGACGCGAAATATCTTGCGAAAAAACTAAAAGAGAAGCATCCGCCGATTGAGCCCCTCTATTCAGAAGATGATGTGAATGGGGTCGCGAAATTATTTGAGCGACTGGAATATCATGAATGGCATGAATTAGGAGACGATGTCAAAGTACGTTTTCTGGATGCCGGGCACATTCTGGGTTCCGCCATCATTGAGATGAAAATCAAAGATCAACGGGAATGGCGGCACCTTGTTTTCACAGGTGATCTGGGGCGACGGAATTTGCCATTGCTCAGAGATCCGGAGACGATTGAAGGTTGCGAAATCTTAATCTCAGAAAGCACCTACGGAAACCGCGTACATGAAAAGGCATCGGATATCAAAGAGGAACTGTACCAGATTCTTGATGAAGCCTACCGTGTTGAAGGACGCGTGATTATTCCTGCTTTCAGTTTGGGGCGGACACAACAGATCATTTATTTTCTGAATGAACTGTATAACGAGAAACGCCTGCCTCACATTCCCATTTTTGTTGACAGTCCTCTTTCCACAAGATTAGTTTCTGTATTTCGGCATCATCTACAAGAAATGGATGATGAGATTCAGGAGATGATGGAAGCCGACAGAGATCCCTTCGGGTTTGCATTACTCGACTATGTTTCCACGCGCGAACAGAGTATTGCCCTCAATAAGCGGGAAGGGGCCTTTGTCGTTATTGCCGGGAGTGGAATGTGCGAAAACGGTCGTGTGCGGCATCATCTGAAAAATGGTATTGAACATGCGGAAAATACCATTGTATTGATGGGATACCAGGCTGCGAATACCTTAGGGCGACGTTTACAGCAGCGGGATCCCAAAGTGAAAATCTTTGATCGGTATTACAATGTCAAAGCCAAGGTGGTTCAACTGAGTGGGCTGTCTGGTCATGCTGACGTTGTGGATTTTAAATGGTGGTATGAGCAATCGGCAAAACAGGGGAATATTGGACAGGTTTTTCTCGTGCATGGCGAGCCGGAATCGGCAGCAGCACTGGCGGCTCTAATTCGTGATGAGTGTGATCTGGAGCCGATTATCCCCCACTATCAACAATCTTTTGAAGTCTAAGCCTGCGATGACTAAAGCAATCAAACATCCTGACATAGGTCTGCCTGCATTGGGAATCAGGCAACCCTGGGCGGAACTGATTCTGCGTGGTGTCAAAACGATCGAAATTCGTTCCAGCCAGACAAAAATTCGCGGGCCGATTTATGTTTATGCATCGAAGAAGCTGGCTAAAACAGCCCATGCGGAGCAAGCTGCTGAGCAGGCCGGAATCGATGTAGACGAACTTCCCACCGGTGTTTTGATCGGGACGGTGGAGATCATCGACTCGTTTCCCGTTAGCAAAAAACATGCGGCAGCTGCAGGAGTGCCCGCGGAGTTACTGGAAGGCAAATTTGGCTGGGAACTGGCGAAGGCAAAGCGACTGCAGAAACTTATCGTGCCTGATTATCTGCCTTATGGGGTCTGGTTTTATCCCTTTGTACGCAAGCAGACAGGCACGCGAAAGAAATCCTGAGTCATTGAGAGAGTCGGGATCAACCCTTCGTCGCTGCTACCATTTCACTGGCGTAATCTCCGATCGCAGCAATCACAGCGTCAGCAGTTTGACTGGGATCAGAAAACGCTGCGAATTGCTTTACGATGGCGGAACCAATGATAAAACCGTCTGCTTTGCCGCGCAGGGTGTTGACGTGTTTAGGCTTACTGATACCAAAGCCAACGGCCAGCGGCAGATCTGTCAGGTTTCGTAACGATTCCAGATGTGCTGTTAATTCCTGGGGAAGCTCATCGCGAACACCGGTTGTCCCGGCAACCGAGATGCAATAGAGAAATCCACTGGCGACTTGGACAATACGTTTCGCGCGATCTTCCGGCGTCAACGGTGAAATGAGTTGGATCAGGTCAACATTAGCAGCTTTTGTTTTCTCGGCGAATTCCGGGGCTTCATCGCCGGGCAAGTCAGGGACAATCAATCCGGAAAAACCGGCTGTTCCTGCTTCCTGAAGAAATTTGTCAGCGCCATAGCGAAAGATAATCGCGTAAGACACCATGCCCACCAGAGGCGGCAAGGTAACAGAAGAATCTGCCGACAGGGCTTTTAACGCTTCGAACAGGTCGTGCACATGAAAGCCATTATTTAATGCGCGGGTGTAAGACTCTTGGATCACCGGACCATCTGCAATGGGGTCACTGTAAGGGAAACCAATCTCAATCAGATCGACGCCCCGCTGGGCCAGTTCTTTGATCACGGCGACTGTGGTTTCGAGATCAGGATCACCGGCTGTGATAAAAGGCATGAATGCCATGCGGCTTTCCGATTTTAACTGCGCAAATTTCTCAGAAATTAATGTTGTCACGATTCACTGCAATACTGTTATGAGAAGAGAGGATGCGGTTCTGTTAACGATGTCTGGGACGCCAAAAACTAAATATCCCGCCCAATCAGGCGGGCGACTTCATTCACGTCTTTATCACCTCGGCCTGACAAACAGACGACAATGATTTCATCGGGGCTGGCATCACCGGCGATTTTCAATGCCTGGGCGATGGCGTGTGATGATTCAATCGCAGGGATGATTCCTTCCAGCTTTGCCATACTCTGGAAGGCTTCCAATGCTTCGTCGTCGGTGATCGCCGTGTAATTGACGCGGCCTGAATCTTTCCAGTAGCTGTGTTCGGGGCCGACTCCTGGATAATCGAGACCTGCCGAAATCGAATGCACGTCTAGCGTTTGCCCATCGTCATCCTGCAGAACATATCCAAAGCTGCCGTGCAGGACTCCTTTCGCACCGTAGCTGAGTGTACTGGCATGCTCACCTGGCTCAGGGCCTCTTCCGCCTGCTTCCACGCCGGTCAGTTTTACAGATTCATCGTCAATAAAGGGATAGAACATTCCCGCGGAGTTGGAGCCGCCTCCCACACAGGCGATGATTTGATCTGGAAGTTTTCCCGTTTGTTCGAGACATTGGACACGGGTCTCTTTACCGATGACAGATTGAAAATCGCGAACCATCATTGGGAAAGGGTGAGGGCCGATGACTGAGCCGATAATGTAATGAGTCGTTTCGACGCTCGACATCCAGTCACGCATCGCTTCGTTGACGGCGTCGCGTAGAGTCTGTGAACCGCTGGTCACGCCGCGAACTTCTGCGCCCATCATTTTCATATTAAACACATTGAGCTTTTGACGGCGAATATCTTCTTCGCCCATATAGACAATGCATTCGAGTCCAAAGCGGGCACATGCGACCGCGGAGGCGACGCCGTGCTGGCCGGCCCCTGTTTCTGCGATCACTCGTTTTTTACCCATCCTCATCGCTAACAAGGCTTGTCCGATGGTGTTATTGATCTTGTGGGCGCCGGTGTGATTGAGGTCTTCCCGTTTCAGGTAAATTTTGGCACCACCACAGTGTTCAGTCAGACGCTCGGCAAAATATAACGGATTGGGCCGACCGACATAGTTTTTTAACAGGTCGTCCAATTTGGCCTGGAAGCTGGGGTCCTGCTTCGCTTTCTCATATTCCTGGGTGAGTTCTTCCAAGGCGTGCATCAATGTTTCAGGGACAAAGCGGCGCCCGAATTCTCCAAATCGACCTGCAGAATCAGGTACGTTCGATAAGCTGGTTGTCATAGTTGGCTCAAATATAGTAACTGTAAATCAAAATAGGGTTTGCTTTGACCATTATTGAATTCCCGGTGCCGATGGTCAATGCCCGCCCCTTGGACCGTTGAGAATCAGGAAAGGTTCGATTCAAATTTGGGTGTTCAGGCCGGCGGGTACCTTGTCATATGTTCTTTGATATCATGCTTTTGAGGCGTTTTAGCCACAAAAAATGAAGTGACTAGTCAGAATTTTGTAGGAATTTGTGGAAAAGATCGATAAAATGCGAGATGCGAATTGTGAGGCGATCAGTTTCACACGAGGAATCAGAAGGGAGTAGAATATGAACACGTCAGATCTAAAATTGGCAGAAGCCATCAATCAAGAGACCATTCATATCGATGAATTAGAGCGTTTTTGTCTGCTGGAGAGTAAACCCCGCGGTTATCAGAATCTGGATGACAGCGACATTATCATTCCTGATTTTGGAAGTGCACTCCGCTCCGCCCGTCGGGAACTCTATGATTTTGAGTCCCCCGTAGGTTAATTGGCTTCAGGGAATCATCTGCTCAAGGAGCCACCGGAAAGATTTGCGCTGTGACGAAGTAGCGCTCGCCTTCTCGCTCAACAAGCAGTTCCGGAGCCCATGCCAATATTTCTTTTTGTTCGTCTTCCCGGAATGAATCGAATTTTCGATAACTGAACCGGTTTGGCAGTGGTGGATTCAGCACGCCTTCTTTTACAAGTTGTCCAAAGCGTACCGGTGTGACGTAATCGGTGAAACCATAGGAAAGCCGGTAGCGAAGCATTTCCGCCCAGTTGACATAGACGTAGGCGATATGCTCTGCTTTCAATTTTTCTCTGATTTCACTAGCAGTCTTCATCGAGAGTAATCTGTCAGGAACGTCTAGTTCCGCTTTTGCCGTCCATTGCTTGAAAACCTCGTGATCAAAAACCGTACTGTAGATTACAGGGAACTCAGCATAAAACAATTCTGCGTCACCTACGGAAAGAACGACCTGCTTTGGCCCGAGCTGCATCTGGTTCAACTGCATGATTTCGGGACCGGTTATTGAGAGCGCAAACTTCCGGGCATAATTCAAATCGTCCAGATACGCGTTGTAACCACTGAGGCCACTGGTAGCGATGCCGAGATTGAAAAGTGAGGCGAACAGAATGGCGATTGACAGGCTGATATTCCAGATTCGTTTAGAACTCCAGGTCGCGCCGATACCGGCCAGAACTGCAACCACGGGAATCATGGGAACCCAGAACCGGTCGATGCGATGTGTAAACACCCACCAGGAGAGAAACAGGAATCCAACGTAAATCCACAGCCAATAGATCAAGCGGCGATGCTGCTGCCGTTTCAGGAATGCCAGTGGCGCCAAGCAGAATAGCAGGGGGCTCAACCAGTCGCTTTTCAATGTCACATCGATCAGTTTTTTTCCCAGATCAGTCAATTCATGCGAGTGGGGGCTATGGCCGCCTTTCCATTTGATGTTGAGTTGTTCGTTCAAATCAACACCGCCAAAAACAGAATAGAGCAACGGGTAGACGGGATTGCCTGTCTCCACGATATTTTTCAACAGCCACGGACCAATGGCGAGTAGCGTTCCGATAGAGAAGATGGCTGCCAGCTTGAGAGTGATAGATATTCGTAATTGCTTCTCTTCTTTCAGCAGCCACCAACTGAAGCCCAGCAATGTGAGGCCGAGAGGAATCACGACCGACAGGACGCCCGGGTATTTACAGGCCATCGCAGATCCAGATAACAAACCGGTCAGACAGGCATAGCTCCATAATGTTGAGCGTGACTCTTTCGCTTCTATCGATTCGTCTACTGGCGCGGACCAGGTTCTGAGTACCTGTATCGTAAGGATCAAACTGAGCAGGCTGGCTATCAGGTAAAAAGAAAGTCCTCCCTCGGTATAAGCGATAATCGACATCCGATAGGTCCAGGGAGTTGTCAGGAAGACCGTTACTGCCAACCAGCCCGCATTTGAACCAAACCAGCGACGCGCTGTAGTAAATACGCCGAGCGCCGTAAACAGAGCAAAACTCATCAGGACCAGCTTTCCTGCTTGAGCGCCTACGTGCCAGTCGGCTTTGAGCGTCATCCCCAGTAGGATCAACATCTCTGTCAGAAAAGGGAAACTAGTATAAACATTATGTGACAGAAAGCCGATGTGGCCTTGTTGGTAGTATTCTTTCGGTCCACCAAAGTGGTATTCCAATACATCGAAATCCGTTGAGGGTAACATGGATCCCAGAAACATGCTGAGTACAAACGGGGTAATCAGTAGACAGCAACCGGTACGAAATAACATTTCATGCGTGATGGTGTCTGGCAGAGTCATTTTCAAGGGCAGCGCAGTACCCGTTTTCGATTTCGACTCACTACATGCGGAAAGGGCTCCAGTGACTGCGCACAAAATCAGTACCAAATAACAGAGCCATTGGGATAAGATGCCGAGCAGTCCCCCTCCCAATGTGAGCAGTGAGACAGCGGATAGTCCCACTCCATAAGCGAATACGGTTCGCTCTGCTGAAAATGGCGCTAGTGGGATTTTAATCAACCTGGTGATGATCTGACCCAATCCCCAGGCTCCTGCGAGAATGACCAGCGCAATCCCGATCAACGGAAAACGTTGTGGGAAATAAGCCCAGCCTGACGGATGCGGATTTTCTACGGGGAGTGGATCAACCAGATCCAGTAACAGAAAGGGTAGATGTGTTAACACATCCCAGCGGCTTGTGGCAGGATTACTGTTGGGAAGTGTGAAACTGATGAAAGTGATGAAGAATAGCAACAACCAGACGAGTGCGCCGCGCATGACGATCGGGCGATCCTCGAAAAGAGAACTGGCAGGGGCCTGTGCAGCCGATTTTTTCATGAGCAGAAATCTAAACTGAAACTTGTGAAAGTATGTAATTCAATAGCAGAGACAACATCAGGTGCGACGTTTCCAATCGAACCCTAAATCGAGAGCGATCGCGGAATGTGTGAGTGCTCCCACGCTGATTCGTTCCACCCCCGTTTCTGCGACACCACGAACGGTCTCCAGGTTGATACCTCCTGAGGCTTCGAGCAGTGTTTTCGGCGATTGTACATTTCGGATTTGGATAGCCTGTTTCATCGTTTCCGGGGACATATTATCCAAGAGAACAATTTCAGGTTCCGCTTGCAATGCGTCTGCCAACTGGTCAAGAGTGTCGACTTCGACCTCAATGCCTTTTTCTCCGTTGACAGATTCCCGTGCCTGTCTGATGGCGGCGGCGATCGAGGGGTGTGAATTTCGAGAGGCCCAGGCTGCCAGATGATTGTCTTTGATCAAAATGCCGTCATACAGGCCCATCCGATGATTGGTTCCTCCGCCAGCTGCCACCGCATACTTTTCGAGGACACGCCAGCCAGGAAGCGTTTTTCGCGTGTCCAGAATCACAGCTTTGGTTCCTTGAACGGCCTGCACGTATTTGGAGGTCAGAGAAGCAACTCCACACAAATGCGTCAGGAAGTTGAGCACCGTTCGTTCGCCAATCAGGATTGAGGCAAGGGGGCCGGCACATGTGGTGATGATCGAGCCAGGCTCCAGAGGATCTCCATCAGACAAGTGATCTGTGCAGACCACTTCCGGATCCAGCTCAGAAAAGATGAGAGATGTCATCGGAGAGCCAGCCAGGACCCCCGTTTGTCGGGCAACAATCTGGATCTCTGCTTGGTCTGTTTTATCGATCAGTGCCTGACAGGTCAGATCTCCCGTTTGTAGCAGGTCTTCTTCCAGACTCAATTTGATCAAATGTTTTGCTGCGGTTTTTTGAGCTTCGGTGAATTGTGCGGTCACTGTTCTGTCTCTGTTGTTATTTCTGGAGTCGGTTTGCCGACAAATGGTCCTACAGGTTATGATTCAAGCCTGCTGGTGAAAACAGACGAATACTATTGTAAGGGTAACGTATAATAGCATTATCGTATCATAGCTGTCGGCGATATTACATGTAATCGGGAGAAGATCATGATTATTGGGGTGCCTCGTGAAATCAAGCAGGATGAATATCGTGTTGCTCTGATACCGGTGGGAGCAGAGGAACTGACTGCTGCAGGACATACCGTGCTGGTGGAACAGGGGGCCGGTCTGGGAAGCGGGATTTCTGATGAGCTCTATGAAGAGAATGGGGCTGAAATCGTAGCTTCTGCTGAGGAAGTGTTTGCGCGCTCCGATATGGTAATCAAAGTCAAAGAGCCCCAGCCGGTAGAATGGGGGTTGTTGAAGCCAGGGCAACTGCTGTTTACTTACTTTCACTTCGCAGCCGACGAAGCATTAACGCGTGGTTTTATGGAAACGGGAGCAACAGCGGTTGCCTATGAAACACTGGAGGGGCGGAACGGACAATTACCGTTATTGACACCCATGAGTGAAGTCGCCGGCCGAATGAGCATTCAGGAAGGAGCCAAATACCTGGAGCGACCTCAATTGGGACGCGGGATTTTATTAGGAGGAGTGCCGGGCGTCGCTCCTGCCCATATTGTCATTCTCGGGGGAGGGGTTGTTGGAAAAAATGCAGCTCAGATTGCGGCTGGCTTTCAGGCAGATGTCGTGATTTTGGATATCAGCGTGGATCGGCTGCGTTATCTGGAAGATATCATGCCTGCGAACGTGAATACCTTATACAGCGATCGACATAATATTCGAGCGGAACTGGAATTGGCCGATCTGGTGATTGGTGCAGTACTCATTCCTGGAGCGAGAGCGCCCGTCCTGGTTCCTGAGTCAGCTCTGAAAATGATGAAGCCGGGAGCCGTGTTGATTGATGTTGCCGTCGATCAGGGAGGCTGTGTGGAAACATCACGCCCAACAACGCACTCAGACCCGACCTTTGTTGTAGATGGCGTTGTGCATTACTGCGTTGCCAACATGCCCGGTGCTGTGGGACGCACCAGTACTTATGCACTCTGCAATGTGACACTGCCTTATGCATTAAAACTGGCCAATCTGGGGCTGGAAGCAGCTTGCGCTCAAGATCGGGGATTACTCACAGCAGTTAATATCCATCAAGGGCAGATCACCAATCATGCCGTCGCAGAGACCTTCGGTCTTGAGTGGAACGAATTTCTCGCGTCATAAAAAAAGAAAGGTGAGAACGAAATTCTCACCTTTCTGAATCAAAATTGGATCTAAATTAAATTGGCTGATTAAACCAAAGGTCCGGCCCATTCAGTAAACAGACTGTCAAGTTCTTCATCAATCACTTCGTTTTCGACAATCTCTTCCAGTTCGAAATCATGGGCAAAGTCAAATCGGGATGATGTATCTTCCATTCTGATATTCCCAAACTCATCAAAAGGAATCTGTTCTGTTTCATAAGAATTATCAAGCAAAGAACCGACTAATTGGTCTAGGTCCGTTGATTGTCCAAGACTCATGATGGAGTTTTGGACCAGTCGCGATGGAGCGTAATTCCATTCAGGTTGCAGTACTGATTCAGCAGACTGTTCCTGTATGGCAACAGACGCTGTTCCCGCTTGTTGCGGTTGTGAAATTGCCACTGAAGTAAATGGTGCTTCAGCAGATGAAATATTAGCTGGGCTGTGATCAGCTGCCATCAGTGGAGCTGAGAGCGGTGTGATGCTTGCTCCGGTCGCGTTTTCATAAGTAGCTTGTAGGATCTGAACGTCCAGCGTCGAGATCATTTTACGCGTGGATGGATCAAGGGTGGCTCCCATGATATCATTCGGGGAGTAGCTTTCGTCGACGTGTAGTCCATCACTGGTAAGAGGAGCAACAAAATCCCAGCCGATAAATTGGACCTGCCCCGACCCGTTGTTGACGACATGGTCAGTGAAGGCTGAGTAACTTGTAGTAAACCCGGCCGCATGACCAATTTCATGCAACAGTACCGTGTAAAGATCGTAGTGTCCTTCAGCTGCTGAGTCCGCGATAGCCTGGCCATTGCTGTCGAAGGAGAGCCCTTCGACAGAAGAGTACCAGCCCAGACCGGCTGCATCATCATCAATGTAGACGCGGCCCTTAACTGGAACGCCATTTTCGTCGAGTTCCAGAATATGGCCTTCACCAAGTTGTTGACCACCAAGATCAGTTACGACAACCTGGACCGCTAACTGGTCATTGCCGGTTGCCGTTTTCCATTCATCAACAGCGGCGTTAATCAGATCATTTAAAGAATCTTCGCCTTCAGTTGTAATGGAAGAGCCATACCACTCTTGCGGGAAGTTAGATGGGAAGGAGACCTGCTGGCCACTTGCTTTCGTCACACCGTAGTTATTGATCAGTTTAGTCAGGTCTTGGAAGTTGATTTGGCCATTCTTATCAAAGTCTAAGGACCAAGCCAGACCGGATGATGAATCTACCACTGTCGTTCCATAGAATGAGACGAAAGTAGCCAAATCTGTGAAGTTGATGGCTCCATTATCATCCAGGTCAAATGGGACGGCCCATAAGTCCGTTGCCGGTGAATCAGCGACGGAAGCGGTGACACCACCATGATCCGTAATATCAAGCTGGGCGTTGCTCACACTGATTCCTAAACTGTGTGGGCCTAAGAAACCAGTTTGCTGATCAATGGCGACTCCATCTTGATCTGTCGATTCAAATTTGATCCGTGCCAACAGGACCTGATTTCCAGAACCAAGCGTACCAAGATTATTCTGGCCGCTGATTCCTGAGACCGTACCTGTCAGATCGTTTATTGTAGATGAAGTGGAATTTCCAAAGGCCGTTCCATACTCGACTGCGGTCGCAGAAAAGTAGTTGGTATTGTATTCCAGGTCAAAAGAACCACCACTGATTCCTGAACCATCATTCGTATTTCCCCAGACTTCAATCCAGAAACTATCCCATTCATCAATCCATTGCTCGCTTTCAGGTACAGCCGCTGTTTCTCCGTTGGCGTTTGTTGTCGTGGAACTCAAAACAAGTGAAGTACTGATTATGGCATTCGCAGATTCCGTACCCGTTAACGGCGGGCCCGCTGGATCGAGAATGGTTCCGGTCGCAGATGTTGAGGGGAAGAATTCCAGGATTTCTAAACCATTGAATGTATCAGCAACATAGGCCAGTGTGCCCTGGACAGACAAGCTCCGGGCACCTCCTGGTGTATTGTGTGTTCTGGCAATGGTGGGAGTCGTGGGGTTCGTAATGTCGACGACTTGCAAGCCAACAGTCCCATCAGCAACGTAGGCAAAGTTTCCTGCGACTCGCACACCAGTTGCGACACCTGGAGTATTCAGGGTGCCCACGATGGAAGCCGTGAATGGATCACTGATATCGATGATCTGCAAACCACCTTCACGATTTGCGACATAAGCGAAGTTGCCTACGACATCCAGGCCAATGGCGGCACCACCCGGTGTTGCGACTGTTCTGTGTAATGTCATATCTCCATTGGGAAGCGTTGGGTCGCTGACATCGATAATTTGCAGGCCATTATTACCGTCTGTGACATACGCGATGTTTCCGACCACTTTCACACCTCCAGCCAAGCCACCAGCAGTGGCTACGCCAAAGCTTCCCAGGATGACTGGGTTGGTTGGATCTGTGACGTCGATGATCTGGAGACCACCGCCGTTTCCGCTATCGTCCGCGACGTAGGCCAGATTACCGACAACCTCTACGCCTCGAGCGCGGGCTGGTGTAGCAATACTACCAACGAATGTTGGATTAGTGGGGTCTGAAATATCCAGAATTTGCAGACCTGCTTCACCAACGGCCATGAATGCCAGGTTTCCGACAACATCAATTCCCTGGGCAATCCCTTGTTGGTTGAAATCGTACGATCCCACATGAATCGGGTTTGAGGGGTCCGCGATGTTAAAGATCTGCAAACCACCATCGCGGTCAGCGATGTAGGAGAAATCGCCTACGACATCAACGGCAACAGCAGCATCAGAAGTGGCAGTGCTACTGCGGGCTGCAATGCTGGTCAAGAAGACGGCACGGCCGTTTGGATTAAGATTTTCCAGAATGACTTCAAATGTTTCTGGTGCTTCTGTGGTAACATCGTTGACGACAGTAACATTGACCGGTAGCTGGGTGACACCTGGGGCAAATGTCAGCATTTGGCCGACAATTTCCAGGTAGTCGGCTGGAGAAATGGCAGATCCATCAACAGTCGATGCATCGACTGTAATGGCAACATCTACGGGGTTGGAGAGTTCGACCAGAAACTGGAATGGGCTATTGTTTTCTGTATCAGTCACAGGTGTAATCGAAAGAGTTGCAGAGTCGTCATTCAGAATTGTTGCCTGACCGCCTCCCATTGCAGTCGAAACCATTCGCCCATTATGTTGGAGATTGTCCAGGAGGGTTGAGAGAAATTCATCCGCTTCAACAAGATTCTCATTTGAGACATCAACGGTAAATGTTTGAGTTAATTGGTCTCCTGCCAGGAATGTCAAAACTCGATCGCCAGCTTCTAATGCGGTGTAATCACCATTGGCGGCGATAGCTGTGCCATCCATGGTTAATGCATCGACTGTAATGTCGGCATCAACTTCATTCGAAAGAGTGACTGTAAATGTGAATGGGCCATTCGATTCCAGATCGGAGATGTTGTTGATTGTTAATGTAGCTGAATCTTCATTTTCAATCGTACCTTGCGCTGGTGTGCCCAGCGAGACATTTCGGCCGTTATTCACAAGGTTCTGCATCAGCACATTGAAGACCTCGTCGAGTTCGACTTTGCTATCATCAACGACATCAACAGTAAAAGTCTGTGTGGTTGGACCACCGGCTGTGAAATTGATGATTTGATTCATGATTGCAGTGAAATCACTATCAGCGGCAGTAGCATTTTCAATCAATGTGGTGTCTACCAGACTGCCATCTTGTGTCGAAACTCCAAAGCTGATGTTGGTGTCAACTGGATTGGAAATGGTGGCTGTGAATGTAAGGGGGCCGCCACTTTCAAGTCCCGTAACATCAGCAATGGTAATTTGAGCTGAATCATCATTGCGAATGACGCCGGTTCCATTCGTGCCGAGAATGACATTACGGCCGCTGTTCATTAGGTTATCTAAAATTGCTTCAAAGGTTTCATCTAATTCAACGAGATTGTCAACAGTGACTTGGACATCAAACGCCTGAAGTAGAGAACCACTTGAAGTAAATGTAATCGTCTGGTCACCGAGAGTGATGGGGGTGTAATCATTCCCGGCAACCGTCGCTGTCCCATCCAGAGTAGCAACATCGACTTCAATATCGACATCGACCGGGTTTGACATCGCGACAGTGAAGGTAAATACTCCAGCCCCTGAGCCGGTATTCGCATCTTCGAATTGAGAAACATTGCCGATACTGAGGACGGCCTGATCATCATTCAGAATGGTTCCTGTCCCAAGTGCTCCGGCGATGCTCACGTCACGTCCACCAGCATTCAAATTGCTGAGGAGCGTCGTAAAGATTTCATCGAGTTCGACTTTATTATCATTAGTAATGTTGACGGTAAAGACTTGTGATTGAGATCCACCACTGGTGAAGGTCAATGTTTGATTACCCGCAATGATTTGAGTGTAATCATTATCTGAAACAAGAGCGGTTCCATCAACGGTTTCCACATCAACAGTGACATCAACGTCAACTGCATTGGACATGGAGACAACAAACACAAAGGGGCCGTTGGCTTCATTTGTAGTGACATCGCTGATGGTAAATGTCGCTGAATCGTCATTTTGAATCGTGCCAATGCCCTCGCCACCACTCAGGGGAGGGGCAATGACTACGTCTAATCCGTTCGCATTCAGGCCACTCAAGATGGCAGAAAGTGTCTCGTCTAATTCAACTGTCTGGTCATCATTTACAGTAACCGTAAATGACTGTGTCGTTGTTCCAGCGGTAAAGGTGAGGAGTTCACTGTTTGCAATATAATCACTATTGCCCGTAGTGGCAGTCCCATCTTGAGTTGAGGCACGGACACTGATATCACCGGCGACATCTGTTGAGAGTGAGACGGTAAAGGTCAGTTGCCCTGTTTGCTCAAGTGCAGAAACATTGCTGATTGAGAGGACAGCTTGGTCGTCATTGACGATTGTGCCCGTTGCATGTTCGTTATTTGAACCAAGCGGCCCCAGGACAACATCGTGACCATTCACATTATTAACGACAAGGCTCCCGAGGATCACCGAGAAAAATTCATCCAATTCGACTTTCGAATCGCCATTGACGGTGATGTCGAATGTTTGGGTGAGCGCTGTCGTGTTAGCCAAGAATGTGAGTGTCTGGGCTCCGAGAGTTACCTGATCGTAATCAAAATCAGCGACGGTCGCGGTGCCATCGGCGGTGCTAAAGCTGAAGCTGACATCTTCATCTACGGGGTTTGACATAGTCACTGTAAATGTAAACGGTCCATTTGCTTCATCGTCTGTAACGCTTTGAACGGTGAGGACAGCTTGGTCATTATCGATAATCGTGACCTGTGCTGTGCTCTGTGCTCCAAGTAAAGCATTGTCTACCGCTGTAATTGTGAGATCGATTATTTCATCTGCTTCAACGAGATTGTCATCAGTAATCAGGATATTCACAACGGCTGTTGACTCGTTGGCAGCAAACGTTACTGAAAATGGTGCATTATTATAATCAGCCGGTGATGTGGCTGTGTTATCAGCTAACGTGACCAGGACAGTCGAAGCTGTCGCTGTGGCATTTCTTGTTAGAGTCACATTCAGGCTGGTACCATCTTCACTGACAGAATAGGCGGCGGAACTGAATTCAACAGTCGGTGGATCGACGACTGTGATGTCAATAATATCAACATCTGTTTGAGCACCCGCACCATCGCCAGTTCCCGATGAGCCATCAAAATTCTCCAGATCATCAGTTGTCATGGTAATGGTCGCCGGGGTTGCCAGCGGAGCGGACGAATAATAACCACCATCTGGTGTCCAGGTAGTTCCTTCCAAAGCAGCATTCACATCGTCCAAGAGACCCGTGAAGATAATCAAGGTTTCGCCACCAAGACCCGTTCCGGCGCTGACGACTACATTGCTGGTTGAACCAAGTGTTAAGGTTCCATTGACTGTTGATAGAGTCACTTCCACTTCGCTGTTCCCCAGAAAGGCATCAATGTCTGTGACAGTCAGTGCATTTCCATTCGCGGCTGAGAAGACAATGGGGACTTCGGCGTCAGTCGACACACTTGTATTAGGCGAATCAGGAATGGGAGTACCATTAAAGTTTTGGACTGGGGGATCATTCACTCCATCGGTAACGACAATTGTAAACGATGTCGTCAGGTCTGTCTGGTTCGGTTGCAGGGAGTTACCAGCCAGATCTTTAACACCAGTGATTACTGAGTTATCGACATCGATGGTATAAAGTGTGTCCAGGCTGAATACCCCAGTGATTGAAGTGAAAATGGCTTGATTCGTATTGGAATTATAGCTGAAGAGATAATCAACACCTTGAACCAGAGTCCTTTGGGTCGTGCTGGTTTCTGCCGTCAGTGTGAATTGCAGCGAATTGACCAATCTGTCATCAATGCCGATGCCGGTGTCGCTGAGTTTCACAATCATTGTTGTGAACAACTCGGGATTGGCGATATAAACATCTGTTGGATTGTTGTTGAGGTCGACACCGTTAGCATCATTATCAAGTGGTAAAGTAATTCTGGCGGTGGGGCCGACAAAGTCCGCCCGCTCAATGGCGCCACGATCTTTAAAGATATTTGATCCCAGTCCGGGAGGAGGAGTTTGAGTCGGGTCATCAACACGCAGTTGTCCGAACGCATCATAGCCTGGGGCAAAGATATCAGAGTTAGGCATTCCGATAGCATCTTTGACATCGATAAATGCGGGACGATCAGAAAGGCTGTTCAAGGAACTGTCGATTGCCTGACTATCATTGGCAAGATAGAAGTTTCCTTGCTCTGGATTCACAAACAGGGGATCATCTGCACCAAGTAAAATGGCGTTGCTGCCTACAGTTCCGTTATTGCCATTACCTTTGAATAAGTTGGCTCCAACGACATTGGGGATACCGGCTGCAGATTGTAAATCAATACCAGTTGCCGTATTGGCGATCACGTTATTGATAATGGTGGTTGTTGCAAAGTTCTCAACCAGAATACCTTGCCCCGACGCTCCCACTGCAATCTGTCCAATCAGGTCTGCAGTCATCGTGGCAAAGAAGTTTGTGGGATCGAACAGAAAATCATCGATGTCAAATATTTCGCCGCCGGTTGAGGATGCGAAGACACCGTAGGTACTGTTGGTATTTCCAAAACCATCTGGGTCTGCAATTGCATAAAACAGTGAGTTTGTTGATAGCAGAGCCGCTTGTGCGTCTAACGCGAATTGAGGATCACTATCATCGTCTTCGTTCGTTAGAATGATGGGGACAATTCGGGAGCCTGGGCGGAAGTTAAAGGTTGTTGCTCCAGATAGAGGGTCAAACTGGTTCAAAGCTTCCAGAATTGCCTCACTACCTCTCTCAGTTCCCCCTTGAATTGGGATGTTTTGGAAAGGACTACCCGGGGCGGTAAATGTGGCAAAGTCAACGATGTCCTGTACCTGAGCCGGGTCAGTATCGAAGAAGCCGCCTGTTTCTGCTGGAAAGAGAACCAGACCATATTGTGCATCAATGCCAGCCGCCTGCATCTGTGCTTCAAAGTTCAGCAGTTGCGTTTGAATATTGGCAATCGCAGTGCCCATACTTGCAGAAACATCAATCAGAAAGACAACGTCAATTTGAGCTGAAGATTGTGTGATTTCGACATTGGCACCTGCCAAAGTGTTATTAACGACTTTGGTATAAGAAACGGCCGCGGGATTATTTGAAGTACTGCTGTTTGCATCACCGCTAATTCGAATACCACCGAGTCCATTTGAGAATTCAGTAACGACGTTATTCTGGACAGTGACCCCAGGAGCAAAGCCAAGCCCACCGTTGAAGAAATCATTCAATTCAGGGCCGTTAATTACACCACCCGCTTGAGAGCGAGCGCTGACGCCACCATTTGGACCGGCAGCGACTGATTCACGCTGACCGGCATCGATATTGATACCGTACTCAGAAGCACTGGTAATGGTATTCGACTCAATCGAAATATGACCTTGTTGCCGTGTTAAATTGCGGTCACCCAGTTGACCATTTAAGGAATCACTGGCTTCAATTATTTCCCGCACCAGGCGATCATTCGTATCGAATTGAGTGCTAATTACCAGATCCGGTAATTGGCCATTGGGGGGCGCGGCATAATCGGTTCCGCGTCGGATTTCTAATTGATACGCACCTGAGAGCAATTGAGTGGGGGCCCCAAATGTCGGGTTTTGTGGCACATTAAAGAAATCGGTTTGGTCTGTCTGGGAACCGGTAACCAGTTCGCCACGTTCTGAGAAACCGATGATAATGTCATCGATATAGAAGCCTTCGAAATCGTTATTTTGAGCTTGCTGATTGCTGAAAATGTTACCCGTAAGATCACCGGGCATTTGGAGTATACCACCAGTTGGGCCATTTGGTGTGTTGTCAGAGGAGAGATGCGAACTGATGGTACCTGATGTACTGAAATCAAATCGTAATCGGAGATCGGAGCGGCCTACAAATTCTCCTAGATCGACACGCGCCTGACGCCAGACTCCGGAATTATCAAATAATTCCTGGACTTGCTGATTCGCGTTACCGACTCCCTCTCTCTCGGAAGTGGTGATATAAGAAGATAATTCTCCTGCGTCAGGATTCGTGGCAGGTGCTAAGGTGGAATTATTTGTTGCTAATTCAATCCAATCTCCATTCGGTCCGGAAGTACTATCAAAGATAAAGACCCGAGCGGCATCTCGCATGCCTCCTGTAATTGAGTTGGCGCCCTCTGATTCCAAAAAGTAATTGAAGTAGAGTGTGGGCAGATCGGTGGAGCTATAGCCAGCCAGACTGAATTCGCCTGATTCCAATGAACCACTCGCACCGCCGGCGATATTGTAGTTGTCACCGATGTCGGGATTAGATGCGAGGTCTCTTTGGAAGTTCGATGAGAGGACGCCATATTGTGCATTACCGACATAGTCGATGTAGTCGTTGGTTGAAGAGTTATTCTGCAGCCATTCTTCAAAGCCAAAGTAGAAGCTGGCTCCCCCTTGTTGCTCGCTTTGCTGCAAGCCATTTGGAAAAGTATCTCGTGTATTTCCGCCGACGTCGGTTCGGGTTTGATCAAACGTATTATTGATTCCGTGACCTTCAGCCGTATTCTGTCGGAACGTGGGATGCCAGAGGTTGAAGTCCAGTGGCGAGAAAGCCAGACCAGAAATATTATCGATACCAACGTTGATGGAGTTTCCCCCCCCCTTGAAGATATCGATCGTGCCTAAAACCGGGTCATCGACTGTGGTCAGGATTGTTCCCGTCGCAGGGTCAATCGCGAACAAGTTACCTTGGTTAGTGATCGCAAAGAGGTAATCCTGAAAGGCGCCATTGTTCAGGTTCTGTGGAGCCGCTGTTAACCCTGTAAAGGACTCGCCTGGATTGAGGACTCCTGATAAATCTTCATTTAAGAGTAACGGAGTTGTGTTGTTAACATCACGTCTGGTTCCATTTCCCAAGTTGATGGCTAAAAATGCTCCAGTATCAGTAACGGCGTAGAGTTGCGATTGACTGGCACTGGAATTGATTCCTCGAAACGACATACCTGTGATTTGACCAACACCGGTAATGTCCCCAAGCACAGTAAAGGTGTTCCCCGTATCACCACCAGTGCTATTTAATCGGTCTTGACCAGAAGCTCCCGTCGTCGAATTTGCCTGATAAAGTGTGGTGAATCCACCAGGGTCATGGACAGCATAGAACAGGTTGTAGGTCGCCACGTTTGTTCGCTGGAATGCGAGGGCACCCACGCTGCTGGTCGTCACGTCTACAGGGTCAGGGGTGCCGGTTGTGGGGATGTCAGGAATACCGTCATTCGTTGATGAGATGGTAGATGCATTTCCCGGATCAAGTTCTCTAAAGCGACCAGCAGTTCCATTTCGGTTTCCAGAAATGCTTTCATAGCTATAAAGCTGCCCGTCGGAACGAATCGTGATATCGGATGTATTATCATTGGAGCCCGTTGAAAGTGCGCCGATATCAATCGATCTCAGGTCACTCACACTCACACCAGGGGGTAACAAGCTGGCTAAGATTGCTGATGGTACTGTCGAGAGATCGACTCCATCGACGGAATCCACGATATAACCATCATAAGCATCAACAATTCGCAACCGGTTATTTTGCGAGACATACAAATTAACGTCTTCCAGTGTGAAGGCGGAAACGTTAGCCGCTAAGGTTGTAGTACTTGAGATATCAAAAATCTGGGAAGTCGTAGGTACGACCAGTTGGACAGTACCTGCCAAAGAGTTACCTGAGGTATAACCGCTGAAGCCAATATGATCTTCAACGATTCTCTGAACTGAACTGACCGGTTCCAAGCGGATTTGTGCGTTTAATGCACTGGAATTGAAGGTGGCATTGAGGGCCTGTGGCAGTCGTTGATTTGAAGAAACTGCGATATGGTAACGGAACGTACTGCCCGGCGTCGCTGCGGGGAGTTGTGTGGTTCCAATGTAGGGGTCCAGTTTACCAAAGCTGCCGCTGGTCAGGTCTTGGGTGTTACCGTCTGCCTGGTCATCTTCAATATCTGAGTCGCGGCTGACTAAGATCAATCGGCCTTGATCGTCAAAGATAGAAAGAGTCGTATCTGCGCGGGTCAAACCATCGGCATAATCGATGTCAAATATGGTCGAGAATGTCTTGCCACCATCGCTACGACCGGCGATCACCTGGATCAGGTCGTAACCCATTTCAAAGGTGTACCAGTCAACGTCTGAGCCATTCGAAAGTGTACCAGACACAGCCAGTGTGTTGAGATCGCTGGTCAGCAGGTTTCCAAGACCTTGGGCATTGTCGATGGTTTCATTCGTGCCTGTTTTTTCTGATGATTCACCAAGCAGAGGTGAATGTGCGGGTTGTCCCAGGACTTCCACTCCATTAGTCGCGAACCGAATATCGGCATAGCGGACGGTTGAACCCGGTTTTTCATCCACCTGTCTGAGGCGAACCTGTAATTGGTATTGGCCGGACGTTTGACCGCCGGTCACGTCGGCTTCATTGCCGGCTATCGGTTGGCTGCGCACGCGAACGAAATAGGTACCAACCGCTTCTGCTACACCAGGAAGTATGACACTGAATCCAGCATCACCTATGTTTTGCGAATAAAAATCACCCAGTAGATGGTCCGTCTGCTGGAGTGGATCTGCTGAGCCAGTAAAGGTACCTGCAAATGAATCCAGAGATGAAGCAATGACATTACCGAAGATGTCAACTAATTCAACCACAGTATCAAGAGACGATGAGGTGCGATCAATGTCGATCCAGACACGGGTGCCTGCCGTCGCATTAAAACTGTAGACATCAACATCATCGGGAGCATCGGCGCTGATATTTCCATGCACTTCAAATCCAAGGGCTCTGTTTTCGTCTCCGCTGATTTCATCCGGTGCCAGTTCTCCCAGATTTTGTGCAAAGCCGGGATTACTGTTAGTATCAACGCCGCTCGTGTTATTACCTTCGGTTTCAAAACGTACGACGACATTTCGATCATTACTGTAGCGGTCCAGTCGAATACTGCGCCAGTCACCAGCAGAAGGCGTAGATGCCCCGCCGTCATTATTCGTATCGGTTTGTGGAGTCCCTGCAGGAGTAAAGCTGGCTCCTACAGAATCATCTGCTAGCGAAGTGAGAACGACCGGGAAGCCAGGTTGCCCGATAATTTGAACGGTACCACCAATGCGATCATTGATGTCCAGTGGAACGCCATCTGCGGTAAAGCCTGCAGTAGGACCGGCCAATTTGACAACAAGGCCTTCTTCGATATTACTCTGTAACCGGATGCCACTAAATGTGTGGTGTTGATTGACCTGAATCTCTCCACGCAGGATGTGTACGATATCGGTATCGTCCCAGACTGTTTCTGTATCGAGCAGTGCGGCTCGGACTTCCATTCCGTTGAGGCCGTTGTTTTCCATGCGGTTGAGACGGACCAGTGCACCATGATTGTCGGTGTACTGCTGGTAGGCGTCGGTGAATCCTGTTGAGCGACCGTAGTCCGATTTGAACTTGTAATTCAGCGAGTTGGCGTCAATGCTGACGACTGTTCCGGCATTATCCCGGAATATATTATCAACAATAATGGGCTGCGCACCACGGACGAAAATGGTGGCGTTGTCATTGTTTCCACGGCCATTTCGGTTGGACCCTGCCTGTCCGCTGGCATTGTCTTCCAAGATGCTGTTCGCAATACGAAACTCAGCCTGATGTACCTCGATCGCATTAAAGTTAGCGAATCCTCCTTCGATGGGGACTAAGCCGCCGGCGTTGGTTATCAGTGCGTGATCAATGCTACCGGAAGAGGCAGCGTTAAAGATGATCCCCCCCCAGTTGCCCGGGCCAAATGTAGTCACTCCATCATTGGATGTGTCAAACGTTGTTCCCATGCCATAGCGATCATCACTTAACGATGTGAAGATGATGGGATTTTCTTCTGTGCCTTCCGCAATGAGTTGAGCACTCCCACGCTCTGCTTCAATCCGCGCTCCGGAAAGTTTGACAACAATTCCCGGATCAATTTTCAATCGACCATTGATCGTCTCGTTATCATCTGCATCCAGTTGTCCCCCAGGTGCACCATAGATTTGTAGGTTTTCGGTAATCACATGGGTGATGTCATCGTTGAAGATACCGGGGACATCCAGTTTGTTAATGGTGCTTCCAAATTCGGTGTTCACCCGAACGAATAAACCATTAATACTATTGTTGTAAATGTGATTATCGAAGATCTCAAGGCCGTAGCGATCCTTAATGAATGAACCATTTTCAAAGCGGCTGTCTTCGAAACTGCGTGGATCTGCTGAGATCGCAGAATCGGCATTGGTGTGGATCGTATTTTGCCAGATGGTGGGGCGTGCCGATTCGGCATGAATAGGAGAGAAGGTTTGTAGAACCGAATTCACAAAGACACTTCCACCGCCATAGCTGATGTTGGCGTTATTGACCGAATTTAAAAAGACTCCTAAATCCTCAAGATCAGAATCGGAACGGAAGACAAGACCTCCCCAGTCTCCTCGGTTAGCACCATCACTCAGGCCATCATCATCTCCACCAATCGCGTCATTTCCGTAGGCGGTTAAGTAGACTTGATTATCGGGGGTCCCCAGAATCTGTAAGGCACCCTGGCTTCGGTTATTCAGCAGAAGTGGGTCATTCGAACCAACATCAATATTCGCTCTTTGAAGCTTAATGATGGCACCTTGATCTACCATTACTGTCACATTTTGCGGAATATTAAAGGTTGCCCCGTCTTCTAACGGCTGGAAGCTGTCGGTCAGACCAATCAGATACGCCTCATTATCACCGACTGTGCTGATGTCGTTGTCGGTTCCGCCATTGCCAACAATTCGGACAATTTTGGTAGTTCCGCTAGTAGCTGCGTCTGCAAGCGCGTCATCAATATTTGAATAAGGGTTCGTCAGGCTACCATCTGCAGGGCCGCCTGATTGAGTCGCTTTATCAACAAAAATGGTCTCACCAGTCTGGAACCAGAAATCAAAAACACCCCCCGGTGTTCCATCCGCGTCTCCGTCCAAAGCGACACCCGTTGCATCAACCATGAATGTGTTGATGAGTGGGTCCGGTGTGAAGTTGATATCAAGAGTATACTCGCCGTCTGTTCGGCCACCATAACCCGAGTCAGAAACTGTGGGATCAAATTCAGTGTTGCCCACGCTGGTGATGGCCAGATAGTAAGTACCTGCTTCCAGGTCCAAGTCCAGAAAGGCGTCTTCGCCGTAGTAATCATCATTCCTCGCGATAATTTCACGCACACCACCTGGAGATTCGCGGTACAGAGTCAGCACACTATCGAGGAAGCTTTTGGTCGGTAGACGGTCCGCCGTAATTTCCGCTGTAAATCGGCCTGATGCTGATAGTTCGAATTTGTGCAGGTCGATATCGTTGCTGAGCGCCGGATGGATGCGGTTGATGTGTACGATATCGAAGTTTGAAGGAAAAATCGGCTCTCCCGGAGTGGTTCCACCGACATCGCCGCCACTGGAGCCCATGACGGATGGTAAATCGTAAGAGTGACCTAAACCGAGCGTGTGGCCAATTTCATGAAATGCGGTTGCAAACCACCCACCACCATAGGGGCTATCATCCCAATCCAGGGCACCATTCATTATGGCTAATCCACCACCGGCGATACCACCAGCAGCTAATGGGGGAGTGCCGGGGGCCAGAACACGAATATCCCCCGTGACAATTCCAGTGCCGCCACTGGCGACTTCCTGAACTTCAATCCCTGTCAGATAGCTGTAGATTTCATAAATCTCACGAGTACGTTGCTTCTGGTTTTCCGTGATTTCGTTGTAGAGAATATTTCCAAACAGATCCGATCCATAAGTTTCAGGAAAGGAGAAAGTGACCGTACCAATTGCACCAGGCACAGATGGGGTAGTACCGGTCGCGCCAATATGTTGTTCAATTGTAATCTCACGGTGGCCAGGTTCGTCATTGCCGCCGGGGAGTTGTGGCTGGGCAATTGCCTGTGGTTCGATTTGCTCGTTGATTTGAATCGTCTGAGTAGTCAACGTACCAAGATCAAAGGCTGTGCCAAAGCTGGAATTATCATCATCGGCAACACCAACAACATTCGATGCTGCAAAGTTGGGAGTTGCTTCCTCACCAATTCTCAAGTGATACGTACCAGTAGAAATGTCTGATGCAAATGTGAGGACGGCTTTATTCTCAGAGGCGTCATACGTAACAGAGGCGGGATTGACGATCACATTCGTTGTAGTATCAATCAACTGGTAAAACAGAGTATTTTCTGCTGAGGTCTGGTCAAGGGGATCATCATTAAAATAGACGTCAATCTGGTTGAGAGCTTGAGTCAGGCTTCCTGTGCCACCACCTGAAACCGGTTGAGGGACAACGGCAACGACTTTAGCGCCGAGGTCAAGTTCGAAGTTGATGACTTGATCAACTCCATCCTGAAATGCTTCGCCATTCTGATTGAGTAATGGTGTCGCACCCGTGCCGAAGATTGTGATCTGATAGTTGTCATCAGGCAGCGATTCGGCAAAGCGAACAATGACTTCATTTGCAGCATCGCCGAGACCAATATAACCAGGTTGGATTACAACTTCATTGCCATCATCAAAGGTACCATCTAAACCGCTGCGTACGAATTGAATTCCCCCAAGTGAGGCGGCATCAATTTGCTGGCCTGGTGTAAATTTAAATGTGAGTTCGTTGGGAGCTTCGTTATAAATTTCTCCTTCAGTCAGGGAGAGATCTATATTGGGTTCGATATTTACTAACGAAGCACCGGCTAGAAGTGTTCGATCTTCAAGCTGCTCGACCGTGGAATAAGTACTTGCTAAACGACGCGACTTTTGTCGGTCTTGACGTTTTCTCTGGCCTTGACGAAGACAGTTCAACAAAGAAATCTGTTGACGAAATGACGACACAAAGGATTGACGGCCCACTACCATGGTTTCAGTCTCTCTAGCAAATTAGTACGAGAATCGTAGATCGGGATTCTAGACGTTTAGATTGGCCAAAAATATTATCCGAGTTATTGCAAATTATTACAAATGCAGAATCACATCTTTTTGATAATATGGATTGTCCCAATTATTTCATGAATGTTAAATAAGCTAAAATAGTGAATGTGAGTAGTCAATATGAATCTACTCAGATAAAGGGTTATCTCTTTAAAAACATTTGTTAAGTTATGATGCTTTTCAGAAACATTGGCACTGCTCGGATGAACTATTGTGATCCTAAGGTTTTAACAGTAAATAGGATGAGTCAAAAAATACAATGTTGTCCTGGCGATAAGTTACACAAGTTTCGTCTTTAAGAGATTCTACCTAATAGTATTCGAAGTATTTGTATACTGTCCTTTTGAGATTTCTCTTAGCTCTGGATGGACGTATCATTTTTCAAAATCTAACTGTCTAATTCGGTGATCCTTCATAAATAAGGACATGTTTTTCACATGCGAATCGTTTTAAAGCCCAACTTCCCTTTTTGTTTGCAGCAGGTTAAACTTATCCATCCAAATTAGATGTAAGTTATTTATTGTGAAATAGTTATGAGGTTGTGGGCTATATGGTCAAGCCGTTAGTTGTCATCAATATTGTGGGACTTACCCATGAGATGCTGGGAAATCAAACTCCGAATCTGATGCGTCTGGCAAATCAGGGGTTTTCCAAGCCCATGGGAACAATCTTGCCGGCTGTAACATGCTCTACACAATCGACTTTACTGACGGGGCTCATGCCTCGTGATCATGGGGTCGTTGCCAATGGTTGGTATTTCCGTGAGCTTTCTGAAGTGATGTTCTGGAAGCAGTCAAATAAACTGGTTCAAGGTGAGCGAATTTATGAGGCGGCAAAACGTAGAAAACCGGACTACACCACCGCGAAAATGTTCTGGTGGTACAACATGTACGCACCTGTTGACTGGTCTGTCACTCCACGGCCCAGTTATCCGGCCGATGGACGAAAAGTCTTTGATTCATACAGTCAGCCAGAAAGTCTGAAAGACGAACTGCAGTCAGAATTGGGGGTCTTTCCTCTATTACGATTCTGGGGCCCCGGTGCGGATATTTCCAGTTCCCGCTGGATCGTTGATGCTTCAATCAAAGTATTTCAGGATAAGAAACCAGACCTGAGTTTAGTTTATTTACCGCACCTCGACTATAACCTGCAGCGGCTGGGAGTGAGTGATCCTGCTATTAATCAGGACATTAGAGATATAGATCGCGAAGCCGGACGTTTGATTGATGTGGCTCAAAATAGCGGGGCAGAAGTAGTTGTACTCTCAGAGTATGCGATTACCGATGTTTCAAAGCCGATTCATATTAATCGTATTTTGCGGGAACACGGATGGTTGCAGGTCAGGAATGAAGTTTTAGGGTGGGAGACATTGGATTGTGGTGCCTCAGCTGCTTTTGCGGTTGCCGATCACCAATTGGCCCATGTGTATGTCGAGAATCCTACTCAAATATCTGACGTCAAATCTTTGCTTGAAAAAGTCGATGGGATCGAAATGGTTCTAGATCGGACTCAGCAAGCTGAATTTGGAATCGACCATCATCGGTCTGGGGAACTTGTTGTTGTAGCAGCCCCGGGAGCCTGGTTTACTTATTATTTCTGGCTGGATGATCGCGTAGCCCCCGATTATGCACGGACCGTGGACATTCATCGCAAACCGGGCTATGACCCGGTTGAACTCTTTGTTGATCCACAGATTCGGTTCCCTAAATTACGAATCGCACGCAGATTGGCCCAGAAAATATTAGGTTTTCGTTATTACATGGATCTGACCAGTCTGGACGCGGGCCTTGTTAAAGGCAGTCATGGTCGATTACCCACGCCAGGGAAAGAAGAGTCAGAAGCGCCTGTCTTCATCAGTTCTTCCAAAACGATCGAACGGGATGAGATTCCGATGACAGCCGTCAAAGAGCTGCTGTTGGAATTGCAGTTTGGCAAATAAGAGCCTGTGTTTCAGCGATTCAATTGTGTTTGAGATGAATCTTTCATCGAGATCCAAACATCGATACTCAATACTAAAATTTTTGCCCCCAATGACCCCATGTTTCCCAGGCTGGCAAAATCGGCATTGACTCAATCTCGTGTTCTGATGATGATTCCGCAGCCTGTGATGTCTACAGATCACATTAACTGAACTGGGTTTATAACAACATCTGAAACGCCTGATTTATGTCCTATCATTTAATCAACACTATTCAAAAATTAGGTCATCCCAAGATTCTGGTACTGGGTGATTTAATTCTGGATCGATATACCTGGGGAAACGCAGAACGGATCAGCCAGGAAGCGCCTGTAATCCTGTTGCGAGAAGATACTCAAGAAGTTCGGCTGGGAGGGGCAGCAAATGTTGCCAATATGCTGATCGGTCTTGAATCGGAAGTAACAATGGCAGGAGTGACCGGCACGGATTTGGATGGTGCTGTCATCAGAGATGCGCTCATCGAGAAAGGCATTGATTGCACGGCAATTGTTGCTGATGCCAGTCGCCCGACAACTGTCAAACAACGATTTATGGGGCGTGCCCAACAGAGACATCCACATCAGATTCTTCGTGTAGATCGCGAAGTGAATACGCCCCTTGATCAAGCGACAACGGATGCCTTACTCAATATCATTATGCCAATGATCCCAGAGCATCAGGCCATTTTGGTTAGTGATTATGCAAAAGGAGTCTGCACTCCCCAAATCTTAGCCACTGTGTTGGATGAAGCGAGACGGGTCGGAGTTCCTGTAATCGTTGATCCTTGTCCCGGTCGTGATTACCACATTTATTCCGGTGCGACAGCAATCACACCTAATCGACTGGAAACATCTCAGGCCGTTGGCTTTGAAGTGAGATCGGCAGACGATGCATTTCAAGCTGGTAAAAAATTATGTGATGATCTGAATCTGCAGTATGTGTTTGTCACACTTGACAGCGATGGAATCGCATTAACACAGGCGAATGGTACTACAGAACTTTTGCCGACACGCAAGCGGGAAGTGTACGACATTACTGGCGCAGGTGACATGGTACTGGCGACGATTGGTGTCGGGAGTGCTGCTGGAATTCCCCCTGCTGATCTGGCTCGTCTGGCAAATGTCGCCGGCGGTCTGGAAGTGGAGCAGATTGGTGTGGTCACACTCAGTCGTGAGGAAATGCTGGCTGACCTCCTGATGGGATCAAGGGTCACAAGTGAAAAAATTCTGCCACTGGAAGAATTGCAGCGGCATGTAAAAGCCCGTCAAAAGCTGGGGCAGAAGGTCGTGCTCACCAACGGATGCTTCGATGTCATGCATGTGGGGCATGTTTCCTATCTGGAGCAAGCAGCCGCTGAAGGTGATTGCCTGATCGTTGCCGTCAACAGTGATGCTAGTGTGCGAACTTTAAATAAAGGCTCCGATCGACCGATCTTTGGCCAGACTCATCGGGCTTCGATGTTGGCTGCTTTAGAAGGCATTGATTACGTTGTCATTTTCGATGAAACAACGCCTTGTGAGTTGCTGAAGCAACTCAAGCCGGATTTACTGGTCAAAGGGGGAACTTACAAGAAAGAGGAAATCGTTGGCTGGGAGATCATTGAGTCTTATGGCGGCGAAGTCAAAGCACTTGGAATAACTCCTGGTATTTCCACAACACAAGTTCTCGGAATCATTCGCAGCAGTCAGGAAACGGAATCTGCTGTGCCTTCGTCCAATTCTCCCATCGAGCCTCCGAAACGAAAAGCCGGATGAAAATTGCAGTCTTTTTGCCAAACTGGATAGGTGATGCTGTGATGGCAACACCGGCTCTGCGGGCGATTCGTCATCAGTTTCCTGATGCGGAAATTGTGACGATTCAGAGGCCTTATGTCGCTGATACCTTAGACGGTTTAGACCTGATAGATCGTACAATCTCCTTGCAGAGCGGTCAGAAACTGGGATCCCGTTTTCAACTTTTGCAGCAGCTCAGACGCGAGCGATTTGATTTGTCGATTCTGTTTCCGAATTCGTTTCGCAGTGCCTGGCTTTCATTTTTAGCAGGGATTCCGCGGCGGGTCGGGATTAATCGCGACGGGCGTCGCTGGTTGTTAACTGATGCACTTCCAGCGGGAGATAAAAAGAAGCCTCATCCTGCGATCGATGAATATCTGCGTATCGCTACCTTTTTGATTGAAGAAGATCAGGCTGGGGCAGAGGTCTCGCTGCCGTTATCCCGAACGATGGAACTAGCAGTTACCGATGCAGACCGGAGACGCTGGAAATCATTTCTGGATAAACAGTCGGCCGAATTCAAAAGCCGCCCTCTGGTCTGTTTGAATCCAGGTGGGGCATTCGGAGCCGCCAAACATTGGCCTACCACGCATTTTGGGGAACTGGCCCAGCGAGTTGCGAAAGAAATGAATCGGTCCGTGTTAGTCGTTTGTGGGCCAGCCGAAAAAGCAGAAGCCTTACAGATTGTCGAACAGGCCAACCATCCTCTGGTAACATCTCTGGCGGCTGAACCACTTCATTTAGGTTTGACCAAAGCAGCGATTCAACAAGCCGAGTTGCTCGTCACAACCGATTCAGGGCCCCGGCATTTCGCGGCTCCTTTTCAAGTCCCCGTTGTGACACTGTTTGGTCCCACTCATATTTTATGGAGCGAGACCTTTTATGATCGTGGTTTGCATTTACAGTTAAAAATGGATTGCGGACCTTGCCAGCAACGGGTGTGCCCTTTAGGTCACCATCGTTGTATGAAAGATCTCGGTCCGGACCAAGTCTTTCGAGCAGTTGTTTCTCTCTTGGAACAGCAGAATCATAAAGCGGCTTGAATCTAATTCAGGCGGCCCATGATGGATCTTGGTTCTGCAGCTTGCTACGTCCGATTACCTGAGCAGACTGACTCAGATCAGCGCGACTCTCGACATAGACTATCTGCCAGGCCATGAGCGGGATAATTCCCAGCGGCAGAATAGCAGGAGACCAGGATGCGATCGGCAAGAGCAGACGTTCGACGCCTCCCATACCCAAAGGGATCAGCATCAGCCAGGCGATGGTCGCTAACAATGGATAGCAGTGTTCCTTAAAGCTGACAATGAGTGCCCAGCTCGCAATGGGAGCGGCGAGTAGAAATGTCAGCCTTTCTGTTCCGGGGCCCGCTAGCAATTGCCAGCAAACCCAGGTTGTGAGCACGCCTGTGAAATAGGTTTCGGTAGAACGCGTGATTTTGGCGAGTCTGAGACACCATAGTAAAGCCAGTCCAGCCAATACCAGTTGCAGGAGTGTATAAACGCGGTCATCCACGTACGTCCCAAAGTGCTCGGCTATCGTGTAGGCATCGCGTAATCCGGCTTGTCTGAGCGTTCGGTAAGGTCCCGTCAGCAAAGCATACCAGTCCTGGTATTGTTGAAGGACGACAGGCAATGGTCGTGTTAAGAAGGGGGGGATTATCAAAATAGCGCCAGCAGCAGCAAATCGAAATGCAAGCTGTTTGGGAAAGCGAGCCATTAACAGTAATGCCAGGGCGGCAGGCCAAAGCTTAATATGAACGGCAGCTGCCAACAGGAATCCGGCTGACCACCAGCGTTCTTTTTTCAGAGAGACCATCGCGAAAACGGCTAACGCGAAGACGAGTGAGTTACTTTGAGCCGACCAGATCGCGCGCGTGCAGCCTGCCAGACTAAGCATCAGGAAGCAGGCTTCCTGAAACTTCGTCCAATCTCCCGGGAAAATTTCTTTGATTAATAATCGCAACGCAAAAACCAGCAACGCGATATTCAGTGCCGACCAGAGGATGCCACCCACGGGGGCCGGCAGAATCGCAAAGGGAGAAAAAGCCAAAGCAAATGTCGGGCTATATCGAAATCCCGTATCCTGGGTTTCATTATCATACAAACTGCGGTCGGCCCACCAGTTAATCGATGAATCGGCAAAGCAGGGATATACCGATTTTCTCTCTGGCTGCACAACAAATTTCACGCTCACAGCGATCCAGAGGACTGCCCATAGAATCAAAGCACGTTTGAGCCAGAGAGCGCCGGATGCTTCTTCGACCTGGGGTGATTTAGAAAACAGCGGGTTTTGTGCGAATGGGCTCATGTCAGACCTGACGAAAGAGTGTCTTACATGGAAAGACAAAAGAGGCTTGGAAAAGGAACCTTACAAAAAGTGTTTTTATTTCTTTTAGCCGATAGGAGCAAGATCAATCACTCAGAGACTCTCATTGTTCGGGTGGATCTTCGTAGCTGTGTTCTCAGTTTCTGAAAAAACAACGTACGCTGACTGCGAGAGATTGAATTAACCGCGGAGCGTATACAGATGATTTGCAGAGAGATCGGTAGGGGGACTTGTTCGTGAATCGGCTGAATTGCCAGTCGGTCGAGCATATAAACGATAGCAGTGAGTGGCGACCAGCAGGCACGGATTCCGACAGGGTCAATGAGCCAGAGTGTTGGTTTTGGTTGAACTTGATTGGCGGGTTTGACGACCACGTTTTCTAGTTTCAAATCACGATGCCGTAAGTGCGACAACGCAAGTTTTTGAACAATCGTTCCCAGCTCTCTGGCAATCAGGCATTGTTCGGCATGAGTGTAATCGGAGCCAGATTTTAGCAGGTCAAATGCGGTAGATCCTTCGATAAACGGCATTTCCAGTTGGAAAAACTCACCCGAACGATAAACGGGGGTCACTGGTTGTGGCGTATTGATGCCAGCGGTCAATAATTTCCAGGCACCCGTAAGCTGACGTTGAGGCTGTGACTGTTTGAAAAGCGATTTCCAGCGGAGTTTCCAGGAGATCGGCCAGCGTTTGAGAGTTGTCAGGCCACGTCCGGGAAGATCGATCAGCCATACGGAACGTAAGTCTTCTTCTTTAAGACAGCGAATTGTCGTATAAGTGGCACTGTCATCGAACAATTTGAAGCGGGTATATTCTTCGCAATGAAAATCAGACAATTTCACCGGGGCTTTTCATGATTTTGTCGATTACCCTTTTCGGAATGGCAGATTCCTGCCAAACTCTTGGCAATCTTTATGGAAAAAGAGCAGTTGATCATAATAGTATGCATCAAACAGGTACCCTCTTTTAACAGGATCGCGCACGGTTGACAATCTTGAATGTTGTTTGACTTTCCTGTTAAGTGCAGTGAATTCGTCTTGTAGTATAAAAGTCAACTTTATGTCGTTATCGATTATTGTCATCGTTAAAAACGAAGAATCATCCATCCGGGATTGCCTGACGTCGGTTGCCTGGGCGGATGAAATAATTGTGTTAGATTCCGGCAGCACCGATCAGACAGTTGAAATTTGTAAAGAATATACAGACAAAGTCTATGAAACGGACTGGCCGGGCTTCGGACCGCAGAAAAACAGGGCACTACAATACGCTACTAAAGAGTGGGTGCTTTCGATCGATGCAGACGAGCGAATTTCATACGATCTGCAAACGGAAATCAAACGCGTGATCCAGATGCCGAAGCGGTATGATGCCTATTCCATGCCACGACGCTCTAATTACTGTGGGCGCTACATGAAGCACAGCGGTTGGTGGCCGGACCGTGTGGTGCGTCTCTTCCGAAGAGGGAAGGCGAATTTCAGTGATGATCTGGTTCACGAACGCATCGTTGTGGAAGGCAAAGCCGGAAAATTGAAAGAGCCGATCATACATGAATCGTTACTGACCATCGAACAGGTTTTAAACACCATGAATTCGTACTCAACGGCTGGCGCGAAAATGATGGCTGAGGAACACCAGACAGCAGGTTTGAGCAAAGCGATCCTACATGGTTTATGGACGTTTCTCCGGACCTATTTCTTCCGTGCCGGCTTTCTCGATGGCAAGGAAGGATTTATGCTGGCGATTTCGAATGCAGAGGGAACGTATTATCGTTATCTGAAACTCATGGTAATCAATCGCGAGAACCAGAAAGAAGTCTGATCGTTTCATGGCTGGACTCGCTGTCATTATTACGACTTACAACTGGCCGGCTGCATTAGAAGCCGTGCTGGCAGGCTATCTCTCGCAACAGCGTCCTCCCGATGAATTGATTGTTGCCGACGATGGATCAACAGAGGAAACCCGAGCCGTCATTGACAAGTTTCGAGATCAGGCACCGTTTCCCGTGAAGCATGTCTGGCATGCAGACGAAGGATTTCGTGCAGGCGCCATTCGAAATCGGGCCATCCAGAATTCGGAAGCAGATTATATTATCTTCACCGATGGTGATTGTATTCCCGCCCCCTGGTTCTTGCAGCAGCATCAGCGACTGGCCGATCAAGGCTGGTTTCTGTCGGGCAATCGCGTTTTACTCTCACAGAATTTCTCGCAGGAAGTGCTTCAGGAAAAGATTCCCATTCATACCTGGACCCGGCGGCAGTGGTTTCAAGCCCGCCGACGCAAACAGATTAACCGACTGCTGCCGTTATTCAGGATTCCTCTGGGACGCTGGTATCGGCGACGTCTGGCGAAAGCATGGGAAGGGGCCAAAACCTGTAACCTGTCTGTCTGGAAAGAAGACCTTCTGGCCGTCAATGGTTTTGATGAAGATTATACCGGTTGGGGCATGGAAGATTCTGATCTAGTCCTGCGGTTGATCAGAAACGGCGTTTATCATCAGGATGCCCGGTTTGCTGCGCCCGTATTTCACTTATGGCATTCGGAAAATTCGCGTGACCAATTGGAAGAAAATCAACGCCGTCTACAGCAGTTGATAGAGACCGACCGCATTCAAGCCAGGGTCGGGATCAAACAGGCTTCATCAGAGTGAAGCCTGCGAAGAAGTGATCGATTCCTTCTCAAAACTATTCTTTGTGGAGAATCTCAACAAAGAACGCGCCGCGTGAAACGCCGTTACCTTCATCGAGCCAGGTCTGCAGTTTTTTCTGGCCTTTTGTCAGCTCAACCGTGAAGGTCGTCGACAGATCCCCTTCAGCCACTTTTTGTTCCTGCTTCTGATTGCCAATTTGAATACGGGCGAGCCCTTTTTTCAGCGGGTGGTGTGCTGATTCCGAGCGAGAGCGAAGTGTAATTTCATAGGTCCCTGGCTGGGTCACATCAACAATCCAGAAACCATTGGCGATCGGATTTTTGGCGATCAACTTGTGGTTCCACGGAACTTGTTCGATAGGAGCGTGCCAGTCGTGGCAGGTCAGTCGCGAAGGGTTTTCAGCCCGCGCGCCAAGACCGATCGCCACGTAGCGACTAAACGGGGGGGTGAGGCTGTCCCACCATTTTTCATATTCGGCAGTGAGGTATTTGACAACGCCCGGATATTCGGCGGCGACATTTTTAATTTGCCCCGGATCCGCCAGCATATCATAAAGTTCCTTCTCATTAACCAGCCTCCAGCGATCGGTCATAACAGCTGATTTCCGCCATTTTTCGGGTGTTTCGATTCGCTGTGAATGTACAATCAGGGTGCGTTTACGTAGTACTTCTTTTTTCCCTTTCAGGATCGGAACCAGACTGGTGCCGTCCAGTTTCAGCTCACTGGAAACAGTCAGGTTGCAGAGCTCTGCCAGTGTCGGAAGCAGATCAATGTGAGCCGTTAACTGATTGATGTCTCGTCCCCCGGTGAGCTTCCCTGCGGGCCAGTGAATATAACAGGGGACTCGATGGCCACCATCGTACTCTGAACCCTTCGTTCCCCGCATCCCGGCGTTATATCCCTGCCAGATATCGATTTTGACCGGCTTACCTTTGGAGATTCGTCGTTGCTGTTTTTTGGAGAGGTCTGTTTTCTTAGGACGTTGCACTCCGGCGGCGGTGCCATTATCAGTCATGAAGATCAGGATCGTATTCTCTTCGAGTCCCGATTCCTTTAGATGCTTCAGTAACCGTCCCATGTTTTCGTCGATATTGGTAATCATCCCATAAAAGGGAGCCATATTGCCGGTCACGTTTTGAGCGGCATAAGGATCGCTGTATTTTTTATCGACAAGATAAGGGCCGTGTGGGGCATTGGTTGAGATGTAAGCAAAGAAGGGTTTCGACTTGTCTGAGTCAATAAACTTCCACGCTTCATCGAACCAGATATCCGTGCAATATCCAGTGAACTTTTCCGGTTTCCCCAGGCGGAGATAAGTATCGTCGAAATAATCATTTTGCCAGTCGTCTGGAGTTTGACCTACGCCACCGCCACCATGTTGCACGACTGTCTCAAAGCCCTGGTCTTGGGGACGCAGTGGGTAATTATCGCCCAGATGCCATTTTCCAAATAGACCGGTCCGGTAGCCGTTGCTTTTAAAGACTTCTGCCAATGTGACTTCATTGGTATCCATCAACGAACGCCCCATGATGGTATGCCAGACGCCGGTTCGAGATGAGTATCGGCCTGTCATTAACGCAGACCGAGTGGGGGCACAGGTTGGATCCACATGAAAATTCGTTAACCGCACACTCTGTTGATAGAGCCGATCCAGGTTCGGTGTTTTGATCATTGCGTTGCCATGTGCGGCAATATCTCCATACCCCTGGTCGTCAGTGATCACCAGGATAATATTCGGTTTCGCAGTAGCCGAAGTGTCTGCATCACATTCTGGTAAGGTAACCAGAAAAATCAAGCTGAAAGTCATAAGGTGAAAAATGGATCGCATAGCCCGCTCGTCGTAGTGTATAGGTCTTTGGAGTGATTCAGATATAAATCGATTTTTGCATAAATATCCAAATTCCAGTTTAACTGGCCACCTCAGGGAAAGGTAGCAATATTTTAATTTGTCTTAGATTTATACCCCTGTTCCACGGCTTGGGTTGGTTGTACATGCCTGCTTTTCCACAGAATCTGAAAGAAAAGAGGGGAGAACAGGAGTTTCGATCAATTCCTTTTGATTCCTGACTACGCTATGATAAACCGGAATCAGGGTCGAGCCTCCCCGGAAACAAAAAATATGGCGAGGTTCTATTTACATCACCATTATTTAATTACTGAAAAGAGCTATGGAAGCTGGTATTGTTGGCCTGCCAAATGTAGGTAAATCGACGTTATTTAATGCCTTAACAGCGGCAGGAATTGCTAGTGAAAACTATCCCTTCTGTACGATTGAACCCAATGTGGGAATTGTCAACGTGCCAGATCCGCGGCTGGATATTATTCATGATTATATTCCAACCGACAAAGTCATCCCGGCCATTTTAAGGCTGGTGGATATTGCGGGTATTGTACGTGGCGCATCGGAAGGGGAAGGGCTGGGAAATAAGTTTCTCTCCCATATTCGGAACGTTGATGCCATCCTGCATGTGGTCCGTTGTTTTGAGGACGGCGATGTGATCCACGTTGAAGGCAAGGTCGATCCGATCAGTGATATCGAAACCATTGATATCGAACTGATGCTGGCCGATATGCAGTCCGTTGAGTCTGCGAAAGTCAAAGCGGCCAAAACAGCGCGGTCAGGAAATGCAGAAGCCAAGGCGCGGTTGGTCGTGCTGGATGCGTGTGCTGAAAAATTATCACAGGAAGAACCTCTCCGCGGACTCTCTTTTGAAAATCCAGACCAGCAGAAAATATTTAAAGGGTATCAGTTTCTTACAGCCAAGCCGGTCTTGTATCTGGCGAATGTGGATGAAGATGATGTTCTTGGCGAAGGGGAACTGGTGCAACGGGTCCGCGAGCGTGCTGCTGAAGAAGGCGGCGATGTGGTTGCCGTCTGTGGTCGACTGGAGTCCGAGATCGCGGAACTGGATGAAACCGATCGCAATGAAATGCTTGAGAGCGTCGGATTAGAAGAACCGGCACTGGCAGCTGTCGCCCGTGCAGCCTACCACACACTCGGACTGCAGAGTTACTTTACTGCCGGAAAAATCGAAATTCGTGCCTGGACAATTCCCATTGGTGCGACGGGTCCCCAGGCTGCCGGAGTCATTCATTCTGATTTTGAACGCGGATTTATTCGCGCAGAAATTTATTCGGTGGCTGACCTGGAAGAATTTAAGTCAGAAAAGGTAATTCGAGAAGCCGGGAAACTTCGAGTCGAAGGCAAAGAATATATTATGCAGGATGGCGATATCTGTCACTTCCTGTTTAATGTCTAAGCGCAAGGTGAATCTCCAGATCAATAATAGTGGGTTTTCTGTAGTTCGTAATTTTGTAAACGAGCTTCATTTTTTTGAGAACTCGTGTCTGGATTTCCTTGTCTTATTTCAGGTTCTTACCTTGGATTCCGATGAATAAGCAGACGGGCCAACCTTTTCGCTTTTATAGAGATCAACATTATGAGTCTGTTTCGTACTCAAATTCAACAGATGGAAGGCTATACTCCCGGCGAGCAGCCTCAGGAGTCTGGCTGGGTCAAACTCAATACCAATGAGAATGCCTACCCTCCATCACCCCATGTCAAAGAAGCAGTGCAGCGGGCTCTCGAAGGGCGTTTGAATATTTATCCCGATCCGCTTGCGACAGAATTTCGGAAAGTCGCATCCGAACTGTTTCAGGTCGACCCGGACTGGATTCTGCCCGGAAATGGCAGTGATGAGATTTTGACGATCCTGATGCGGGCGTTTGTGGACCCAAATGAAATGGTCTCTGCGCCTTATCCCAGTTATACATTGTATGAAACATTGGCAGAAATTCAGGGAGCCCGTTTTCAAAAAATCCAACTCCAACCCGATTGGAACTGGCCTGTCGCCGATGCACTGGAAGTCGCAGCTAAGAGTAAAATTCTGTTTGTCCCCAATCCAAACGCACCTTCCGGAAACCGCTGGCCCGATGAAGACCTTTTGTCATTGATTCCCACAGAGGGCATTCTGGTGCTGGATGAAGCGTACGGCGATTTTTGTGACAGACCTCACCGGTGTGAACTGTTGAAAGCAGGCTTCGGCGAAAAGATTGTGGTCACTCGAACGCTGAGTAAGTCATACAGTCTGGCAGGTATTCGATTCGGCTTTGCCGTCGCCCATCCCGAGCTAATCCGTGGCATGCGAAAGGTAAAAGACAGTTATAACTGTAACACCCTTTCCCTGGCGGCTGCGACTGCTGCGCTCAAAGATCAGGACTGGATGCAGGCAAACACGAATCGAATTCGAACGACGCGCGATCAGCTCATCGCACAACTCAAAGGTTTGGGTTTTGAGGCTGTCGACAGCCAGACTAATTTTGTCTGGTGTACACATCCCGACCGCGAGCACGAACGCCGTTATCAGGAATTGAAACGTCGTAAAATCCTGGTGCGTTATATGAAGTTTTCTCTGGAACAGGGAGCTTTGGACGGACTCAGAATCACTGTCGGGACCGACGAAGAGATCCAGCAGGTCGTCGATGCCTTACGCGAGATCGGCTGAATCATTGTTAAATCGGGAATACCTTGCCTTCCGCTCAGGTACGGTTAAGACGGTTATACAATTCAGGCCGGCAAACATCATAGGAATTCGAACCAAGTCCCTCGGCACTGCTGATGCATTTTTGAGAATCAATAACCGGGCTGTAAGATTAGAGAACTGAAATCTTGATCCTTTAACATATGAGTCCCCAGAGATGAGTCGCAAAGCATCCATTAAACGTGAGACCGCCGAAACCCAGATCGAATTAACGTTGGAACTGGATGGCAGTGGCAAATCGGATATTCAAACAGGCGTTGGTTTCTTCGATCATATGCTGACGTTGCTGGCGCGACATGCCTTGTTTGATTTGACCATCAAAGCAAACGGCGATCTGGATGTTGACTATCATCACACGGTAGAAGATGTTGGAATCTGCCTGGGGAAAACCCTCCATGAGGCGTTGGGAGACAAAAAAGGAATTACCCGCTACGGTTCGATGACCATTCCCATGGAAGAAACACTCGTGACGACTGCACTCGATTTGAGCGGTCGTTCCTGGTTCATTTTTAAGGTCGATTTCCCGACGGAAAAAGTAGGGCAGTTCGATACAGAACTGGTTCGCGAATTCTGGCAGGCGTTCGCTTCCAATGGCTTATTAAACCTGCATCAAGTACTGCATCATGGAGCGAACAGTCACCATATTGCAGAAGGTTTATTCAAAGGCACCGCGCGTGCACTCAGGCAAGCAGTCTCGATTGATCCCCGTCAACAGGGAGTCCCTTCTTCCAAAGGTGTTCTGTAATCAACTGCACGCTGATTTGCTGTTGATAAATATCAAAAACGGAATCACTGCTACACGCGACTTTCAGAACACATTCATAAACGCAAGTGTCAACGTTCGGTAATCTGTCCTGATCGAAAAAAACGAATTTTATTTTCGTGCGCTTTTTCCTCTCATCTATGTTGACTCTTTGGGAAGAAAAGTTAACCTGAGAATTAGGTTTGGTTTGTCACAGAGATCGAATCAGTTTTTAATTGAAAACACATTTCGATCGCAAAAAACATTCCACCTGAGTAAACTTATTTCACTACCTTTCCGACTCGGACTGTTTCCAGTCAAAACCTAAATCGGCATCTTTTAGTCTGACGAAATTGATCTTGCGAGAACAACTTTAAGGCAGACACAGATGCTTCAGCCTCGAACCGCACTTTGATTGAATGACTTGTTAGTATTTGACTATTTTGTCATATATTTGCGATCAGTTTCTATCTGTTTTTGCGGTTAAGTTGCTAAGTCATGGGTGATGACTGATTACATTTCGGACTGGTTATATAAAGTCAGATAAGGGAACTCCCGGAAAAAAACTGCTTGTGTCAATACGGATGACAACTTGGGTTGTTTTGACTGCCGAATATAATGGCCGATAAGTGTCAGCGGCAGCCTAGGACTTGATGGCTCTATACGGATTTTGAGAAAGTTGGTTGGTAGTCAAATCTATTGTGATTGAAGCTCACAATTAATATTTCGGGGGTTTCCTTTTTTTTACGCTGCTGCCTGCTCTTGGGCAGCGATCTCATACAGCAGTGCGTTTTTTTCTTTTCCCACCAAAGTAATCGCACCCGTGTTGCGCAGGCAGTATGCGATCTTCTGTGCCAGCCAGCGTTGAACTCCGGCTGCTTTGGCCAGATCCTGTGTATGAAAGGGAGAAGGAAGTTTTCCCGGAATCAGGTTCAAGAGGTCCGCCGCGGTGTTGAGTTCAATCTGTTCTTCAACCGAACGCAGTACCCGATCCTGAACGCGGTAATCTTTTCCCTTCCAGCGACGTGGCTTACGGACGACCCGATGCTCTTCCTGAATTGTCAGTGCTACTTCCAGCGTCAGGCGTGGATGCGGAAACACATTCGTGAAGTGAACCAGATCGTCAAACAGATCAAACACCGATCCGCGGCGAGGGCTGAATCGAGCCGATATTGGTTCGCCGGTTTTTTTCTTCCGCTTGACCAGGTACTTGCGAATGGCAATCGGCTTGACGACATGCACGTCATGGTTTTTGAGAAGACATCTAACCTTGTCCCGAATCGCCCCCAACGAGCCGTGCTGAATTTCAATCAGGCGATCGCCGTCGACGGCATCAATGCGGTAGGAACCCAGCGTGATTTCCTCACAATCTGGATTCGGTGCATAATACGATTTCAATTGACGATGCAGAGAGGTTTCCATACCAGGTGCAAGTTCTGGATAATGTGGGGGTGTCTGTGTTGGAAGTGCGAATTGAGTTGTATGTTAAGACAGACCGAAAAATGTGTCTATATGAATCTAAAACGCAAACAGGCTGCTCACCAGATCCGGTAAGCAGCCTGAACAAAATAAATCTGTTGAATCGCGTTAATCGTACTATGAGTTGATGACTGTCAGGCGGCCGGTACTGTCGCCAAAGGAATTCACGGAAGCACCCGCACGATCGAGCATTGAGACAAACAGATTGCTCAGTGGTGTTTCGGTTGGTAATTGATGGTGGTAGCCGGTCTTAATCGTACCGCCACCTTTACCCGCCAGTATGATCGGCAGATCATGGTGTGTATGACGATTTCCATCGCCGAGGGCACTGCCGTAACAGATCATGGAATTGTCCAGCAGATTACTGTTCCCTTCCGGCGTTGATCGCAGGCGATTCAGGAAGTAAGCAAACTGGCTCGTCAGATATTCATCAATCTTCTGAATATCGGCCATTTTCTTTTCATCGTTGCGGTGGTGAGACAATTCGTGATGTCCCGAATTCACACCCACCATCGGGTAGGTGCGGTTACTGCCGGCATTGCCAACCATGAATGTTGCAATGCGTGTTGTATCCGTCTGGAATGCAAGAACCAGCAGGTCGTACATCAGATGGATGTGTTCCTGCAAATCGCTGGGAATACCAGCGGGCAGTTGCATTTCAGGTGGCTTAATTATTTCGTGTTGCGTACTGCGTTCGATTCGCTGCTCAATCTCACGGACACTGGAAAAATATTCGTCGATCTTTCGTTTGTCACTTTTGCCAAGCTGTTTTTTCAACTGATCGGCGTCATGCTTGACCAGATCCAGAATACTCTGGCGATCTTTCATATGCCGCGCACGCTGCTTTTCTCGTTCCGCACCACCGCCGAACAGACGTTCGAAGGCCAGCTTGGGGACAATTTCTTTCGCCGTCGGAGTCGAAGGTGTCCGCCAGGAAATATTGGATGAGTAGGCACAGCTGTAACCGGAGTCGCATTGGCCTGCATTGCGTCCGCGGACCAGTCCGAGCTCCAGAGAAGGAAGTCGAGTCTGATGTCCGACCTGTTGTGCAGCCACCTGGTCGACCGAAATGCCGGCTTTGATGTCGGCACCACTGGTTTTGGTTGGGTGGGAACTGGTGAGATACACCCCGGCACTGCGGGCATGATCGCCGGCACCGTCGCCTAGAGCACGTCCATTGATCTGAGCTAATCCGGAAATCACGTTGATGTCCGATTTCAGACTCTCAAGCGGCTTCAGAGATTTGGGTAATTCATATCCTTTTCCCGCACTGGTCGGCATCCATGAGGGGCCGATGACACCATTGGGGAAAAAGATGAAAGCCGTTCTCACAGGAGGTTTCCCCGTGGCGGCAGCAGCAACTGAGACCAGGCTGGAATGTGGCTGCATGATCTCCAGCAATGGCAGCGCCATTGTGGTTCCAAGTCCTTGCAGGAATGTACGACGTTTCAGAAGCTGTGTCATTTTGAGGACCTCTTTGACGTTTTTAGGAAGGGATCGCTAAGTACGATTTCGGTGACGAGCGCCGAAAAACGATATCCCTTAGTGGTAAAGTTCGCGGTGATTTCATCTATGGCACATTTGTCGTAGAACTCAACTCCACGACCAATGGCATAAGTCAGCATCTTCTCTGTTAAAGATCGGCTAAAACCCTGTTTCTGCTGTTCCAGAATTGCAATTAATTCGATCGGGCCATTAAAAGACTCGCCACTGGGTAACAGGCCGGAAGAATCAATTTTGTTCCGGCCCTCTTTATCTCTCCAGCGCCCGATAGCATCAAAATTTTCAAATCCCAAACCGAGTGGGTCCATCTGATCGTGACAGGCCGCACAACCCGGAATGTTACGGTGTAAAGCTAGCTGTTCTCGTAGTGTCGCGTTCGGCTTGGCACCTGCTACTGCTTCCAGCTCAGGTACGTTCGGCGGTGGTGCAGGGGGAGGCGTTCCCAGAATATTGTCCATAATCCATTTTCCCCGTTTTACCGGAGAAGTTCGCCCAGGGTTCGAAGTCAGTGTCAGGATACTGGCCTGCGTAATCAGGCCGGCCCGTTTTGTTTTATCAAGCTTGACCTTCTGGAATGCTTCGCCTTTGACAGTCTTGTTACCGTAGAACTTTGCCAGACTTTCATTCATAAAAGTGTAATCGGCGTTGATAAATTCAATCACGCTGCGATCTTCTTTCATGATGTAGGTAAAGAATTCTTCTGTTTCACGTCGCATGTCTTCTTTTAACTGCGTATTGAAACCGCGGAACTTACGGGGATTCGGAGTCAACTCTTCCAGGTTTCTCAGATTCAACCATTGACCGGCAAAGTTTTTGACGAACGCTTCCGATTTGGGATCTTCCAGCATCCGTTTAACTTGAACCTGCAAGGTGCGCGGATCGTTGAGCCGGCCTTGTGCTGCCAGACTGAACAGTTTTTCGTCCGGCATACTGCTCCACAAAAAGTAGGACAGCCGCGTCGCAATTTCGTACTGGGCGACGTTCTGCGCGTTGCTCCTGCCAGCCGGATTCTGAATGCCTTCAATGCGGAACAGGAAGTGAGGGGAAACCAGAATTGCCTGGACACCCACCTGGATTCCCTCCTCGAATGTTCTGCCCGATTTCACGGTGGCTTCAACCAGCTCTACCACTGGCTTGACTTCATCACGACTGACCGGTCGACGAAATGCCTGTGTACCAAATTGTCGCAAAATTTTCTCTGCACAAAACCGAACCGACCGTCCACTGCCCGGAGTACAGGTGATGATTTTATTGTGTGATTCAGGCAGATTCGAAGGAAGCTGTCCTAACGGTCCTTTATACGCCACATCGAACACATACAGGTTGCGGTCTCGTTTTTTCGGCGGTCCCTTGGGATCGTAAAAGTCGTTCAAAAAAGTAATCGAAAGCACGTGCTTCCCTTTTGGCAACGAGATCGCCTTGGGGAAGGTAAAGGTTTTGGGAACGTTCCGGTTTTCTTTGACATCAAAGCTTTTCAGTAACTTTCCATCCAGCTTGACTTCCATCTTCGCTGGATCTTTTCCAGCCGGTGTTTGCGCTGCGACAATCTGGAACTCATATTTGCCCGCCTGCTTCAGATTGATCGTTCCCAGAAGCGTGCCACGCGAATGAAAACTCGCGCTGCGCTTGCTCAGGTTGACGGCTCCCTCTTTCTTAAAGTCTTTTTCGGGGATCTTAGTCCAGGGGTAGCTGTCCGGTGTGTTCGCGAAAATTGCTTTCTCGGAAATTTGTTCCGCAGCATCTAGATACTTTTCCATCAACAGTGGTGGCAATGACAGTACATCACCAATGTTATCGAAACCATATCCGACGTCATCGGAAGGAAAGTTTTCTGCAGGCTTAAAATCAATACCAACCAGATCGCGAATCGTATTGTTGTATTCATTGCGATTCAAACGCCTGATCGTAACACGACCGGGGTTCACATCACCCGAACAGTCAACTCCATATAACGCATCGTCAAACCACGCCAGGACGTCTTCTCGTTCCTTGTCCGTTGGCAAAGGGTCGGAATCTTTGGGAGGCATCGATTGAATCTGGATTCGTTTAACAATCTTACCCCATGCTTCACGCTGCTCCAGAATGCTGGACCGGGTGGTGTATTTCTCCAGTCCCAGACCCGCTTCCGCTTCTTCTCCGGTATGGCAGTCGAGGCAATATTTCGTGAGAAACTGTTTGACGTTTGATTGAAACTGTTTTTCCGATTTTTCGACACTCGACAGCTCTGCGAACGCGAAAGTAGAGTTTGTCAGTAACAGCAGACAGCCGAGAGAATAGAAAATTCCCCCGGAATGCTTTAGTGGCAAGAAATGGAAAACGGTTTTGATCATTCGCATTCTAGTCAAACCTTAGGGTGGGTACTCAGGCTGATTTGTTTCGAGTGTCTTTAATTTCGAAAGCAGTGAGCGCGACGATTGCACACGGTCAAACTGAGGCAGGTAGTTATTTGGCAGGACTCTTTAACATATAGCCTAACCTCCTCTCTGACCATTTTGCAAGATCAGTCCTCACCGGATCTCTTGTGAAGAGGCAGATTTATGATGCAAGCATCCGCTCTCCTTAATTCTACCCGATATTGACGTAGGGAGTTTCGATTTTTTCGGTTGTTAACTAAATAGACTGAACTTGCTGAATCCCTCTACAGTGTCATGGCTGGTCGTTGACAGGCTGTTTCTCTCTCTGCATCCTTTATACGGAAGCCAGCTGTGATAGCCGGTTTTTTTAAGAAAAAATCATAGGAAGGCATATTCGGTACTGAACTGATGAATCAAAATTCGCTCGCAAACACGACAGTTCGATTCAGGCTACTGTTGTTCTGTCTGATGTTCTTCAGCGGCTGTGCCGCGGAATCGGTGGAAGATTATCCAGATCGTCCGATTACCATCATCTGTCCCTGGTCTGTCGGCGGGGCAACCGACCGGACATCCAGGCAGGTCGGCGTCTTCCTCGAACAGGAACTCGGAGTCCCCGTCAATGTCATCAATGCGACAGGCGGACGTGGAGTAACCGGACACAGCCGCGGCTTGAATGCCCGCCCTGATGGCTACACGCTGGCGGTGATCACCGGCGAATTAAATATGCTGCACTGGCAAGATCTGACCTCACTAACATATCAAGATGCGATTCCGATTATTTCTCTCGTTGATGGAGCCGCTGCCGTTTTCGTCAAAGACGATTCTCCCTTTCACAGCATGCAGGAACTTCAGGAGTACGTCAAACAGAACCCCGGAAAATTAACGGCAACCGGAACTGCCAGCGGCGGCATCTGGCATCTGGCTCTGGCGGGCTGGCTCGATTTCAGCGGGTTGAATGCAGAAGACATCAAATGGATTCCCATGAATGGCGCGGGACCTTCCTTGCAGGAACTGGCCAGCGGTGGCGTCGATCTGGTCTGCTGCAGTCTACCCGAAGCGAAAACACTCTATGAGTCCGGACAGGTTCGGTGCCTGGGCGTGATGACGGAAGAACCACTGCCCGAATTCAAAGACGTTCCTACCTTCAAATCCCAAGGCATGGACTGGTCGATCTCCGGCTGGAATGGCTTGGCACTTCCCCTGGGAACACCTCAACCCATTGTTGATAAAATTTCCAATGCAATGAAAAAGATCACCAGCGGCGAGGCAGTCCTGCAGGGGAAGACGTTTCCCGAATTCATGCAGGCAGCCGGGTTGAGTACCAAATATCGCGCCGATGACGAGTTCGCCGGGTTTCTGAAATCGAATGACAAAACGCTGGGGAAACTCTTAACGAGCGACGCCTTCGCACAGATGGCTTCCCAGGACACCGGGCCGCTGGTCTTTCCAGCTATGCTCACGTCTGCCATTTGTCTGATTTTAGTCTGTCTAGCGGTCCAGAAAAAAGTGCATGCTCTGGCGCCGGATGTTTCCAGTGACACCGTCACATCACAAGGAATTGTGAATACCATTTTGGTGCTCCTGGGAATTGTGGCCTACTTATTGTTTGCAGAAAAAGTCGGTTTTATTCTGACAGCCGGCACCATTCTGTTCGTGCTATTGTGGAAATTCGGAACTCGTTGGTGGATGAGCGCGTTGATCGTGCTTTGTTTCATTCCCGGAATTTACACTCTGTTCGCCCAGCTCTTACGCGTCCCGCTGCCGCGAGGCATTTTGGGTTGGTAAGCTGCTACACACGTCTCCATTTCTTATTCCGTCTGTCGTCAAGCGCATTGAAGTAACAACATGGAATCATTCATTACCGCCTTACAGAATCTTGCATCACCCGAAGTACTACTGGTGATTTTCCTGTCAGCCGTCTACGGATTGTTCGTTGGTTCCATTCCCGGATTGACGGCGACGATGGCGGTCGCATTGTTGATCCCGTTAACATTTTATCTGGATAATCTCTCTGCCATCGCTGCGATTGTAACGCTCGAAGCCTGCAGCATTTTTGCCGGCGATATCCCCACAACCCTGGTTCGGATACCGGGGACCCCGTCCTCGGCGGCGTATACCGACGATGCGTATTCCCTCACCCGACAAGGCCTGCATGAAACCTCGCTGGGGGTCTCGCTCGTCTTCAGCGTGGCGGGCGGTTTGTTCGGTGCACTCGTGCTGATCCTGGCGGCGCCTCTCTTAGCTAAAATTGCATTTCAGTTTACGACCTACGAATACTTCTGGTTGTATGTGCTTGGCTTGAGCTGTGCAGCCATCGTTTCAACCGGGTCACGACTCAAAGGCGCGCTGGCTTTGATGATCGGGTTGATGTTCGCCACGGTCGGCTTGAGCGAAGTCCACAGCGTTCCCCGTTTCACATTTGGCTTTGACGAACTCTTTACCGGCATCAATTTCATTCCCGCGATGATTGGTCTGTTCGGCCTTTCCGAAGTCTTTCGAAATTGCCTGACCTCCAAAACCGACGAAGTTGCCAAAAAACTGGAATCAGCGGTCATTAAGGAAGACGACCATTCCCTGTTCAAACATTTAAAACCCGTCTTTGGTGGCGTCCTGACCCAACTCTGGAAACGCAAATTCAGCTGGTTCCGCTCAAGCTGCATCGGCTCCACCATTGGAATGATCCCCGGTGCCGGTGCCGATATCGCTGCCTGGATCTCATACGCGGTCTCGAAAAAATGCTCTAAGACCCCGGAAGAATACGGCAAAGGATCTCTCGACGCCGTCGGCGATGCCACCAGCGCGAATAATTCCGCACTCGCCGGTGCCTGGATTCCGGCGCTCGTGCTGGGGATTCCCGGCGACTCGGTTACGGCGATTGTGATTGGTGTGCTGCTCATGAAAAACATTACTCCCGGCCCCGCGATCTTTGAAAACCCTGATCAACTGGTGCTCGTTCATGGAATCTATCTCACATTTATTGTCGCGAATCTCTTGCTCATCCCGCTTGGCTTTCTGGCAATTCGCAGTGGTTCCCAACTGGTGCGCGTTCCCCGCCGCATCTTGATGCCTTTGATTCTCATGTTCTGTGTCGTGGGCTCCTATTCCATTAATGGCAGTTATTTCGATGTCTGGGTTATGCTCGGTATGGGCATCTTAGGATTTTTCCTCGAAGTCTTTGCGATCCCCCTCGGCCCCGTGGTACTGGGCATCATCCTCGGCAGTCAGTTAGAGCAGTCCTTCGTACAGAATCTGACCAAGGACGACAGCTTCCTGTCGTTTTTCAATCGTCCCATTTCCGCAGGCCTCGGCATTTTCTGTATCGTACTCTGGCTCTACCCACTACTGATGCCTCTCTTGAGGAAAAAAGAACCGGTTGCAAACTAGGTTAGTTTATTCTGATCACCGTTCCTTTTTCTACTTCTTCCATTTCTTCAGTGAAGTACTGCGCGTTCCATCTTGCTGTACTTCTCAATTTTCATCGGTTGAAACCATCTTGACACTGCGGCGCCCTTCTGGAAACTCTGCTCTTGCGCGTTGCGCGCGAGAGAACCACTTCGTTCAGTTCCCGTTGTGCTCTACTGCCGGTTTTCGCACTATCAGAAACAAGGCGTTTTTGGAATGGGCTAACTGCACAGCGAACAAGTAGTTCTGAATCAACACCCCATTTTTAATGCGTATCGTCACAAATCGGACCACATTCCGCACACAGGGGACACATTCCCGCACAGGATGGCCCATGATCTGCCACATTTCGGCATCAAATCGGATTGACTGTCTCACGCCATTCGCGAAGATCATTCGCAGTCGGAAAACAGGCAGGTATTTCGGGACTGACATAGCCAGCAATCGGTGAATCGTGATCAAGAGCATTTTCATAACAACACAATGAAGTAAGTTTAATATAGGGTGCGGACCCATGTGTCCGCCCGCCTGGCGAGGTTCAAACCTGAATCACTCCTGGAAAGGAACCAGAGATATACGTCGCGTGTTAATACACAAACAACGTCGATCTCACAGACCGGTCCAACCTGCAGCGATCATTCTGTCCAGACGCGAAGGGGAAATCGTACTCAATAGACGCGCGATCGCAGAGATGAACATCACGCACCCGCATGAAATAACTGTCAGGCAGTTCGACGCTGGAATGCAACCTGGCCGACCCGCACGATTCCCAGACTCACAAACGCCAGCGTCGGCAGCAGCAGCGGCATCAGGAATCGTTCTCCGGCAGCGATTGGTAGATACCAGGCAAACGCCAGCCAGAACAGCAGCATCCAGATCAAATACAAGCGGCGTGTCGGTCCCGTTTCCGACAATAGTCCCACCAGTAGAAATGGCACGGCCAGCAAGCCGAAGAACAGTCGCCCTTCTTCAAACGGAAGCGGCCCCAGACTGCGCAGGAAAATGAAAACCTGCCACAGCATTCCTTTCACTTCCCGTTTGACAATGTCAACAACCGAGTGCGTCTGCAGATAACTCTGGGCGGCTTCTCTGAGCGAACCTTGCTTGGCCAGCGCATGCGGTTCGCTGAATTCGTCTTGAAACATCAAATACGAATTCGCATTAAACGTCGGGCTGCCATACACGCGGGTATTCCGCACAAGAAGTGGCGACGCGCTCACCACGAAGCTTGCCAGTACCAGACACACACTGATCACAATCGTTTTCAAAGAAGCCGTTGTCGTGACAGTCTGTATGGGTTCCGCGGCACCAGCATCCTTTGTGGTACTACGCTTGAACCGGGAAAAGAGTCCGTTCCAGTTCACCGCATACGAACAGAACCAGAGCAAGATCCCCAGCAGCAACAGCAGTGCGGTCCCTTTCGTCAGCCACGCCAACCCCAGCGTCAGGCCCAACCCGATCAGGAGCATGTAAGGAATTTTAAGCGTTTGTCTAAGATCAGGCAGGCGTAATACAATCAGCCACAGCGCGGCTATGAAAAATAAAAGCAGTCCTTCACAGACCACGCGCCCCGTCAATTGACAATAGGCGGCGTTGACGCTGATCAGGAATCCCAGCAGTCCCCCTGTCAGGTTTCCATACTGCCGCGCGATCCCGATAGAGAAAATCAACAGGGTCAATAATCCGAACATTGCCGACAGGCGTTTGCCCGCTTCATAATCAGGAAAGAACGAGAGCAGCGCGACATACAACGGGTGCTGATTCGCTTCCCGGTATTCTCCGGCGAATAACTGCGGCATCAATGCCAGAGCCCCCCCTGATTCCTGAACCGTTTTGGCTTGTGACAGAAAAGAGGCCTGATCATTGTTCACTGGCATCGGCTGCTGCGGGATCAGATTGATCATCACCACAAAATAAACAATCATCGAAAAGGAGAGCAACAGACTTCCCAGCCAGTGATCCGCTGGATTGGCCGACTCAGAAAAAACGCGGAACACGCTCTTCCCTTTGTGCAGGATTTTTTCCCAGAAACGGTTTGGCACCAGGCAACCGGCGATTCCGATTGCCGCGGCTACCACACAGCAGGCAGCCGCCGCCGAAGCCAGTGAAGGTCGTTGAACAAGCACCACCCCTTTGAGTTGCACGGTCTCCCATAACGCCAGCCCGGAAAGACCGGCGAGGGCACCTGAGACCAGTCTGGGAAAGAGGGTGTTCATCAGGCAAGCAACCTTTCTGAAGTTGACAGGCGAAAAAAACAGAGATCGTTCTAATAACACACCAATAAAACCGAATTCGGACTAGGTTTAAAGTGCGGAATGGTCTATCTTTCGGTTTGATAAGCATAGCATATTGGAGCCGTTCTGAAATCACAGAAATGATCAGATCCTCCATTTTTGAATACGGGAGAAGTGAGTAACGTGTATTCAGTGATCGCCCATCTGCAGTGGGACCTTAACCGTGTCCTGTTTGAACTTGGCCCGATTAGGATTCATTATTACGGCCTCTTCTTCACCGCCGGTTTCATCTGTGGCTATCTTCTGCTCCATTGGATGTATCGCACGGAAAACAAAAACGTCGATGATGTCGATTCGCTGCTGATCTACATGGTGATCGGTACGATTGTGGGCGCCCGACTGGGACATTGCCTGTTTTATAATCCAGCTTACTTTTTTGAGAACCCAATTCGGTTTCTACAGATCTGGAATGGGGGTCTGGCCAGCCATGGTGCCGCGATCGGTATTACGGTTTCCGCCTGGCTCTACTCACGTAAGCACAAAGATCAGTCCTTATTGTGGCTCATGGACCGTTTAGCGATTCCCGTGGCACTCGCTGGCTTTTTTATCCGCATCGGCAACTTTTTCAATTCCGAAATTCTGGGACGCGCCTCAGATGTCTCCTGGGCGGTGATTTTTGTGAATGGTCAGGGGCTGAAGACTGTTGAGGAACAGATGACGCCCCGACATCCGGTCATGCTATATGAATCATTCTGCTATGGCTGCATATTTCTGATTTTGTTTCTGCTCTACCGTAAGTATCGAGCGGCAACGCCCGGCGGCCTGCTGATAGGACTCTTCTTTATCATGGTCTTCACCGCCCGCTTTGTGCTCGAATTCTTCAAGCTCCGTCAGGCCGAATTCGCACAGAGTCTACCCCTCAGCGTTGGTCAGATGCTCAGCATTCCACTGGTCATCGTCGGCATTTTCCTGCTGATTTATCGGAGACCTGTCGCTTCGACAAAGGGTGTCGCGACTCCCGAAAAAAAGAAATAAATGGCATTAAGTGGGGTTGTGTCCACTTTTCCGGGTTAGGAATCTCCGCTCCAGACGTCTTTGTATATAGGCAAATAGCAGGCAATGATGTGTGCGTTTGTTTATTGTTGGGGTCGTATTGCCTTAAATCGTAGATCCTAGTAAAGTTCGCGAGCAAAATACTCAGATTTTACTACTAGTGCTCAGATCAAATTCCACTTTTGGAATTCGGTTGTTTTTTTGCAACACGGATCTTTGACTCAGGTGTATAATGAGATGCAGGCTTAACTCGCTTGCTGCCAGATGGCAGCCGTTTTAATGAATTGAGGCGATTTGTGGCTCTCACGGATATTGATAAAAATTTGCTCAAACGCTGTCTAGCGGAAGAGCCGGGCGCATGGAAGGATTTCGTCGACCGGTTTATCGGCCTGTTCACGCACGTGATTCATCACACTGCCGATGCCCGCAGTATTCGTGTCACCGACAACGATGTCGAGGATCTGCTCTCAGAAGTCTTTCTGGTTCTGTTAGCCAATGACTATCGTGTCCTGCGAAACTTTCGGGGTAATAGTTCACTGGCGACCTATCTGACTGTGGTCTCCCGTCGTGTAGTTGTAAAAAAAATGGTCGAACGCCGGATGGCTGAAGCCTTGGGACATGTTTCCACCAAATCCAAACTGGAATCGATCTCTGAAGAAACGCGGCATCAGCAGACACTTGAAGCTCAGGAAGAGATCCAGAATATGATCAAGCAGCTGCCTCCCGCAGATGCACAGATTGTCGAGCAATACCATCTGCAGGGAAAGTCTTACCAGCAGATCAGCAGCGATTTGAAAATCCCTGAAAATTCGATCGGGCCGACACTCTCACGGGCACGAAACCGCATGCGTGAAAACAAATCCAAAACACGCACGCTCTAAACATCTGCAGTTTCCTTTCGATTTGAATTCATCTCGGCCAGGAAGAATAGTCGCAGGCGCTTCCTGACCGAGAGGGATTTGGATGACATACGCCGTTCTGTCAGATCCTCATCCTTTTTATTGACCCCGGCCGAAACCGCCCCCGGAACCTCCCCGTTGTTGTCCTGGTGGTTGTCCTGGTGGACCAAAACCACGTCCGGGACCACGACCGGGACCACGACCGGGACCACGACCGCCCGGCCTCGGCCCACGTCTTTGGAAACTGCTGTCGGGGGTTCCTCGAAAACTGCGGGGAATAAACGGAAATTCTTCGATGATGTAATAATGATAAATGCCGTCCGGATAGTCGGGAGTCACGCCGAATCGGCCATTGCATTCATCCAGGTCACCTGTCTCAGCAACATACTCGTAGTCCGCCACAAACGTGCCATCGTATTTTCCACGAGGACCATTCGGACGAGTTCCTGTTTTGATCTGGTAGCTGGACTTCATTTTTCGCACTTCACTCGAAGCCTCTTTTGCATCCGTGTAACCATATTGCCCATAGATCGGAAACCCATCTGCGGCGACACCGATCAGCGTTACTTCATTGGATTTTCCCAGTTTCGAAACCAGACCGTTGGGTAAGCCGTGATAGTGGTAACTGCCCGTCGGCTGTACGTGCGCGTTACTCTGATCGAGTCCCAGATTGATCTTTCCGGACTTGGCTTCGTAGTTCCACCCGGAGCGACGGTCACGATTCCAGAACTCCGCCGTCTCTGCATCGAACACGACTCCGTTAATCGCGATTCCAAATGGTGAATGCGAATTGGCGGTGATATTGCGTGCTTCTTTCGGTTCAGCGGGAACGCGGAACTGGTGCTGCTGAGGCCTGATCACATTCGGATTATTTCGATTCGGGAACCGCCCCGGCTGATGATCGGGAATCCCATTCGAAGTGATATAGCGATAACCGTTTTTCACGACAATCTGCACCTGATTGTTCGGCAGGGGACCGGAAGAGGGAGGACCAAAGCCCGGCGGCGGAAATGCCGACAGCGGGGCCGTGCCGCTCCAGAGAATGAGAGAACTGAGTATCAGCAGTCGAATATTCAAAGCAACCTCGTAATCTGTTTCTGATTTGAACTAGTGGAGCGTCATTTTTAAATATTGGGTTGATCGATATCACGAGAGTGCGACAACGGAGCACGTAAACAACACCCCCAACCCTCAATTCCTAGCTTGACAAAGCACTAGTCGGAAAAATTCACAAATCATATGCATCTAAATCCATAACGAGCCCGAGAGCGGTGATTCCACTGGGTTTTTGACGTTTTTCAAAAAAATGATCCCAGGTGTCGAGTTCAGAGTTCGTCTGTGAATGCCACAGGAAACCTGCGTTCTGTTGACAGCCAGGCTTCGTCGAACAAAAATCAACGTAATGAAGTAGTCAGTCAGCTCAAAATGAGCGACACAGGTTTCTCTCACTCTATGGATGGAACCACTCCCCTGAATCGATTCTACGGAATCTGGAACGGATTGTACTGATGCAAACGACACGAATTCGATCGATGTTTGCGTACCGGTTTTCTTTGCTGTTACTCACACTGGTGTTTCTGGGAGCGGCGACCACCCTTCCGGCTCAAACGAAGCCGACCCAGTCCGGATTTGTGAACGCCGTTTATAAAGACGCGGCCGGCGAACATCGCTATGTCGTCTTTGTCCCCAAAAACTATTCACCCGAAAAGAAGTATCCGGTGATCCTGTTTCTGCACGGCGCGGGGGAACGGGGTAACGACGGCCTCAAGCAGGCTCAAGTCGGCTTAGGTTCGATCGTAAAAAAGCAGGCCGAGACATTTCCATTTCTCGTTGTCTTCCCTCAGGCGGAAAACATGAAAGAAAGTCTGCTGGGCGGTTGGCTGGCAAATACCGACGACTCGAAACGAGCACTCAAAATTCTTGATACCGTGATGAAAGATTATTCCGTCGATGCCGGTCAGCAGATCTTAACCGGCTGGTCGATGGGGGGCTATGGTGCGTGGAGTTTGGCGGCGGCAGATCCACTCCGCTGGTCGGCGGTCGCTCCTGTAGCGGGTGGCGGAAAAACCGAATGGGCGGCGAAGCTCAAAGAAGTGCCACTCTGGGCCTTTCATGGTGCCAAGGATCGTGCCATCCTCCCCGTAGAATCACAGAAGATGGTAGACGCCGTCAAACAGGCCGGTGGCACGCCCCGTTATACCGAAGTCCCCGACGTCGGTCACGATGTCTGGAAGGTGGCTTATTCAGAGCCCCTGTTCGATTGGATGCAGCATCCCGGTCGCGCGATGGATTCCTCCGCGCAGCTCTTGGTCAAACCGGATCAGAAACAGCCGGCTGAATTCGACCCCGAATCTCCGTTTGTGCCTGCCTTGATCATCGATAACGCTGTTTCGGTTCGCCTGGGAAATCGGTTCCTGCAATCGTTGGCCGACGCGGTTCCCAGCATGGTTCCCAAAGACATGCTGGAAGGCCGAATTAATGACATCTATGACTATACCGTCGCACAAGGTCGCGGCTTCGATGTGCAATTTACCGGAATCTCGTATCGAGGTGAACTGGCTCGTGCCGCAGTCCAGGCTTATGCAGCGGATACGTTGAATATTCAACTCGGTATTAAGAATGTCGATCTCTATATCAATACCACTTATGTCAGCGGGAATCGGCATTCCGCCGTCGCAGGACCGATTTCCGTCAGCGTTGGTCATCAGAAACCGGTCTGGCTCAGTTTTGATGTGAAACCATATATCAAAAATAACCAGCTCAAGCTGCAACTCGTACGCACGCGGTTTAGCATTCCGCAGGATAACTGGTACGTCTCCGGCCCGGCCGGTGTTTCCACACGCGGCATCGGCATGACTTCGGAAAAAGTTTCCAGCGGCCTGATTGATGGAATCTATGGCAGCAAAGGACGGATTGAAGAGGAAGTCAAAGCCATCGTGCCCGGGCTCGTCGATGAACTTGAAAAACAGCTTAATTTCGATGAAGCCAGTCAGGTCGTCAATGCGATCTGGCCTTTACCCGTGTATCATCCGCGGATGAAGCTCGGCGCAAGTGAAGTCGTCACGGATAAGCAGGGGATCTCAATCAGCTTCGACCTCAGCGTCGCCGCCCTGGAGCCAGGCAAGCATAACGGTAAAGTGAAACGGCTGTCATCGGTCGGGAGATCGGTCAACGACATTCCCAAAGTCATCGATCTGCAGGTGGGCGTTGCCCCTAGTATGCTCAAACCATTAACCGAGATGCTGGTGGAAGCCGACGTCGCACGCATCCCGGTTCAGGATATCCCCGGCCATTCCTTCGCTCCACTGGCGGACTCGAAAACGCTGCAGCAGGTCTTTCCCGATCTGAAACAGTACGGCGATAATGTCAAAATCTGGTCGGAACTTGTTTTGACCAAACCGATTCAGGTCGAAGATGCCAGTAAACCGAAAAAATCAGACGGCAATCCGTTCCGGTTTGTCGTGCCTCAGGCAGCGATCTCGATGGCGATCAAAAAATCGGCATCAGATAAAGATTGGATTCCTTACGCCGAGTATTCGCTCTCCGTCAGTCAAGACGTCGAGCCGCAAATTGTCGATCGCAGCTTTTCCAAACGAGCCTTGCGTTTGAATTGGGAAGGTGGCTCACGCATTGGCGGCACAGCCCGTTTTGCCCCCGACTACAAACGGCAGGACGCCAAAATCAACCAGAAAAAATTCCAGGAACTGGTGCAGGCGGCCTGGGATGGCTGGACGAAACAAGGCCCCGCATCCGTCGCCGAAATTCCCGATATCGAACTTGGCTTCGGCCTCTATCGCGTTAATCAGGTCAACTGGTCCACGCCTCAGCTTCTGGCCACGTTTACGGTGCCCGAGCTGAAACTGACCAATAATACGAAGCTCGAAATGGAATACGAACTCAAGAGTCCCTACAGCGATTGGGGCGGCCCTTACAAGTTGAAGCCAGGTGAATCACACGCCTTCGATGCGGCGACTCCGTTGACTTATCGACGCAGTGTGAATAACCGCCTGCAGGTTTTCACCTTAGCCGCCGGTTCCCATTACGAATTCGATCCACAGAACGGCGATCAGAGCGGTAGCCTGTTTGAAGCCGCCGATAATTGATCAATCTTCAGCGGGCGCTTCAGTAGCACTCGCCTTGATTGGGATCAGCGGAAGTAACGTCTGTTCCAACAGAGTCGCAGGCGAGACGCCGAGGACCAGAATCAGCAACACAACAGGGCTGAACGCGAGCCAGGCGAGACTCATATGTTCGTGCGAGCGAACCGGAGTTTCACTGGCAGCGGGAAGTCCGGCTGGTTGATCACGTTTCATTAATTGCCAGAAACTGCGAATTAACGCCAGGTTGAATAGCAGACTGCCCAGCAGAAAACTTAACGCGAGCCAGATACTCTGATGGGCCAGACTCCACAGCAATGCGAATCCCGCCGTAAAACCTCCCAGTCCCGGCACACCGATCAAAGTCAAAATGGACAAGCCGGCGATACCCATGAAAAGTTTGTGAGTGCGTGTCTGTGTTTCGAATGCGATTAATGGCACCACCAGAAACAGCAGGCAGCAGGCCAGTCCCTGAACCAGGTTCCATAACAGATATTGTGAAACCGCTGTTGAATCCGTGGCAAATAAAATTGTCAGTGCTAACGAAGACTGCCCGATCAGAAACCAGACCACTATCTGCAACAGATCTTTTTTCAGACAGGCAATCAGCGCCGCCATCAGAAAACCGAAACTTCCCCATAATGCCAGCAGAGAAAACAGGCTGGCACCCACCGTAAAGTTTAAGGGAATCATGAAGCGGATCATCCCGTAAATGCTGGCTTTGGTAATCAATGTCAGCAGCACCAGATACCAGCCGATCCCCTCGGGAGTGGGGCCTGGATGCGCGGGCAGTAATTTCAGCCACTGGGTCAATTGATAGTGCGCCGGAAACAGCGCCCCTTTGATTACAAAACCCGTCAGTAACAGCAGGAATATCCAGGGCGAAATCGTGCTCCAATACATTTCTGCCACAGGGTAGAGCGCAACATCGCTGGCAGTGCCTTGCAGTATCGGCTCAAACTGAAGCGTGAGAGGTTGCGGCCCTTCCAGCAGCACGCCCTGCATCCAGGTATAGCCGGTCGCCGCCAGTAGCAGGCCTCCCATGATCAGACCATCTCCCAGAAATTGCAGATACATCGTGCTCTCAAAAACAGACCGCGATCGGGGACCACTGGCCAGTCGAATCAGGCACAGCAGGCAAAACGTGGTCAGCATCAGGAACGTGATGAAACTGATCAAATCGGAAGCGACAAACAGTCCCGCCAGCAGCGCCTGCAACAGCATTAACAATATATAATGTCCTTGCGAGACGGCAATGATCCGGTTCATAAACAGAGTCAGCACAGGCCACATACAGGTGGGCAGCAGCAAGAACCAGGCCGACGTCGAATCAAGGACCCATCGGAAAACCTGCGCGGAGGTTTCCTCTGCTGAAGCAGTTTCGGATGCAGGAAGTTTCAATGTCACGGAAATCGCGCGGGTCGGTCGGTCGTCCTCGTCATTCTGCAGGAAAGGGGCGAACATCACCGATCCCAGGATCAGACACGAAACCAGCGAATTGGAAAATGCCGTCCAGCGATTGAACTCCAGTCCCAGCCGCGACGCGCCCCAGCCAAAGCACGCACCGATCACTGGCATAATCACCAGTAACACAGGCGACAGCGGAATGATGGCATTCAGGAATGAATTCATGTGTGGCTCGAAGCAGACATTGTGGGAACAGAATCAAGAGATCGGAAACAGGAAACCGTATTTAAACCTGCAGCACCATCAGCACGAAAATTAAAATGGAAAGCGTAAACAGCAACACCAGCGTCTGGAAGGCAACCTGACCGTTCTGCATCTGTTTTAACAGCTGTCCCCAGTGTTTAGGCATCGTTTCCAGAGAAAAACGACTACAAAATCCAAGAATCCACTCATCAAATAGAGAGACGGTTTTCGCAAAAAACTGCAGAGGCTGAATCAACGCCCGATTCAACAAGGTGAATGCATAATAGTGTGACTGTCCTAATTGAATCAGTGTCGGCTCCGGCGTTGCCGCTGATTTGCGGCGGTCCGTTTTCGACGCAGCCATCCAGGCCAGGATCAGCGCCACCAGCGGCATCACACAAAACAGACTGCAAAATAGCCAGTCACGATCAAAGGGGTTTTCGCTGTCGCCCGTCACCAATGCAGTCCAGAGTTGCGGAAAGAATGGCAGCGGAACATATACGGAAACACTCGTTAAGCTAATCAAGACCGTGATTCCCCACAGCGGGAGCACAGAAAATGGATCTCGACTTTCGGCTGACATGGGTCTGGCATTGAGGAAAAAATAAAACCGGGCCAGGCCGAAAACATAGCCGGCGAGAATAAGCAGCATCAACCAGACCATCAACTCCGATCGCCAATTTTGAGCGGCGACTCTGGCCGAGATCAGGGGATTCAACATCGTACCCAGACCGGCGACTGCCGCAATCAGTAACAGTAGCACGCAGATTTTAATCGAACCCAGCGATTGCGGCGGTAGGTTACCCTCTTGCAGCCGAGTCTGAATGGGAATCAAAACAGCAAACAGGCCAGTCTGCAGCAGCACCAGTGCCAGAATCAGGTGCAGAGAATGACCGGCACTCATGCCCAGAATGGCAACCGCCATGCCCGCCATCGTCGCAGAGAGCCAATACAAAACGCGGTCTCCCTGTTGACCGCGCGTGAGACTGATCGCGGAAAACAGCGTAAGAATCGCAGACAGGGTTCCCAGTTGCAGCAGTAGACGCTGATTTGCCTGAATCGCGAAAAAATACGGAGCCGTACGGAGCAGCAAAAACAGTCCTGCGGGAAGCGACAGCAGGCTGACCGCCGCCAGAGACTGTGAATTCCAGGGCGTTTGCCGACAGACGATCAGCGCGGAAGACGGAAATAAATTCAAGCGAGGCAGGGCGGCCAGAAATAACGCCGCCCCGATTCCGGGCAGAGCGACCCGGTTTTGAGCGTACGCCGCCTGAATGGCCTCTGGCTGCAGGCAGGTCAGAAAATTCAATGATTTAAAGTTGACGCTGATTAAAAAAATCGCCAGCAGCAGCATTCCATCGGAGAACGCATTCCAGCCCCACCAATGTCTGCTCTCTAATTCAGACGAAGAATCGACCGGCCTGTTAACTTCATGCAGCAGGTTCATGCTCATCGACAGCATCAACCAGAACAGGAACAACTGCAGGAAATTGGTCGCCAGTACAATGCCCGCTGTCGCGAAGAAGCAGAGTAAATACAGCAGTGAGGAAAACTGCCTGCGGGAACCGGGAGCAGGCAGCGTTGAGAACGAATTGTCCAACAGCAGATAAAACAGCGATGCCAGTGAGATCAGCAGAAAAAATGAAAGACTCAGCGGATCAAACAGCACGCCAATCTGCAGCCGAGCATCCGCGGCACTTGTCAGGGAGAGCCAGTCAATCAATGTTCGGGAATAAGACTGACTGTGAATCGTGGAACGAAAAAAAAACGCCGATGTCACAGCAATCATCGTTGTCAGCGATACACCAATCAGTGCCGGCCAGTGTGGATTGCCTTTTAGAATTCGGAAGCCGACCAGCGCAGCCACAATCACCATCACGAACGGAGTGATTAGACTCAGTTGCAGTAACAGCGTGATCGTTTTATCCACCCGGATTCGTTCCTTCCCGCGGTTCGGGTTCGACCTGCGCCCGCTGGAAATATTTACGGGCATGAAAAATCAGAGCGGCCAGCGTGCACAGTAGCGTGATCACAATTAACGCAATGATCAGGAAATAGAAGTTGCCCGCCCGTGAACCCTGATACTGACCATAGGCGGCAAACACCAGACCGGCTCCCTGCAACCAGAGCAACAGGGAAAACACGGTGGCCAGCCGATTGCGCTGCAGCAGCATGCCCAGAAAACCGAGCACGATCAGCGTTACCGCGATCAACAAATAGTTATGCAGCAGGGGGGGAGATTGCAAAAGAATCATCGTCACACTCCCCATTCATCTGAATGTGTGAATTCCGTTTCACGCGGTTCTGACGCCAGACGTGTGATGCCCACATAGGCAACAGCAACAAAAATCAGGAGTAATATAAACGTCGTCCAATGTGCTGTTAAAAACTGTTGAACCAGGACCAGATCTTCGACGTTTGCTGCGGGTTCGGTCGTCGATGTCGTCTCGCCCGTTATTGTTCCCCACTGTTGATGCACCACCCACAGACAGCCACAGAGCAGTAAACCACAAGCCAGGCAAGACAGAAACGGCTCACGAAACGGGCCTTCGTTGTCGGAGTCATCAGCGTGCGCGTTCGGGGCGGAAATGCCGCGATACAGAAACAGCAGCACCATCCCCCCCAGAATCATCCAGCAGAGCAGCATCAACGGTAGTAAATCCGCCTGCAGCAATAACAGCCCGCTGGTGAGGAACGAAACAGAAGCCGACGTTAAAGCCCATTTTAAGTCAGAAGACAAAATCGCCGCCGCTCCAACACCGAGCACAATGAATGCGGTGACAAACGGACTGATTAGAACGAGCAAGTCATGGGCACGACTGTCGGTTTCCTCAGACAGCGGCCGCCCAAACCAGAAAAACATCACCGCCAACGCGAACAGTGATAACGTCGGCCAGCCCCAGCGAAACTTGCGCGGAGTCTCCATCGACCCATGAGAGACCACATTTAAGTAACCATAGATGCCGGTAATCATCAGCAGAACCAGCACCGCCAGCGTCAGAAACAGCAGGTTGTCAGCAGTGCCCGGCAGATAAAATAAAAGGTCATTCATTCCGCGTTTGGTTTCTGAAAAGAGTTGTAAGAATTAGTCCCGAACCGTCGCCGTCAATTTGAGTGGATATTTCGGCACAATAAAACCAGCCCAGATCGCCAGCAGGCTGAAATTCAACAACACATGCATTAAATGATCTGACATTCCCAGTACATGAAAGGCAACAAACGCAGCCGTCATTGCGATCAATGACAGCCACAGGATCATCTTCCAGAGTCGTATCGGATCGAATCCACTGCGTCGCCGCAAAAATGATTTCAGACGGAATATCATCACCATCAAAACCGGGATCAGCACCACCTGTGCCACCACCCATCCGATTTCCACAGGCGTACTCGGTGCCTCGGCTGAAGAAAAACAACTGCGTCCACTGATCAGTACGATGAGCGTCAGCAAACCGGTCATCATTCTCAATTCACGAATCCAGTTCTGAACGGGGCTCACTCGATGAGCCGGGCAGGCATTGATCAACAGGTAAGGGCCGAACAGAGCCAGTGCAAACGCCAGGCAACCCAGCGGCTGCAGCACAATGAGCCACATCGGCGTGACTGCACCAGTGGCAGATTGTGGGGAATCAACGGGCAGATACGCGGCAACCGCAACCCACGCCAGTAACAGAGGCAGCCAGAAATAACTGTTGAGCAACAACGCCGCCGAAGAGTTCGGTCGTCGCTCCGTTAACGCCAGGCTGACCTCGCCGGCGATCTGTAGTAATGTGATCAGTCCCAGAATAAGCAACGGTGCAAAAGCCCCCGACACGAGCAGAGGCGTTGCAGGCAAGCGGGAATGAAAGGGGGAAAGCAGGATTGCCAGCTGAGGAATGATGCCGATCGACAGCAGACAACAGACGAGCGAAAAAAACAGCAGTCCACGCTGCGATGTTTTTTGAATGTGACGTTGTCCCCATGCGATCCGCCGCAAGGAATCGAGTAGACGTGTTTTCACACTCCGTTGAATGGTCGGATACGCTGCTTCTGACAGGATCAGGGAAATGAACAGCAGCAGAGCCAATAGAATCAACGGCATCAGGATCATCATCAGGACAGCTCCTCTGTCTCTGTGGCGCGTTCCGTCAAACCGGGGTTAGTCCTATCAACTCCAGGAAAATCAGACATAGGAAAATCAGTCAGCGGCACATCGACCGCTTCCACAGTCGGACCGGAAAACGACAACATCCCCGAGCAGACTACCATGCCCCAGATCAAAACCAGTGCTCCCGCCAGAGTGCCAGTGACCGGATGGCGAAAGGACGCCGTTTGCATGCTGATTCCCAAAACCAGTAATAGCGTCGGCACCACAATCAATGCCGCCGTGAAATTCCAGTAGACTTGACGTTCTGCATCAGGAACCGAATCAGCGGCTTGCGTCTCCTCTGGCTCAGGGATCACCGATTCCGGTTCGGTGTCAGTCCGAAAGCCGACCTTGATCACAAACCACACCACCAGCGAGCAGCAGGCAGCGGTCAGAAGATAAATCAGAAAGGCAGACCATTCCATGGCGGACTTCCAAGGGAATCATTGTGTATAATCGTTATTCACGGGATGACAAACAGCATCAGTGCGGATTTTAAGTGAATTCGCTCCTGCTGCGAAGTGTCTTTGCTGCAGCAAATCTTTCAAATGAGGAAAAGTAATGGCCGCTGATGCTTTACAGGATTCCATTCCGATAGAAAAATTACGAAATCTGGGGCCGAAGAGTGCTCATTGGTTGGTACAGGCTGGAATTCGAACCCGCGGTGATCTCAAGCAGACAGGTGCTGTTGCCGCTTATCTGATGGTGAAGCAGCAACAGCCACGCTGCAGTCTGAATTTGCTCTATGCGATGCCCGGGGCCATGCCCGGGGCCATGCACGGGGCCATGCACGGGGCCATGCACGGGGTACTAACTGACGTTCACTGGAATCAACTGACCGAGAAAACCAGACAACAGCTCAGAGCAGAAACCCGTAGCGAGTAGAAATAAAGACGATGCATCCGGAAAACCGCACGCTGATTTTTGTCTATGGAACCTTAAAACGTGGTTTCTGCCGTTCTCACTATCTAACAGACCAGATCTTTCTCGAAGCGGCACGCACGATTCCCGGCTATACGCTGTACGATTGCGGCGCGTATCCCGGCCTTGTGATTGATGCTGAGGCAGGCGTTAGCATTCAAGGGGAATTGTGGAGTGTCGATGGTCCAGGTATCGAAATTCTTGATAAAGTCGAAGGCGTCTCCGAAAACTGGTTTATCCGCCAGCAGATCAAACTGCAGCATCCCGCCGTTTCAGAAACGGTTCAGGCTTACTATTTTCAAGGCGATGTCACACATTTGCCTGTCTACGGCGATAATTGGATTAAAGAAACATAAATTCCAATTTAGGCGGTTGTTAATCGAGATGGGGGTCCCAAAAATAGACCAGCATTCTTTCACAAAATCAAAGCAAACTCGAATTGAATGAGAAAGCAAGACATGTCGACTCAAACTGCGGACAGAAGAATCGTTTCATACGCGTCGCTACAGGAAATTGTCGATGACGCCACGCGGCTGACTGAGGCAGAGGCACCCATAACTGGCAATTGGAGCAAAGGGCAGATCTTCGAGCATCTGGCCCGCTTGATGGATCGAACACTCGATGGATTTGACTTTAAGATGGCCTGGCCGATTCGCATGATCGGCATTTATTATTTCAAGCCCCGTATCATTAAGCATGGCATGAAAGCCGGTTTTCAATTAACGGGGGCACCTAAAAAAGCACTTTCCCCCGATCCCGTCGAGGATCAGGCAGGCCTAGAACATTTGAAAACCGCGATCCACCGACTCGAAACGGAAAGTCAACGCCACGCCAGCCCCTTTTTTGGCGAATTAACCCGCGACGAATGGAACCTACTGCACCGCAGACACGCCGAACTGCACATGAGTTTCATCGCCGAACCCTGAAATCTCAAAATCTATTCATTCATGGCTCAATGGAAGTTGCAGGTGGAAAATCGCCCCCTGTCTCTTTCCATTGCTACACGCGGTCAGATGGCCCCCCAGTTCTGTGGCGGCATTGGCACTGTGGTGTAACCCAAACCCGTGTCCTCCACGGTCCTGCTTCGTCGTGAATCCATGTGCAAATATTTTTGACAGGTTTTCCTGCGCTATGCCAATTCCCGTATCCTCTACATCCACAAGAATGTGGTTGGGATCAGACTGTGAGGTTCTTAACGTCAGGAATTGATCTCCTCCCTGTGTTTCCATGATGGCATCTTTGGCATTATTGATCAGGTTGACCAGAATTTGCAGCAGTTTCTGTTTATCAATGGTTACCTGAGGAATTTTCGCAAATTCGCGTACCACTTTGATGCCATGTCGCGTCAGCGATGGCATTGCCATTTTCAGAGCATCTTCTATCGCATCCACAATACTGATCGTTTCACTGACACCAGATAATGTGGCAAAAGATTGTTGTGCTCTGACAATCGCATTCACATGATCGACTTGGCTTAAGAGAGAATTGAGTTCTTCATCTACCTGAATCGATTCGTTTTCAAGCACATCAGCCAGTGTCGACAGAAATTTGGGAACATGCTTGCCGCGTTCATCGACTGTGATAAATTCAGCCAGATCTTCCGCGTGTTTATTAATCAGATCTGAAGCAGACCGTAGTTGCGGTAACTTCGAGGAGCGTGTCCGTTCCTGCACCAGCTTGGCAGACACATTGATCCCATTCAATACATTTCCAATATTATGCAGTACACCGACAGCCATTTCCGCCATGCCCGCCTGACGCGATGCTTTCAGCAACTGTTTGTGTAAATCTTCGCGTTCTGTTTCAGCCAGCTTGCGATTCTCTATCTCGCGTTGTAAATCATGATTTGTCGATTCTATCTCGCGTACAACATGCTCGAGTCGGCCTGATTGCTCAATCACCATACGATCATAAACACTCTCAAGTTCTTCAAGAGCGGCAACCTTGGAATGCATTAGAGAGAGCATGTGGTCAGAATCCAGTTGATTCAGGTTAGATAGATCATCTTCTTGAAAGACCGCGATTTCTTCAAATGGAAGAATGGTTGTTTTGATCTTCAACGCAATCGTTCGAAATACCTCCGCGATTGCCCGGGAAATATCGGTCTTGCTGAAGATGATCACCGAAAATAAATTCCCAGTGGGTAACATGCCTCCAAAACCAAGCACGGAACGCACCCCAAAAGGTTTGACAAACTCATCCTGTGCAGGAATGAATGGGCTGCCAACCGCTTGCTTCACGTGAAATACGTTGTAGTGTCGTTGATCAAGCTCTACAAGCAAATCAGGCGTCGGATTAATCACAGCCGACAAATCTAATCCAAACTGCGATACCAGCTGAGCAATCATCGGAATTTGCGATACCGCAGATTCACTAAGCAGGGGAATCACACGATGGCCTTGTGACTGATGACGATCATTCCATTCCGGCCGTTCACCTGCCGTCGCCAGCAGAATCAGGCATTTTGTATTATCTTTCAGTTGGTTGTCAGGTGCCATCGCCCGCGCCGATTCTTGAAGCGTCTGGTTCAGGTCACCGAATGAATGTGTCTTGAAGAATCGCACGAGCGCGATATCATTTTCACCAGTTTCAGGGTTCCTGCAGGAATCGAAGAGATGCTTCACAATGCCGTTCACCACCTCTTCCATTGAGTGTGAGTGAATCGCCGTTTGACGGATGAAATAACCGCAACGGACCACATCCGATAATGTGAGCGCGGACAGGTTATACTGAGCTTCTGATCCAAAATCTACAGGGCTTGCACTACTTGTTACAAGTTCGCTGGCAACTCCCGTCTCTTCAGGCTCCATGACGACCAATCCCCTATTGATAGCGCTTGCTGGGTAATATCCTTTTGACTCTTAACAAAATTACACCATTCAGACAAGATCAGTTTAGTGACTCACAATCGGGAACACAGCTCCTGTTTAACAACGAAGAGCAACTCGCTTGATACGGTTGTTCCCATTATGAATGCCTGTCAGTGGTCGAAGGAATCAATCCATCCTATAATGCCGCTGCAAATGTTAGAGCTTATCGTTTCGTGATCAACAGGAAAGGTATGAAATGTCAAACACAGAGGCAATCAAAGTGATCATCGTCGGCGGGGTCGCCGGCGGCGCCAGTGCCGCAGCGCGGGCCCGACGCTGCCATGAAGCGGCTGAGATCATTCTGTTCGAGAAAGACGAATACGTCTCGTTTGCCAACTGTGGTTTGCCCTATTATATCGGCGAGGAAATTGCCGAACGCAACAAGCTGATCGTCGCGACTCCCGAACTCTTTAAAAATCGCTTCAATATCGATGTTCGTACCAGACATCTGGTGCAATCCATCGATCAGGAACAGAAAACCGTCTCAGTCCTCAATCAGGAAACCGGCGCGCAGACTGAAGAATCCTGGGATCGACTGATCCTCTCGATGGGCGCCGCACCGCTGGTTCCCCCACTGCCGGGCATTGATGCTGATAATGTCTTCACGCTCCGCAATCTGAATGACGCCGACGCGATCAAAGAATATATCAAACAACACAACTGCCAGCGCGCGGTCGTCGTCGGTGCGGGATTTATCGGCCTGGAAATGGTCGAACAACTGCATCGCCTGAAGATCGAAACCGAACTGGTTGAACTGCAACCGCAGGTCCTTCCCCCGCTGGACCCCGAAATGGCGCGACTCATTCAGAATGAACTGACAGCGCACGACGTCAAAGTGCACCTCGGCACCGCCGTCGAAGCCGTGAACGTGGAAGATTCCAAAGCAGTCGGCGTCGAACTCGATAACGGAACCTCCCTCGCAGCCGACATCGTGATTCTAGGCATCGGCGTGGCCCCTGCCATCGAATTGGCGAAAGCCGCTGGTATCGAGATCGGTAACTTTGGGGGTATCGCCGTTGACGAATTCATGCAGACTTCGCATCCTCATATCTACGCCGTCGGAGATGCTGTTGAATACATGCATGGCGTTTTGGAACATCCCCTGCGAGTTCCTCTTGCCGGTCCTGCGAATCGTGCAGGCCGCATTGCCGGACAGCACGCGGTCACAGCAAACGCCGATTCAATGATCGCACCAATGGGAACCGCCATCGTTCGCGTCTTCGGGCTCACCGCAGCGGTCACGGGCCTCAGTAAAAAATCCGCCGAGAAATCCCATCGCAAAAATCGTTCGGTGATTGTTGTTCCCAAACATCACGCCGGCTATTTTCCGGGCGCCGAATCACTGTTTTTTAAATTGACTTATGATCCGGAAACAGAACGAATCTTAGGTGCACAAGCCGTCGGCAGGGAAGGCGTCGATAAACGCATCGATGTCATCGCGACCACCTTAAAATTCAAAGGCACCATCCGCGATCTGGCCGGCCTCGATCTCGCTTACGCGCCTCCCTTCGGTTCCGCCAAAGACCCAATCCATATGGCGGCTTTCGTCGCGGGTAACGATCTGGATTCTCTGACCTCGATTGTTGAAGTCGATGCCGACTTTGCTGGCTATCAGATTCTCGATGTCCGCTCACAGAAAGAAGTCGATACCTTCCGCTTCCAGGAGATCACACACATTCCCGTCGACGAACTCCGTAGTCGCCTGCACGAACTGGATGCATCCCAGCCGATCATTACCGTCTGCCACACAGGACTGCGTGCTTACATCGCCGCCCGTATTCTGAAACAGTCCGGCTTCAAAAACGTCCAGAACCTCACCGGCGGCATGCTCATGCAACGCCACGCCCGCCCCGAACTCTTCACATAATCCAGTTTTTATAACCCAGAAAGAGCGTCCGTGTGTCACTGTCGTCTGGCCCGACAGTGCTTGAGAAACCTCCGAATTATAGTCTCGTTGCCAAAAAATGAGCGGAATGGCGCTAGCCTAATGGCACTTACTTTAGAAAATCATTGTAACCCACG